>Ga0307373_10002321_pt1 | contig 34455 bp, 39 predicted proteins | sample OX2MG_FD_202534 | JGI IMG/M metagenome (GOLD analysis project Ga0307373, IMG submission 202534) | Soil microbial communities from Risofladan, Vaasa, Finland - OX-2 | ecosystem: Environmental > Terrestrial > Soil > Coastal area > Acid sulfate soil | place: Finland: Risofladan, Vaasa | collected...
TGGCGTGGCGGTGGCGGGCTGAACGGGACAAGGTGCCTCCGGCTCGGGCGCGCGGACCTGGTTCTCGGCCCTTGGCACCCGTTGTTTCAGTGTGGTTTCGCTATGAATCTGGCGGTATCTGGCCGCCGGTTCCGGACACGTTACATCATCATCGCGAAGTTTGCGGCTAGTACGAGATCTATCCCGCGAGAGCTGCGATCTGTCCGGCGAGAGCGCCGCCAGGTCGGCACGGACCCGTCACATCAGCGTACGTTCCGGTGCGGCCGGGCGGGGACGGGGCGGCTCCGCGAGCCGCCCCGTGTCAGGATATGGAGGAACTCGGGGGAGAACGCGGGAGGTGCGTCGCGCGTCCGCCGAGGCCGCCCAGCCGGCGGGGATCGATCGGGCAATCCCGCGGCGAGCAACACGCACGAGGTCGCCCAGGCCGTCGCACCCGATTCCCGGATCGTCTATGTCGACAACGACCCCATCGTGCTCGTCCATGCCAGGGCGCTGCTGGCCAGCAGCCCGGAGGGTTCCGCTCAGTACGTGGACGGCGACCTGCGGGACGCCGGCGCCATCCTGCGCACGGCGGCGGGCACGCTGGATTTCAGCCAGCCGGCCGCGCTGATGCTGCTCGGGATCATGCACCTGATCCAGGATTCCGAGCAGCCATACCAGATCGTCGCCGACCTGATGGCGAGACTGCCGGCCGGCAGCCACCTCGCGCTGTCCCATCCCGCCATTGACATCCACGCCGCCCAGGGCGAAGCCCAGAAACGCTACAACGAGCGGGTGTCGAGGCCGCAGACGCTGCGCACCAGGGACGAGGTTTCCAGGTTCTTCGACGGGCTCGAGCTGGCGCCGCCCGGCGTCGTTTGCCGACCGCGATCGCGCTGACCAGCCCGAGCAGGCCGAAGACGACCGTGGCGGCCAGTGCGGATACCCGTCCGCCCGCGAGCCGGAACGGCCGCTCGGCGTCGGCCGCCGTACTCGATCAGCCGGCCGTCCTCGATGACCGAGTGGACCCGGCCGCCGACGCGGTCGCGCGCTTCGAGCACGACGACGTCGAGCCCCGCGCTGGTCAGCGCGCGTGCAGCGGCCACCGGCCAGGCCGGTTCCGACGACGGCGACATCGTTGACGTCGGCGTGACCTGGCGGCGCGGTGACTGGATGACTCCCCCCCGAAGCTGGTCAATCAGTGATGACGTGCGCACAAGGAAACTGGCACCGCCGCGAACAGTCAAGCCCGGCCGCCAGCGCGCACGCCACCAGGCCCGGATGCCTCTCGCGCGACGACAAGTTGTGCAGGTGCACATTCTTTGTGCAGGTGCACGTTCTTACTAGCTGGTATCTCCATTGCAATCGTTATCATTGGCGATTAATTGGCTCTAGCGCATGAAATAAATGGCTGATCGTACAGCGATATGATTGACTCTCTGGTCAGCGGCCTAGACCCTGCCTGCCCAGGTGTCCAGTGCGGCGCATAGGGGGAAGGCGGGGAAGAAATTGAAAGCCCTGAATAAAGGCACACAATTCGTAGTGGCAGGGACAGAAGTCTCGGGTGGTATCCCGGGCCTGCAGTTCTCAGCTCGCGGCGTGCGCGGCCAGTCTGTCGCCGGCGGGTTCGGCGGATTCCACGACCTCGTTCCGCTGAACGGCGGTCGGTGGGGGCTGGCGGTCGGCGATGTCAGCGCCCTTCCCCTGGGCGGCGGCGCCCCCGCCTCGGGCAGCATCGGCGTGGCACGTGCCGTCATGCGCGCCATGGCCCAGATTGCCGGCACGCCGAGCGCGGTCCTGGCCGGCATGAACCGGGCGCTCCTGGCCCTCTCTGCGAGCGAGCGGTGCTGGCTGGCCGTGACCTACATCACCGTGCGGCTCTCGTCCGTCGGCGCCCGGGTACGGATCTGCGCCGCTGGCCCGCAGACGGCTTTCGTCCGGCGCTCCGACGGAAGCGTGCTCGCGAGCGCGTGGCCTGGCAGCCCGCTGGGTTTGCGTCCCGATCCCGAGCTATCCGATTCGCGCGTGCTGCTGAGGGCGGGCGACACCATGATCCTGGCGAGCGCGAGCGTAACGCAGGCGCTCGGCGGCCCGGACGGCATCTGTCACATCCTGGCTGGCGCGGGGCGCGCCTCGGCGGCGCGCAGCACCGACACCCTGGTGCGCGCGGTGAACGACGCGGGCAGCGGGCGGATCCAGCACGAGGCCGTCGTGCTGGCGCTGAAGGTGCCAGGAAACAAGCGTGAACCCGGGCTGCACTCGGCCGGCTGGCCAGGAGACCGGCAGTACACGGTGGCGGGCCCGCCCGCGGACCGGTCCTGGACGAGGCGCCAGCCAGCCGATCGCACGCAGTACCCATTCTTAGTGAGTGTCTGATTTTTGGGCACGTGCGGGCTCCCTTGCTTTCTTGATCGTCACAAATCGGGATCACGGCCGACTGGACGTGATGGTGAATGACATCTTCGACGGCGGCCGGTACGCGGAGTTCGCGATACCGATGCCATCACCAGCCATTTTGTTCTTCCGTTGCTGATCCGCCGGCCCGGCGGCCTGGTGGTGGAGATGACGGACGGGACCGCTGAGTACAACGCCGCCTGCCGGCATCACGAAAACTTCTACTACGACCTGGTGAAGGCGGCGGTGCAGCGGATGACGATCGCGCGGGCCTACGAGCTTCGCCCATACCAGGCATCAGCGGTGGCGGTCACGCCTGGGTGGATGCGATCAGAGGACATGCTCGATTTCTATGGAGTGACCGAGGGGACATGGCGCGAGGCCACCACGCGGGTGCCGCATTTCTGCATCTCGGAGTCACCGACGTATACCGGGCGGGCGGTCACGGCGCTCGCGGCCGATGCTGAGGTGGCGCGCTGGTCGGGCCAGGTGCTGTCCACCGGCCAGCTGGCACCGATCTACGGCTTCACCGATACCGACGGAACCCAGCCCGACTGCTGGCGATACGTCGTCGAAGTGCAGGACAAGAACCTGCCGGCAGACGATCACGGCTACCGCTGACCGGGTGCCCGCACCCGCGCCGCCCGAACGAATTACCAAACACTGACTTAGGCCGATCGATGGCGGGCATCGGCTCCGGGCATTTCGGGCTAGCGAGGTAATGGTTCCGCGCCAGCCTGGCGGTGGTAAGGTCACCCAGCTATGGCTTGCCAGGTTGGTTGCCGCGCGCGGCGCGGACCAGGTCAACGCGAAGCCCCGAGGTGGCCGTCATCGTGACATCCCTCCCGCAGACGTCGTCAGCGCTGCCCGCTGGCCAGGTACCTGTGCATCGCCGGATCGCCGGCGAACTCGGAGTCCGCGACGGTCAGGTCAGCGCAGCCGTCGAGCTACTTGACGGGGGTGCCACTGTCCCGTTCATCGCCCGTTACCGCAAGGAAGCGACGGGAGCGCTTGACGACGCGCAGCTCAGGACGCTGGAGGAGCGGCTGCGCTACCTGCGCGAGCTCGAGGAGCGGCGGAGCGCGATCCTGGAGTCGGTCCGCTCCCAGGGCAAGCTCGACGACGCGCTGGCCGGCCAGATCATGGCCGCCGACTCGAAGGCCAGGCTGGAAGACATCTACCTGCCCTACAAGCCGAAACGCCGGACCAGGGCGCAGATAGCCCGGGAGGCCGGCCTGGAGCCGCTGGCCGACCTGCTGCTCGGCGATCCGTCCGCCGATCCGCTGGCCAGCGCCGCCGCGTTCGCCGATCCGGAGCACGGCGTTGCCGACGCGGCCGCGGCCCTCGACGGCGCCCAGGCGATCCTGGCCGAGCGGTTCTCCGAGGACGCCGACCTGATCGGCGTGCTGCGGGAGCGCATGTGGAGCCGCGGCCGGCTGTCAGCGCGGGTCAGGAAGGCAAAGCAGGAAGCTGGCGCCAAGTTCGCCGACTACTTCGAGTTCGACCAGCCCTTCACCAAGCTGCCGTCGCACCGGATCCTCGCGATGTTCCGCGGTGAGAAGGAGGACGTGCTCGACCTCACCATGGATCCCGGCGACGTGTCCGCGCCCGCGGGCGGCGGGGCGGCCGGGGCCGCCGGAAGGGCGGCCCGAGCCGGGTGCAGCGACTCCGAGGCGCTGATCGCCGCGCACTTCGGCATCGTCGACCTGGGCAGGCCGGGGGACAGGTGGCTGACTGACACCGTCCGGCTGGCCTGGCGGGCCAGGATCCAGGTGCACCTCGGCGTGGACCTGCGCATGCGGCTGTGGCAGCAGGCCGAGGACGAGGCGGTCAGGGTCTTCGCCGCGAACCTGCGTGACCTGCTCCTCGCCGCGCCGGCCGGGGCGCGGACGACGATGGGCCTTGACCCGGGGCTGCGCACCGGGGTCAAGGTCACGGTCGTGGACGCTACGGGCAGGCCGGTCGCGACCGACACGATCTACCCGCACGAGCCGCGCCGCCAGTGGGACGGCTCGATCGCCATCCTGGCCAGGCTCGCCGCCGCCCACCACGTCGACCTGATCGCCATCGGCAACGGAACGGCATCGAGGGAGACCGACCGGCTGGCCGCGGACCTGATCAGGCGCCATCCGGAGCTGAACCTGACCAGGGCGATGGTCTCCGAGGCAGGCGCATCGGTCTACTCGGCCTCGGCCTACGCCTCCAGGGAACTGCCCGGCATGGACGTCTCGCTCCGCGGCGCGGTGTCGATCGCGCGCCGGCTCCAGGACCCGCTCGCCGAGCTGGTCAAGATCGACCCGAAAGCGATCGGAGTGGGTCAGTACCAGCACGACCTGGCGCAGAGCAAGCTCGCGCGGTCGCTGGACGCGGTGGTGGAGGACTGCGTCAACGCCGTCGGCGTCGACGTCAATACCGCCTCCCCGCCGCTGCTCGCCCGGGTCTCCGGGATCAGCGAGGGCCTCGCGGACTCGATCGTGGCGCACCGGGACGAGCGCGGGGCCTTCCGCAGCCGCCAGGCGCTCAGGCAGGTCCCCCGGCTCGGGCCGAAGGCCTTCGAGCAGTGCGCCGGCTTCCTGCGGATTACCGGCGGCGACGACCCGCTCGATTCCTCCAGCGTGCACCCGGAGGCCTATCCCGTGGTGCGGCGGATCCTCGCCGGGGCGCGAACTCCGGTCCGCGACCTCATCGGCAACTCTCGGGTGCTCCGTTCGCTGCAGGCCGGGGACTTCACCGACGAGCGGTTCGGGCTGCCGACAGTGACCGACATCCTGCGCGAGCTCGAGAAACCAGGCCGCGACCCGCGGCCAGGCTTCACGACGGCTGCGTTCCGCGAGGGCGTGGAGACGCTCGCCGATCTCGCGCCCGGCATGGTGCTCGAGGGCGTGGTCACGAACGTGGCCGCCTTCGGGGCCTTCGTCGACATCGGGGTCCACCAGGACGGGCTGGTGCACGTCTCGGCGATGTCGCGGGACTTCGTCACCGACCCGCGCCAGGTGGCTAAGCCCGGCGACATCGTGAAGGTGAAGGTGCTCAATGTCGACGCCGGACGCAAGCGGATCTCGCTGAGCATGCGGCTCGACGACGAGCATGGCGCAGCCCCGGGCTCCGGCAAGGGCCCTGCCAAGGGGACTGACCGCACCGGCCAGCGTGCCGATCGACAGAGTTCAACGGGCCGCGCCGGGACCCCCGGCAGCCGGGCGGGCGGTAGCAGGGGCGCGATGGCGGAGGCGCTGCGCCGGGCGGGCCTGATCGACCCCGAGCGTACCCAGGCGACGGACGGCCGCGGCTGACTCCTGCGGGCTCAGGAACTGTGCCAGCACGTCCGCCAGGCGGCCGGGCGCGGAGTCGATGGCCTCCGGAACGGTCTGCGGCCGGCCGGTCCGGCGTGCCATCGGCGCTCGTGACTTCATGCCGGCGTCCATCCACCGCGATTTCTTCCGTCTGGCGGCCAGAACGCCAAGCCAATCATTCCGGGCCCGACGGCATAGCATGTGAGTTCCGTGCCGGGCCGCGGGAAGGGGCTGGCTCATGTCACGATCATCGATCTTCGAGTTCGCGGGCGGCGAGCCCGCGTTCCTCGCGCTCGCCACGGCTCACCACGAGCGCTGCCTGGCCGATCCGGTGCTGAACCACCCGTTCTCCCATCCCGGCCATCCCGAGCACGTGCAGCGGCTGGCGAGCTACTGGGCGGAGGTGCTCGGCGGGCCCGCCCGGTACTCACGGTCCTGCGGCGGTCATCCGGCGATGCTCGCCATGCACTCCGGCACCGGGGCAGATGACGACCTCGGGGACCGGTTCGTCCGGTGTTTCGTGCAAGCCGCCGATGACGCGGGCCTGCCCGATGATCCCGAGTTCCGCGCTGCCCTCCGCGCGTACATGCGGTGGGCCGTCGACGAGGTGCTGTTCTATTCGCCCATCGGGACCCAGCCGCCGTCGGACGGGCCGGTTCCCCGCTGGTCCTGGGACGGGCTGCAGGAGGCCGGGGCGGCCTAACCGGCCGCGCCTGGCGCGGTCTGACCGGTGCCCGCCGCGGGCAGACCCGCCCGGACGTAGCCGTCGGCCTGGGTGACCTCGGAAGCGACCCGCACGCCGTACCGGTACATGAGCTTGCCGCCCAGGTAGCCAGAGACCGCAAGGGCCGCGACGCTGAACGCGGACAGCGTCAGCATCCTCACGTCGACCGGACCGCCGTGGGAGTGGTTCCGGAAGCGCCAGGCGAAGTTCCCCGCGTGGGCGAAGATGAGCATCAGGTTGACGCACATGTGCGTGCACGCCGTCCGGAACGCGGGGGTGCCGGGCGGGATCACGGCGAGATCCAGGAAGCCCGCCAGGCCAGCCGCGACCGCGCCGAGCACTCCGGCAGCGATCAGCCACTCCGAGCCCTGGGCCAGGAACCCTGGCTTGCTGGCTACCTGCGAGGCGATGTCAAAGCCCAGGCTGATCACCCACGCGCCGATCGGCACGGTCACCAGCATGGGATGGTACGGGTGCCCGTAGGGGCCAGCCAGCAGCGCTCACCGGCTGCTTCGCCTGCCGCATCCCAGCCATACCTGGCGACGCTGGCGGGCCGGGCGGTCGGCCGGCCTGGAGGTCACGGCAAGCGGAAGCCGGGATGGCGGCTTGACTTCTGCCAGCTTCAGGCGGGTCACCAGCCGCTGCGAGCGCGGGTCATGGCGCTCGAGAGAGCCGAGTAGGTGTGGTAGACGACGCCGTCCTCGAGCGCGAACGCGCTCACGCCGGGCCCTTCTCGCCGGAACGTCTCCCAGTCCGTTCCGACGACGCTCGATGCGAACTCGTCGAGCCCGGAACTGCCCTCGCCGGCCGGCGGCCAGAAGTCCGCCCTGCGGAAGTTGTACTCGACGGCTCCCGACTCCCACTGCTCCCTGGTGTGCGCCGCCTGGAAGTCGTAGTTGAAGTCGCTGCCGAACGACGACGCCCACGGGACGCTCCAGCCCAGGCGCCCTGCCGTGAACTCGGGCCCGAACATGAAATGATAGCTGAGCAGCTGCGAGCGTCCTGCGAACAGATCGGCGAGCGACGCCGTGCCCTCGCCGGTCTCGAAGCGGTACTCCTTGTCGACCCGAACCCAGGGCAGCTCCTGCCGTTGCCGCGCCAGCTCGTCGCTACGCCGCGTCAGCGCCTTCTCGGCCTCGAGCAGCTCCAGCCGGGCGGGCCGCCAGCCACTCCTCACGTGTTCCGGTCTTATGGGCGGTCATTGTCTCTCTCCTTCTTGTCTTCCTGTCGTGACAACAGCTCGGCGCCGCCCGCGCATCGGTGGCGTGAGTCCGGGCACCGACGAGGGCGCGATGACGATCAGGACCCCAAGTCCGACGATCGCCAGCGCTAGCGGCATATCGATGGCGGCTTTCGCGGGCAGGAGCTTCTGGGCCAGGACGAGGACGGTGATCACGCACATCCAGGTGACGCTCATGACGCTCAGCGCCGCCAGCATCAGCATCAGCCCGATGCTCGAGCCGACGCCGCAGAGCCCGAACTCGAATCCGGAGCCGACGCTCTCCCGGCAGCGCCTGCGGACGTGCTGCTTGAGCGGCGTGAACTCGTAGACGCCAGCCGCGATCGCCACCGCGGCGGCGGCGACGTGCCCGTGCGGCCGGTACAACGCATACACGGCGGCGCCCACGAGTGCCCAGACGGCAAGGTACGACCCGACGAAGAGCGGCACGGCGCGCAACCGGCCGCTGGCATGAGCGCGTCCCACGACCGCCGGAGCGCGCCCGGCAGCATCATCGCCGCCATCATCGACACCCACAGTGCGGCAGAGAACGCGAACGAACCGAGCCGGGTCGCAACGCCCATACTCATGTCGTTCATCTGCCGGACCGCGACGACCCAGGATGCGGCGGCGAGCCCGAGCGTCGCTGTCAGCGCGGCGAGGACGAGCGGCCAGCGTCGGCTGGCGACCGACGACGCGGGCACTGCTCGGCGAGATGATCGATGCCGGGGTGACTCACCTGGTGCCCGCCGCGGTGCTGGGCGGCCGCCCGGTCCAGTGGGGCGATCGCCGTCACCATCCAGAGCAACCTGCCCGGTCGCGATGATCGCGGGCTGGCTCGAGCCACGGCCGTTCGCGGCGAGGGCGACGTGCTGGTGGCGACCAGAGGCCCGGCGTGAACCGTCCCAGGCAGCGGAGTACCTGCGCGGTGTCGGCCTTTCCTGGCCATTCTGGGGCCTGTAACCTGCCGGTGGTGGGGTGATCACTGATGACTGACGAGCTTTCAGCAGCGCGAGGGCAGGGCTCTGGCGGCGGCTATACCGCCTATTCCTATCTCAGCGCGGGCGAGGATTTCCGCCAGTTCGAGCTGGCGCCGGAGTTCGGCCGCGTCCCTGCGTATGCCGCCGGGCTGAGCACGGAGCAGCAGCAGCGGGCGCGCCAGCTGCTGACCGGCGCCATGGTGATCAGCCTGCACGACCATCCGGTCCGCTTCCCGTTCCGGATGGAGGAGACCCCGGAGTACAACCGCACCGGCCGGCAGCACGCGGCGTACGCGGGCCTGGCCGCGTCAGGCATGACCGTCGTGTTCGACAACATGATGGACGGCACGGCCTGCGTGACGGGGAACGCGCCGTGGCGGTGGGACGACGTCATCACCGACCTGGGGATGCGCCAGGCCGACCTGGCCCATCAGCGGGACGTCATGACCATCCGCACGGTAGCCGACATCGACGAGGCGTACCGCTACCGGCGGGTCGGGCTCGTGTTCGGGCTCGAGGCGGCCACGCCGATCGAGAACGAGCTCGACCGGCTCGACGTGCTCTACGGTCTCGGGCTCCGGCAGATCGGCATCGCGTACTCCGACGCCAACGCGCTCGGTAGCGGCCTGGCCGAGACCTACGACGGCGGCCTCACGGCCTTCGGCAGGCGGGCCGTCACCCGGATGAACCGGCTCGGCCTGGCCATCGACCTGTCCCACTCCTCCGACCGCACCGCCCTCGACGTGTGCCGCCACACCGACAAGCCGGTGTTCCTGACCCATGCCGGCGCGCGGGCGGTCTGGAACACTTCCCGGATGAAGCCCGACGACGTGCTGCTGGCCGTCGCCGAGACCGGGGGCGTGATCGGCATGTCCGCCGCCCCGCACACGACCCTGTCGGCCGCGCATCCCCGGCACACGATCGAGTCGGTGATGGATCACTTCCGCTACTGCGCCGACCTCGTCGGCATCGATCATGTCGCGTTCGGGCCCGACACCCTCTACGGCGACCACGTCCAGCTGCACACGATCTTCGCCCGCCTGCTCAGCCTGGGCGCCACCCGCGGCCCGCGCTTCGAGCCCGTCCCCTATGTCGACGGGCTGGAGAATCCGACCGAGAACTTCGCGAACATCACCGGCTGGCTGGTCAGCCACGGCTTCGACGACGAGGAGATCCGGGCCGTTCTCGGCGGCAACATCTACCGTGCGCTGCAGGCAATCTGGGTCAGCTTATGGCCGCAGGCCAGGCGAGCCGTGGCCGACGAACGCCAGCACGAGCGCGGCCAGCGCGAGCACGCACACGGCCACCGTGACCAGGAGCATCCGTCTGGAGGCGGTCCCGGGCTGATCGCGAGTCGGTGACGCGCGGCCGATCAGCCAGACCACGGCGCTGAACGCCAGCAACGGGATGCCGATGACCGGCCGGAACTTCAGTATGGCGATCCCGAGTGCGAGGAACGAGATCGCGCTGCGAGTCCAGGCCAGGTCGGTCCGCTCGCTGGCCAGCACGGGGTCGGCGTCCTCGATGTCGTCAGCAGGCGCGGTGTGCGGGCTGCCGCCGTCCTGCTTCATCGCGACGTCACCCGGGAGTACAGGTCGACGGCCCCGGCGAGCAGCGCGATCGCCGTGATCGTGAAGGCCAGGATCTTCGGCAGCTGCGAGTGAGGCAGGGGAGATCCCCGCCGGAGCGCACCCTGGCTGGCCTTCCACTCGAAGTAGCTGAGCGCCGACACCGCCGCTCCGAGCAGGATCAGCGGAGTGGCGATGGCGGACCGCCCCCACGGCACATTGGGGAACGGCGGCAGGAGCTGGGCGATGGCCAGGCCGCCGACGACGAGAGCCAGCGCCGTGCGGCTCCAGGCCAGGAAGGTCCGCTCGTTGGCCATCGTGAACCGGGCATCAGGCTCGGTACCGTCATCAGCACCCGGTGTTGCGTTATCACTCGAAGTCGTGGTGCGCTCCTTGTCGACAGTTCGTAGCACGAGCGATGAGAGCCAGTCTCTCGTACCGCGGCCGCCGCCCGCCGAGGCGGGCCTGCCTGCACTAACCGGGCCGCGGACGGGTATCGCGGCTAACACGAGCATGACAGCGTCAAGGTGACGGGAGCGGCGGCATGGGGCGGTACGCGGACGAGTTCAGCCGGAGCATGGCCGATCCGCGAGGATTCTGGGGTGAGGCGGCCGGGCTGATCGACTGGTACGCCGAGCCGGCGAAGGCGCTCGATGACTCGGCGCCGCCGTTCTACCGGTGGTTCACCGGCGGGACCATGAACACCTGCTTCAATGCGCTTGACCGGCATGTCGCCGCCGGCCGCGGTGACCAGGCGGCGCTGATCTACGACAGCCCGGTGACGGGCTCGGTGCGCGCCTTCAGCTACGCCGAGCTGCTCGAACAGGTCGCCAGGTTCGCCGGGGTGCTGCGCGGCGCCGGGGTCGGCACGGGGGACCGGGTGGTGATCTACCTGCCGATGATCCCCGAGGCAGTGATCGCGATGCTGGCCTGCGCCAGGATCGGCGCGGTGCACTCGGTCGTGTTCGGCGGCTTCGCCGCGCACGAGCTCGCCCTGCGGATCGACGACGCGGCACCCAAGGTCATCGTGTCGGCGTCCTGCGGGATCGAGGTTTCCCGCGTCATCGAGTACAAGCCGATGCTCGACCGGGCGATCGAGCTGTCTGCGTGCAAGCCCGAGCGGTGCGTGATCGTGCAGCGGCCGCAGGCCGCGGCCGCGATGGTGCCGGGCCGGGATCTGGACTGGCAGGAGGCGATGGCCGGGGCCGAGCCCGCGGACTGCGTTGCGGTGGCGGCGACCGATCCGCTGTACATCCTGTACACCTCGGGCACGACCGCGAAGCCGAAGGGCGTCGTCAGGGACAACGGCGGCCACGCCGTGGCACTCGCCTGGAGCATGCGGCACGTCTATGACATGAGCGCCGGCGAGGTGTTCTGGGCCGCGTCGGATGTGGGCTGGGTCGTCGGCCACTCCTACATCGTCTACGCCCCGCTGCTAGCGGGCTGCACCACGGTCCTGTACGAGGGCAAGCCGGTCGGGACTCCTGACGCGGGCGCATTCTGGCGGGTGGTCGCCGAGCATGGCGTCAGGGCGCTGTTCACCGCGCCGACCGCGATCCGCGCGATCAAGAAAGAGGACCCCGACGGGCACCTGGCCGCTGCCTGCGACCTGTCCGGGCTGAGATACCTGTTCCTGGCCGGGGAGCGGCTGGACCCTGAGACCTACCGCTGGGCCGGGGGACTGCTCGGCATCCCCGTGATCGACCACTGGTGGCAGACCGAGACCGGCTGGCCAGTTGCCGCCAACCCGATGGGGCTCGAGCCGATGCCCACCAAGGCCGGCTCGCCCACCAAGCCGATGCCGGGCTTCGACGTGCGGGTCGTCGACAGTGAGGGCGCCGATGTCGGGCCCGGCGTGACCGGCGACATCGTGATCCGGCTGCCGCTGCCGCCAGGCTGCCTGCCCACGCTATGGCAGGACGACGATCGCTTCGTGAATTCCTACCTGGCCAGGCACCCGGGCAGCTACGCGACCGGCGACGGCGGTTACCGTGACGCCGACGGCTACCTGTACGTGATGGGGCGGGTCGACGACGTGATCAACGTCGCCGGGCACCGGCTGTCGACCGGGGAGATGGAGGAGGTGCTCGCCAGCCACCCGGCGGTAGCCGAGTGCACGGTCATCGGCGTGCACGACGACCTCAAGGGCCAGGTGCCGCGCGGGTTCGTCGTGCTCAAGTCGGGTGTCGAGACGGACCCTGGCGTCGTCGCGGCCGAGCTCGTCCAGCTGATCAGGGACCAGATCGGGCCGGTGGCCGCGCTCCGCCAGGTCGACGTCGTGACGGCGCTGCCGAAGACCCGCTCCGGCAAGATCCTGCGCAAGACGATGCGCGGCATCGCGGACGGGCGGGACGAGCCCGTTCCCTCGACCATCGAGGACCCGGCCGTGCTTGACTCGCTCCGCCCGTTCCTGACCGGCCGGGCGGACCGGGCCTGACCGGGGCGATGTCGAGAACGCAGGGACGGGTCCGAGTGACTGGTGTTCATCTACCACTTCATGTTCGACCCGGAATGGGAGGACCGCCTACAGCTTCTCGGCGGGCGGCCCCATCGTGAGCCCGGCGGTCGAGGCGCTGCTGGTCACTCCCGCGGCGCCGCACTCGGCTTACAACCGCGGCATCGTGGTCTCCGCGAGTGACACGGTCACGCTCCGGATACTGGCCGCCAGCGGCCGCCTGGCCGTCGAGGTCGACGGAATGGTCGCCGGGTACGCGGGGCCTGGCGAGCGGCTCGCCCTGCGGGGCCGCCCGGCCGCCGCGCGCGTGATCCGGCTCGGCCGCACCACGTTCTACGAGCGCGCCCGCCGCAAGCTGCGCCTCACCGACTCTGCGGAAATCCCTTCGGGACGGGTAGACCCGGGACGGGTAGACCTGGGACGGGCTGACTCGGGAGCGCTCGACGGTGCCAGCGGAAGTGACGACGGCCAGGCTGCCCGGAGCTGAGCCCGCCTGAGCGGCTCGGCTGCGCTCGCTACGACTGCGCGGGCTTGCGTGCCAGGAGGTAGGCCTGCTGGGTCTTCTCGCTCTCGCACGGCTCGCGGACTAGCCGGGCGAGGACGGAAAGCCCCGCCTGACTGATCAACCCGCAGACAAGGCCGGGTTGCAGCCGGTAGGCGTCGAGCGATACCGCATGGCCGTACGCCTGCTCCAGATGCACGACGTCGTCGCCGGCCTGGAAGGCAAGGAGCAGGTAGCCGCCCGGGCGCAGGGCCCGGCAGAACTCGGCGAACACGTCCGGCAGCCGGGACGGCGGGGTGTGGATGATGGAGTACCACGCGACGATGCCGCCGAGAGCAGCGTCCGCGAGACCCAGCGCGCTCATCGATCCTTCACCGAACCGCAGCGCCGGGTATGCCCGGCGCGCGAGGGCCAGCATGACCGGCGACAGGTCGATCCCGAAGCAGGTCACCCCGAGCTCGTGCAGGTAACCCGTCACGCGGCCTGGGCCGCAGCCGATGTCGGCGACTGGCCGTGCTCCGGCGGCCTGCACGAGTTCGGCGAACGCGGTAAGCATGGCCCGGTCCACTGGCCTGGCCGCGAGCTCGGCTCGCAGGATTTCGGCGTACTCGACGGCGACGGTGTCGTAGGCCGTCCGGATGGCCCGGAGATCGGAGGGCTCAGCCAATGCCCTGACGGTACGGCCTTCAGCTGGTCCGCGGTGCCGCGCGGACCAGCCCGCTCCGCTCCGTCATCGCTGCAGGCTGAGACGGTCGGCCAGCAGGTACTGGCTCGAGGTGGCGAAGTTGGTCACGTCAAGGCTGTACCGGATCAGGTCACCCGAGTTCTTGGCCGTGTAAGCAGAGCTGATCTGATGCCACGCGGTGTCCGGCAGCGTGAGGCAGAAAAGGACAGGGTTGTGGCCGATCTTGTAGGCGCCACCGGAACTCGGAGCGCAGGCGGACGGCATGGATTCCATGAAGGCGTTCCAGCTCAGGGGGCGGCGCCGTACCGGCATTCCCGCATAGCGCCAGGACATCGGCGCTAGCGTGGTCGCTTCCGAGGGCGAGCCATGACAGCAGGCTCAGTGCGGCGGCTTGATCACCAAAACCTACGAAAGTCGAGATCGGATCCAGCGGAAATAAAATGTTCTGGCAGGAAAGGTCGCCCTGGGCGCTTAAGAGGATGGCGGCAGGTAGCCACGGGGCCTGGTGCCCCGGGGCGGCATGGCGGTGAATACCTCGGTCACGTAAGCGTCGATCAGCTGCTCCCAGCGAGACCGTACCCGGCTCGAGGTGGGCCGGAAGTGCCGGTCGAAATCGCGCCGCGAGGCGACCGTTCCGACGATCGTGTCCAGCCGGATGGTCCGCAGGTCCAGGTGACGCTGGCCACGCCTGCCGAGCACGCCGACGACCTCGTCGAACGGCACGATGCGGTCGGTGTCATCGGGATCACGGCGCAGCCGGCGCGCGAGCACCGCAAGGAACTGGCTTCGTCTCGCCCGCAGGAAGTCATTCTCGACATCGGCACGCGGGAATCCGGTATCGAGCATCACGCTGCCTTCACGCTCCCGGACGGTGCTGCGCCGCCCTGCTGGCGTCCCATGCTTGCATTATAGAAACTGATCGTCTAGTTTTGCAAGAGAGCGAGCCAGCCGGGGCGGATCGGCCCCGGGCATCCGGATCAACGGAGGAATCATGTACAAGACACAGATCACGACCAGCCAGCTAGGAACGACTGGCATGGAGATCACCCGGGTCGGCTTCGGCGCATGGGCGATCGGCGGCGGTGGCTGGGAGTTCGGCTGGGGGCCGCAACAGGACGAGGAGTCGATCGCGGCGATCCACCGGGCTATGGAACTCGGAATCAACTGGGTCGACACCGCTGCCGCTTACGGCTTCGGCCGGTCTGAGCGGGTAGTCGGCCGGGCGATTGCGGGCCTCAGCGAGCGCCCGTACGTGTTCACCAAGGCCTCGCTGCTGGACGACGGCACTGGCCACGTCCGCCACAGTCTCAAGCGGGACTCCGTCCTGCGCGAGGCGGAGGCGAGCCTGCAGCGGCTCGGCGTCGAGGCGATCGACCTGTACCAGATCCACTGGCCGGACCCCGAGCAGGACATCGAGGAGGGCTGGTCGGCCCTAGCCGAGCTAAAGGAGCAGGGGCTCGTCCGGCATATCGGCGTATCCAACTTCGATGTCGGGCAGCTTCGCCGCATCCAGTCGATCACGCCGGCCGAAACGCTCCAGCCACCGTACTCGCTGGTCGAACGTGCGGCGGAGGGCGAGATACTTCCGTTCGCCGAGCGTGCGGGGATCGGCGTCATTGTCTACTCGCCGATGGGGTCGGGCTTGCTGACCGGGGCGATGACGCGCGAGCGCATCGAGCAGCTGCCGGCAGACGACTGGCGCGCGCGCGACCCGCGCTTCGCCGAGCCGCAGCTCTCCGAGCACCTCGCGCTGGCCGACCGGCTGGGCGCGGTCGCGGACCGTCATGGCGTGACGCCCGGCGCAGTCGCAGTCGCCTGGACGCTGCGGAACCCGGCGGTGGACGGTGCGATCACCGGGTTCCGCCGGCCCGACCAGGTGGATCCGATCGTCGCCGCGGCGGGTCTCGAGCTCACGGACGAGGATATGAATGAGATCGAAGCAACCGGGCGGAGGTGAGCAGGTGACGGCCATCGGAATTGTCGGTCTCGGCGCGATGGGCAGCCGGATCGCCGGCCGCCTGCTCGAGGGCAGCCGGCTGTACGGAACGAACCGCACAGCCGCGAAGGCGGCCGGCCTGATCGGGCAGGGCATGATCTGGCGCGATACTCCGCGCGAGGTGGCTGAGGCGGCGGACATGGTCGTCAGCATGGTCACCGACGACACGGCGCTCGATCGCGTCACCTCAGGTCCGGACGGCATACTGGCCGGCCTATCGCCCGGCAAGGTCTATGTCGACATGAGCACGGTCAGCCCGCAGGCCAGCCGCGAGCTGGCTCGACGGGTGCTCGTCCTCGGAGGCAGCATGCTGGATGCCCCGGTTTCCGGCAGCGTCACCGCCGCCACGGAGGGCGCCCTCGCGATCATGGTCGGCGGCCCGGCAGATGCCTTCCGCGCCGCGGAACCGGTGCTGCTCAGGCTCGGCCGGACCGTCACCCACGTGGGCGGGAATGGCCAGGCGCTGCTGCTGAAGCTGGCGATCAATATCAGCCTCGCCGCGCAGATGCTCGCTTTCAGCGAGGGGGTGCTGCTGGCAGAACGCGGCGGGATCGACCCCGCGCTGGCCGCGCAGGTGATGACTGGCAGCGCGATCGGATCGCCGATGCTGCAGGCGCGTGCTCCGCTCATGCTGGACCTGCCCGAACAGGCGTGGTTCGATGTGCAGCTCATGCACAAAGACATCCGCCTCGTGCTGGAGACAGCTCACCTGCTCGGCGTCCCGGTCCCGTCGGCCCGCATTGCCGATGGCCTGCTGTCGAGGGCAGAGGAGCTGGGCTATGCGCGGCGCGATATCGCCGCGCTCCTCGACGTCCTGGCGCGGACGGACGGGACTACCGGGCGAGCCAGGTCCGACAGGGCGGCCGCGGGAAGGGGCAGGAACGCCGCGTGACGAGCGAGGTGCCGGTGGCTGCACCGCAGCGCGGGCGGCCGCGCAGCGAGAAGGCGCACAACGCGATACTCGAGGCAGCGGCCGAGCTGCTCCTCGAGCGAGGTCTCGGGGCCGTCAGCATGGATGCGGTCGCCGCGCGAGCCGGGGTCAGCAAGGCGACGATCTACCGCTGGTGGCCCACGAAGGAGACCCTGGCGCTGGATGCGCTGTACAACGAATGGGCCAGCGTACCGCCGGCCCAGGACACCGGATCGCTGCGAGATGACCTGCTCAGTCTGTTGCGCCCGTGGGCCCGGCTCGCCGGCAAGCGGCCGTACGGGCGGGTCATCGCCGCGCTGCTCACGGAGGCCCAGACAGACCCTGCCTTCGCCCAGCAGTACCGAGAGCGCTTCGTCCAGCCCAGGCGCGTCCAGGGACGCGAGATCTTCCGCCGAGCCATCGAACGCGGCGAGGTCCCCGCGGACACGAATATCGAGGTCGCGCTCGACATCCTGTACGGCCCGATCTACCACCGGCTTCTGCACGGCCATGCCCCGCTCAACGACAGCTTCGTTCGCGATGTCATCGACACCGCCGTCGACGGGATCGCGCCGGCCTCGCCCCGGCGGTAACGAGGCACCAGTCAGCTGCCCGCGCCAGCCGCGACTAGGTCGAGGAGTCGTCGATTGGCTGCTGGGGCCTGAGGCTGGGTCTCAGTCGCGGGCGCGCGGGCGCCGGGTCGGATTGCCGGGAGACGCGAGGCGCGCGCGGACCGCGAGCCGGTAACCGGTGCGGTCGCGGCCACTGGGGGTGCAGTCGCCTGGCAGCCGGGGCCTGGAAGCGGTGCGCGGGGGATAGCCGGGCTGCATGCAAGGGTATGAGCCTCGCCGGCGTGAGCCTCGCCGGCGTCCGATCGAGTTATAACTTGTCTTTGCCGGAGTGCTAGCCTACGCTGTCGATATATCGTGATCGTATCGCGAGAGGTGGCAGGCACGATGACGGCAGCTGCTTGCGGCGCGGGTGACTTCGACGCCGGCTTGCGCGAGATCTTCGCCCGCGTGGGCGAGGTGCTCGGCCAGGTCCAGAAGGCCGGCCGGGAGTGGTCAGGCAGCCGGGAACGGTCGGGTGGCGGGGAGTGGCCGGGTGGCCGGGAACGGTCGCGCAGCCGCGGGCGTGGCGGGCCGTGGGACCGGGACTTCGGCGGCCGGCGGGGCCCCGGGCACTGGGGCGGCGGCTTCAGCGGGCCGTGGGGCGGCTGGTTCCCCGGGCCGCCCGGGCCGCCAGGTCCGCCACGGGGACCGAAGGCCAGCCGTGGCGACGTGCGCGCCGCCATCCTGGCTCTGCTGCGGGAGGGCCCGCTCAACGGCTACCAGATCATGTCCGAGATCGAGGAGCGCAGCGGCGGGGCCTGGCGACCGAGTCCCGGCGCGGTCTATCCGGCGCTGTCCCAGCTCGCTGACGAGGGCCTGATCGCCGCCGCGGAGTCGGACGGCCGGCGGGCGTACAGCCTCACCGAAGCTGGCCGCGAGTACGTGGAGCAGAACCCTGAGATGGCGCGCGGTGCCTGGGAGTCGATGGCCCAGCAGGAGGCCTGGCAGGTGCCTGGCCTGTTCGCCGAGGCAGCCAGGCTCGGCGGCGGGATCGTGCAGATCGCCCACGCGGGCACGCCCGAGCAGGTGCGCGCGGCCGAGCGGCTGCTCGAACGGACCAGGCGCGAGCTGTACCGGATCCTCGCCGATGACGATGACGATGAAGGCGACGAGGACGACGTCGATCCGGACGACGAGCAAGACCAGCGATAAGGCAGGCAGGATCATGGACGATCGCATGCGGGTTTCAGACGCGGACCGGGAACGCGTGACAGCGCGGCTGCGGGAGCACTTCGCCGAGGGCCGCCTGTCGTCAGAGGAAGTGGACGAACGGATCACTGCGGCGCTCAGCGCGAAGACCTTCGGGGACCTGCGGCGCGTCATGGCCGATCTCCCCGAACCCGCGCCGGACCTGGCGCAGGTGCCGCAGTCTGCGTCCTGGGCGGCCCGCCGCGGCGCGGTTGCCTGGCGGGGACCTCGGATCCTGCCGCTGGCGATCATCGTGCTGATCGCCGCGCTGGTGATTCCGGGCGCGGGATGGCTGTTCGTCGCCTTCCTCAAGGTTGTCCTGGTGCTCTGGCTGGTGGCGTGCCTGGCGGGAGTCTTCGCCGCAGCCAGGTTCCGCCGGCATCTGCGCCGCTACTGGCAGTCCGATCACGGCAGCCAGTGGCGCCATGACCAGCGGCGCGGCTAGCGATGGAGAACGTCATCCCCTGCCGATGAAGGGCATCTTGGTAGCGGTGATGGTCAGGAACTGCACGTTGGCGTCGAGCGGGAGAGTCGCCATGTACAGGACGGCGTCCGCGACGTACTGAGCGTCGAAAGTCGGCTCGGGAGCGACCGACCCTGCTTGGTGGCGGTGTAGCCGACGCTTCTCGGCCGGGGGCTGTGGGCGAAGACGCCGGCGTTGCTGACGACCTGGTCGACGCGCCCCCACTGGCGCTGCACCGCGCCGAACAGGGCCGCGACCGACTCGGGCACGCTGACATCGGTCGGAACGACCAGGGCGGACCCGGGTCGCGCCGCGGCCAGCGACACCGTGTCACCAAGCTCGGGCTCGCGGCGGCCGGCGACCGCGACGCGCCACCCCGCAGTGAGCAAGGTCCGGGCAATCCGCCGGCCGAGCCCGGATCCTGCTCCGGTGATGACGGCCACGCCAGCCGGCGGATCGGCACCCTCCCCGTCGCCGGCCGTCCTGGCAGTCAGGACGGGACGGCGGCCAGGCCGGCCTGGGCCACGTCCATGTCCTGGGTGTAGTGGCCGCCGCTCACGCCGATCGCGCCGACGATCGCGTCCCCGATCTTGATCGGGTAGCCGCCGCCGAACACGACCAGGCGGTCAATCCCGGTGGGCGCGCCCATGGCGAGCGGGGCGTCGTCCTTCACGAACTCGTGCCACATGTCGGTGGACATGCCGAAGCCGACGGCCGTATAGGCCTTGTCCTGGGCTACCTGAATGGACAGCAGCGCGGCGCCGTCCATCCGGCTGAATGCCTTGAGCACGCCGCTCTCATCGACGATGGCGATCACGAACGGATGACCCATCTCCTCGGCCTTGCGCTCGGCCGCCAGGATCATGTCCCTGGCCAGCTCCGTGGACACGCTGGGCCGGTTGAATGTCGCTGCCACTGCTACCTCCCGATCTGGTCCCCACTGCCCGGGCCGGTCGCCGCGTACCGCTGCTCGACCTCGCGGACCTGGGTCAGCCCGATGAAATCCACGAACTCGCCGAAGCTGGGCAGGTCGCGCAGAAGAGCGGCCGGCGTTCCTGCCCCGGCGATCTCATGCAGTATCGCGCGCATAGCCGCAGTCGCGGCAAGAAGGGTACTAATCGGGAAGATGACAATCTGGTAACCGAGTTCCCGCAGCCGGTCCAGGCCGATCGGCGGCGTCTTCCCGCCCTCGGCCCAGTTGAAGAGCAGGGGCACGCCCGGAAAGGCACGGGCCGCCGCTGCCGCCTCCTCCTCGGTAACGACCGCCTCGATGAACAGCACATCGGCCCCGGCCTCGCGATAAAGGGCCGCGCGTTCCAGCGCGCGCTCGAGACCCTCGACGGCCCGCGCATCGGTCCTTGCGATGATCACGAAGTCGGGGTTCGTCCGTGCGTCGACGGCGGCCCGTACCTTCTGGGCCATCTCGTGCGCGGCGATAACGTGCTTGCCTTCCATGTGGCCGCACTTCTTCGGCGCGACCTGGTCCTCGATGTGGATGCCCGCGACGCCCGCCGCCTCGTAGGCGCCGACGGTGCGGATCACGTTCAGCGGGTTGCCATACCCGGTGTCCGCATCCGCGATGACCGGGATGTCGACGCAGGCGGCGATCCGCCCGGCGTTGTCGGCCATCTCGGTCATCGTCAGCAGCCCGACGTCAGGCCGTCCGAGCAGGGCCGCTGAGGTTCCGAAGCCGGTCATGTAGACGGCAGGGAAGCCCGCCTCCTCGACCAGCCGGGCGGCCAGCGGGTCGAAGGCGCCCGGGGCCACGATCGTCTGGCCGGAGTCGAGCAGCTCGCGCAGGCGCGCGGCGCCGCCCGAGCCCCTGGTCAGCCGGGCGGTCATGTGGCACTCGCCGTGGCGGTGTCCGGGCTGACGTGTTTCGCGCACGTGCAGGGACGCGGTGCCCTGGCGAGGAATCCGTCGACGACCAGGGACAGGATCATCTCGAAGATGTCATCGTCGGTGACGCTGGCGAGATCATCCCTGATCTGCCAGATGTGCGGGTATTCGGCCTGGTCGACCGCCAGGTAGGCGCGCGCCCATGCCGCCCGGTCGGCCTGCTGCAGGCCGGGGTCCAGGGCCAGGAAGGCTGCCTCGCCGCCCGCCCAGGCCAGCGCGAAGTCGCCGAGCGCCCGGTAGACCCTGGCCGCCGCGGCGCCCTCGAACCCGGCCTGAAGGACCGCGCCGATCAGCACGTTGACGACGCGCATCTCGGCGGGCCGCTGCGTCGTCCTGGACGCCGACAGGGAGGCCGCCCCGGGGTGCGCGCGGTACGTTGCCCGCAGCCTCCTGACGACTTCGGCCACCGTGTCAGCCCAGCACGGCCGGGCCGACAACCCGGTCATGGCCTCCTCGATCAGCCGGTCGGCAATGGCCAGGACGAGGTCGTCCTTGCTGGCGAAGTGCCGGTAGACGGCGGTCGGATCGGCGCCCAGCGCGCGGCCCAGCTTGGGCAGGCTGAAGCCGTCCGCTCCTTGCGCATCGAGCAGTCGCAGGCTCTCGGCGACGATGACCTCCGGGGTCAGGCTGCCGCGCCGCAGTCGCCGCCCGCCCCGCCTGCCCGGCCCGGTCCCGTCGCGCTCCCCGCGCGCGGCGGCGCGTCCAGAGGTACTGCTCGTCATCGCCTGCCTCTGCCTTGATGAACACCCCTCACCAGGAAGCTACTCGACCGCCGGTACCTGCTACAAGCCTTTGTCAGAGGCATTGACTACGAACCCCGCAAGTGATCTAATCTCCCGCAATAAACCCCCTCGTACGGGAGGTCTGGGTGCGTCCTGGTTCCGAGCTGGCGTTCTACAACGGAACGGTGTTCGACGGTGCCAGGTTCTTGCCTGCGGGCACCGTGGTCAGGGTCGCCGACGGAAAGATCACCGCGGTCGGTCCCGCCGAGGACGCCGGGCAGCTCGGCAACGCGGAGCCGGTCGACCTGGGCGGCGGGACGCTGCTGCCCGGGTTCATCGACGCTCACGTGCACCCCGTCTTCGCCGGCGACCGGATGCGCCGCTGCAACCTGACGCGCGACGCTACCGCACAGGGCTACGTCGAGGTCATCGCCGCGTACGCGGCCACGCACCCTGATGAGGAATGGATCACCGGCGGCGGCTGGTCGATGGAGGCCTTCCCGGGCGGGGTGCCGACGAAGGACCTGCTCGACGCCGTGGTCAGCGACCGGCCGGTCTTCCTGCCCAACCGAGACGGGCACGGCGCGTGGGTCAACAGCAAGGCGCTCGCCCTGGCCGGCATCGACGCCGCCACGCCCGACCCGGCCGACGGCCGGATCGAGCGCGACGCGGCCGGTGAGCCGGTCGGCATGCTCCAGGAGGGCGCCCAGCACCTGGTCTCCCGACTGCTCCCGGCCGCCACCGTGGACGACTGGTACAGCGGGCTGCTCGCGGGCCAGGAGTACCTGCTCTCGCTCGGCATCACCGGCTGGCAGGACGCGATCGTCGGCAGCCACCCCGGCCTGCCCGATCCCGTCGACGCCTACCTGCGCGCGGCCAGGGCGGGGACGCTGATCGCGAACGTGGTCGGCGCGCTGTGGTGGGAGCGGGACGGTGGCCTGGAGCAGGTCGCCGAGTTGCTCGACCGCCGTCGCGACGGCCAGGCCGGCCGATTCCGGGCAACCAGCGTGAAGATGATGCTCGACGGCGTCGCGGAGAACCATACCGCGGCGATGCTCGAGCCCTACCTCGACGGCCACGGCTGCGCGACGGAGGTTTCCGGCCTCGACTTCATCGACCCGGCGGAACTGCCGCGGTTCGTGACCGCGCTGGACCGCGAAGGCTTCCAGGTCCACTTCCACGCGCTCGGCGACCGGGCGGTCCGCAATGCCCTCGACGCCATCGCGGCAGCGAGGGAGGCGAACGGGGACAGCGGGCAGCGGCACCACCTGGCCCATCTCCAGGTGATCCATCCGGACGACATCCCGCGCTTCGCCAGCCTGGGGGCGACCGCGAACATCCAGCCCCTGTGGGCGATGCACGAGCCGCAGATGGACGACCTCACGATCCCGTTCCTCGGCGAGCGCCGCAGCGGCTGGCAGTACCCGTTCGGGTCGCTGCTCGCCGCCGGGGCCTTGCTGTGCGCCGGCAGCGACTGGTCGGTCTCCAGCCCCGACCCGCTCTGGGGCGCGCACGTCGCGGTCAACCGGTCCATGCCAGACCAGCCAGGTGGAACCGCGCCCGACCCGTTCCTGCCCGAGCAGGCGCTCAGCCCCGAGGTCATCTTCGCCGCCTACACCTCAGGCAGCGCCAGGGTGAACGGCCTGGAGAACGTCACCGGCTCCGTCCGGCCGGGCCTGGACGCCGACTTCGCTGTCGTGGACGCCGATCTGGCGCACAGCGCAGCCGAGATCCGCCAGGCATCAGTGGCCACCACCTGGGTCCGCGGCGACGCGGTCTATCAGCGGCAGTAGCACGAAGAGCTCCGCCCGGCCGCACGGCCTGGCAGCAACTGAGGAGGACAGATGGCCAGGAAGACAAGCCGGCGGGCGGCAATGTCCGTCGCGGTGACAGCGACCGCAGCGGCCCTGGCGCTTGCTGCCTGCGGCCGGTCTGCCACTGGCAACGGCGGGACGGCAGGCAATCTGTCGCCCACGAAGAACCTGGTGACGAGCACGACGCCAGGGACCAAGCCCGTCTCCTCGGTGACCTGGGCCGTCTACCGGGACGTGAACTCGCTAGACCCGATCTACGCGTTCGACTATCCGGAGAACACCGCCGTCTCGCTGATGTGCGAGTCCCTGCTCAAGCAGGCCCCCGATGGCTCGATCGGGCCCGGGCTGGCGACCCTGTCGAACCCATCGCCGACCACGTTCGTGTTCACTATCCATCCCGGTGCCAAGTTCTGGGACGGCAAGCCGGTGACGCCGGCCGACGTGGTCTACAGCCTGGACCGGAACAGGGACACCGCACTCGGCGGCTTCTACGGCCTGGTGTTCAGCCGGGTCTCCTCCATCCAGGCGACCGGCAGCGACCGGGTCACGATCACGCTGAAGCAGCCCGACTACTGGCTCGAGGGCGAGCTTGCCTCGATGCCCGGCATCGTCATCGAGAAGGCCTTCGCGCAGCAGCAGGGGAAGAAGTACGGCACGCCGTCCGGCAGCATCATGTGCACCGGCGCCTACAAACTGAAGTCGTTCGTCCCCGGCGTCGGCGTCACCGCGGTGCCGAACACGAACTACTGGCAGCCCTCGGTCAAGCCGCTCGTCGGCCAGATCATCCTCAAGGGCGTCGCGTCCGACACCTCGCTCACCTCCGGGCTGACGACCGGGGCGATCCAGGGCACCTACACCTCCGGTGGCCTGTCGACTCTTCGCCAGCTTGAATCGAACCCCGCGGTCACGATCTACAAGGGCCAGGGCTGGTCAACGGACGCGTTCATCGTGTCGAGCACCAAGGGCGTGCTCGGCGACGTGCGGGTCCGCGAGGCGCTCTCGATGGCGCTGAACCGGAACGCGATCATCAACGATGTCTTCAAGGGCGCTGGGCTGCTGCCGCGCTGGCTCTCCAACCCCGGCGTCTTCGGTTACGGCAAGGCCGTCTTCGACAAGGCGTACAACGCCTCGCCCATCCTGCCCTACAGCATCGCCAAGGCGAAGAAGCTGGTGCAGGAGGCGGGAGCGACCGGCAAGACGCTCACGATCGGCACCTCGAGCCAGATCTCGAACATTGCCGAGGAGACCGGCGCCTACCAGGCCGCCGCCAGCGCCATCGGCCTCAAGACCGCGCTCAAGTCGGTCTCGGCTCAGAACTACATCAACTTCTTCATCGACCCCAAGGCACGGGCCGGCATCGACGGGTTCCTCACCGTCAACTACGGCGACTACGCTGACCCGGCGGCGCTGCTCTCGACGCTGGTCATCCCTGGCGGGTCGCAGAACTACGACAACTTCAACGACAAGAAGATGATCGCGCTGCTCGAGCAGGCCCGCTCCACCGCGGACCCGAACGCCAGGGCCGCACTGGTCGCCAAGGCGGAAGAGCGCGCCGCGGCGGAACTGCCGTGGATCCCCGACGTGCAGCCGGTCAACATCATGATCCTGGCCAAGAACCTGACCGGCGCGACCGCCTCGTTCGCCTACATGTTCGCTCCGTGGGCCGACAGCCTCGGAGGGAAGTGACGGCGTGCGCCTGGCGTTCCTCGGCCGCAGGCTGGCGATGCTCGTCGCCAGCCTGCTGGTCGCCAGCTTCGTGATCTTCGGAGCTCTGTACCTCGCGCCCGGCAACCCGATCGCCGCGCTTTCCGGTGGCCGGTCGCTGCCGCCGAGCAGCCTGAAGGTCCTGGAGGCGCGCTACCACCTGAACCAGCCGTTCCTGACTCAGTACTGGTACTGGCTGGACAACGCGCTGCACGGGAACCTGGGCATCTCGATCACGCTGCGGGAGAACGTGACCACGCTGATCGCCTCCAGGGTGTGGACGACGGCGGGCCTGGTGCTGTACGCGTCACTGATCATCCTCGTGCTCGGGATCGGCATGGGCGTGCTGGCGGGGCTCCGTCCGGGCCTGCTCGACACGTCCGTGCTCGTCTCGAGCGCGATCTCCGCCGCCATCCCGTCGTTCGTGGCCGCGATCGTCCTGATCAGCCTCTTCGCGGTCAAGCTCCGCTGGTTCCCCGCGCTGGGGAACGGCTCGGATTTCGTCAGCAACCTGCGGCACTTCACGCTGCCCGCGGTCGCGCTGGCGCTGTCGTCACTAGCCATCGTCGCCCGGGTCACCAGGGCCGCGATCCGGGAGGAAGCCGACCGGGAGCACGTGCAGACGGCGATCAGCCGGGGGATCCCGCGCCGGCAGCTCGTCAGGCGGCACATCCTGCGCAACGCGGCCATCCCGATCACGACGGTCTCCGGGATCACGATCGCCTCGCTGATCGCGGTGGCCGCGGTGGTCGAGACCGCGTTCAGCCTGAATGGCCTCGGCGCCTATCTCGTGGCCTCGGCCCAGGACAAGGACCTGGCCGTCGTCCAGGGCATCTCGCTAGTCCTGGTCAGTGCCTTCGTCGTGATCAACATGGCGGTTGACCTGGCCTACGCGGTGCTCGATCCGCGCGTCGCGCTCGGGAGCCGTGCCGCATGAGCACCGTGCAGGAGGCGCGCAGATGCACCGTGCAGGAGGCGCGCAGATGCACCGTGCAGGAGGCGCGCAGATGAGCACCGTGCAGGAGGCGCGCAGATGAGCACGGCTATCCCCCTGGTCACGGTCCAGGCGCCGCGCGGCGGCCGGGCGGTCGGGCTGCTGCGCGGAACCGGCGCGGCGGGGATCGCGTCGGCCGCGGTTATCCTCGCCGCCACCGTTGTCGCCGTGGTCGGCCCCGCACTGGCCCCGTTCAGCCCGACGCTGCCGAACCTGGCCCTCGCCTTCGTCGGCCCGACCGGCGCCCACCTCTTCGGCTTCGACTACGAGGGCAGGGACGTGCTGTCCCGGCTGCTGGCCGGCGCCCAGTCATCGATGCTCGGCCCGCTGGCCGTGGTGATCGGTGCCCTGGTGATCGGCACGCTGCTGGCCGTGATCGCCGCGTGGCGGCGCGGCATGGTGGACGCGGTGATCTCCTCCAGCCTCGACATCCTGTTCGCGTTCCCCGGCATCCTGCTCGCGGTGCTGGCCGCGGCGGTGTTCGGCGCGGGACTGCCGGCGGCGTCGATCTCGCTGGCGATCGCGTACATGCCCTACGTCGCGCGGGTGCTGCGCGGCGCGGCCCTGAAGGAGCGCAGTCAGCCCTACGTGGCGGCGCTCGAGGTGCAGGGTGCGTCGGCCACCTCGATCTGCCTGCGGCACATCGTCCCGAACGTCATGCCGCTGATCGTGGCGCAGGCGACCATCCTGTTCGGCTACGCGATGGTCGACCTTGCCGCGATCTCCTTCCTCGGCCTCGGCGTTCAGCCGCCCGCCGCGAACTGGGGCGTGATGATCTCGGAGAACCAGGTCGGCATCCCGCAGGGCTATCCGCTGCCCGCGCTCGCCGCGGGCGCGTGCATCGTCGCCATCGTGATCGCCTTCAACGTGCTCGGCGAGCGGCTGTTCGAGCAGGCGCAGGGCGCCCGGTGAGCGAGACGAAGGGGCGCGGTGCCGCCCGGACTGGGGAGCGAGGGACGAGCGACGAGGGAAGGCGGCGCAGTGAAGCGGGAATGGGGAGGTGGGTGGGGCCCGGGAGTCGAGAGGCAAGCACGGCGCCGCTGCTGGAGGTCGACGGCCTGACCGTCCGGCTCCGGGTCGAAGGGGCGCAACGGGCCGTGCTGCGTGATGTCTCGCTCGCTGTCCGTCCCGGCGAGGCGCTGGGGCTCGTCGGCGAGTCCGGTTCGGGCAAGTCGATGACGGCACGGGCGATCGACCGGCTGCTGCCCCGCGGGGCTGAGGTCAGCGGCCAGATCAGGTTCGACGGTGCCGACGTCATGACGCTGGCCGGCGCCGGCCTGCGCGGCTACCGCAACGGCGTCGCGATGATCTTCCAGGACCCCCGCGCGCACGTGAACCCGGTGCGCCGGATCGGCGACTTCATGACCGAGGCGCTGCGCACCAACCTGGACGTGCCGGCAGGCGAGGCGTACCGGCGAGCCGCGGACATGCTCGGCCAGGTCGGGATCGATGACGGGGAGCGGCGTCTGCGGCAGTACCCGCACGAGCTGTCCGGCGGCATGCTCCAGCGGGTCATGATCGCGGCCGCGCTGCTCACCGAGCCGAAGCTGCTGCTCGCCGACGAGCCGACCACCGCGCTCGATGTCACCACCCAGGCCGAGGTGATGGCGATCCTGGACGACCTGCGCCGCGAGTTCGGCCTGGCGATGCTGTTCATCACGCACGACCTGGAACTCGCCGCGGCAATCTGTGACCGGACCGCGGTGATGTACGCCGGGCAGATCGTGGAGGTGCGCGAGTCGGCGCTGCTGCACGACGATCCGCTGCACCCCTACACCGCGGCCCTGGCGGCGGCGAGGCCGGACATCGCCCAGACGGCGCACCGGCTCGCCGCGATCCCCGGACGGCCGCTCTCGGCCTTCGAGGCGCCCGAGGACGAGTGCGCGTTCGCGCCCCGGTGCCCGCACGCGCGGGACATCTGCCGCGAGGCAACCCCCGAGCTGATCGGGCTGGACGGCGGGCTGTCGCGCTGCGCCCGCGCCGCCGACCTGCGCGGGCGCCTGCGGCCTGAGCTGGCGGAAGGCGGGCAGAGCGATGACTGACCCCGGCGGCCCGCAGGAGGCCAGCCGCGAGCACCAGGCCGGAGGCGCCGGCGACCAGCCGGTGCTCGAGGTCAGCGGCCTGCGCAAGGAGTTCGGCGACCTCGTCGCCGTCGACGGCGTGAGCTTCACCGTGCGGCAGGCCAGGTCACTGGCGATCGTCGGCGAGTCGGGGTCGGGTAAGACGACGATCGCGCGGATGATCGTCGGGCTGGAGCGGCCCACCGCCGGAACGATCACTGCGTGCGGCCGTGACCGGTCGAGTCCGGCTCGCTCCGCGCGGGTGCGGCGCCGCCGCGGTGGCGAGGTGCAGATCGTCTTCCAGGACCCGTACACCAGCCTGGACCCGCGGCAGACCGCCGAGGCGACGATCGACGAGGTGCTGCGGCTGCACCACAGCTTGCCGGCCGACCGCCGCCGGAGCCGGATCGCGGAGCTGGCCGCCCTCGTCGGCCTCGACGAGCGGCAGACCAGGGCGCTGCCGCGCGCTCTGTCCGGGGGGCAGCGGCAGCGGGTCGCGATCGCACGCGCCCTGGCCGCCGAGCCGCGCGTGCTGATACTCGACGAGTCCGTCGCCGCGCTCGACGTCTCCATCCAGGCTCAGGTCCTGAACCTGCTCGCTGACATCCGTGACTCGACGAGCGTCTCCTACGTCCTGATCAGCCATGACCTGGCGGTCGTCCGCCAGCTGACCGACGACGCGATCGTGCTGCACCGCGGCGTGGTCGTCGAGCAAGGGCCGACCGCGAGTGTGCTCGACGCCCCGCAGCACGAATACACGAAACGACTGCGCGCGAGCGTGCCCCGGCCCGGCTGGAAGCCACGGCGCGGTGCCCTGCTCGGCGCCGGGAAGGAACCAGTCCAGCCATGAGCGATCTGCACTACCTGCCGGCGACCGACGCGCTCGCGATGTTCCGCAGCAAGGAACTGTCGCCGGTCGAGCTCGTCCAGGCGATAATCGAGCGCGCCGAGGCGGTCGAGCCGGCCATCAACGCGTTCGCCGAGACCCGCTTCGAGGAGGCGCTGGAGGCGGCCAGGGCCGCCGAGGCCAGGTACGCGGGGCAGGGCGAGCCGCTCGGTCCCCTGGACGGGCTGCCGGTCGCGGTCAAGGAGGAGGCGCCGATCACCGGGCAGCGCAACACGCTTGGCTCGCTGCCGCTCCGCGACGTCGTCGCGGAGGAGACAGCCGCGTTCGTCCAGCGCATCATTGACGCCGGCGGGATCGTGCACGCGCGGACCACGACGCCGGAGTTCTCCAGCGCCCCCGTGACCTGGACGAAGCTGTGGGGTGTCACCAGGAACCCGTGGAACACCGAGTTCTCGCCCGGCGGGTCGAGCGGCGGGTCGGGCGCGTCGCTCGCGGCCGGGTCTACGACCCTGGCCACCGGCTCGGACATCGGCGGCTCGATCAGGATCCCGTCCTCGTTCTGCGGTGTCGTCGGGTTCAAGCCGCCGTACGGCCGCGTTCCCGAGGTGTCTCCGTTCAACCTCGACCACTACTGCCATGAGGGCCCGATGGCGCGCACCGTCGCCGACTGCGCGCTGCTGGAGAACGTGATCGCCGGGCCGCACCCCAGCGATGTCGCCTCGATCCGGCCGAAGCTGGAGATACCGCAGCAGCTGGCATCCGTCGCGGGGCTGCGGATCGCGCTGTCACCCGACCTCGGCTGCTACCACGTCGACGCGGACGTGGCCACGAACACGATGGCCGCCGCCGACCGGCTGCGCGACGCCGGGGCGAGCGTGCACGAGGTCTCGCTGCCCTGGAACCTGGAGACGATCGGGCGGGCGGTGAACATCCACTTCGGCATGATCTTCGGCGCGTCGATGAAGGAGATCAGCGAGCAGCACGGCGACGAGCTGACCTCCTACGTCCGGCGCCTGGTGGCCGAGTCGGAGCTGGTCAGCAAGGACGACTTCCTCGTCGGTCTCGGCCTGGAGGCGGAGATCTACGCCCCGCTCGGCCAGCTGCTTGAGGAGTACGACGCGCTGATCTGCCCGACCTTCGCCGTGCCCGCGCTGCCCGCCGAGTACGACACGGACAACCTCGTCGAGGTGAACGGCCGGGCGGCCGAGCGCTGGTTCGACGTCATGATGACGCTGCCGTTCAACATCGCGAGCCGGTGCCCGGTGCTGAACGTCCCGTCCGGCCTGTCCAGAACGGGCGTACCCACCGGGCTCGCGGTCGTCGGGAGGACCTATGACGACGTGACCGCCTTCCGCGTCGCCGCCGCGCACGAGGAGCGGCTGCCCTGGCTGACCGGGTCCGGCCCCCGGCCCGCCCTGTGACCGCGGGGGGTGGCGGGGGGTCGTCCCCCCGAGCCAGCACCGCGGGGGGTGGCGGGGGGTCGTCCCCCCGAGCCAGCACCGCGGAACCGCGGCCGCTGATGGCCGGCGCGCCGCCGTTCGGGCCGGAGTCGGCGGTCACCCTCGCGAACTGGCAGGACCCACCGTTTAACCGGTGGGCGTTCCAGCACGTGCGCGAGCTGATTCCGAGCGCGCGAATCGACCGCGGCACCGGCCCCGTGCCACCGCTGCCTCGCACCGAACACGAGCTCGGGAGTATTGCGTTCTCCTTCAATGATCATGAGCTGACCGTGACCGAGTTGCTCGCAGGCACCTGCACGGACGGGTTCCTCGTGCTGCACAGGGGCCAGGTGGTCGCCGAGCAGTACTTCAACGGCATGACGCCGGAGACGCCTCATCTGCTGATGTCGGTATCGAAGTCCGTCACCTCGACGATCGCGGGCATCCTGGCCGGGCGCGGCGTGCTGGACGTCAGCGCTCCGGTCACCCAGATCGTGCCCGAGCTCGAGGAAACGTCCCTTGCGGGCGCGACAGTTCAGCACCTGCTTGACATGCGGGCCGGGACGCGGTTCAACGAGGACTACGCCGACCCGGCGGCCGACGTGCGCACCTACGAGCGGGTGTACCTGTGGCGGCCGCCCGCCGAGCCGGCCGGCCCCGGCGGGACCGAAACCGATGACGCGCTCGGGTACTTCGCCACGCTCAGCAACGACGGTCCGCACGGCGGTCCGTTCCGGTACCGGTCGATCCTCACCGACGTGCTGGCCTGGGTGATCGAGCGGGCGGCGGGGGAGCGGCTGCACCAGCTGATCGCGCGCGAGCTGTGGCAGCCGATGGGAGCCGAGTTCGACGCCGAGCTCACCCTCGACCGGCGCGGCAACCCGATGGCGGACGGCGGTATCAGCGCGACGCTGCGGGATATGGCCAGGTTCGGCGAGCTGTTCCTGCGCCGCGGGCGGCCGGGAGACAGCCAGATCGTCCCGGAGAGGTGGATCGACGACACGCTGCGCGGCGCGCCGGACGGGCCGCGGGCGTTCACCGGGGGCGACAATCCGCCCGGGTACCCGGCCGGCAGCCACTACCGGAACTGCTGGTGGATCAGGGAGCCCGGGCTGCCGTTCTTCCACGCGAGCGGGATCAACGGCCAGCATGTCTTCGTGCACGGGCCGTCGCAGACGGTGGTTGTCAAGATGTCCACCTGGCCGGTGGCCTGGAGCGAGGAACTGTACGGCCAGACCGTGGCAGGCGCACTGGCGATCGTAGCTGCCCTCGCAGAGTTTCAGGATGTTAAGCGATAATCGGCCTAATTAGCTCTGCTCACCAGGCCGGACGAGTCCGGTCTCGTATCCGCAGACGACCGCGTGCGCGCGGTCTCGGAGCCCGAGCTTGGTCAGGATCCGGGTGACATGCGTCTTCGCTGTCGTCTCGCCCATCACCAGGGCACGGGCGATAGCGGCGTTGGACAGGCCGCGGACCATGAGCAGGAGCACCTCGCGCTCCCGCTCAGTGAGCCGTCCGGGATCCGGCGTCGCCCGCGGGCCGCGGCAGCCGGAGATGCCCTCGTCTCGCCCGCGCCGATGCGGCGGCTGGTCGAGCACAGGAAGCCGCTGGCTCCGGCGAGCAAGCCGTCGAACACGTATACATTGAGGTCGAACGTCGTCAGCAGCATGACGCGCGGCGGGTCCGGCTTCAGCGCGACCACCCGCCTGGTGGCCGCGATCCCGTCTAGCCGCGGCATGCGCACGTCCATGACCACAACATCGGGCCTGAATTGGGCCGCTCTGCTGACGGCCCTGCTAGCCGTTCTCGGCCTCGGCGACAACCGCGAAGTCGGGCTGCGTTCCCAGCAGCTGGGTGACGCCCGCCCGGACAACCGGCTGGTCGTCGGCCAGCAGGATGCGGATGCTCACGACGCGCTCGGAAGGAACGCGCGCACGATGAAGCCCTGCTGCCCGCGGCCGGCCTCAAGCTGCCCGCCGAGCAGCCTGGCGCGCTCGCATTCGTCAGGCTCTCCTGCACCACCCGGAAGCCGGCGAGCTCGACAGCATCGGCCAGTGGCCTGGCCGCGCCGTCTACCAGCAGCTCGGCGCGCAGGCCCGACTCCCTGGTCCGCTCGATCAGCCCGCCGACGTCCTCGAGGCGTGGCTGCGCGCTTGCGCGCTGGTCTGCTGCGCCGCTCTGGCGAAGCCGCCTGACCAGCGTGTTGAGTTCGGCGAGCTCGTCACGAACACCCTGCTCGATGGCCGCTACGGCTGCCACCGCCACGTGCGGGTCATCGGCAGAGGCGAACCTGGCCGCGCCCGCCTGTACGGCGATGGCGCTCAGCTGGTGGGCGACCACGTCATGGATCTCCCGCGCCAGGACGGCCCGCTCCTACTCGTGCGCGTGCCTGGCCGCGCTCGTCGCCACATCCCGGTGGGAGGCCGTCACCTCGCCCACCACCAGGGCGTCCCGAACAGCGCGCACGCTATGGCGGCCGAATGGTTCCCGCCGCCGGCCTGGAGGCTGATGATCGCGGCGAGCACCGCCGCGACCGCGAGCAGCCGGGCAGTTCTGCGCGCCGGCTGGCGGCCGTAGGCACCCAGACCGTACGCGGCTGCCAGCACGGCGGCGCTCGCCGACCAGAGGTTGAGGTGCACGCCGTACTTGACCGCGAGAGCTGCCGCGGCAAGCGCGAGCACGACGGTCGGCCGCTGTCGGCGCCACAGGAACGGCAGGGACTGCGCCACCGCGAGCCCGACGAATCGAGCCCGTTCGTTGGCTCGTCGAGGATCAGCAGCGGCGGCCGGCCGAGCATCGCGGCGGCGATGCCGAGCCGCTGGCGCATGCCCTGCGAGTAGGCCCTGACCTTCCTCGCCGCGACCTCGGTGAGCCCCGCGAGACCAAGCACCCGGCTGACCTCGGCGGGATCGTGGCCGCCTGCTGTGGCCGCCGCCACCTCCAGGTTCTGGCGGCCCGTGAGCCACGGGTAGAAGGCCGGCTCTTCGATCATCGAGCCGGTCCGCGCGACCGCGCGCGGGTCGGGCAGCCGGCGGCCGAGCAGCTCGATCTGGCCCTCGGTCGGTGCGACCAGTCCAAGCAGCAGCGGATTGTCGTCGTCTTGCCCGCGGCGTAGGCATACTCCCGCTGTCCACGGCTACGGTTCGATGGCCTGGCATCCTTGAGCGGTGAGTGCCATATGGCCATGAAGTCATCCGCATGCTTGAAGGTGCGCTCTGTGCCAGTCCTGCTTGGTAGACACCTTCGGCCCGCCGTGCGCCGCTCGGCATGGTACGGCTCCCATTGACCGGATGTTTGTTACCATTGATAGCGGGAGGTGGTAGCAGTGGCGGCATTGAACATCCGCAACCTTGACGAGACGGTAAAGCAGCGCCTCCAGGTGCGCGCAGCCAGGCACGGCAAGTCGATGGAAGCAGAGGCCCGCGCGATCCTCGCGGAGGCCGTCCGCGAACCCGCGGACGATAGGGGACTGTTCACGGCGCTTCTGGACCGGTTCGGCACGCTCGGCGGAGTCGAGCTCGAACTTCCGGATCGCCAGGAACCGGCGCGCGCCGCGGACTTCACCGCATGATCGTCCTCGACACGAACGTGGTCTCCGAACTGATGCGCCCGGACCCCGCACCGCAGGTCGCGGCCTGGGTTCGCGACCGGGACAGGCGTGAGCTGCGCACCACGGTCATCACGCTCGCAGAGATCCGCTACGGCATTGCCCGGCTTCCGGACGGACGCAGGAAACAAGCCCTCCTCACCACGGCTGACGAAATCTTCCGGACTTTCGAAGACCAGGTGCTGCCGGTCGACGCAACCGCCGCCGAACAGTACTCAGTCATCGCCAGCACCCGTGAGCGATCCGGGAAACCGATCCCCGGCTTCGACGCGCTGATCGCAGCCGTCTGCCGGTCCCACGGTGCCGCGCTGGCCACACGTAACCTCCCTGACTTCGACGACACCGGCGTCGAGCTCGTAGACACCTGGTCCGCGGTAACCGGTTGAGCGCCTTCCTCAACCTTCC
>Ga0307373_10002322_pt1 | contig 34442 bp, 31 predicted proteins | sample OX2MG_FD_202534 | JGI IMG/M metagenome (GOLD analysis project Ga0307373, IMG submission 202534) | Soil microbial communities from Risofladan, Vaasa, Finland - OX-2 | ecosystem: Environmental > Terrestrial > Soil > Coastal area > Acid sulfate soil | place: Finland: Risofladan, Vaasa | collected...
GAGTCCGACGTGCTCCCGCACGAGATCGACACGACGACGCGGCTGTGCGACCGGCTCGAGCTGAACATCCCCGTCGTCTCGGCGGCCATGGACACCGTGACCGAGGCACGCCTGGCGGTGGCGCTCGCCAGGCTCGGCGGCCTCGGGATCATCCACCGCAACATGCCCCTCGAGCGCCAGGCCGAGGACGTCGACCGGGTCAAGCGCTCCGAGGCCGGGATGGTGCTGAATCCGGTGAAGATCCTCCCGGACCGCCCCGTCGCCGAGGCGCTCGAGCTGATGCGCCACTTCCACATCTCGGGCATCCCCGTCGTCGACGCCGACGACCGCCTCGTCGGCATCATCACGAACCGGGACCTCCGCTTCCACGAGGACGTGGGCGTGCCGGTACGCGACGTGATGACGGCCGAGGGCCTCATCACCGCTCCCGTCGGGACCGATCTCGCCCGCGCGAGGCGCATCCTGCAGGGAGCGAAGGTCGAGAAGCTCCCGATCGTCGACGACAGGGGCCGGCTGCGCGGACTGATCACGGTGAAGGACATCTCCAAGCAGGAGGCGTTCCCGCTCGCCGCCAAGGACGCCGACGGCCGCCTGCGCGTCGGAGCTGCCGTCGGGGTCGGCGCTGACGGGCTGGCCCGGGCGAAGGCGCTCATCGACGCCGAGGTCGACGTGATCTGCGTCGACACGGCCCACGGCCACTCCCGGCGGGTGATGGACACCGTGGCCGAGCTACGGGAGAACTGGCGCACCGGCGTCATCATCGGCGGGAACGTCGCGACCGGCGAGGGCACCCGGGCGCTCGCCGAGGCGGGCGCCGACGTGGTCAAGGTCGGCATCGGACCCGGCGCGATCTGCACCACGCGCGTCGTGACCGGCATCGGCGTGCCGCAGTGGAGCGCGATCCGCGAGTGCACCGCCGAGGCGCGACGCCACGGCGTCGGCATCCTCGCCGACGGCGGGGTGCGCTTCTCCGGCGACATCGCGAAGGCGATCGGCGCCGGGGCGAGCGCCGTGATGCTCGGCAGCCTGCTCGCCGGCGTCGAGGAGAGCCCGGGCGAGATCGCGATCGTCGGCAACCGGCCCATGAAGCGCTACCGGGGCATGGGCAGCCTCGGGGCGATGTCGGCCCGTTCGTACTCGAAGGACCGCTACTCCCAAGAGAGCGTCATCGAGCCTGAGAAGGTCGTCCCCGAAGGCGTCGAGGGCAACGTCGCCTACCGCGGCCCGCTGAACGAGGTCGTGCACCAGCTCGTCGGCGGGCTGCGCCAGGCGATGGGCTACTGCGGGACCCGCACCGTCGCACAGTTGCACGAGCGCGCCAAGTTCATCCGGGTGACGCCGAGCGCCATCCGAGAGAGCCACCCCCACGACCTCACCGGCGTCGTCGAGGCGCCGAACTACTGGGTGAACGACCTGTAGGCGGGGTGCGTCCCGCCGCGCCGGGACAGACGGCGCCGTGCAGGAGCCTTCGGCCCGCTGAACTTGACTTTGCGCCGTCAGCGGGCAGAATCCAGCGGTGCACATCTCGGCCAAGGTCGACTACGCCGTCCGCGCCCTCGTGGCGCTGGCCGCCGCGGGCGGCGGCCCGATCGCCGGTGCCACGCTCGCCCAGTCCCAGGGACTGCCGGCCAAGTTCCTCGAAGGCATCCTCGCGGAGCTCCGCCGTGCCGGCGTCGTGACGAGCCAGCGCGGGGCCGAGGGCGGCTACCGGCTCGCTCGGCCCGCGTCGGCGATCTCCGTCGCGGACGTCATCCGGGCAATCGACGGGCCGCTCGCCGAGGTGCGGGGGAACCGGCCCGAGGTGACCGCCTACGAGGGCGCGGCGCTCCACCTCCAAGAGGTCTGGATCGCGGTGCGCGCCAGCCTGCGCGCCGTGCTCGAGCACACCACCCTGGCCGACGTCGCGAGCGGCAAGCTGCCTGCCAACGTCCGCCGCCTCGCCTCCGACCCCGACTCCTGGGTCTCGCGCTGACCAGCCGCAGCGCCGCGGGCGTGGCGGCGCGAGCGGGCTGGCGCAGCGGGAGCCTCAAAGGCGCAGCGGCTTCACGGGGGTGGCGAGCTTCGACGGGTCGCCCGCCCAGTCGACGCCGGCGACGTCGATGTACAGCTCGATCTCGTTGCCGTCGGGATCGAGGATGTACAGGCTGTGCGTGACCGTGTGGTCCGATGCGCCGACGAGGCGCACCCCGGCCTCCTCGACACGCCGCAGGGCGTCGCGTAGCTCGTCGTCGGTGTCGCCGACCTTCAGCCCGAAGTGGTAGAGACCGGTGCGCCGGCCGGGTGGCGGCGAGGGGGCGTCGTCGCCCACCTCGATGAGGAGCAGCTCGTGGTGGGTCCGGCCGCTCGAGAACGCCGCGGCTGGCAGCCCGAGGGTGTCGTCCTCGGGCGCTGGCATGACCTGGCGCCAGCCGAGGACCTCGCGGTAGAAGCGAGCCGAGCGCTCCACGTTCCGCACGTACAGGACGAGGTGTCCGAGCTCTTTGATCTCCACGTCGCGCTCCGTCGCTCGCCGGTGTCCGCCGGTCTCGCGGGTCTGCGGCGCCGGCGTGGGCGCTGCCGGCGGCAAGGCGCGCCGGCCCCTCCTTCCGCTCACGCTAATGCGCGCCGGCGCGAGCCCGTGTCAGCCGGTGTTCCGCAGCCCCGCTGCGATCCCGTTGACGGTGATCAGCAGTGCCCGCAGCAGCTCGGGGTCCGGTGCCTCCGAGCGGCGGCGGCGCTGCAGCAGCTCCACCTGGAGCAGGTGCATGGGTCGCAGGTAGTCGTCGCGCACCTCGAGGGTGCGCCGCAGCAACGGGCGCGAGCCGAGCAGGTGGCGCTCGCCGGTCAGGGCGAGGACGCCGGAGACGGTCCGCTCCAGCTCCTCGGCGACCTCGTCGAGGAGGTGGTGCAGCGACGGGTCCGTCAGCGCCTCGACGTAACGGCGGGCGATCGCGAGGTCCGTCTTCACGAGCGTCATCTCGACGTTGGCGAGGAAGGTGCGGAAGAAGGGCCAGCGTTCGTACATCTCCGCGAGCTCGCCCGAGCGCCCGTCGGCACCCGCGGCCGCGAGGCCCCGACCCACCCCGAACCAGCCCGGGACGACCTGGCGCGACTGGGTCCAGCCGAACACCCAGGGGATGGCGCGAAGTGACGACAGGTCGGCGCCGGCGCCCGGGCGGTGACTCGGGCGCGAGCCCAGGTTGAGGTAGCCGAGCTCCTCGACCGGCGTGGAGGTGACGAAGTACTCGGCGAGGCCGGGCCGGCCGACGAAGTCGCGGTAGGCGCCTTCGGCGGCCGCGGAGAACAGGTCCATCGTGTCGCCCCAGCGCGCGAGCGTCGCCTCGTCCTGGCGGGAGCGCCGGTGCAGCAGGCTGGACTCGATCACCGCGGCGAGGCTCACCTCGAGGTTCTCGCGACCGAGCTCGGCGAGGCCGTACTTGTCGGAGATCACCTCACCCTGCTCCGTCACCTTCAAGAAGGCGTCGACCGTCCCGAAGGGCTGGGCGAGGATCGCCTCGCCGGACGGCCCGCCGCCGCGCCCCACCGTGCCGCCACGGCCGTGGAAGAGCCGGAGCCGCACCTCGTGGCGCTGGGCCACGTCGCGCAGCTGGCGCTGGGCCTTGTGGATCTCCCACTGCGAGGTCGTGATGCCGGCGTCCTTGTTGGAGTCCGAGTACCCGAGCATCACCTCCTGGACGTCGCCGCGCGCCCGGACGACGCCGCGGTAGGAGGGGTCCGCCAGCAGCTCGTCGAGGATCGCCCCCGCGGCGCGCAGCTCCGCCACCGACTCCAGCAGCGGCACGAACCCGATCCGTGCCGCGGCACCGCGCACGTCGACGAGCCCCGCCTCCCGGCCGAGCACGACCGCGGCCAGCAGGTCGTCGGCGCCGCGGGTCATCGAGACGATGTAGCTCTCGATCACGCCGTCGCCGAATCGGTCGAGCGCGGCGCGGATCGCCCGGAAGGTGTCGAACGTCGCCGCCGCCTCGCCGTCGAGGTGTGTCCAGGGCGAGGTGAGCGGGCGCGCGAGGGCGAGCTCCTTGCCCAGCAGCTCGGCGCGCTCCGCAGGCGACAGCTCGGCGTAGGGACGCTCGAGCTCGCCGAGCCCGTCGAAGCACGCCGCGAGGGCGGCGTGGTGGCGGTCGGCGTGCTCGCGCACGTCGAGGGTGGCGACGTGCAGGCCGAACGTGGCGACGAGGCTCGCCAGGCGCCGCACGCGGCCTCGTGCGACCAGCTCGCCCTTGTTCTCCATCAGCGAGTCGTGGACGACGCGCAGGTCCTCTACGAGCTCGCCCGCGCCGAGATAGTCCGCCCCGGGGACATGGGGCGTCCCCGACGCGATGCGGCTTCGCGTGTTGAGCACCCGCTGGCGGATGAAGGAGCACTTCAGGCGGTAGGGCTCCTCTGCGTTCAGACGGACGTAACGCGCGTGGACCTCGGGGAGCGCCTCGCGGTCGCGTTCGTTGCTCGCGAGCAGCTCGGCCGAGACCGCGACGATCGCCGTCGAGTTGCTGAGGGCCTGGGCGAGACCGTCGAGCGCCTCGACGAGTCGGCGCGTGCCGAGGTCGTGCTGGAGGACGAGGACGTCGCCCGTGACGGCCGGGGTGACGGCGGGGTTGCCGTCGCGGTCACCGCCGACCCAGCTGCCAAAGCGCAGGGGCGAGCGGCCGAAGTCGAGCTCGACGCCGATCCTGGCGAGCTCGTCGTCGAGCTCCTCGAGGAGGGAAGGCACGGACTCGCGGTAGAGCTGGTCGGCGTAGAACAGGACGTTCTGGGCCTCGTCCTCGGGACGCGGGCGGCCGGAGCGGATCTCGTTCGTCTGCCAGACCAGCTCGACCAGCTCGCGCAGCTCGCGCTCGAGCCGGGCGCGTTGGCGCTCGGTGGTCGAGGCGTCGAGCGCCTCGACGAGCTCGGCGATGGCGAGAACCTTGGACAGCACGGACCGCCTCGCCGACTCGGTCGGGTGCGCGGTGAACACCGGGCGCAGCTCCAGTCGCTCAAGCGTCTCCGCCACCTGCGCCGGATCGAGGCCGTGGGCCCGGATCCGCTCGAGGGCGTCGCGCAGCCACGTCCGCCCCTCCAGGCGGTCGCCGCGCAGCTCGGCGGTGCGGTGGACCTGCTCGGCGATGTTGGCCAGCTGGAAGTACGCCGCGAACGCCCGGGCGAGACGCAACGCCGTCGGTGCCTCGACGGCGCCGAGCAGCTCCGCCAGCTCGGCGCCCGCCCCCTCCGCCCAGGGGGCGCCCCGCACCGCCTTCGACGCGGCGCGCACCTCTTCGACCAGGCGCAGGAGCCCCTCGCCCTCCTGGCGCGCGAGGGTCTCGCCGAGCAGCTCGCCGAGCAGGCGGATGTCGCGGCGCAAGGAGGCGTGCCGCTCCTCCGAGCGCACCGGGTCGTAGGAGGCGACCGGGTCGCGCACGTACATCGGCGTCGACGCCCCGGCGCCGTCCCCCTCGACCATGACCTGCATCGTATTGACCCCCGGGGCCTCCACGTCCCGCCCGCCCCGTCACCGCGGCCCGGCCGCCCTCGTTACGCTCCGGGACAGGACCGGCGGCGCCGACGGCGCAGGCGACTGAGGGGGAGGCCACGATCGCCTACGACGTCCTCGGCATCTCCGGCTCGCTGCGGGCGGGCTCGCACAACTCGGCGCTGGGGGCGAGGCGGTGCGCCTCGCGCCCGGCGCCGTCCACGTCGAGCCGTACGACCGGCTCCGCGACCTCCCTCGCTACGACCAGGACCTCGACGGCGACGAGCCGCCGGCTGTCGTCCGCGAGCTGCGCGAGCGGATCAGCGCGGCGGACGGCCTGCTGATCGCGACGCCCGAGTACAACTACGGCGTTCCCGGTGGCCTGAAGAGCCTCGTCGACTGGGCCTCGCGGCCGGTCCCCGGCTCAGCGCTCGAGCACAAGCCGATCGCCATCATGGGGGCGGCGCCGGGCAACTTCGGAAGCCTTTGCGCCCAGCTGGCGCTGCGACACTCCTTCCTCTGGACGGACTCGATCGTCGTGCGTAAGCCGGAGGTGATCGTGTTCCGGACCGGCGAGCGCCTCGACGGCGAGGGCCGCCTGGTCGACGAGGGCGCCGCGCAGCTGATCGTCCAGCTGCTCGAGGCGCTGCGCGCGACGATCGACGACGCCCGATCCGGCCGGGGCGAGGTCGCGGCCCTCCGCTAGGGCTTCACCTCGCCGGGCGCGTCGAGGACCACCCCGGTCCCGGCGGCCTCCCGCAGCAGCAGCTCGTGGAGACGCAGGTCGCCGGCGAGCTCGGGGTGGAAGGCGGCGACGAGGACGCGCCCCTGCCGGCAGACGACGGGGCGCTCCGCGCCGTCGGGGAACGTCACGGTGGCGAGCACGTCGACCCCCGGCCCGACGACCTCGACGACGGGCGCACGGATGAAAACGGCGTGCATCGGGCCACCGGGGACCAGCGGGACGTCCAGGTCGGCCTCGAAGGACTCCACCTGGCGGCCGAACGCGTTGCGCCGCACCGCCACGTCGATCGCCGCGAAAGGCCGCTGGTCGGGCCGGCCGTCGAGCACCTCGCGCGCGAGCAGGATCATCCCGGCGCAGGTGCCGAAGGCGGCCAGACCGTCATCGAGCCGCCCGGCCAGCGGGCCCTCGAGGCCCGAGGAGTGCAGCAGCATGCCGAGCGTCGTCGACTCCCCGCCGGGGAGCACGATCGCGTCGAGACCGCCCAGGTCGGCGGGCCGGCGCACGAGCACGACCGAGGCGCCGAGCGCCGCCAGCGCGGCGGCGTGCTCGCGCACGTCTCCTTGGAGCGCGAGGACGCCGACGCGCAATCCGGCGCCAGGGGCGCCGGGGATCGGCCCCGCGGGACTCACCAGCCGCGTTCGGAAAGCCTGACGTCGAGCGTCGCGATCTCGGCCCCGACCATCGGCTGGCCGAGCCCGTGGGACACCTTCGCGACGATCTCGGCGTCTCCGAAGTGCGCCGTCGCCTCGACGATTGCACGCGCCCGGCGCGCCGGGTCCTCGCTCTTGAAGATGCCCGAGCCGACGAAGACCGCCTCGGCACCGAGCTGCATGACGAGAGCGGCGTCCGCCGGCGTGGCGAGGCCGCCGGCGCAGAACAGCGGGACGGGGAGCTTGCCGGTCGCGGCGATCTCCTCCACGAGCTCGATCGGCGCCTGGAGGTGCTTCGCCCACGCGTAGCGCTCCGCCGGGTCGGCGGTCGTGATCTTGCGGATGTCGCCAAGGATCGAGCGGAGATGGCGCACCGCCTCGACGACGTTGCCCGTGCCGGCCTCACCCTTCGAGCGGATCATCGCGGCGCCCTCGGAGACGCGCCGCAACGCCTCGCCGAGGTTGGTCGCGCCGCACACGAACGGCACGGTGAAGGCCCACTTGTCGATGTGGTGCGCCTCGTCGGCGGGGGTGAGGACCTCGCTCTCGTCGATGTAGTCGACCCCGAGCACCTGGAGCACCTGGGCCTCCGCGAAGTGCCCGATGCGGGCCTTCGCCATCACCGGCACCGTCACGGCCGCCTGGATGGCGCTGACGAGGGCCGGGTCGCTCATCCGCGCCACGCCACCGTCGCGCCGGATGTCGGCGGGGACCCGCTCGAGCGCCATCACCGCCACGGCGCCGGCGTCCTCGGCGATCTTCGCCTGCTCGGCGGTGACGACATCCATGATCACCCCACCGCGCAGCATCTCGGCGAGCCCGCGCTTGACGCGAAGCGTCCCCGTCGTACGGTCCTTCGCCCCGCCGGAGCCGGACTGTTCGCTCGTCATGACCCCGAATCTACCGCTTCTGCCCCGGCGCCGAGCCACGGCGGGTGGGGCCCGCCGTGCAAGCCCCGGCTCGGCCGCCGCCCGGGGCCGCCGTCGCCTCAGGCCGCCTCGAGCGCGGGGGCAAGGGCGGCCTCGGCACCGGCGCGCCTCGCCCGGCCGCCGAGCGCGAGCGCCGCCAGGGCCCCGACACCCACGACCGCAGCGCCGACGGTGACCGCCGGCACGAGCCCCGCGACGAAGCTCGCTCCGCTGGCGTAGCCGCCGAGGCCGGAGAAGACCGCACCGAGCACCGAGACGCCGAGGACGCCGCCGAGCTCGCGCACCGCGTTGTTGGTGCCCGACGCGACGCCCTCGTCGGCGCGGCCGACCGAGGTCAGCACGACCGAGGCGACCGGAACGAAGAAGAGGGCCATCCCGACCCCCGAGAGCACGAACGCCGGCACGAAGTCGAGGTAGGGCGCCGTCGGCGAGAGCACGATCGCCATCCAGGCGAGGCCGGCGGCCTGCAGGCTGAGCCCGGCAGCGATCAGCGCCCGACCGCCGAGGCGGTCGACGAGCATCCCGGCGAGCGGCGCGACGAGCACCGGCATCCCCGTCCACGGCAGCGTCCGCACGCCGGCGCTGAGCGGCGAGAGGTGCTGGACGGTCTGCAGGAACTGGGCGAGGAGGAAGATCGACCCGAACATGCCGAAGCTCATCAAGAGCGCGACGGCGTTCACGACCGAGAACTGGCGGCTTCGGAAGAGGCGCAGCGGCAGCATCGGCGCCGGGGAGCGGCGCTCCCAGGCGACGAACGCCCCCAGCAGGCACGCCCCGCCGGCGAAGGAGGCGAGCACCTCGGTGCTCGCCCACCCCGCCTGACCGCCCCGCACGAGTCCGAGCACGACGCCGAGCAGCCCGAGGCTCGCGAGCAGGACGCCCCGCAGGTCGAGCGCGCTCGCGCCGCCGCGGGACTCGCCGAGCCTGAGGCGCGCCATCGGCAGCAGGGCGAGCCCGATCGGCACGTTCAGCCAGAAGATCCACTGCCAGGAGACGCCCTGGACGACGGCGCCGCCGACGAGCGGGCCGATCGCGACCGCAAGCCCGCCGAGGGCACCCCAGATCCCGAGCGCCATGTTCCGCTTCGCCGCCGGCACCGAGGCGCTCAGCAACGTGAGCGAGAGCGGGACGACCATCGCGCCGCCGGCGCCCTGGACCGCTCTCGCCGCGATCAGCGCGCCGATGCTCGGCGCCAGCGCCGCGGCGGCCGACGCCACCGTGAACAGCGTAAGCCCGACGAGGAACAGCCGGCGGCGGCCGAAGCGGTCCCCGAGCGCGGCGCCGGTGAGGAGCAGGACGGCAAACGTGAGGGTGTAGGCGTTCACGGTCCACTCGAGGCCGGCGAGACCCGCGTGGAGCTTCTCGCGGATGACCGGCAACGCCATGGTCACGACGAGGTTGTCGAGCGCCGCCATGAACTGGGCGGCGCCCGTGACGGCCACGGCCCAGACGATCGGGCCCCGGCGCGTCGCCAGGCCCGGCTGGTCGTGGAGCGCGGCGCTCGGCGCCGCAACGTCGGTGATCGGTGGCATCCGTCTCCCTCCTCTGATCGGCGCACCAAGCGCCGATCGGTGTGCCCCGTGACGCGGGGTGCGCCCGGCCGGTCCTGTTGTTTAGTTAGTGATCACTAGATTCGGTGGACGTGGGCGTACGCCCGTCTTCTGCCACGGCTCAGCCGGCAGCTGGCCCCGCCTCGGCATCGGCATCGGCATCGGCATCGGGTCGCGCGAGCGGGTCGCCCGGCGGCACGCAGTCGGCCTTCGCCCACAGCTCGGCGAAGTCCCTCAGCCCGAGCGCCGCCACCACGTTCCAGAGCATCCCGGTCGCGAAGAACTCGCGCACCGCGAGGGGCTCGACGCGCGTCCGGCGCTCGACGAAGCCGATCAGCTGCTCGTAGCGGCCACGGACGTAGGCGCGCACCTCCGGGTTCCCCGACGCCGCGTACGCCTGCAGCTGGAGGAGCAGCAGGTCGGGATCGCCGATCAGCGTCGCGTAGCTCATCCCCATCGCGACGAGCGCCGCCTCGCCCTCGAGCTCCCCGCTCGCCGCCTGGAAGCTGGCCTCGACACGGTCGAAGCAGACGCTGACCGCGGCGAGGAAGAGCTCGAGCTTCGTCGGGAAGAGCCGGAACAGGTAGGGCTGGGAGATCCCCGCCCGGCGGGCGATCGTCTCGGTGGAGGTGCCGTCGAGGCCGCCGCGTGCGAACTCGCGCACCGCGGCGGCGACCACGGCCCCGCGGCGCTCGTCGGCCGACATGCGGATCCCGCTCCGGCGCGTCTGGGAAGGATCGCCGCCCGCGCTGGGGAGGGTCCTGCCCCGGTCGGCGTGCACGAACTGTAAGTTAGTGATCACTCACAACGTTGTCAAGGGCCGAGCCGGCGGGTCGGGCGACGCGGCGACGGCCCAGGTCAGGCGTAAACGTCGGGGTTCACGCAGTTGGGCAGGCGCTCGCCCGCGAGACCGGCCAGCACGTTGTCGACTGCGAGCCGGGCCATGCGCGAGCGGGTGACGAGGGTCGCCGAGCCGATGTGCGGCAGCACCACGCAGTTGTCGAGCGTGAGGAGCGGGTCGTCGAGCGGGATCGGCTCGACCTCGGTCACGTCGAGGCCGGCGCCCCCGATGCGGTGCGCCCCGAGCGCCTCGGCGAGCGCCGCCTGGTCGACGATCGGCCCGCGCGCCGTGTTGACGAGGATGGCGTCGGGCTTCATCAGCGAGAGCTCGCGCGCGCCGATCAGGTGGTGCGTCTCGGCGGTGAGGGCGGCGTTCACCGACACGACGTCCGAGCGTGCGAGAAGCTCGTCGAGCGCGACCGTCTCGACTCCGGGCACCTCGCGCCGAGAGCGGGACCAGCCGAGCACGTGCATGTCGAAGCCGGCCGCTCGACGCGCCACCGCCTCGCCGATGCGACCGACGCCGACGATCCCGATGACCGCCCCGGCGAGCTCCTTGCCGAGCATGAACACCGGGTCCCACGAGACCCACTTCCCCTCGAGCACGGCGTCGCGCGCCTCCACCACGCGCCGGGCGACGGCGAGGATGAGCGCCCAGGTGATGTCGGCGGTCGCGTTCGTCAGCACGCCGGGCGTGTTGCCGAACGGGATGCCCCGCGCCGTCAGCTCGGGGACGTCGACGTGGTCGTAGCCGACCGAAACGGTGGCGACGACGCGCAGCCGCTCGCACGCGTCGAGCAGCTCGGCGTCGACGCGCTCGGTGGACATGACCACCAGTCCGTCGGCGCCACGCGTCCGCTCGAGCAGGGCAGCCCTCGGCGGCGGGAGGTCGTCCTCCCACAGGTCGACCTCGGCGCCCTTCGCGAGGCGATCGAGCGCGTCCCCTGGCAGGTGCCGCGAGACGAAGACGAGCCGGCCGTCCTCGCCGGCGCCGCGCACGAAAGCGGGGCTACAGCGCGGCGAGCACGGCGTCGGCCGAGCTCACGTCCAGCCCGCCGCCGGGCTCCACCGCGAGGTGCGTCACGACGCCGTCCTGGAGGATCGCGGCGAAACGCTTCGAGCGCGTCCCCATGCCGAATCCACTGCCGTCCATCTCGAGCCCCGTGGCCTTGGCGAAGTCCGCGTTGCCGTCGGCGAGCAGCAGCACCGAGTCGCCGACGTTCTGCGCCGCGCCCCACGCGCCCATCACGAAGGCGTCGTTGACCGAGATGCAAGCGATCGTGTCGACGCCCTTGGCCTGCAGGTCCTCGGCGCGCACGACGAAGCCGGGCAGGTGGTAGTCGGAGCACGTCGGGGTGAAGGCGCCCGGGACGCCGAACAGGACGACCTTGCCCGTTCCGAGCGCCTCGCGGCTGGAGATCGGCTGCGGACCGTCGGCGGTCATGGTCGAGAGCTTGACGTCGGGGAGCTGGTCCCCTACGGCGATCGTCATGTCACTGCCTCCTTGGCAGCCCCGTCGGCCGGGGCACGGGCGGCACCGTGGTGGTGCCCGGTCGGTGTTGCACGGGACACACTAGGGCCGGCAGGCGCCGCGGCACACGGACACGACCGACCGCTGTTCAAAAGGGGCGGGCGTCGCGCAGCCACTGCTCCAGGCCGGCAATGTGCACCAGGGCGCGGGCCGCCGCGACGTCGGGCTCGTGCGCCGCCACCGCGTCCACGATGGCGTGGTGCTCGCGCACCGTCCGCTGCGGCGCGTCGGGGTCGGTCACCCCCCGCCAGACGCGGGCCCGCTGGATCGGCCCGGAGATCGAATCGAGCAGCGACGCGAGGACCGGGTTGCCGCAGTGCGACACGAGAGCGCTGTGGAACTTGCGGTCGTTCGCCACGAACGTCTCCGGCTCCGCCCCGGGGTCGACCTCGTCGAGGATGACCCGGAGCTCGGCGACGTCGCCGTCGCTCACGCGCCGGGCGGCGACCGCGGTGGCGGCAGGCTCGAGCATGCGTCGCACCTCGAGGAAGTGCAGCACCGAGTCGTCGCGATGGAAGTCGACGACGAAGCTCATCGCGGCCATCAAGAGCTCGGGTCGCAGGCTCGTGACGTAGGTGCCGTCGCCCTGGCGCACGTCGAGGACCCGGACGAGCGACAGGGCACGCACCGCCTCGCGAAGCGAGCTGCGCGACAGCCCGAGGGCGGTCGCGAGCTCGTCCTCCTTCGGGAGGCGGTCTCCGGGCTGGAGGACGCCCGAGACGATCATCTCCTTGATCTTCTCGATCGCCTCGTCGGTGACGGCCATGCGCACCCCCTCGGGTCGGGACGACCGGGCCTCCCCTGGCCCGGTTGGGACGCTCGGACGTGTCGGTCCCGCTACGGGCGTGGCGGCGGGAGGCGCACGCCGGCCATGCCGCCGTCGACCTCGAGCGCGCTCCCGACGGTCGACGCGGCGGCCGGGCTCGCGAGGTAGGCGATCGCCGCGGCGACCTCCTCGGGCTGGACCAGCCGGCCGTGCGGTTGACGGGCGACCAGCGCGGCGCGCTCCGCGCCAGGATCGGCCGCCTGGTCGAGCAGCCGCGTCACCCAAGGCGTCTCGACGGTGCCCGGGTTGACGCAGTTCACGCGGATCGACTCGCCGACGTGGTCGGCCGCCATCGCACGGGTGAGCGCGAGGACCGCGCCCTTCGTGGCGCTGTACAGGGCGCGCCGGACGAGGCCGGCCGTCGCGGCGATCGAGCACGTGTTGACGATGGCGGCGTGCGTCGAGGCGCGAAGCGCCGGCAAGGCGGCCCGCGTGACACGAACGATGCCGAGCACGTTCACCTCGAAGACCCGGCGCCACTCCTCGTCGCTGTTCTCCTCGACGGTGCCCTGGGCGCCGATGCCGGCGTTGTTGACGAGGATGTCGAGCCCGCCGAGCTGCGCGAGCGCCTCGCCGAGCGCCGCGCGCACGCTCGCGTCGTCCGCGACGTCACAGCGCACGGCGACGAGGCCCGCCTCCGCCGGCGGCTCGGCGAGGTCCAGCACGACCACTTCCGCCCCGCTCGCGACGAGCAGGCGCGCCGTGGCGAGCCCGATGCCCGAGGCGCCGCCCGTGACGATCGCCCGCAGTCCCTTAAGCCCGTCGGACGCCATCAGCCCGCCCTTCCCTCGCCGGCCACCGCCCGCCACTCCGGCCCGGCGGGATATGCGTAGCGCGCGAGCGACCCGGCGTGCATCTCCGTCGAGGCTCCCGGCGCCGACGGCGCACGGTAGCGACCGGCGGTGACGACGGCCGGGTCGACGAAGTGCTCGTGGAGGTGGTCGATCCACTCGATCCGACGACCCTCGAGGGATCCCGACACCGCGACGAAGTCGAACATCGCCAGGTGGCGCACGATCTCGCACAGCCCGACGCCGCCGGCATGGGGACAGACGGGCACCCCGAACTTGGCGGCGAGGAGCAGGTTGGCGAGGTTCTCGTTGACGCCGGCGACCCGGCAGGCGTCGATCTGCATGACGTCGATCGCGCCCGCCTGGAGCAGCTGCTTGAACACGACGCGGTTCGCGACGTGCTCGCCGGTCGCGATCGGCACCGGCGACACGGCGCGGCGGATCGTGGCGAGGCCGAGGATGTCGTCGGGGCTCGTCGGCTCCTCGACCCACGCGAGGTCGAACGCCGCGAGCTCGCGCACCCAGTCGATCGCCGTGCCGACGTCCCAGACCTGGTTGGCGTCGACCGCCAGGCCCACGCCGTCGCCGATCACGTCGCGCGCGATCCGACAGCGCCGCCTGTCGTCGTCGAGGTCGGCGCCGACCTTCAGCTTCACCTGAGAGAAGCCGTCGCGCACCGCCTGGTCGCACAGCGACGCCAGACGCTCGTCGGTGTAGCCGAGCCAACCCGCTGAGGTGGTGTACGCCGGATAACCCGACGACTCGAGGGCGGCGATCCGGGCGTCCTTGCCCTGCGCGCCGCGGCGGAGGAGGTCGAGCGCCTCGTCGGGAGTGATGGCGTCGCTCAGGTAGCGGAAGTCGACGAGCCGCACGAGCTGGTCGGGCGAGAGGTCCGCGAGGTAGCGCCAGAGGGGCTTCCCCGCCCGCTTGGCGGCGAGGTCGAACAGCGCGTTGACGACGCCGCCGATCGCCATGTGCATGACGCCCTTCTCCGGTCCGAGCCAGCGGAAGTGGCTCTCGCCGACGAGGCGGCGCCACAGGCCACCGAGATCGCCGAGCGTGGCGTCGAGATCGGCCCCGACGAGCAGCGGCTCGAGCGCTCGGATCGCCGCGAGCTCCACGTCGTTGCCGCGACCGATCGTGAACACGAAGCCGTGCCCGGCGAGCCCGTCCTCGGCGTCGGTGCGCACGGCCACGTAGGCGGCCGCGTAGTCGGGATCGGGGTTCATCGCGTCCGAGCCGTCCAGCGTCCGCGACGTCGGGAAGCGCACGTCATGGGTGTCGAAGCCGGTGATCGCTGCCATCGCAGTCCTTGCGGCCGGTGCGTGTGGGACGGTGCCGGCGGGACCCGCGGTGTGCGGGTCCGGTGCCAGCTGCACCGTACATCCGATGACTCACCATCGTCAACGCCCTGCGAGCGGCGACGCCCTACGGCCGGAGTACGGATGCTTGCCTGCTATTCAAGGCACCGTAGCGGCGAAAGGAACTCGCGCTCCAGCCACCCGTCTGCCTGCCAGCTGCCCCATAGTCCTCCGATGTATCGGGCGCTCGAGGCCGGCGCCTACGACCGCCGGGAGCCCGGGACCACCGCCGCCGCCGCAACGGCGGCCGGGGTGGGACGGCCGATTAGCGTCCTGGGGATGCACCCCTCGACCGGCCGGCTCGCCGCCGCGCCCGACAAGTTTCGCGGTACCGCGAGCGCCTCGCAGGTCGCGGCGAGCGCGGCGAGCGCTGCCCGCGGGGCCGGGTGGCAGGCGACCGAGGTGCCGATGGCCGACGGCGGCGACGGCCTCCTCGACGCCGTCGGCGGCGAGGAGCGCACGACGGTCGTCACGGGCCCGCTCGGCGCTCCGGTGGCGGCGCAGTGGCGCCTGCTCCCGGCCGCGTCCGGCGACGGGTCGCCGACCGCGGTGATCGAGATGGCCCGCGCGTCGGGGATCGCGCTCGTCGGGGGCGCGGCCGGCAACGACCCGGTGGCGGCGACGACGAGGGGCACCGGTGAGCTCGTCATGGCGGCGGTGCGAGCCGGGGCGCGCCGGGTCGTCGTCGGCGCGGGCGGCTCGGCGACGACCGACGGCGGGCTCGGCGCGCTCGAGGCGATCGGCGGGCGCGCCGCGCTGCGCGGCGCGGAGCTACTGGTCGCCTGCGACGTCACGACGCCCTTCCTCGACGCGGCGACGGTCTTCGGACCGCAAAAGGGGGCCGACCCCGCGGCCGTCGAGCTGCTGAGCCGGCGGCTGGCCTCGCTCGCCGCCCGCTACCGCGACGAGCTCTCGACGGACGTCACCGGCATCGCCGGCGCCGGCGCGGCCGGCGGCCTGGCCGGTGGGCTGGCCGCGCTCGGTGCCCACGTGGTCTCGGGCTTCGACCTCGTCGCCGAGCTCGTCGGGCTCGACGCGAAGCTGGCTTCGGCGGACCTCGTCGTCACCGGCGAAGGGCGCCTCGACCCGCCCTCCTTCGCCGGCAAGGTCGTCGGCGGCGTCATCGGGCGCGTCGGCGGGCGCGTCCCCGTGCTGTGCGTCGTCGGCGACGTCGACGCGGGCGTCGACCTCGACGCGTGCCGGGAGCGGGGCATCGAGGTGGTCTCGCTGGTCGGGCGCTTCGGGCGCGAGCGGGCGCTGGCGGAGGCGGCCGCGCTCGTCGGAGACGTCGTCGCCGCCCACCTGGCCGGACTCGCCTCGCGCTGATCCGTGCCGGCGCGGCCGGCTCTTTCAGGTTGACCGGATAGATTTCTTCAGGTAGACCTGAATACCGCAGGCCAGCGCCTGTCCAGGTCAGGGAGTCCGCGCGATGGTCCCAGTTTTCGTGATCTTCCTCCGGGAGGGCGTCGAGGCGAGCATGATCGTCTCGATACTCCTCGCGTTCTTGGACCGGATCGGGCAGCGCCGGCACTTCCGGGACGTCATCACCGGGGTCGTCGCCGCGCTGGCGCTCGCCGGCGGCGGCGCGTTCGCCGCCTACTTCACGATCCGCACCTACAGCGGCTCTCGCGTCCAGCTCATCTTCGAGACCGCCACCTACGCCCTCGCCGCCGCGGTGCTCACGTACATGACGTTCTGGATGGCCTCGCACGCCCGGACGATCTCGCGGGAGCTGCGCGAGCGCGCCGAGGCGGCCATCGGCCGCGGCGAGCGCGTCGGCCTGGCGCTCATCGCCTTCCAGGCCGTCGGGCGCGAGGGCCTCGAGACCGCCGTGTTCACGCTCGCGATCGTCTTCGCGACCGGGACGCGCGGGACGCTCGTCGGCGCCCTCGCCGGCATGGTCGCGGCCCTGGCCCTTTCGATCGTGATCTACCGCCTCGGTCGCCGGATCAACCTGTCCGTCTTCTTCACCGTCATCGGCGGCCTGCTGATGGTGTTCGGGGCCGGCCTGGTCGTCGATCTCGTCGAGAACCTCCAGCAGCTCGGCTGGGTCACGCTCCTCGCGCACCCGCTGTGGAACACCAGCCACGTGCTGTCGGAGAGCTCGGCGCTCGGCGACGTCTTCCACAGCTTCTTCGGCTACGCGGACCGCCCGACGGCCCTCCAGGCGATCTGCTACGTCGCCTACGTCGCCGTGGCCCTCACCGTCTTCCTGCGGCTGAGCCGCAAGCGTCCGCTGGCCGCATCGGCACCGAACACCGGGCGGCGCGGCGCCGTGGCAGACCCCGCGCGCTCGGTGGCCCGCTCGCTCGAACTCCCGCGCTGAGCGCCCCGGAGCCGGGCGAGCGTCCCGTGCGCTCGCCTGTGCCGGCCTCGCGGCGCGCGTGTAGGGTGGCGGCGACCGTCGGTTCAGCGAAGTCCGGTGCGAGTCCGGCGCTGTCCCGCAGCTGTAAGGCCCTTCGGGGCCGAGCCAGATCGCCTGGCCGACGGTGCACGGAGAACGGCTCTCGAGGAAGGGCGGCTCGTGCGGTCGGGACGATCGTGGTCCTCGCCGTCGAGGTTCCTAACTCGGACGGAAGGAGGATCGCTCGTGACTGCTCGGATCGTCAGGCTGATCGGCGCGCTCGGCGTCGCGGCGGCCCTCACGCTCGCTGCGACGGGCGCCGCGGCGTCACCGGTCGGCCCCCACCGCACGGCGCGTGCCGGGCCGGCCTACCCCGTGACCGTCCAGAGCCCCTACGGGCCGGTCACCCTGGCGAGCCGGCCCCACCGGATCGTCTCGCTGTCGCCCACCGCCACCGAGATGCTCTTCAGCATCGGGGCCGGGCACCAGGTGATCGCCGTCGACAACGACTCGAACTACCCCTCGAACGCCCCGCGGACGACGCTGTCCGGCTATACGCCGAACGTCGAGGCGATCGCCGGCTACAAGCCCGATCTGGTGGTCGTCTCGTACAACCCGAGCCCGCCGAACCTCGTCGCCTCGCTCAAGCTGCTGGACATCCCGGTGCTCTACCTCCCGGCCGCCCGGGACCTCCGCCAGACGTACGCCGAGATCACCGAGCTCGGCCGGTTGACCGGCGACACGACCGGCGTGGAGCGGGTCGTCGGGCAGATGCGCACCGAGGTCAGCACGCTCGTCGCCGAGGTGCACCGGCGGTACCCGCCGCTCACCTACTTCTACGAGCTCGACCCGACGCTGTACACGGCGACGTCGGCGACGTTCATCGGCTCGCTGCTCCACCTGGCCGGCCTCGCCAACATCGCCGGCAGCTCGGTGCACGGCAGCGACTACCCGCAACTGTCGAGCGAGACGGTGGTCCACGCCAACCCGACCTTCGTCTTCCTCGCGGACGGGGCCTCGGTGCGCTCCGTGCGGGCGCGCCCGGGCTGGTCGGCCCTCACCGCGGTGCGCACGGGCCGGGTGATCGAGCTGAACCAGGACATCGCCTCGCGCTGGGGCCCGCGCGTCGTCCAGCTGCTGCGCGAGGTCGTGCACGTCGTGAACGCCGTCCAGCCGACGCCCGCGGTCAGGGGCTGAGCCGATGGACGGGCCCGGGCCGGCCCGCCACCGGGCCCTGCGTCCGCTCATCCTCGCCGCCGCGCTCGTCGGGCTCGTCGGGGTCGTCCTCCTCGGTCTGCTCGTCGGGCCGACCCCGATCGCGTTGCGCGGCGAGGTCATCGAGCTGCTCGACCGCGTCACCGGGCTCCACCTCCACGTCCCGCTGAGCGCGATCGACGCGGCGATCGTCTGGCAGGTGCGCGCGCCGCGCGTCGCGCTCGGCCTGCTCGTCGGAGGCACGCTGGCGCTCGCCGGCGGCTCGTACCAGGGCGTGTTCAGGAACCCGCTCGCCGACCCCTATCTGCTCGGCGTGGCGGCGGGTGCGGGCCTTGGAGCGACGATCGCCATCACCTCTGGCGCGGAGGGCGCGACGGGCCCGCTCCCGTACGTCCCGGTGGCGGCGTTCGCGGGTGCGCTCGTCGCGGTCGCCCTCACCTACGGCCTCGGGGTGGCCGGCGGCGAGCGCTCCCCGGCGACGCTGCTGCTCGCCGGCGTCGCCATCTCCTCCATGTTCACCGCCGTCCAGACCTTCCTCCAGCTTCGCCAGACCCAGACCCTGCGGGACGTCTACAGCTGGATCCTCGGCGATCTGTCGACGCCCGGTTGGCACGACACGCTGCTGCTCCTGCCCTACACGGCGCTCAGCGCCGCCGTGCTCCTGCTCTTCCGACGGCGCCTCGACGTCCTCGCGGTCGGCGACGAGGAGGCGCAGTCGCTCGGCATCGACGTGCGCAGGACCCGCTTCGTGGTGCTGCTCGCCGCCTCCCTCGGCACGGCCGCCGCCGTGTCGGTGAGCGGCCTGATCGGCTTCGTCGGCATCATCGTCCCCCACGTCGTACGCCTGCTTGGCGGGACGAGCTACCGGGTGATCCTTCCGATGTCGCTTCTCGCGGGGGCCGGCTTCCTGGTCCTCGCCGACCTGGTCGCCCGCGTCGCACTCGCCCCCGCCGAGCTGCCGATCGGCGTCGTCACGGCCGCGCTCGGCGGCCCCTTCTTCGTGCTGGTGCTGCGGCGGCGCGCCGGAGCCGGCTGGTGAGCCGCACGATCGGGACCGTGCCGACACGGCGGGCGGCCACCGCCCGCGGCTGGTGGCGCGGCTCGGAGCCGCCACCCGCGCCGGCACGAGGCGACCTCGTCTGCCGGGGGATCGGCGTACGCGTCGGGGAGCGGGCGCTCGTCGAGGACGTCTCGTTCACCGTGCCCGTCGGCGGGTGGCTCACCGTCGTCGGTCCGAACGGCGCCGGCAAGACCTCGCTGCTGCGAGCCGTCGCCGGCCTCGCCGCCCACCAGGGAAGCGCGTCGGTGGGTGATGCGGCGCTCGAGACCCTCCACCCGGCCGCCCGGGCACGCCTCGTCGCCTTCGTGCCGCAGCACCCGGTGGTGCCGCCGGGGCTGCGCGTCTTCGACTACGTGCTCCTCGGCCGCACGGCGCACCTGCGGCCCCTCGGTGCCGAGGGAGCGCACGATCTCGCCGTCGCCCGCCGGGTGCTCGCCGCGCTCGGCCTCGACGGCTACGCCGAGCGCCTCCTGTCCTCGCTGTCGGGGGGCGAGCGCCAGCGGGCCGTCATCGGCAGGGCCCTCGCGCAGGAGTCGCCCGTGCTGCTGCTCGACGAGCCGACATCCGGCCTCGACATCGCCTACCAGCAAGACGTGCTCGACCTCGTGAACCGGTTGCGCCGCGAGGAGCGGCTCAGCGTGCTCTCGACGATGCACGACCTGACGCTCGCCGGCGCCTACGCCGACCAGCTGGCCCTGCTCGCCGAGGGTCGCGTCGTCGCCATCGGGCCGCCGTCGGAGACGCTCACCGAGGCGAACCTGGCGCGCATCACCCGGGCGCGGATCCGGCTGTTGCGGGAGGGCGACACGACCGTCGTCGTCCACCTCCCGCCCGTCGCCGGCGCGCCCTGATCCGGGCGCACGCCGATCCGGGGGCGCCCGGCGCGCGGGCGGGACGCCTCAGAGCTGGAAGGCGGCCGCGATCGACCGCTCGGCCTCGGCGTAGGCGAGGCCGGCCTTGGCGATCAGCTCGGCGATCGCGACGAGCGCCTCGTGCACGTTCTCGACGCCATCGTTCCACTGCCCCCACAGGTCCTCGAACGACTCCCGGGCCGCGCCGCTCCACTCGGTCGTCAGCGGCTCGATCTTCTTCTGGAGCTCCGCGACGATGAGCTCGATCGCCGCGGCGCCCTGCCGGACCTCGCCCGAGATCGCCTGGAGGTGCTCGGGGGTGACCCCGATCGCGCTCGCCATCAGCCGCATCCCCTCTCCGCCCGCAGGCCCCGTTCGTATGCGCCGGCCCGTTGCCGGCCCGGTCTCGCCGCGCCCTGCGCCTCAGCCTCGCTCATCGTCCCCATCCCCCTGCTCGCCGATCGCCCGCCTCCGCGGTGGCGGACCGGCCCGAGCTGATTGCTACCACAGCCGTGCAGCCCGGGCGCGCTGCGCCCCTGCGCCCTCTGTCCCCGCGGCGCCGCGCCCTCAGGTCGCGAGGTCCTCACCGCCCATCTCGTACGGCTCGGCGAAGGGCTCGATGCCGAAGCGCTCGGCGATGACCCGGGCGACGTTCCCGGCCCAGCCGGGCTGGCGCGCCAGCCGCGCGTGTTCCGGCCCGCCGGTCGTGCCGCTCGCGACCGGCGCGGCGGCGAGCAGTCGAGGGGCGTTGGCCGCGGTCGACTCCGGCCGCGCCGGGCTCGAGCTGGGTGGAGCGGCCCCGCCGTGCGCCTCCAAGTCGTCGTCCTGCGGCGCCGCCCGGGCGACCGGCGTCCCGCCCGCCGCCCGCGCCTCGTCCGCACGCCCCGGCGCCGCGGGCCCGCCGCGCTCCTGTTCGGCGCGGCGTTGCCCGTCCTCGTCGTCGGAGTCTGCCGTCCGCTGCCTGGCCCCCGCCGCACGGCTCCGGGGGCGGCGAGGCGAGCGGCCCGGGCCGATCGCGGCGACGGCGATGGCCGTCGAGGAGGAGGTCGCGGCGAGGAGCTGGCGCGTCGCCTCGGACAGCCCGAGCCCCGAGACGGAGGACGACCCGACCCCGAGCTGACGGGTCCCGGTGATCGGCGCCAGGAGCTGGCGCGCCGCCTTCAGCCGGGCGAGCGGCATCGAGTCCGGCGAGGGGCCGAGGCGGAAGGCGTCGACCGCGAGGGCGCGGTTCGGCCACTGGCTCCGGAGCACGCCGACGAGCACGGTGGGGTCGAGCCCGACGAGCTCCGCGAAACGCCAGAGCGCGACGACGGCGGCCTGCTCGACGAGGAGGAGCTCGAAGCGGCCCTGTTCGAGTGCGTCGAGGTCGACCTTCGGGACCCCGGTGCGGTCGCGGACATCGTCCAGCCCGAGACCGGCGCGCTCGCGAGCCGAACGGAGCGCGAGGCCGACCTCGACGGGCGTGGTCGGCGGCGGCGCGCTGAAGGTCGGCGCCGCGCCGGCCGGCACGGTCGACGGCACCACCTCGCGCCCTTTGCGGCGGAACTTCCGCATCGACTCCCCTCCCCTTCCCGGCTGGCCCGAGGCCTCCGGCTCAGCTGACCCGCACGATACGGAGCGTGTCGGTCACGGGCTCCGGCTCGTTCGGCGACCCCGCGAGCACGACGACGACGTCGCCCGGCTTCGCGTAGCCCTCCTCGACCGCCCGCTTCACGGCGAACCACACGATGTCGTCGGTGCTGGTCGACTCCCGGACCAGCAGCGCGTCGACGCCCCAACTCATCGAGAGCTGCCGCACGGTGCGCAGGGAGGGGGTCGCCGCGACGATCGGCATCGAGGGACGAAAGCGCGAGATCACCCGGGCCGTCGCGCCCGAGCGGGTGCAGGCGATGATCGCCGAGGCGTCCTGCTCGATCGCCGCGCGCCACGCGGCGCCGGTGATCGCGGCGGTGATGCGCGCCGGAGAGGAGGCGTCGCCGGCCACCTCCTGGACGCCGAGGTTGGCGCCCCAATGGAGGTAGTCGAAGTCCTGCTCGGTGCGCGAGACGATCCGGGCCATCGTCGCGACGACCCGCGTCGGATCGTGGCCGATCGCCGTCTCCCCCGAGAGCATCACCGCGCTCGTCCCGTCGAGCACCGCGTTGGCGACGTCGGTCACCTCCGCACGGGTCGGCACCGGCGAGGTGATCATCGACTCGAGCATCTGGGTGGCGGTGATCACCGGCCGGCCATAGCGCACGCCGGAGCGGATGATCCGCTTTTGGTGGTGGGGGACGTCCTCGAGCGGGACGCGCACGCCGAGATCGCCCCGTGCCACCATCACGGCGTCGGCCACGGCGAGGATCGCGTCGAGATCGGTGATCGCGTCCGCCGTCTCGATCTTGGCGACGAGCATCGTCGAGGCGTCCCCGACCGCCGAGCGGACCGCCAGCATGTCGGCGGCCGAGCGGACGAAGGATACGGCGATCAGCTCGACCCCCTCGGCGACGAGCGCCTCCAGTCGGGCCAGGTCGTCCTTGGTCGGCGTGGCGAGCTGCACCCGGCTCGAGGGCACGGTGACGCCCGGCCGGCCCTGGACGTGGCCGCCGTTCAGGACGCGCGCGATCGCGGCGTCGCCCTCGCGCCGGACGACCTCGAGCGAGACGCCACCGTCGCCGAGGGCGACCGTGTCCCCCTGCTCGAGGCCGGCCGCCACCTCGTCGAGCGCGATGCCGATCGTCTGCGCCGAGCTCGACTCGAGCCGCGAGCCCGGGACGAGGCGCACCTCGGCGTCGGCGACGAGCATGACCCCGCCCTCGCGAAACGGCGACGAGCGGATCTTCGGGCCCGGCAAATCGGCCAGGACGCCGACCTCCGGGGCGGCCTCGCGCACCCGCCGGACGCGCGCGATCGCCTCGTCGATGGAGCCGTGGGCGAGCGGTATCCGGGCGACGTCCATGCCCGCGGCGGCCATCGCGGCGATCGTCTCGGGGGAGTCCGAGGCCGGGCCGATCGTCGCGACGATGCGCGTCCGGCGCGTCGTCGCACGGGCGGACGCCCGCGCCGCGACCTCCCGGAGGAAGGGGGTCGCGCCGGCACCGCTGCCGTAGTACCTCCCGGGGACGGGCTCGCCAGCGTGCTCCATCGCTCCAGCATGCCTGATGCGGGCAGCTCAGGCGTACCCGAGGCGCCGCGGGCACCAGGCAGGCGCCGCCGCCTCCCCGGCGCGAGCGCGCCCCGCCGGCCCGCTCGCCCGGTGGAGGGGCGTCGCCCGGCGCGATCTCGGTGCATCGTGCGCGAGCTCAGCGCGCCGCGACGTAGGGGATCGTCTGCGGGCCCTCCGGGAGCACGCAGCAGGTCGCACCCTCCCCGAGGCGCGCCACCTCCTCGGCGACGACCGCCGCGAGGTCGTGCGCCGGGCCGAGATGGGCCTCGGCGAGCTCGGCGTCGGAGAGCCCGTCGGTGTGGAGGAGCACGCGGGCGGCCGTCTGCACCCGCGCCTGCACCTGTACCTGCCACTGGTCGGGCACCGTCTCGTCGCGCGCGGCGACGGCCGCGAGCAGCGCCTCTGGCGAGGAGGCCGAGGTGAGCAGGCGGCGGTACTCGCCGTGGTCCGGAAAGCCGTCACGGCACTCGGCCGCCTCGACGATCAGGCCACCGGGGCGCACGATCTCGGCCGCGGCCGACATGCCCTTCACCGCCTGGTAGAGGTTCTGGTCGAGCGGGAAGCCCGAGTTGGTCGTGACGACGACGTCGAAGCGGGCCGGCACCGCCCGCATCGCCACCCGGCGCGAGGCGGCACAGGCCGCCGCGTGCATCGCGAACAGCTCGCCGCCGAAGGCCGCCACCACCTCCTTGGCGCGGTTGAGCACGACGTCGAGCGCGAAGTCGACGCCCGTGTGGCGGGCGATCGCCCGCACGTCGTCGTGGACGGGATTGCCCACGGTGACCCCCCACGTCGCGCGGGCGTCGCCGATGCGGCGGGCGTCGTGGAGGACGAGGGTCGTCTCCATGCCGGCGAGGCCGGGAGCGACGAGCTTCGGCCCGCCCGAGAAGCCGGCGAAGAAGTGGGGCTCGACGAAGCCGGTCGTGATCCGCACGTCGGCCTCGACGAAGTGGCGGTTCAGGTGGACCGGCACCCCGTCGCCGAGGCGACCGACGTAGGTGAGCGAGGCGTCGTCACGGGCGTCGTGGTTCACGACCCGGACGCGCCCGAGCACCTCCGGGCCGAGCATCGCCGCCAGCTCCGCCGGCGTGTTCCCCCGGTGGGTGCCGGTCGCGACGAGGACGACGACGTCGTCGGGGTCGACCCGGCCCTCCAGCTCGTCGAGGACGGCCGGGATCATGAGGTGGCGCGGCTGGGGGCGGGTGCCGTCACACATGGCGATCGCGACGCGCTGGCCCCGGCGGACGAGCGCCGAGAGCGGTGGCCCGGCCACCGGCTCGCGAAGTGCCCGGCGCACCTCGGCCAGCTCGTCGGGCGCGGCCGGCCGGTGCGTGGGCGCGACCACGGTCGTGGCGTCGGGCAGCTCGACCTTCAGCCCGGTCGTGCCGTAGGCGAGCTCGACGAGCATGGCGTTCCCGGGCTCCGCGCGCTCAGCTCGCCGGGCTGACCGAGCTCATGTTGAAGTCGGCGACCCTGAGCGCCGGCATCGTCGTTCGGTTCATCCACTCGCCCCACTCCCTCGACAGCGCCCGCTCGGGGCGGCCCGCCTCGATGGTGCGGGCGAGCACGTCGACTGGGCTCTCGTTGAAGCGGAAGTTGTTCACCGCGCCGACCACCTCGCCGTGCTCGACGAGGAAGACGCCGTCGCGGGTGAGCCCCGTGAGCAGCAGCGTCGCCAGATCCACCTCGCGGATGTACCACAGGCACGTGAGCAAGAGCCCGCGCTCGGTCGAGCGCACGAGTTCCTCGAGGGAGGCCTGCGCGCCGGGGAGGGCGAGCAGCAGGTTGTCGGCAGACGGCGTGAACTCCGCGCCGGAGCGCGCCGCCCCCGCCCGGTGGTAGCGGAGCCGCTCGAGGCGACCGCCGTCGACCCAGCGCAGCGGGTCGATCGGCGCGCCGTTGTCGAACACCGAGACGTCGGCCCCCGACGCCTCGGCGACAAAGAAGTCCGAGCATTCGAGTCCGGGGGCCGCCGGGTCGCTCCAGAGGGTGAAGGGCTGGTCGAAGAGCCGCTCCCCGGCGCGGGTCCCGCCGCCCGGCGCCGAGAAGACGCTCCTGCCGTCCTCTGCGTCCCTGCCGCTCGCGGCCTCGGCGAGGACGATCACGAGATCGGCGACGGCGTCGGGCGGCAGGATCGTCTCGTAGCGACCCGCCGGCAGCTCGATGCGGCGCTTCGACCATCCGAGGCGCTCGGCGAGCCGGCCCTCCATGGAGGCGAGCGAGACGTCGGAGAAGTCCGGCGTGCCGGCGCCGGCCCAGGCGGAGCGGCTCCCGTCGGATGAGCGCGCGACGAGCTCGAGCGAACCCGTCGGCTGCGCGTGGCGGCGGCGGATCCCCGTCGAGGTCGCGAGGTAGGTCGTGGCGAGCTCGTGCGTGGCGAACCCTGCGAGCACGCGACCCCCGGAGCGGGCCCGGCCGAACGCCTCGCCGAGCTCCTCGAGGAGCCCCGAGAAGACCTCCATCCCCGTCAGCGCGGGCTCCTCCGCGAAGGAGGCGTCCTCGCCCGCCGGGCCGACGAGCGGCGACGCGTCCTCGGCGGGCGCCGCCCCGGCGGCGTCGTGCTCGGCCGCGCGCACGAGGTCGGCGACGTCGCCACCTCCGCTGCGGCTGGCGACGCCGACCGCGACGCCCCCGTCTCGCTCGACCAGGCGGACGACGGTCACGCGGCGGTCGCGCCGGAGCCCGTTCGTGGTCGTCGTGTTGTTGGCGAAGCGCACGTCGGCGTCGCTGCGCTCGTGCACGACCACAACGCAGTCCCCCGCGCCTGCCGCGGCGAGGGCGCGTTCGGCCACCTCGGTCGCCGGCGCCAGGCGCTCGCCCGCGGGGCTCATCGGCCCGACTCCTGGCGGGTGTTGAGCACCCGGACCTGACGGAACAGCGCGGAGGGACAGCCGTGGCTCACCGGTGCCGCTTGGCCCGGCTGTCCCTTGCCGCAGTTAAAGGCCCCCGCGAGCAGGTAGGTCGACGAGCCGCCGAGGCCGGCCAGGGATCCCCAGAACTCGGTCGTCGTCGCCTGGTAGGCGACGTCGCGCAGCTGCCCGGCAAGACGGCCGTCACGGATCGCGAAGAAGCGCTGCCCGGTGAACTGGAAATTGTACCGCTGCATGTCGATCGACCAGCTCTTGTCGCCGACGACGTAGATGCCCCGCTCGACCCCTGAGATCAGCTCCCCGGTGCTCGGCCCCTCCCCGGGTGCGGGCGCGAGCGAGACGTTCGCCATCCGCTGGATCGGCGTCATCAGCGGCGAGGCGGCAAAGGCGCAGCCGTTCGAGCGGCCGAGCCCCGCCTCCGCGGCGATGCGACGGTCCAGCTGGTAGCCGACGAGCACGCCGGCCCGCACGAGGTCGAACGACTGGGCGGCGACGCCCTCGTCGTCGAAGCCGATCGTCGCCAGCCCGCAGGGGGTGGTCCGGTCGCCCGTCACCGTCATCAGCTCCGAGCCGTAGCGGAGCGAGCCGAGCTTGTCGAGCGTGGCGAAGGAGGTGCCGGCATAGGCCGCCTCGTAGCCGAGAGCGCGGTCGAGCTCGGTGGCGTGACCCACCGATTCGTGGATCGTGAGCCACAGGTTCGTCGGGTCGATCACGAGGTCGTAGGTGCCGGGCTCGACCGAGGGCGAGCCGAGCTTCTCCGCGAGCAGGCCGGGGAGCTCGTCCACCTCGCGCTCGAAGTCCCAGCCTTCGCCCTCCAGGTACTCATAGCCCCGGCCGGCGGGCGGCGCGAGCGTCCGCATCGTCTCGAACGAGCCACCCTCGCGCTCGAGCGCGAGGGCCTCGAGGACCGGATGCACGCGGACCCGGTGCTGGGTCGCCACGGTACCGGCGAGATCCGCGTAGTGCTTGTGCTCCGACACGGCGAGCATGGACGCGCTGACATGGTCGACACCAGGCGCGTCGAGGAGCCGGCGGCTCCACTCCCCGAGACGGGCGACCTTCTCGGCGAGCGGGACCGACGTCGGGTCGACGCGGTAGGGCGCCACCCAGACGACCTCGCCGTGGGCGGGCTCCGGGGCGAGCTCGGCCCGTCGGGTGCTCGCGACGGCCGTGCGGCGAGCCGTGTCGACGGCGCGGGTGGCGAGCTCGGCGGCCGCGTCGGCGTGCAGCTCGACGCTGGCCGCGAAGCCGAGCGCGCCGTCGTGCACGACCCGCACGCCGACCCCGAGCTCGAGGTCGTCGGAGGTCCCCTCGACCTGGGCGTCGCGAAGCGAGACCGCCTGGGTCCGGATCCGCTCCACGCGCACCTCGGCGTGGCTGCAGCCGAGCTCGGCCGCGCGCTCGAGCGCCGCCGAGCGGAGCGCCTCGAGCGGCAGGGCCAGGAAGGTCTCGTCGATGGCGGGCACCGCGTCAGGCGACCACGCCGGCGGCACCGTTGTCGGTCACGACGTCGAGCCCGGCGTCGCGCCACGCCTGCATCCCACCCGCGAGGTTGAGCGCCCGCCAACCGCGTGCGACGAGCGCCGTCGCGGCGACGAGGGAGCGCCCGCCAGAGCGGCAGACCACGACCACGTCCCGCTCCATCGGAACCTCCCCGACACGTGCGCCGAGCTCGCCGAGACGCACGTGCACGGCGCCGGGCGCGTGGCCGACGGCCCACTCCTCCGGTTCACGCACGTCGAGGAGGAATGCGCCGTCCATGACGAGCGCCTGGGCGTCACGCGCTCCGACCTCGAGCACCTGCGGAACCGCTGCGCTGCCATCCACCGTCCGAACCCTCCCTCTGTCACGCCCGGGACCGCGAGCACCCGGCCTGGCGGGCGCCGCGGGTGCGCCGGCCGCCCGATGCCCGAGGATACGCCGCAGGCACCGGGGCGGCGTTCCCGTCACGCGGCGCACGCGGGCGCCGGGCGCGGGGAGCGTGCGGGCGCCGGGTACCGTGGCTCGGGCTCGAGGGCGCCCGTGGAGGTCGACCGTGGGGATCGAGGTCGTGAGGACGGCGGTGGCGCTCCGCTCGGTGCGCGCCGTGGCGGCCCTCTCGCGCCGCCTCGGGCTCGGCAGCGGCTCGACCGTCGGCGGCCGGGTCGGCCTGGCGGTCGACCCGCTCCTGCTCGGCCGCCTCGGCGCCGGCCGGCCCGTGGCGCTCGTCTCGGGGACGAACGGCAAGACGACGACGACCCGGCTGCTCGCCGAGGCGCTCGGCGGGCCGGAGCACGTGGCGACCTCGGTGGCCGGCGCCAACATGCCCGCCGGCCTCGTGAGCGCGTTCGCCGCCTCGAGCGCGGGCCGTGAGGACCCGGCCGTGCTCGAGGTCGACGAGGGCTACCTCGGCACCGTCGCCGCTGCCCTCCATCCAGGCGTCGTCGTCCTGCTCAACCTCTCCCGGGACCAGCTCGACCGGGTGAGCGAGGTGCGGATGGTGGCGAAGCGGTGGCGCGACGCGCTCGACGGGGTGGCCACGACGGTCGTCGCCAACGCCGACGATCCGCTCGTCGCCTGGGCGGCGGGCACCGCCGCGAGGACCGTCTGGGTGGCCGCGGGCGGGCGCTGGCGATCGGACGCCTTCCACTGCCCGGTCTGCGGCGAGCAGCTCGGCTTCGCCGGCTCCGGGGACGAGCACGGCTGGGCGTGCCGTTGCGGCTTCGCCCGCCCGGCGCCCGAGGCCGAGCTGTCCGGCGGGTCACTGCGCTTCGCGGACGGGCGAGCCATCTCCTTCGACCTCGCACTGCCCGGGCGCTTCAACCGCGCCAATGCGGCGATGGCGGCCGTCGCCGCCACCCAGCTCGGCGTCGAGCCGGAGCTTGCCCTGGCGCGCATGGCGGCGGTGCGGGAGGTGAGCGGGCGATTCTCCCTGGTGCGCCGCGGCGGGACCGACGTCCGCCTGCTGCTCGCCAAGAACCCGGCGGGCTGGACCGAGCTGTTGGAGCTGCTCCACGGGGGCGACGATCCCGTCGTCGTCGGCATCAACGCCCGCGACGCCGACGGCCACGACCCGTCCTGGCTGTGGGACGTGCCCTTCGAGCTCCTCGCCGGGCGGTTCGTGATCGCCACCGGGGAGCGGCGCCGAGACCTCGCGGTGCGCCTGCGCCATGGGCTCGTCGACCACGCCGTCGCCGACGACGCGCTCGGCGCGCTGGGCACGCTCGGGACGACACGTGCCGACTACATCGGCAACTACACGGCCTTCCAGGAGCTGCGCCGCAGGATCGCACGCTCGACCCGCCGTGGCGGCGGTCCCACCGGCACGCCGGCCCAGGGCGCTGGCGCCCCCGGCGCGGCGGCCCGCGGCGCTGCCGAGCGTGGTCGGTCCGCCGCCCGCTCCCCCACGACGAGCGCGCTGCGCGTCGTCGTCGTCCATCCGGACCTGCTCGGCACCTACGGCGACGGCGGCAACGGCACGATCCTCGCAAACAGGGCCCGATGGCGGGACATCCCCGCGGAGCTGGTCCTCGCCACCTCCGACCGGCCGCTGCCGGCGTCGGCCGACCTGTACTGCCTCGGCGGGGGCGAGGACGGCCCCCAGACCCGCTCGGCCTCCCTGCTCGCCGACGGCGCCCTCGCCCGGGCGGTCGAGGGCGGCGCCGCCGTGCTCGCGGTGTGCGCCGGCTACCAGATCCTCGGGCACTCCTTCCCCGGCGGCGACGGTTCGACCCAGCCAGGCGTCGGCCTGCTCGACGTCGAGACCCACCGCAGCGACGAGCCACGTGCCGTCGGCGAGCTGCTGATCGAGATCGACCCGGCGGGGGGTCTCGGCCCGCTCGCCTCGCCGCCCGACGGCGTGGCTCCGGCGGACCTGCTCCGGCTCACCGGCTTCGAGAACCATGCCGGCAGGACCGTGCCCGGGCGCGGCGTCCGCCCGCTCGGTCGCGTGGTGCACGGCGTCGGAAACGACGGGCGCAGCGACGGCGCGTACTGCGGTCGCGTCATCGGCACCTACCTCCACGGCCCGGTGCTCGCGCGCAACACCGCGCTCGCCGACCTCCTCCTCGGCCTCGCGACCGGGCTGGAGCTCGCGCCGCTGGACGACGAGGAGGAGCTGATCCTTCGGGCCGAACGGCTCGCCGCCATCGGGCGGGGCGCCCGCGGGCGCGCCGCGCCGGCTCTCCGAGGGCGGCGATAGCCGCACGCTCGCCGGGACCGGCTGCGGGGCGAGCACGGCGAGAAAAAAAGCGAACGATTGCCACCGACCCCATGGCGCCAGGTAGGCTGAGCCAGTGGATGCCACTGCCGGCATCGGGGGAGCCGAGGCCACATCGCCGATCTCGCGAAGCGTGTTCGCGCGGGTGAAGGCCTTCGTCGCCCTGACGAAGCCGCGCATCATCGAGCTCCTCCTCGTGACCACGATCCCGACGATGTTCGTCGCGGCGCATCGGCTCCCTTCGGCGAGCCTCGTCGTGCTCACCCTGACCGGCGGCGCCCTCGCGGCGGGGGGCGCCAACGCGCTCAACATGGTCTACGACCGCGACATCGACGCCATCATGGAGCGCACGAAGCACCGGCCGCTCGTGACCGGCGTGGTGACGCCGGCCGAGGCGATCGTGTTCGCGTTGTCCTTGGAGATCGCCTCGTTCCTGCTGCTCTGGCGCACCGTGAACCTGCTCTCGGCGGTGCTGGCGGTGTCGGCGACAGCCTTCTACGTCGGCGTCTACACGATGTGGCTGAAGCGGACCTCGTCGCAGAACATCGTGATCGGCGGCGCTGCGGGCGCGGTGCCGGTGCTCGTCGGGTGGAGCGCGGTCACGGGGCACCTCGGGCTCGCCCCGCTCGTGCTGTTCGGGATCATCTTCTTGTGGACCCCGCCCCACTTCTGGGCGCTCGCCGTCCGCTACCGCGAGGACTACGCGAACGCCAAGGTGCCGATGCTCCCCGCGATCACCGACATCGGCTCGGTCGTGCGCCAGATCATCCTCTACACGCTGGCGCTGTGGGCGCTGTCGATCGTCCTCGGGCCGGTCGCCCACCTCGGGCTCGCCTACGTCGTCATCGCCACCGTCCTCGGAGGGATCTTCTTCGGCCGGGCATGGTCGCTCCGGCGCGACGCCAGCCCGAAGCGCGCCATGCAGCTGTTCGGCTACTCGATCTCGTACCTCACGCTCCTGTTTCTCGCGATGGGCGTCGACGCTGTTGTCCGCCACCCCTGACAAGACAGCGCCGCCTCACGAGGGCCTCGCTGCCCGGATCGACCGTGCCGCGGCGCTCAGCGAGTCCCCACCGGCAATGTCGAGGCGCGTCGTCGCCTGGTTTGCGGCGACGATCGTCGTGCTCGGCCTCGGCGGCGGTCTCGCCGACAACTACCTGAATGCGGGTGGGACCGGCTCATCGAACCCCACCTCGGTGGTACCCGTTGCGACGCTACCGACGATCGCGCCCAACAAGCCTCGCCTGGGAACCAGCATGAGCGACTTCATGGGCGTCACGCCAGAGCGCGGCACCGCTCCCGCCTTCACGCTGACTGACCCAGCGGGCAGTCGGGTCAGCCTCGCCTCGTTGCGCCACAAGGTGGTGGTGCTTTCGTTCTTCGAGCCAACCTGTCAGGACATCTGTCCGGTGATCGCAAGCGAGCTGCGCTACGCGTCCCGGGATCTCGGGCCGGCCGCAGCCGCGGAGGTCGCCTTTGTCACGGTGAACGCGGACCCGCTCGTCACCTCGCTCGATGCGACGCGTTCGGTCGGAGCTCGCAGCGGTCTATCGGTCGTGGCCAATTGGAGCTTTCTCACCGGTTCCCTCCCGCGCCTCGACGGCGTCTGGCGTTCCTACGGCATCACGGTCGATGTCGCATCGGGTGCCGTCGCCCATAACGACCTGATCTGGTTCATCTCCCCGTCTGGGCGCCTCGCGTACCGGGCGACCCCGTTCGCCAACGAGCAGCGGGCCAATGGCACCTATACCCTGGCAATGTCGCAACGCGCGCGGTGGGGTCGTGGCATCGCGGCCTATGCCAGTCACCTGCTTCCCAGCAGTACGTCGGGCTGATACCGCCTCGACGCCGGTCGCTGACGAACTGAGGAGCAAGGATGACCCCGGCAGAACTCTCAAGGAGCGCTCTCGAAGCGCCTGACCGCCTTGGGGGACCACCGACGCCCGAGCGAGAGGCTCCAGACGGCCCCCGCCGTCCACCGTTTCGACGGCGGACCACGGCCCTCGCCCTCGCGGCGGTCGCCGTCGTCGTCGCGGTCGCGGTCGTCACCGACCTCCCACGACCCGCGACACTCGCGAGTGAGCGAGCGGACGCGCGATCAACCATCCTGACCATCGCGAGCGACGTGAGTGCCTGCGCCGTCGCCGTCACCGAGGCCCTGACGATCTACCGATATGAACGGGCTGGCACTCTCACCCGCGGCGATCGCAGCCAGGCACCTGGGATACTCGCCGACGACGAGAACGGCTGCTCCTACACCAACCAGAGCATCGTCGACCTAGCGAGCATGAATATCTCCGGAGCGGGAGTCGGGAGGACCCTGGGCGTGGTCGCAAGCGATGCGCTCAGTTGGGCAGATCCCGACGGGCTCACCGCGATCGAAGCCGTATCCACGCTGCTCGATCATCCGACCGACACGAAAGCACAACGGAACCTCGTGATCGCGGAGGGCCACTTGCGCTCGGACCGCGCCGCAGCGAACGGGGCGCTCGCACGCGCCGCCAAGGCGATCACGACCGTGCTCCCGCCCCTGAGCCTGCCCAGCGTCAGTCCGTGAGTCGGTTGGGCTCCGCGATCAAATCGGCGCCCGCGCGACGATGGTCCTCGCTCGTCAACCGGCGCAGCTCCGCGTCGGGGTCGTCGTCGCCACGCAACCACCCGATGAGGTTTGCTGCTTCGATGGGCACGAAGCAGCAAAAGGGAACGAACCACAAGATGCCCGCGGTGAGCTCTTGGTCGGCGAAGAGGCTGAGCCCGTCACCCGGCACGTGTCGATAGGCGTCGAACCAGCCCACGTGGGCGAATCCGATCATGTACGCGAGGATCCACGAGAGCCACATCGCCACCGCAGCCAGACCAAGGCGAAGGGGCCTCGAGGAGCGGGGCTCGAACGGTGGTGAGTAGAGCAGCTCCAGGAACAGAGCAACACCCACCGGCACCAACGTGAGCGCCTCGAGGCCCGCGAGCAGCGAATGACGCGCGACCGCGTCCACAACCTGCGGCAGACGCCACGCTACGACTACGAGGCAGAATACGACCACCAGGGCCACGCTGCGCGAAGGCTCTCGCTTGCGACTCCGAGCGCGTGCAAGCCGGGTCGCCCAGCCGGGAGCGGCCTCCACATGTCCAGACCGCCGAAAGGTCAACCAGGGGGCGCCGACGGTGAACGACATCGGCACGCCGAAAGCCAGCAGTGAGAACTGCAGCGCCTCGCCCGCGACGTAGCGACGACTGAGCGCAACCAACGGGGGCGACAGCGCCAGAGCCAGCATCCCGAGGCCCACACCGAGAATGATCCGCCTGCCAGTCAGGCCGAGCCGAGACGCACGATGCTCTTCTCCAGAACGGAGACCAGCTACGCCGATCATCAGGGCTTTCCTCAATCCACGCTACGAGTCACAGAGACACGGCGGCGCCAATCGCACAAGAACCACACCCAGCCGACGCCGAGGCGGCGTGGGGCCGAGCCGCCTAACGGGTCGGACGCTGGCGCTGAAAGAAGCCCCAGAGGCCGATCAGGGCGAGGGTCCCGATAGGAATGGCAAAGGTGAGCGTCTGCGCGCCGAGCACGCTGTGCGTAGCCGTCACTGCTGCGAACATCAGCCCAACTCCTTTACGGCCAGCCTACCGCTGGTCCTCTCCCTGTCGGTCGACCCTAGGCCACGATGTAGAACAACACCCAGAACAACAGGTTCACGAACGCTGCGAAACCGAGAAAGTACGTGACGCTCTCAAGGTTCGCCCGCAGCAGGCGGGCGGCCGGCGCCGGGGAGGCGCTGGCTCCGCCGTCCTGCCTGATAGCCCTACGGAGGTGAATCGCGCGCGCTAGCAGTGTCTCCAGCCAGTACGACGAGGCCAGAAGCAGGGCCGTGTTGAGCCCCGCCCAGCCGATGAAGCTTGACGCGTAGCCACTGGATCCCGGAGCAAACGGTAGCCGGGTGAGCTCCCATAGTTGAAAGCCCACCGCTAGCAGGCACAAGCCCAGCGCGGTCCAACCTGCCACTTCCCAGTCCACGCTCTGCCCCCGGCGCAAGCGAGCGGTGCCGTAGATGTTCAGCAGCGCCCCAACCATGACCAGCCCGAACAC
>Ga0307373_10002323_pt1 | contig 34439 bp, 27 predicted proteins | sample OX2MG_FD_202534 | JGI IMG/M metagenome (GOLD analysis project Ga0307373, IMG submission 202534) | Soil microbial communities from Risofladan, Vaasa, Finland - OX-2 | ecosystem: Environmental > Terrestrial > Soil > Coastal area > Acid sulfate soil | place: Finland: Risofladan, Vaasa | collected...
AACAGCCCGAAGCCGTGCAATCTGGGGCAGTCCGGTGTACCGATCTGCTATGTCAGTTTGGGTTGACAATCCATGTCTGTCAGTCCGAACTGACAGATGGCGCTCCACCGCCTGGCTGAAAGGGTCGAGGCGAACTGTGTCGCGTCGGCCCGGGAAAAGGGCTGGTCGTGGCAGCAGATCGGAGACGCCCTCGGCGTCACCCGCCAATCCGTGCACACCAAATACAACAAGGAGTCATCATGACCACCGAATCCGTCGCTCCAGAAGTGCTGCACGCCTGGGCCATCTACCTGCAGGCGAGTGAGGAGGCCCGTCGACGGGGTGATCGCCGAACCGGCACCGATCACCTCTTGCTCGCCTTGTTCGAGGACCCCTCGATCGAAGTCGCCTTGGGCGTGAGCCTGCAGCAAGCCCGCCAGGCCCTCGAGTCGCTCGATCACGAAGCCCTGGGCGCCCTGGGCCTGGGGTCGCCCTGCTCCTCTTGGTGGGCGGGGTAACCGGTGTGATCAACGGCCTCACTCCCCATCAACACTTCCGAGTTCTGGGCGGACTGGTCGGACTCGCTGGCGGAGCCTTTATGGTTTTCAAGTTCTTGCCTGGCGCGCGAATGGTCGCCAATCAGTGGTCATGGCCACTGGAGGATTGGCGGGTTGACTACAAGCCCGGCGAAATGTATGAGTGGAAGCGTTGGTCAACCGACGTGCCCGACGTGGCCCATTGATCCGGGATTTGAGGCCTGCCATCAAGGTGCCGGACCCGGTGATTGGAGCCCATCGATCCAGCGTTCGGGATCGCGGTGGAGGAATAAGGACCACATCCCCCACCTTCTGGCAGGATGGCATTACGGAGAGGAGGAACAGCGGCCATGGCGACTGACCCCGTACAAATGGACCAGATTGCTGGGCAAGTTCGAGGTGCGCTCCAGACGGCCGATCTGACCGGATATCGGGAGCTGCTCGATCCCAACGTCACCTGGGGAGCCCCAGATGATAAACATCCGAGTTGTCGGAACCGGGACCAAGTGTTGGCCTGGTATCGGAGTGGGCGGGCCAAGGGAGTGCGAGCGAACGTCATCGAGACGGTGGTTCGAAACGAGAAGATCCTGGTAGGTCTCGGCGTCTTCGATGGTCACTCGCCATCGGATTCCGGTGAGGTGGCGAATCGCTGGCAGATTCTTACGGTCAAGAATGGGTTTGTTGTAGACATCCGAGGTTTCGAAGAACGAGATGATGCCATCTCCCGCCTGGAATGAATCTCCCTCCCGGGTGCTGGGTTCTAGCAGCCCGCTGTTGGCCCGGGAGAGAGCGTGATACTGGAGAAGAGATCCTCGAACACGACCGCTCCAACGTACTGGTTGGCGGCCTCATCCCACGTCTCACCCGCAGCCGTGATGGTGGAACGACGACCGAAGTATTGGGTGAATGACGGACCTCCTCCGCTATAGGAGCCTGAACCTCCGAAATCATCGACCCAGTGAGTGCCGGTCACGAACGTCTCAACGGTGCAGTACGGGTCGAACCCAGCACCTTGCAACTGCCGATAGGTCCACTGGGAGCCCCGGACAATGTGGTAGCCGGACGGGACGGAGACCTCAACCCTTGCCTTCACCGTCCTCGTCCCTCTGACATTCAGCCTGAACTTGTAGGTGAGCGCTGTCCTCCCACTGTTGGCGGGCACGGTCACGACGGCGTCGACGGCGTCGACGGTGGAGCACGGGGGTGTGGCGGGTAACCCGACCACTGGTCTGTTCGAGGCGAACGCACACGTACCGGCGTTGGTCACACCGGCCGACAAGGTGAGCACACCCCCGAGAGCGCTGAGCGAAGAGGGCGTTGTTGTGAAGTAGGAAATGGTGGGAATGGGCGGAGTGGTCCCCAGTGCTGCGGCGGGTCCCATCATCAGACCAGTGGCCAAGGCACCGGTCGCCATGGCCATTCTGATCAGTCGACCGCCCCATCGATTCTTCGGCATTCTTGCCACGTTTGGCCTTCTCCTCGCATCCCAACGAGAACTGTCCAGCATGCAAAACACGCCGTCGAGCACGATGCGAGCGGCATCGGAGAAGCGAGCTCGGTCGTCGCTTGGACGCCCACGACGTGCCGATCAAGGCAGCCAAACCATCGGAGCGCACCGGCCCGCCCAAGGTCACACCCCGCCGAGATGCGAACCGCCGGGATGCTCAGCCCCGTCGTCGGCGGAGGACGCCAACCAACTCGATGGCGACCCCGAGTACGAGCAACAAGGCGGACGCCGCCGAGATGGCGACGGCCACCCGCGCCGCGTTCGGGGCGTAGTCGAAGGTCACAATGAAGTCCCCCGGACCCGGCAGTCTCACGGTCTGGATGACCCCGTTCTGCTCGACGGTGGCGGCGCGTGACGGCCCGAGGCCATGTCCGCTTCCCCCTGGAAGGACCTGCTGGATCGTGGCGTGCCATCCCGTGGTCCACGACTCGCTGCGGTCGAGCACCGCGGCCGAGGTGGTGTGGACGGTGACACGTTGTCCCCCGCCGTCGTCCGGTGCTGCGGTCGAGACCCTGTTCGCCGGCCCCACCGGTCCACCCCCCGCGGATCGGATCCAGGCCCAGCCCCGGGCGTCGGAGTTGTGAAAGACCCCGAACGGCCCGAGCATCCCGGTGAAGATCCAGTGGGGCGGGACCACACCCAGTTGCATGCGGCCGTTGAGGGCCACGGCACCGGTCTCGCTGGTGACCGCGGTCGGAACGCCGACCGTGGCGGGGTCCGTGGTCGGTTCCACGATCACGCCCCCGGCGGGGACGGCCGTCGGCAGCGTGACCTCGAGCGTGCGGTGGTCCCCCGACCCCATGACCACCGGCTCTGCGCTCGGCAACCACCGATCCGCCCCGGTCGGGCCGATCAGCCCGACGCGCAGGTCGACCGGGGCTCCTCCCTCGATCGGGACGGCCCAGCGGCGTACCGTCAACACTCCACCGAAGTACCACCGCCGGGCTTGGCCCGGCCTCAGATCGAAGGTCGTCGGCCCGCCCAGGGCCGACGCCGTGTGGGAGAGCGGTTCACTGGGGAAGGCCGTCGACCCGTCGGACGAAGGCGTGATGCCGCCGGCCCGGGACGAGGGTATCGGCGTGAGGAAGTAGCTCGGCAGCGAGAGCAGCGTCGTCACGTTGAGTCCGTCCCAGGTCGGGTCGGCGAGGGTGGTGGGGTCGAACGCCTCTTGGTAGTGGGCGCCCGTAGCGTTGAAGTAGTTGCCATCGGTCAACGCCGTGTACCCCTGGGCGCTGGGAAGGCGGTGGTAGATGTTGAGATCGGTCTGGCCCAGTTCGTAGAGCTGTGCGGTGTCGTACTCGTCGGGGTCGTAGACGATGAAGCGGCCGTCGCCGACCAGGGACGTGAACGCGGTCGAAAGGCTTCCCTGGGCCAGCGCCGCCGTCTTGCTGATCGGGGGCCGGACCACGAACCAGTTGAACAGGATCAGGTCGACGGCCAGGATTGCGGCCAACAGATGGCGGAGCCGCCGGGCGGAGAACCGCCCCTCGGCCAGTACGACCCACGTGGTGGCACCGGCGATCAGCGTGCCTGCCGTCATCAGACCGGCCACCCGGAGCCGGTCCCCAGCACTGGGCGGGTAGTGCTCCCGCAACAGTCGTCCGAGCGTGGGCTCAGCCACCCACGCCAGCACACACAAGGTGGCGATGGCGGCAAAGGGAATGCAGGTCACGATGAGCTCGGCCCGTCCTCCGGACCGCCACCGGCTGCGCAGGGAGGCCCGGGGTCCGGCCGCCGCGGCGCGGGTCTCGAGCAGCAGGTGGGCCCACCAGGCCAGCAGGACCGACAGTGCGACGTCGACCAGGAGCAGGTTGCGGTTGAGCAGCCGCTGGCTGTTGAGCCCCGGAATCAGGTAGAGCAGGTGGCCGAAGGGCGTGTCGCCACCGAGGGCCGAGAGCAGGCCGAGCACCATCACCACGTACCAGACCCACCAGTGCCGGGCCTCCGGCCGGGTGCGCCATCGACGGAGGAAGAGGGAGCAGGCGGCGATCAGGGCCAGGATCCCCATGTAGCTGGTGACTTCGGGGAAGTTGTAGGCCCCGCGGAAGGTGGGCTGATCCTGGTTGGTGCCCAGCGCGAACGGCGACACCAGCAGCGTGACCAGACGGGCGGGGAGCGAACCGAACGTGAAGAAGGAGTAGGTGTGGGCGGCACGCTGGGACTGCGAGGCGAAGATCAGCCCCGGTACCCATTGGGCCGCACCCAGGGCCGCGCCGCCGATGGCGCCGACCGTCAACGCCACCACGGGCCGGACCAGCGTGCCGCGCTGGCCCCGGCCGAAGTAGCCGAGGGTGATCAGCCGACTGATGGCGTAGACCAGTACGACCACGCCGGAGTCGATGGTGGATTCGACACCACCGCTCAGGATCGACATCCCGGCGGAGAACGCCAACAGGGCCATCCAGGGTCGGAGGCGATGACGCGTGGCTCGGTGGTCCGGGGAGCCGGCTCCGGACGCCGGATGCTCGGTCAGGGCGTGGACCGCCAGCAGCATCCACGGCAGCCAGCCGGCTCCTTCGATCAGATCGACGTGGGGGATCTGGGCCGTCATGTAGCCGGCAAAGGCGAAGGTAGCCGCGCCGAAGGTGGCCGCCGTCGACGAGATGGCCAGGCGGCGCAGGAACAGGTACATCCCGACCACCGCGATGCCGTAGCTGGCGGCAAGGGCCAGCGTCCACGCCGTGAGGGTCGGAAGGACGGCCGTGAGCCAGGTGGCCGGATAGGCCGCCCCGGCGTTGAACCCTCCGAGGAGGGGCGTGCCGCTGAACAGATAGGGATTCCACAGAGGGAGCGCCCCGTGCCGCAGGTCCCAACCCACCAGCACGCGCATGGGAAGGTTCTGGAGGAAATTGTCCCCGTCGAGGAACACCTGTCCGACCAGCAGGGGGAGGCCGAGGACGACGAAGGGGATCACCACCAAGGCCACCAGTCCGACGTGGGTCCGGAGCCAGTGGATGATCCGGCGACGGCGTTCCGTCCCACCTCCCGAGGTGGTGGCCGGCGGGACGGTCATGTCGCGAGGGCGTGGGCTCGAGTCACGAGAGCGTCGGAGCGGGCGATGCCCCGTGGTGGGCGGTGGAGCCGAGGGGATCCCGGCTCACACCAGCAGGCCCGACCACCAGCTGATGACGTGGGTGATCAGCTGCGACCATTCGTTGCGGAACAGCAGGATCAGGATCAAGGGCAGGAACATCAGGAACGGTTGGAGCCGGTAGTACTCGGGAAGCATCCGGGCCGGAATGAATCGCTCCAGCACCGACGCCCCGTCGAGGGGCGGGCACGGGATCAGGTTGAACAGGCCGAGGACGATGTTGGCGATGCCGGCGATGAACAGGATCTGGCCCAGCAGGGACGGCGGGTACGCCCCCCCGCCGACGCTCCAGTAGAAGTGGACCGCCTGGAGCACGCCGTTCGGAGAGGTCAGGACCAGGACCCATCCGAGGAGTGCCGCCAGCGCGAAGTTGGTGAGCGGCCCGACCAGCGACACCACCACCGTGTGGTTCCGCGGGCTGCGCAGCCGGTTGGTGGACACCGGCACCGGCTTGGCCCATCCGTAGGCGCCGATGCCGGAGAGCGAGAGCACCGCGGGGACCAGCAGGGTTCCGACCGGGTCGACGTGCTTGGCCGGATTGAGGGTCAGCCGTCCGGCCCGCTTGGCGGTGTCGTCACCGAAGGCCAGGGCCACCACCCCGTGCGACAGCTCGTGCAGGATGATCGACGGGATCAGCACGGCGAAGTAGATGATCTCGAATCGATTGATCTTGTGGCTGCGGAGCAGGATGACGATCAGGGCTATGGCCACCACCACGATGATCAAGGTGCGCTGATCGGGCTGGAATCGTCGGCGACCCGTGCCCCCGGCTCCCTGTCCGTAGCCTCCGGTGGGCATCAGCGCCGGGCCCGATCAGGGCCGGTTGGCGTGATTGATGCAGTATCGGGTGGCCGGCATGGCCTCGAGTCGAGCGGGCTCAATGGCGACACCGCATGCTTCGCACCGGCCGTAGCTCCCGTCCTCGAGGCGGCCGATGGCCAGTGCCACCTCGTCGAGCGTCTCCTTGAGCTGCCCGGCCAACACCTCGGCCTCGCCCCGTTCGGCGGTCACCTGGCTGGAATCGGCGAAGTTCGGGTCATAGTCCAGCCCTCCTCCGTCGCCGAAGCCGAGCTCGGACAGCTCGGACTGCAGCTGACGCTGCTCGTTCTCGAGGAGTTGGCGGTAGTCGATCGTGGGGGCATCGCTCTGCACGGGAGGATCCTACTTGAGCTGGGGTGCAGTGGCCCGCGGGTGCGCCCGTTCATAGGACGCACGCAGGTGTTCTTGGCTCAATTTGGTGTAGATCTGGGTCGTAGCGATGGAGACGTGCCCCAGGAGCTCCTGCACCACACGGATGTCGGCGCCATGGGCCAGCATGTGGCTGGCGCACGAGTGGCGCAGGACATGAGGACTGGTGACCGCTCCGAGCCCGACCCGCTCGGCGTGGTGGGTGACGATGGCCCACGCCCCCTGGCGGCTGAGCCGGGTCCCCCGCATGTTGATGAAGACCGCCTCCTCGTCGCTCCGCCGCTTCCACCGGTCTGGGGCCAGCAGTGGTCGACCGCTGGGTGAGAGCCACCGGTCGATGGCCAGGTGGGCCGGCCCACCCAGGGGCACCAGGCGCTCCTTGGCCCCCTTGCCGAACACCCGGAGCAGGCCGTCGTCACCCTGCAGGTCGACCAGCGAGAGGCCGACCACTTCGGAGATACGGGCCCCGGTGCCGTACAGCAGTTCGAGCAGGGCCCGGTCGCGGAGGTCGGTGGGCTCCGTGCCGCTCACCGAGTCCAGCAGGGTCAGCACCTGACCCTCCTCGAGGGCCTTGGGGAGTCGTCGGGGAATGCGGGGCGACCGGACGTCGGCCGTCGGATCGGCGTCGATGGCGCCCTCGCTGGCCAGAAAGCGGAAGAGCCCACGGAGCGCGGTCGTCGTCCGGGCCATCGACGCCGGATTGCGACCTTCCTTCCGCAACTCCGACAGGTGGCGCTCGATGGTCTCCGTGGGAACCCGGGTGGGGTCGATGCCCCGCTCCACCGCCCACCGCTCCCATACCGCGATGTCACGTCGGTACGCCATCAGGGTGTTGCGCGACCGTCCCTTCTCGACGGCGAGCCACGAAAGGAACTCCTCGGCACCGTCGGAGAGGGGGAGGCTCACCGACCGGTGATCACTGACCGCCGGCCAGATGCCGCCGGGCCAGGCCCACTCCCATGATGGTGGTGGCATCGATGATGGTCCCGTCGTCCACCATGGCGTCGAACTGCGACAGGGCGATCTCGACCACTTCCATGTATCGCTCCTCGGCCCCCTGGCGATCGACCGCCACCGGGGTGAGGCCGGTGGCCAGGTACACCGACGACAGCTCGTCGCAGAAACCCGGGGTGATGGCGGAGCGGGTGAGCAGGGTCAGCTCGTCGGCGGCGTAGCCGACTTCTTCGGCCAGCTCTCGGTGGGCGGTGGCCTCGGCGGGCTCGCCGTCGACATCGCAGGTTCCCGCGGGGATCTCGAGGATCCACTGGTCGAGAGCCGGTCGGTACTGACGGACCAGCACCACCGACCCTTCGTCGGTGACGGCCACCACGGCCACGGCACCCGGGTGGCGGACGACGTCCCGTTCGAAGGCCACCCCGTCCGGATCGATGAAACCGGCCCGGGTCAGGGTGATGACCCACCCCCGGTGGACCACGTCCTCGCCCGTCGGTCGGAAGAGGGGAAGACCCGCTGCCATCCCGATCGGGTGGTCCGCGGCCCCACCCGCCTCAGCCGACGTCACCGATGTCGGGAAGTCGGGGGTCTCGCCCTTCAGCACGGGTGAGGGCGGCATAGACCAGTTCACGGAAGAGCGGATGGGGCCGGTCGGGACGGCTCTTGAACTCCGGGTGGGCCTGGGTGCCGACCCAGAACGGATGGCCGGGCAGCTCGATGAACTCGACCAACCGATGGTCGGGGGACATGCCCGAGCACACCAGACCCGCGTCTTCGAGCCGGGTGCGGTAACGGGGGTTGACCTCGTAGCGGTGGCGGTGGCGCTCCGACACCACGTCGGTGCCGTAGGCCTTGGCCACCTGGGACCCGGCCAGCAGCTCGGCGGGGTAGGACCCGAGGCGCATGGTCCCCCCCTTGTCCACCACGTCGTTCTGGTCATCCATCAGATCCACCACCGGATCGGGGGTGGCGCTGTCGAACTCGCGGGAGTTGGCGCGCTCCAGGCCGAGCAACGAGCGGGCGACCTCGATGATCATGACCTGCAGTCCGAGGCACAGCCCGAGGAGGGGCAGCTCGTGCAGACTGGCGTAGTGGGCGGCGGCGATCTTGCCCTCCACGCCCCGCTCCCCGAACCCGCCGGGGATGACCAGCCCGTCGAAGCCCCGCAGACCGTCGCGCTCCAGGACATCGGGCACCGTGGCGGCCTGGATCCACTCGATCTCCACCTTGGCACCGTGGTGGAACCCGGCGTGGCGCAGCGATTCGACCACCGAGAGGTAGGCGTCGGGAAGGTCGACGTACTTCCCGATGATCCCGATGCGCACCGGCCGGGTGGCGGCCTCGACCTGGTCGACCAGCCGCTCCCAGGTCGAGAGGTCGATGGGATACGAGTCCTCGTCGAACCGGAGCATGCGCAGGATGTAACGGTCCAGTCCCTCCTCGTGGAGGACCAGGGGAATCTGGTAGATGTTGGCGGCGTCGACCGCCGAGACCACCGCTTCGATCGGCACGTCGCACAGCAGGGAGATCTTGCGTTTCAGGCCCTCGGAGATCATCCGGTCCGACCGGCAGACGATCACATCGGGCTGGATGCCTCGGCTCCGCAGCTCGGTGACCGAGTGCTGGGTGGGCTTGGTCTTCTGTTCGCCGGACGGACCCAGGTAGGGCACCAGGGTCAGATGGACATAGGCCACGTTGTCCCGTCCGACATCTCGCCGGAACTGGCGAATGGCCTCGATGAACGGGACGATCTCGATGTCGCCGACCGTGCCGCCGATCTCGACGATGACCACGTCCACATCGTCGGTGCCGAGCTCCTTCACCCGCTTTTTGATCTCGTCCGTCACGTGCGGGATCACCTGCACGGTCTTGCCCAGGTAGTCGCCCCGTCGCTCCTTGGCGATGACCGAGGAGTAGATCCGGCCGGTGGTGGCGTTGGAGTTCTTGTGCAGGTTCTCGTCGATGAACCGTTCGTAGTGCCCGAGGTCGAGGTCGGTCTCACCGCCGTCCTCGGTCACGAACACCTCGCCGTGCTCGAAGGGGTTCATCGTCCCGGGGTCCACGTTGATGTACGGGTCGAGCTTGCACATGGTCACCCGCAGGCCCCGGCACTTGAGCAGCCGGCCCAACGACGAGGCGGTCAGGCCCTTGCCCAGTGACGAGGACACGCCACCGGTGAAGAAGATGTACTTGGTCTCCCGCTTCTCACCACCGGAACCGCCGGCGCCGGAGGGACCGTCGAGGGCTGTGCCGTCCGTCGACTGTCCCGTGAGGGGTTGCCGCGGGCCGTTCATGTCGGGCACCTGACGAGGCTAGCGGAACCGGACGGACCACCGTGCGGACCCCGCACGGCTGCTGCATGCTCAGGGTGACGATGCCTCCGACGGAATGCCTTCGAGAAGCTCGCGCGCGTGCCGACGGGCCGAGGCGCTGTCGGGTTGGCCGGACAGCATCCGGCTCAGCTCCACGACCCTCCCGTCGGCATCGAGGTGGGTCACCTCGGACCGGGTGCGACCGGACCGCTCGATCTTGCGCACCTCGACCTGGTGGTCGGCCTGGGCTGCCACCTGAGCAAGGTGAGTGACCACCAGCACCTGCGAGTGCGCCCCGAGGCCGGCCAGCGCCGCGCCCACCGACGTGGCTGCCGCTCCCCCCACGCCGGCATCGACCTCGTCGAACACCATCACCCCGGGGGAGTCGGTCACGGCCAACCGGATGGCCAACATGGTGCGGGCCAGCTCACCGCCCGACGCCGCTTTCGACAGCGGCTGCAATGCCTCACCCGGATTCGCGCCCAACAGGAACGTCACCTGGTCGGCGGAGCCGGCTCCGTCCACGGAGATCGACACGCGGGCCGAGGGCATGGCCAGCACGCGGAGCGTGGACTCGATGTGAGCGGCCAGTCCTCGGGCCGACGCCCGGCGGGCTTCGGCGACCTGACCTTCGCACTCGGCCACCTCGGCCTGTGCCGATCGGATGGCGGCATCGAGGGCGGCGGCCTGCTCCCGCTCGAGATCGACCGCGGCCAGTCGAGCCCGGGCTTCAGAGGCGAAGCCCAGCACATCGTCGAGGGTGCCGCCGTACTTGCGAGCGAGATGATGGAGGAGTTGGCGGCGGCTCCGCACCGCTTCGAGGCGCTCGGGGTCATCGTCCCAGGTCTCGACCACCGTTCGGAGCTCAGTGGCCAGATCGGAGAGATCCGCCATGGCGGAGCGGACCCGGTGCTCCATGGCGGCCAGTGGCGTACGTCCGGCGAGCGCTCCGGCCGCCTCGGCCAGTCGGTCGACCGCGCTGGTCCCCTCCGAACCGGAGACCTCGGCGAGCGCCGCGGCGGCGGCATGGCGGTGCGCTGACGCGGTGGCCAGCCGATCCTCCTCTCGCTCGAGCCGACCATCCTCCTCCCCGTCCTCGATGCCGGCACCTTCGATCTCCTCGATCTGGAAGCGGAGCAGCTCGACCTCGCGAGCCCGCTCCCCCGGCTCGCCACCCAGCGAGGACCGCTCGTCGCTGAGTCGGCGCAGCCGGATTCGACTGGCCTCGAGCGCGGTGAGGTCGATCCGTCCGAAGGCGTCGAGGGCCCGACGTTGCGCCTCGGTGTGGAGCAGCGACTGGTGCTGATGCTGCCCGTGGAGCTCGATCAACTGGGCGGCCATCTCGGCCAGCGCGCCGACGCTGGCCATGCGACCGTCGATCCACGCCTTGGACCGACCCCCCGACACGATGGACCGGGCCAACGTGAGCTGTTCCGACCCACCTCCGTCGTCAGCGGACCCCAGTGCGCCATCTGCGCCGGCCGAGGGCGGGAGGGAGCCGTCCGGGACCAGAAACCGGCCCTCCACCACGGCCTCCTCGGTGCCGGCCCGCACCACCGAGGAGTCGGACCTTCCCCCCAGCAGCAGGCCGAGGGCTTCGACCAGCAGCGTCTTGCCCGCGCCGGTCTCACCGGTGAGCGCGGTCATGCCCGGCTCCAGCTCGATGGTGACGTCGTCGATGACCCCGAGGTTGCGAACCCGGAGCTCGAGCAGTTGGGGCCTCACTGCGCCGGCGTCCTCTACCGATCGGCCAAGTGGAATTTGGCTCGCAGGATGGCGTGGAAATCGCGGGTCCCGAAGGTGACCAACCGGGCCGGCTGACTCCCCTCGCCACAGCACACCGTGGCCCCGGGCGCCAAGGTGGACACGGTCACACCATCGACCACCAGCACGGCCGAGCGGGGCTCGAGCACCTCGAGCTGGAGCTGTTCGGTCGGGTCGAGTACCAGCGGCCGGTCGAACAGCATGTGGGGCGAGACCGGGGTGACGACGATGGCCCGGAGCCGTGGCGAGAGCACCGGCCCCCGGGCCGAGAGGTTGTAGGCCGTCGATCCGGTGGGAGTGGACACCAACAGGCCGTCGGCGGCGTAGGTGACGAAGGGCCGATCGTCGATGGAGGCGGCGATGCGGACCGTGTGCCCGGGCACGGTCTTCTCCACGGTGGCCTCGTTGAGCGCGGTGCGCTCGGCCACCAGCTCCCCATCGGGTCCGTTGACGACCACGGACAGCGTCATCCGCTCCTCTACCTGATGGGTGCCGGCCAGGTAGCCGGCCAGGGCCTCTTCCAGTCCAGCCGGCTCGATCTGGGTCAGGTAGCCGAGCCGTCCGATGTTCACACCGAGGACCGGCACGCCGGCGGCCAGGGCGGTCTCCACCGACCGGAGGAGCGTCCCATCCCCCCCGAGGCTCACCAGTAGGTCGGCGCCGTCCACCGACGCCGACCCGTCGGGATGCAACGCAGACACCGATCGGTGGCCCTGCTCCTCCAACCAGGCCGAGGCGCGGTCGGCCAGGGCGGCGGCCTCAGGTCGATGGGGGTTGGTGTAGAACGCGATGACGGCCACGGTTCCTACCGGTTCGTCTCGAGGTCGCGGCTCACGTAGACGGTGGCCTCGGCCCTGCCATGGCCCCGGTGGGCCTCCGCCACCGCTCGATCAACCCACGCGGCGACGTCCGATCGGGTGTCGGCGGAGCCCGGAAGGGTCTCCCCCGCTGGCGTGCGTGCATGGAGGAGGAACTCGAGATTGCCGGCAGACCCGGTGATCGGTGAGGGCATGACCCCCATGATGGCTGCTCCGGCGGCCTCGAGCGCGCTGGCCACCGCCACGACGGTTTGTCGGTGGATGTCGGGGTCGCGGATCACCCCCCGGCCGCGCGACGCCTCGAGGCGCCCGGCCTCGAACTGCGGCTTGACCAACAGCACCAAGGACGCGCCCGCCCGCACCGCCTCGCCGACGAGCACGGGGATGGCCCGGATGGCGGAGATGAACGAGAGATCCGCAGTGACCAGGCCGACCGGGGTGCCCCCGACGGTCGCCAGCGTCACGTCCCGGATGTCGAGTCGCTCGTGGCTGATCACCCGGGGATCATCACGGAGCCGCTGATGGAGTTGGCCGTGGCCCACATCGACGGCGACGACGGAGTCCGCCCCGGCCTGGAGGAGGCAGTCGGTGAATCCCCCGGTGGACGCGCCGGCGTCGAGGGCCCGCACCCCCGAACAGTCGATGGCGAACCGGACCAGGGCGGCGGCCAACTTCTCGCCTCCCCTGCTCACGAACCGGGGCGGCGACCCGAAGAGCTCGACCGGCTCGGACGGGGCCACCAGCCTCGCCGCCTTGTCGGCGACGGCGCCCGACACCAGGACCAAGCCGCGATCGATGAGGGCAACCGCCTGCGGGCGACTGTCGACCAGGCCTCTGGCCACGAGGGTCCGATCGAGGCGCTGTCTCGGGGACTTGGTCAGTCCGTCGACCCGGCACCCGGGCCCGCCGGCGGCGCCGCCTTCTTCGCCGGGGACTTCTTCGCTGCGGCCTTCTTCGGTGAGCCCTTGGCCGCCGCCTTCTTCGCCGGGGACTTCTTCGCTGCGGCCTTCTTCGCCGCCGACTTCTTGCCCGGGGACTTCTTCGCTGCGGCCTTCTTCGGTGATCCCTTGGCGCCGGAGGTCGCGGCCTTGCCGGCCTCGGTGGTCCTCCCGATCAGCGCAGCCACCTGCTTGGCCAGGTCCTCGAGGCTGTTGATGCCGACGCTGTCGAGCTGACGGCTCACTTCGTGCCGGACCTGGGCCACCAGCACCTCACGGCCCTTTCGGCTCCGCTCGATCAGGTCGTCGACCCGGGCCTTGGCGTCGCTGCGTTGGAAATCGCCACTCTGGACCAGCTCCTGCACCAGCTCTTCAGCACGGGCCCGGGTGATGGTGGTGAACGCGATGCCGGCGTCCAGGTACTTTTGAAATCCGTCCTTGGCAGCCATGACATCCAGTCTACTGAGCTGCTAGCTGGCAGCAAGCGCCTCTACGAGTCGTCCGGGCGCAGGCAGGCGTCGACGAGCGAGACGAAATCCACTGACCGGAGGGCGACCGGGACGTCGGGCGTGTCGGCTCCGGGTGGAGTCACCCCCGATTCGACCAGGCCGAACGGAACGCCCAATCGTTCGGCCAGCCGACCGTCGGTGCGGGGTTGGTCGCCGATCACCACCACGGACTGGTCACCGGCGTCGAAGCCGAAACGGTCCTGCATCAGTGCCGCCATCGGAGCGTGCGGTTTGCCGGCGACCTCCGGTTTGACCCCTGACGCGGTCGCCACCGCGGCCAGCAGCGCCCCGGCCCCCGGCAGGAGCCCGTCCGGCGTCGGATGGGTGGGGTCCTCATTGGTGGCGAACAACCGACCGGAGGCGCGTGCCACGGCCGCGGTGGCGGCCAGCGAGTCGAAGTCGAAGGATCGGCTCCACCCGACGACGGCCGCATCGGCCGGCCCGTCATCGGCCAGGTCGACACCCCGGGCCGTCAGGCTCTCGACCACTCCCCCTTCGGCCAGCACCCGCACCGACTGTCCGGGCTGGACCAACGAGGCCACGGCGATCGCCGAGGTGACCAGGTCCGCCGGGGTCGACTCGATGCCCACGCCATCCAACCGTGCCAGCAGCTCGACGGTGGTGGGAGCAGAATTGTTGGTAGCGAAGACCACCCGGATACCGTGGGACCGGAGCCGGGCCACGGCGTGGGACACGTCGCCGATGGGCTCACCGGTGAGCCATACCACTCCGTCGAGATCGACGATCCACAGCCGGGCCGAGGCGAAGGTGGCGAGCTCCGACGACGGAGCCGATGACGTGTCGCTCATTCGGTGGCGTGGTCACCGTTCCGCGGTTCGGCTGTGGTGGCCTTGGCTCCCTTTCGGGTGCGGCGCGTCGAGGCCGCCAGGTGGTCGGCGGACTCGAGCACGCGCGAGATCAGCCCCGACAAATGTGACAGCGATTCCTCCGGCTGAGGCGTCTCGACGTCCGCCGCGCGATTCGGTGGCGCCACCGGGTCGTGTGACTCGGCCGAGGGGGTCACCGGACGCGCGCTGAGGTCGGCGATCCGCTCACCGGTGACCTTGGCTGCCCGCTCCCAGTAGGAGCGGAACATGCCGATGTCGAAGGCGCCATCCCGCACTCTGGCCTGATCGAGCAGCCGGACCGGTGGGTCCTTGAGATCACGGACCACCCGGATGGCGGCCAGACCCTTCAGTACGTACCAGGTGGGGTCGATCTCCCACCAGGCGAACCCCTGCCGGGAAGAGGCCGGAAGGTAGTGGTGATTGTTGTGCCATCCTTCGCCCCCGGTGATCAGGGCGATGAGCATGGAGTTCCGACTGGTGTCCGGGGTGGCATAGCGGCGGCGGCCCATCAGGTGGGCCATGGAATTGACCAGGAAGGTCCCGTGCCAGAGCAGCACGGTGGAGAGGAAGAAGCCGATCAAGAGACCACCCCAACCCCCGAGGGCGAAGCAGCCGATGGCCACCAGCCAGGGGCCGATCCACGAGTGTCGCTCGAGGAAGCGCAGTTCGGGGAAGGCCGCGAAGTCCTTGATGGTGGAGATGTCCGTCGTCTTGTACTTGGTCGACAGGATCCAGCCGACGTGGCTCCACCAGAATCCGTCCCTCGGGGAGTGCACGTCATCGTCCAGATCGGTGTAACGGTGATGCAGCCGGTGATGGCTGGCCCACCAGAGGGGCCCCTTCTGCACGGCGGTGGTACCGCCGAACGCCATGGCGAACTGGGCGATCCGTCCCATGCGGTAGCTCCGGTGGGAGAAGTAGCGGTGGTACCCGGCGGTGATGCAGAACATCCGTGTCACGTAGAGCACCGCGCAGAGCACCCAGTCCTGCCAGGTGACGGTCACGAAGAACGCGGCCAGCGGCGCCAGGTGCACGGCGAAGAAGGGCAGTGCTGCCACCCAGTCGGTCCGGTCGGCGGACTGGTCCGCTCGCTCAGGGTCCGAGGTGCCTGTGGGCACGGAGGCGGAAGCGGTCATGAGGTGCGGTCGCCGCCTAGCGGCGGCAACAGCCCAATGGTAGCCGAGCCGCAGGTGCCAGCGGGTTTCCATGAGGCCTCGACACCGACGGAGGATTGCTCACTTGGGAACGTAGAGCTGCCCGTTGGAGCCTTTGATCACACTGATCGTCGTCAACCCCGATGGGGCCGGTCCGCGTAGAACGGCGCCGGTCCTGGCGTTGAACTCCGAACCATGGCACGGGCAGGCGATGATCCTCGCCGATGGCTGGTAGGCCACCGTGCACCCGGCGTGCGGGCAGACCGCGTCGAAAGCCCGAAAGTCTCCGGCGGTCTGTTGGACGATCAATGCCGGATCCCCACTGGCCGGGTCGGTGAAGGTCGCCGATCCACCGACCGCCACGCTGTCTGCGGCACCCACCGCGGTCCCCGATGGCAACGCCGCGGTCGTCGTGGTGCTGCCGGCTCCACCGGCGGTGGTGGTCGTGGACGGTCCGGTCGTCGAGGTCGAGGACGGATCGCCGCTCGAGAGTGCTTGTGCTCCCCCGGCCGACGAGTCGGTTCCGCCGGCGATGCGACCGATCGATGCGGCGAGGCCGCCCACGATGACCACCCCCGCGGCCACGATGCCGGTGGCCGCTCCCTTCGAGAGCACCTCGCGGCGGGGCACCGCCCCCGCTGGCGCCGAGCCGGGTGTCGGCCGGGCGGCAAACCAGGTGTCGAGAGCCGGAGCTCCCCCCGCTCCCCCCAGGGCCAACGGCGTCCAGGCGAAGAGGAAGACGATGTCCGATCCGGTGAAGTACGGCGACGCGTGATAGCTCACGGTGAGGAACAGGCCGAAGGACAGGGCCATGCCCGCCACCGCCGCCACCCTCGTCCACAACCCCACCAGCACGCCCACGCCGATGGCCACCTCCCCGAGGGCGATGACCAGCCCGACGGCCGGCGCCACCCCGACCAGGTGGGACAGCAGGCCATGGATGGGGCTGGAATGCGCCGCCCCGGCCAGTTGGGCATGGATCGACGACGGGCTGGAGGTCTTGAGGAACTGAGGGTTGGCCAACTTCTGCATGCCGGCGAAGAGGAACGTCACTCCCAAAAACGCCCGGAGCGGCAGCACGTACCAGCCGGCGGCGATCGTGCCGTCCGACCGGTGGATCGACCACATGGACTCGATGTCGTCCGAAGCGGTCGTGCCCTGCGAGCGGGCCGAGGCCGCTCTGACCCGTCTCGATGCGTTCGACGTCACCGGACCGACACCATGTTGCGGCACGTTACCGGCTGGATCGGCGAACGAGACGTCACCTGACCTGGACCGTCGGTGCTCCGGATCGACGCAGGAACGGGGTGGTTGGTCGTCGGCTGACGGGCGGGCCTACCATTGGCGCATGGATCAGTTGGCGGTGGCCCCATCAGTCCCGATCACCTCGCCACCGCGGTCGAAGGCCGACGAGACGATGCGCAGGGTCCTCCGGGTACCCGATGACCAGGCACCGATCGACGAGTCGGAGACCCACCGGATCTTCAGCGCCTCGATCTTCCTGTCGGCCCTGCGGTGCCTGCTCAGCTACATCGTGCTTCCCGTCGTGCTCCCCGCCATCGGGGTGGCCCGGGGCGTGGGGCCCGCCATCGGTATCCCCGTCGGACTGCTGGCCCTGACCTTCGACTACCTGGGCATCCGGCGTTTCTGGATGGCCGATCACCGGCAACGGTGGGCCTTCACCGCGCTGTACGGGGTGGTGGGTGCCATGGTCTTGACCTTGGTGATCGTGGACTTCGTCGACCTCATCGGCTGAGCCCGGCCCTCCCCTCCGACTTGCGTTGGACCGCCCGCCCGGCCGGCGCGGCATCCACCTCCCCCCGAGCGGGGTGATTCAAGCCGGACGGAGCGCCTGTCGATACCTTCCGTTGTGACCGACAGCGTGACCGCGGACCCGAAAGCCCGCCGGAGCTACCAGGGCCGAGACATCCTGCTACGCGCCACGGCGGTGGTGGCTCTGGCCTGGGGCGTGGGCTATCTGGTGTGGCGCCTGCTGGATACCTGGCACGGGTCCCAACCGGTGATGTTCGTGGTCCTCTTTGCGTGTGAGGTGTTCGGACTGGCCATGCTGGCGTCGTTCACCTTTCTGGCCTGGCGGGTTCCGGTTCCGGGGCGACCGGACATCGGATGGCGGCCCACGGTCGATGTGTTCGTCTGCACCTACGACGAGGGCCCGGATGTCCTGGGCGCCACGCTCGTGGGGTGTGACCGGATCACCTATCCCCACACGACCTGGGTGCTCGACGATGGCCGGCGCGATGACGTGCGCCAACTGGCCGAGCGATTCGGGGCCCGCTATCTGACCCGCCCGTCCAACGAGCACGCCAAGGCCGGCAACATCAACCACGCGCTGGGTCACACCCGGGGCCAGCTCCTGCTGATCCTCGATGCCGACCATGTGCCCCAACCCGACATCCTCGATGCCACGGTCGGCTACTTCGACGATCCGTCGGTGGCCGTGGTGCAGACCCCCCACGATTTCGGCAACCTCGACTCGTTCCAGCACTTCGAGACGGGCCGCCACGACCAGAGCATGTTCTTCGAAGTGATCATGCCCGGAAAGGACCGGCACGACGGGGCCTACTGGTGTGGTTCGGCGGCGGTCATCCTCCGGCACGCCCTCGAGGGGATCGGCGGGATCGCCACCGAGACGGTGGCCGAGGACTTCCACACCACCATCCGGCTGCACGGCCAGGGGTGGCACACCCGGTACCACGACGAGACGCTGGTGCAGGGCCTCGCCCCGCACGACCTGGCTTCCTACCTGCTGCAGCGCGACCGGTGGGCCCGGGGCAATCTCGCCGTGCTCCGCACTCCCGAGAACCCGATCGTGGCGCCGGGGTTGAGCCTCAAGCAGCGGGCGAGCTACCTGTCCTCCCTGTTGGCCTACTTCGTCCCCCTGCAGCGGTTGGCCATGTTGGCCGTGCTCTTGGCCATGCTGGTGACCGGTCGCCTGCCCCTCCACGCCACGCTGTGGCAACTGGCCGCGTTCTGGGTGCCGTGGATGGCACTGAACCTGGGCGTGTCGGCCCTGCTCTGCCGGGGACAGGCCAGTCTGTGGGACGGCTCCTACTCGACGTTGCTGACCACCGAGATCTTCGCCCGGGCGGCGTTCGTGATCGTCCATCCGTTCCGCACGGCCTTCAAGGTGACGCCCAAGGACGGCATCGACGACGGGGGGTGGTCGGCACTCCGCCAGCTCCGATTGGTCTTGACCACGGCGGTGGTGTTGGCCGCGGCCGTCGTGGCCCGGGTGTTGGCCGCGGTCGGGCTCGTCGCCCTTCCACCGCTCCATGGGGTGGCCCTGGCAGTCGGGTTGACCTTCGCGGTCTGGGAGTTGGCCCTGATCGCCGCGGCGTTGGTGAAGGTCAGCCGACGGCATCAATTCCGTCACTACTACCGGGTGCCCGTGGAGATCGCCGGGGTGGTCGACGGGACGATGGTGCGGGTGGTGGACCTCACCCCGGGTGGTGCGGGGTTGATCGCCCCCGACCGGACGGCCGTGGGAACGGAGCTGAACCTCCATCTGGACCTCCCCGATGTCGAAGGTCTCAATCACCAGGTGCGGCTCCGGTTCACGGTCTGTTCGGTCCGACCGGTCCCACGACTGGGATGGCGGATGGGCGGGACGCTCACCCCGCTGACCGAGGCCGACGGCGAAGCGCTCATCGAGCACTGCCATGTGGTGAGCACCCGATCCCGGCTGACCGAGGCCGGCCGTCTGACACCCGGCCCTGCGGTCACACCGGCCGTCCCCACGGTGGGCGAGCGACCTGGTCCGCCGTTGTCGGCCCACGGCTGAGCCCGGCTGGAGTCATCCGGAGGGGGAAGCACGGAGGCCGATCGGGAGGGATCGAGTCCGCGGCCCCGATCGACCCGTCCAGCGCACGGGCGCAGCGATGCTGTGACACCCCTAGGGTGAACTGCACCCATGGCACCTTCGACTCCGACTGCCTTGAGCCAGCCCGAACCCGGGGCGACTCCTCGTGATCCGGTCGTTCCCGACGCCGGGCATGGTCCTCTGGCCCCACACTGGGTAGACCTCCGCCCCGAGCTCGCTGCCCTGCCCGAGGATTCGATCCTGCGCTCATTCCATCCGGCGGTGGCCAGCTGGTTCCATCGTCGCTTCCCGTCGGGCCCGACCGAACCGCAGCGCCTGGGATGGCCGCTCATCGCCTCCGGGCAGGACGTGCTGGTGGCCTCCCCCACCGGCACCGGAAAGACACTGACCGGCTTTCTGGTGGCGATCGATGCCGCCTACCGCGCCCCGGCCACAGGGATGGTGTCCGCTGACCCGCGAACAGGGCCCGGTGTCGTCTATGTCTCACCGCTCCGGGCCCTGGCCACCGACGTGCACGAGAACCTCCAGCTGCCCCTGGCCGGCATCGAGGAGGAGGCGGGGCGCATGGGCCTTGCCGCCCCCACGCTCTCCGTCGCCGTCCGGACCGGCGACACTCCCGCCGCCGAACGTGCCGCCATGCGGCGGACGCCGCCGGATCTGCTGGTCACCACGCCGGAGTCCCTCTATCTGTTGCTCACCGCGGCGTCCGGACGATCCATCCTCCAGGGGGTGCACACGGTCATCGTCGACGAGGTCCACACGCTGGCCCGTGACAAGCGGGGCTCGCATCTCGCCCTCTCGCTCGAACGGCTGAGCCACCTGGTCTCGACCCACGGTGGCCAGCTCCAGCGGATCGGGCTGTCCGCCACACAACGCCCACTCGACGTAGTGGCCCGCCTGTTGTCGGGATGTCATCCAGACCGATCCGCCACGGCCATCGTGGACTGCGGGCACCAGCGCCAACTGGACGTGGCCATCGAACTGCCCGACAGCGAACTCGAGGCGGTGACCAGTGGCGGTCAGCTCTCGGATGTGCTGGATCGGATTGCCGGCCATGTGCTCGAGCATCGCACCACCCTCGTCTTCGTCAACACCCGCAAGATGGCCGAGCGGGTGGCCCACCAGCTGGCCCGTCGGCTCGGGCCGACACCCGACCGTGACGACGATGGCGGCAGTGACGACGGCAGTGAACGTGACAGTGAGTGGGACCGCGAACCCGGCGCGCTTGTCGATACGGGCGAGGCGCGGGATGCCGGCGGCCCGATCGATGCCTCGCTGCAGGTTGCCGCCCATCACGGGAGTCTGTCGGCGGCACGACGCCGCATCGTGGAGCAGCGCCTCCGAGCGGGCGACCTGCGGGCCCTGGTGGCCACCGCCTCCCTCGAGCTGGGAATCGACGTCGGGCCGGTGGAGTTGGTATGCCAGATCGGGTCCCCCCGGGCCATCGGCACCTTCCTGCAGCGGGTGGGCCGGGCCAACCACCATCTCGAGGGCACCCCGGCCGGCCGCCTCTACCCCTTGACGAGAGATGAGCTGGTCGAGTGCACCGCGCTGCTCGCCGGGGTCCGGGCCGGTCACCTCGACGTCCTCCATCCTCCGGTGGCGCCGCTCGACGTCCTCGCCCAGCAGTTGGTGGCCGAGGTGGCGGCGTCCGAGGAGTGGAGCGTCGACGAGCTCTACCAATTGGTGACCCGGGCCGCTCCCTATGCCGACCTCACCCGCGAGGCGTTCGATGAGGTGGTCGAGCTGGTCTCGTGGGGAATCCAGACCGGACGGGGGCGGCGCGGGGCCCACCTTCACCACGACGCGGTGAACGGGCGGCTCCGCGCCCGGCGAGGGGCTCGTCTGGCCGCGCTGACCAGTGGTGGGGCCATCCCCGAAACCGGCGACTACCGGGTCGTCCTCGATCCGGATGGCGTGACCGTGGGGTCGGTGCACGAGGACTTCGCCGTCGAGGCCACGTCCGGTGACATCTTCCTGCTCGGCACCCACTCGTGGCGAGTGCTGAAGGTGGAGACAGGAACGGTGCGGGTGGTCGATGCGGGAGACCTCCCCCCTACCATCCCGTTCTGGTTGGGCGAAGCGCCGGCCCGTACGGCCGAGCTCTCCGAGGAGGTGGGTGCCCTCCGGGCCGAGCTCGAGCCGCTGCTGGCGGCCGGCGACGGGGACGGGGCCCGACGGGCCGTTCGTCGGCGGGCGGGGGTCTCGGCCGAGGTCGCGGACCAGGTGGCGGTCTACCTCGGAGCCGGATTGGCGGCACTCGGAGCACTTCCCACCCGGGACCGCATCGTCATCGAACGGGTCTTCGACGACAGCGAGGGGACCCAGCTCATCGTGCATGCACCCTACGGTGGCCGGATCAACCGGGCCCTGGCGCTGGCGCTCCGGAAGCGGTTCTGCGTCTCGTTCGACTTCGAGCTCCAGGCGGCGGCCGACGACGACACCGTGGTGCTCTCACTGGGCCCCCAGCACAGCTTCCCGTTGTCGCGGGTGCCGACCATGTTGCAGAGTCGCACGGCCACCGATGTCCTCATCCAGGCCGTCCTTCCCCACCCGATGCTGGCGGCCCGGTGGCGTTGGAATCTCAATCGCGCCCTCGTCGTGCCGCGCTCACGCGGCGGTCAGCGGCGGCCGATCCACCTCCAGCGCATGGAGGCCGATGACCTCTTGGCGGCCACCTGGCCGGCGTTGGCCGCCTGTCAGGAGAATGCCGCCCCCGGCCCGGTGCCGGTTCCCGACCACGTGCTGGTGCGACAGACGGTGGCGGACTGCCTGACCGAGCCGCTCGACGCCGACGGTCTGGTCCACCTGCTCGAGCGGACCGAGGCGGGAGAGGTCGGGGTCCACTTCGTCGAATCGGTCGAGCCGTCGCCGTTGGCCCACGGCATCCTGACCGGACGCCCGTTCACCTTCCTCGACGGGGCGCCCCTCGAGGAGCGTCGGACCCGGGCGGTGGCCGTGCCGCGCGGATTGGGCCCTCTCGGCGCCAACGGCCTGACGCCCGGCCTTCCGGTGCCGGCGTCCGACCTGGGTCCGCTGGACGACGCAGCCGCGGCAGAGGTCCTCGATCAGATCCAACCCCGACCCCGCACCCCTGACGAGCTCCACGATCTGCTCCTCTCGTTGGTCCTCACCCGACCGGTGCCGGCGTGGCAGCACTGGTTCGACCAGCTGGCCGCCGACGGACGTGTGGGCCTGGTCGGTGAGTCGTGGGCACCGACCGAGCGCCTGGATGTGGCCGAGGCGGTCCACCGGTCGCTCACCGACCCCCTGGACGCCGACGATGAGGCCATGGCGGCATGCGTGGGCGGCCATCTCGAGGTGGCGGGCCCGGTATCGGTGGAGCAGTTGGTAGCACCGATGCCGCTTCCCTCCGGATCGGTGATGGGAGCACCGGTGACCGTGGCCCGGGCGCGAACCGGCCTGGCCCGTCTGGAGGCGGCAGGATCGGCCATCGAGCTGCCTGACGGCCGTTGGTGCGCCCGTCACCTGCTCGTGCGATTGCATGCGGCCAGTCGCGGACGCCGTCGCCGCCACGTGGAGCCGAGCAGCACGGCCGACTTCATGCGGTTCGTAGCCTGCTGGCAGCACGCCGCCGCTGGCACCCAGGCCGAGGGACGATCCGGGCTCCTTGCGGTCATCGAGCAGCTGCAGGGCATCGAGGTCGCCGCCGGCGCCTGGGAGAGCCACGTGCTTCCGGCCCGGGTGACGGGGTATGACCCCCGCTGGCTCGACGAGCTCTGCCTGGCCGGCGAAGTGGCGTGGGGTCGACTGACCCCGAGGCCGGACCTGGTGACGGAAGCCGTCGAGCAGACCGAACCGTCAACGGACGGGCGGAGAGGATCGGCGACACCCTCGCCGGCCACCCCGCTGGCCATCGTCACCCGTCCGGATCTGGCATGGATGCTGGCCGCAGTGCGCACCGATCGGGAACTCACCGAGCCGGCCGCGGGCACTGCGGCCGACGTGTTGGCCGTGCTCCGTCGACACGGCGCCTGCTTCCGCTCCGAGCTGGCTCCGGCGTCGGGCCGGATGGACGCCGAGATCAACGAGGGCCTGTGGGATCTGGTGGCCCGCGGCATCGTCACCGCCGACGCGTTCTCGGCCGTCCGCTCCTTGCTCTCGGCCCGTGGCCGTCGGCGACCGGGTGGTCGACGGAGCGCCAACCGAAGGACCGCACTGGGCCGTCAACGGGCCCTCGTCGGGACTGGCGTCGGCGAGGGTCGCTGGTCGCTCCTTCCCGAGGCCGACGGCGCCGGCGTCGCATCGCAGAACGGCCCTCCGGATGAGGAGTTGGCCGAGTCAGTGGCCTGGCAGCTCCTGGCTCGCTGGGGCGTGGTGGCCTGGGAGCTGTGGCAACACGAGTCGTACCGGACCCCGTGGCGCGACGTGATCCGGGCATTTCGCCGGCTCGAAGCACGCGGTCAGGTGCTGGGGGGCCGGTTCGTGGCCGGCCTGGCCGGCGAGCAGTACGCGCTACCGGAGGCGGCGTCGCTGCTGGCTGACGTTCGCCGCGATCCCTCCCGGGGCGACGACATTGTCGTGGCCGGTGCTGATCCGCTCAACCTGACCGGAAGCGTCCTGCACGGGCCTCGGGTGCCGGCCGTCCGCAACCGATCGGTCCGCTACCGGAATGGGATCCCGGTCGATCCGAGTCCCGTCGCTGCCGCGTCGTAGCCCACCTCCCCTCGTACTCGTCACGTGGCCGATCGCCAATCGGGGTGGAGGGCATGGGTCAGGGCCAGCTTCTGGGCCCGCACCGTCTGTCCGTTCTCGACAGCGTCGGGATGGTCGACGAGCCAGACGATCGCTGCGGCGGGCACGGAGGGCGGCGCGCCCGTGTAGTGGCCGACCAGGCCGAGTGCGGCGGCATTCACCACCTGCCGCTCGGTCTCCACGTAGCCCGGGTCGACGTTGTAGGCCCGGATGCCCCGATCCCCCATCTCGACGGCGATGAGTGGCGCCATCCGGTGGGACGCGGCCTTCGATGCGGCATAGGCCAGACCCCAGCCACCCTGGCCCACCGGCCCGGGTGGATCGGCGGTCGCCGTGTGCGACGTCACGTCGACGATGACTCCGGCACCACGCTCGATCATCCCCGGCAGCAGCGCCTGCACCAGAATCAGCGGTGCCACGACATTGGCCGCCAGTTTGGCCTCCATGGCTTCCACGCTCAGGTCGAGCACGGAGACCATGCTCCCCGGCCCGGTGTCGACGGCGTTGTTGACCAGCAGATCGATGCCGCCCCACGCCGCGATGGCTTCGTGTGCAGCGCCACGCAACGCACCCTGATCGTGGAGGTCAGCCACCAGCTCGAGCGAACGAGCCCCGGACTTGCGGATGAGCGTCGCCGTCTCTTCGAGGCTGCCCGGGAGCGGTCGGCCCTGTCCGGTGTCGGAGTCGTCCCGTCCCTCTCCCGCCCTCCGTGTACGTCCGGTGATGGCCACGTTCCATCCGGCCACAGCCAGCGCCACCGCGGTGGCCTTGCCGATGCCCCGGGTGGCGCCGGTGACCATCGCTCGCCGCTGTTCGTCTCCGGAAGCCATCTTCGGTGTCTAGCAGCTGCCGGTCTCGATCCGTTCGATCCGAGGATGCTGGCGGACCCGCTACGGGACGGGACTACGTCGCGGTGGGATCGGCAATGGGACGGGCCTGGCGAGCGGCCCACAGCATGGGCAGCTGCACAGGCAGACGCCCCCAGGCCAACGCCGGCTTGTCCATGGGGCCGCCCTGGTGGCGGCCGGATCCGGCATCGAGCGCCATCTGCACGTTGGCCGGGAACACGGCGACCAACAGTGCCGTGCTGGCGGCCGAGGCCCAACGGGTCCGCCGCACGAGACCGACGGCGCAGACCAGCTCGGCCACACCGCTCAGGTAGATCAACGCCCGATGGCCCTGCTCCGGGATGAGGCGCGGCATGATGGGTTCAAAGGACTGAGGTCGAACCAGATGGACGACCCCGCTGGCGGCGAACACTCCAGCCAGTGCCAGCGGGGCAGAGCGGCGGCCTCGGGACACGAGCGAACCTTAGCGGGATGGAGATGAGGACCGGGCCCTTCAGCCCGCACGCCAAGCCCTTGCCCGACGCCGAAGAAATGAAGCTGTCCAGCCCAGCGATTACTCTTCGAATTCCGATGAGGTACGGGGGATCTGCCAGCGGATGACCACGTCACTTCATGCGCCGGTCACCGATGCCGTATCCCGGGACCCGATCACGCCGTCACCATCCCGAGCCGACGCCCGGCCCTTTGTGGTCGCCAGTGCGCTCTCGATCGCGTGGTGCACCACTGTGTTCGCCTGGCTCGTCTCCGGCGAGAGCCTGAACTTCACGCGATCGGTCCCCCTGTCCAATTTCTACGACGTGCAGGCCCGCGCGCTGATGGCCGGTCATTGGTACGTCCCCCACTCGTCGCTCTGGCTCGAGGGAATCCACACCGGCAACCACACGTACATGTACTACGGGCCGGTCCCGGCGTTGTTGAGGATCCCCGTACTGCTCGTCACCCATCGACTGGATGGACGGCTCACCGCCATCTCGCTGATGATCGCCTACGTGGTGGCGCTGGTGTTCGTGAGCCGGCTGAGTTGGAAGGTCCGCCTGCTGGTCCGCGGCGACGACGTGGTGAGCCGGGCCGAGGCCGCCTGGGCCGGTGCGTGGCTGGCAGTGATCGGCTTGGGATCGGTGCTGCTGTTCCTCGGTAGTGACATTCTCGTGTACCACGAGGCGGAGTTGTGGGGGGTGGCACTCGCATTGGGGGCATTCGACGCCATCGTCGGGTTCCTGATGCGTCCTTCGTGGCCGAGGATCGTGGTCGCCGGGGTGCTCGCGACGCTGGCCATCATGACCCGTTCATCGGTGGGCGCCGGACCGGTGGTGACGTTGGGCCTGTTGGCGCTGGGCCATGGAGCGGTGGCGGTCTCCCGCCGCTACTCCGCCCGAGCAGCGGCCCGGCGACCGGCACATGCCCGGGGTGACGTGCGGAACGTGACGGCGTCGTCGACCGGGCCCGGAGGCCATCACCGGACTCTGGAGTGGCTCGGCATTCGCGCCGGCGGCGGCTGGCAGACGTGGTTCCGCGGCCTGGGCCTGGTGACGCTCGGTCCCCTGATCTGTGCCGCTTGGGTCAACGAGATCAAGTTCTCCAGCTTGTTCAGCGTCCCGCTCAATCGGCAGTACTACGTCGCCGTCAGCCCGATACGGCGGGCGGCGCTGGCCTCCAACCACGGATCCCTCTTCAGCTATCGCTACATCCCGACGTCGCTGGTCGCCTATCTACGACCGGATGCCCTGCACTTCACCAGACTCTTCCCGTTCGTCACGTTTCCGGGGCCGGCGACGATCGTCGGCCACGTGGTGTACGACACCCGTGATTGGAACTCGAGCGTCACGAGCAGCATGACCGTGCTGTTCATTGCCGCCCTGATCGGCCTGGTGATGATCGTTGCCCCCCGACGGGCGCCTGGCGATCGGATCGAGGGCCACGGGCAACGCTGGTCCGGGGCCCACGAAGGCCCGCAGTTGGCCCTGCTGCGTCTGGTGCTGGTCGGCGCGGCGGCCGGCACCGTCGGGGTATTGATGATCGCCTTCATCGCCGAGCGGTACCTGGCCGATATGGTCCCACTGGTCGTGATCTGTGGCTTGGTGGGGTTCCATGCCGTCGTACACCGGCTCGAAACCACCCGACGACCGGTGCGGATCACCGTCCGGATCGCGGTGGTGGTCCTGGCTCTGTTCGGGATCTGGACCAATCTGGCCTTGGGACTGGTGTACCAGCGGGTGATCGAGACCAGCATCACCCCCGGCAACCGCAACCAACTGGTCTCGCTCCAAGCCCAGGTCAACGCTCGACTGTTTGGTGGGAGCTCCCCGCCGGTGATGCAGGTGGCCACGTTGCCACGGCCTCCTCTCCCGGGTGGGTTGGCTGTGGTCGGGGCGTGCCAGGGCCTCTACCAATCGGATGGGCGAAACTGGTTCGTGGTGGAGAAGCGTCCGCCGGACGGAGCCCTGGCCCTGACCATGACCTTCGGGCCCACCGGCATCTCCGCTCGACAACCAGTGATCGAGATCGGGACGCCCGGCAACGGTGCAGCCATCGCCGTCCAGCAGCTCTCGGGGCATCGGGCCCTGTTCTCCTACCGCTCCCTGGCCGCCGGGCAGGCGTGGGTCGACGGCAGTCCTGTCGACATCGGGCCCGGTCGTCTCCACCACCTGATGGTGGCAGTCGATCCTCGAACCGACGACCTCACCGTCACCCTCGACGGGGTGACGGGGCTGCAGTATGCCGGTGTAGCGATCGCAGCCCCGCTGTCCGACAGTCGAGCGGTGCAATTGGGTCGGGCGCCCGCGATCGCCGGCATGCTCCCCCGCTATTCGGGAACGCTCACCCCTGCCCCTGATCCCACGCCGATCTGCTCCTCGCTTCTCCGCCGGAGGTAGTCCCTCCGCGACCTCGCTATCCCTCGGGGAGGGTGTTCGGTCGTGCGCCGGTGGGAACACGAGTGGGCAGGCCGACGGTCTTCAGTCGAAGGGCATGCTTCTCGACCGCCCACCAGCTCAGCACGGCGAACGGGATCACTGCCGCCACAGAGAGCAGGGTGAACGGCACGTATGCCCATCGGGCGGCGCCCCACATGACGAGGAGCTGCTGCACGGGAAAGGCGAAGATGTACACGCCATAGGAGTAGTCGTTCCGCGCTCCTACCTTGTGGAACGGAAGGTGGATGCCGAGCCACAGCAGCGGGTAGACGAGAAACACCGCGGTCAGATCCATGCTCGTGAACGTGAACGCCGGCACACCGTTGCCGACGGGAAGGACCAGGCCGAGCGCGGCCAGGGCTGTCGAGCACCAGGCCAGGACGCCGGAGTCGGGGAGCTTGTCCCGGTACAGATAGATCAGCGACCCGGCGAGGAAGATGGGCACGAACTGGAGCATCTTCATGGCGTCCCAACTGTGCGAGGAATCGAAGTGCTGATTCAACGCCGGCGTGCAGGTGATCAGAATCTCCACCGACCACACGGACAGGGCCAGCACGGCCACCCCCAGCCGATGTCTCAACAGGCCGACCAGGGCCAGTGCCGCCAACAACAGGTAACAGAGGAACTCGAACATCAATGTCCACAGGGACGCATTCCAACCGCCCCTGAACAGTCCCGCCGGCAGCGTGTGGGCGATCGTCGGCTGCCGCATGTCGAGCCACAGGTTGCGGCCGATGTAGCCGAAGGGACCTTCCGGTTGGCGCGTGTAGCACGAGAGGCCACAGTGACGGGCCAGGGCGGGGTTCATGTGGAACCAGGCGATCACGCCGAAGAGGAAGCTCGTCAGGACCAGGCACACCCAGAACGCCGGGAAGATTCGAAGGACACGCTGCCAGAGATACCGACCGATGTGGTTGCGCGACGCGCTCCCGGCAATCAGGTACCCGCTGAGACCGAAGAAGCCATACACGGCCACGGTGCCCAGCGTGGTCTTGCCGAGGACATTCTCGCTCCCGTAGCCGCCGATGGTGATGGAGTGGGAGACGATGACCGCGGTCGCCAGTACGAGGCGCAGGAAGTTCAGACTGTTGTGCCTGGGATCGAGCGACGAGTCCACTGTCACCGTTGCGTCGCCGCCACGCGGATCTTCCCCGTCCTCGCTCACCGCCTGAGTCCCGGCGACAACGACGAGCCGCGACGACTGGGTTTCCACATCCTCCCGGCTGGAGGTCAAGAGCGCGGTCCGGGCGATCCGGAGGCCAACCGTGGTCGCAATCGGCACGTATCCTCGAGACGCCTGGGCATTGGCCCGAGGCTACTGGCGGCCCCGGGCGGGCTCAACGGATGGTTTGTGCCGGGCCGTATGGAACCGGGTCATTGGGTTACGGGGTGACCCGTCCGAGATAGGGGGCATTGCCGAAGGCGTACAGCGCTCCATCGGTACCGAGCAGGTAGTAGCCGTTGCCGTCAAGCGAGGGCGCCATGGTCTGGATGGGTGCCGACAGACGTTTGCCACCCAACGATCCGTAGAACGGGGCACCGAACGAGAAGATGCCGCCGTCGCTGGCCACCATGCGGTATCCCCGGCCCGACGGATCGGCCGTCATCCCCACGACCGGCCGGTTCAGGCGGGTACTACCCATCGAGCCGAGGAACGGAACGGAGAAGGAGAACACTCCACCGTCGGCCGCTACCAGCCAGTAGCCGTTGCCATCGTGCGAGGACGCCATGCCCACCACAGGAGCGTTGAGTCGAAGATTGCCCGTCGAGCCGTGGAAGACGGCGTCCCCGAAGCTGAACACTCCCCCGTCCTTCGCTACCAACCAGTAGCCGCCGCCGTCAGCGGTGGCTGTCATGGCAATGACAGGGGCGTTGAGGTGCGCCGATCCCGTAGAGCCGTAGAACCGCGCATCACCGAAGCTGAACACCCCCCCGTCCGCGCCGAGCAGCCAGTACCCTCCGTGGTCCGGTGTCGAGGTGATACCCACGATTGGCGAGTTGGGCACCGACGTCAGTGACCCGAAGCTGGCGGCACCACCGAAGGATCGCACCTGGCCGGACTCGCTGGCCAGCCAGTAGCCGGGGCAACCACCCGGACCCGAGGCCGCGGCGACTGCGTAGTACGTCCCCGGCGCTGTTTGATTGGAGTCAGTTCCGCAACCGGGCCCTCCGGCCGCCGGATATCCAGTTCCTGCATTCAATGCGTGGACGAATCCGTTCGGACCCCCGTACGTACTCCCGTACCGCTGAAGCTGGGGAGTCACGTAGGTCCCCTCCGTGATCTCATTCCATGAAATGAGCAGCCATCCCTCGGGACTGCCGCCGGAGTTCCCGTTGAACAGCGCCTGGAGCGTGGCGCCGTTGTCCCGGGGTACGCAGCCGGACGATCCGTCCAATTGCCGGTCGAAGCCGGGTGAGAGCGGAGCGAAGTACTTCTTGCCCTCGGCATGCAGCGTTGCGGCCAGTCCGTTGAGTTGTTGGAAGCTTTGAGGATTTCCCCACGGGTCCTGGCTCGACCAGTACGGACTGTCGGCGTCGAAGTACTGAGCGTCGGTCGTATTCCACTGGTTCCACTGGTAGCCCCCGACGAAGTACAACGCCGAGCGGAATTGCTGACTGATCGCGGCCACGACCGCCGTCGAGTACTTGTACGACCCCACCCATATGAAGGTCGGCTTGCCGCCGTTGGTGCGATCGAACGCCGGGTCACTTCCGTACTGGCTGGTCAGATACGACAGGTCACCGGTGATACTGGTTTGCGTCAGCGAGGTTGACGATGCCTGGTACGACAGCCAGAGATGAAAGTTGTGGCCGGCCGCCTGGGCCTGGTCGACCGCCCGGACGAGCAGGTCGAGCCGCTGGTCCTCGGCGTTGGACGTCGGGGTCTGCGATGCCGATCCGGTGCCGAACCAGTCGACGGCGAAGCCGGAAAGTCCGGCGTCAATGGCGCTCTGGACGTCGTACGCCATTTGGGAGGGATCGTCCTGGGTGAACAGCGCGGCCGGGACATCAGTTTCGACGTTTCCGCCATAGGGGGTGTTCGGATTGCACCCGCTCGAATCGAGGCTGGCCGGCAACGGGAGTGGCGACTGGCCGAACGGATAGTTCGATCCCAGCGAAGACTGCCAGTGGTGGGTGTCCCACCACAAGTAGTAGTAGGCGTACATCCCCTGTGGGGACGAGGTCCTTGCGGTCGCCGGGCTGGAGCTCGGCGTCGGAGCCAACTGGGCTCCCACCGGAGCCATGATCACGGATGCCACGACCAGGAGCACGGTTGCCACCACACTGAGTTTGGAGGCAAGGCGATGCAGGCTGAGTCGTCTCATGCAGGCTCCTTGTGGCCGGTCGTCGGGCTACGACCAAGGCTCATAGAGGTTTTCGGCTCCTTTCGGTGCTGGCTGTAGGACTACCTGCTGGCACCATAGGGGAAGTGGCGTCGGACTGCTTCTGATGAGGAGATTCAACGACAGGTGCCCGCGGTCGACGACGGAGCGTGCTGGTGCATCTCGACAACGTTGCTCGAGCGAGTCGTCAGACCCCCCAACGGAGTTCATTCGCCCGAAACCTGACCGCCCGAGTCGCGTGTTACAACGATGGAAGGTCGGAGAGTGCCCGGCCTGTAACGGGGTGTGAGCGCCGCCGCCGTGGACCCCCCCCAAGGCGGTGAGCGCCCCCCCCTCTGCCGCGAGCGATGCCGCCCTGGGCCTTAAGTCAAGGACCATGCCGGCACATGGCTGACAGGCGAGCCGACGGTGGAATGATGCACATCTCGGTGCTCCGACGTCGACCTTCCGCATCCCCCGTCCACAGAAGTATCGCGGTGTGATGTCGAGAAACCGCCCGTGGCTTCGTCCCCGGGGTGAACACGGCCACAATGGGCTGTGCTGCGAGAAGGAGAACGGGATGACCAAGTACCTACTGCTCAAGCACTACCGGGGGGCACCGGCACCGATCAACGACGTGCCGATGGACCAGTGGACGCCAGAGGAGGTTTCGGCCCACGTGCAGTACATGGAGGACTTCGCTACTCAGCTCGAGCGAACCGGCGAGTTCGTCGACAGTCAGGCGCTCTCCCCAGAGGGTACATTCGTCCGCTACGACGGTGAGGGGCGACCACCGGTCACCGATGGGCCGTTCGCCGAGACCAAGGACGTGATCGCCGGCTGGATGGTGATCGACGTCGAGACTCACCAGCGGGCGCTCGAGCTGGCCGGCGAGTTGTCCGCGGCTCCGGGTGCGGGTGGGAAGCCGATCCACGAATGGCTCGAGGTTCGCCCGTTCCTGACCGCACCCCCGACCATCACGGAGTAGCGCACGGTGGACGAGGTCCTGCTGCGCACCCTCACCCCCACGGTGATCGGCATCCTCGTCCGTCGCGGAGCTGACTTCGCGGCGGCCGAGGATGCGGTGCAGGACGCCCTGGTCGAGGCGGTGCGCGTGTGGCCGGACAGGCCTCCGCGGGACCCCAAGGGCTGGCTGATCACCGTGGCCTGGCGCAAGTTCCTCGACGCCACCCGCGCCGATACCTCCCGACGACACCGCGAGGTATGCGTCGAGGGCGAGACCCTTCCAGGCCCGAGCGAGACAGTGGACGACACGCTCCAGCTGTACTTCTTGTGCGCGCACCCCTCCCTGACATCGGCTTCGGCCGTCGCCCTCACGCTGCGCGCCGTTGGCGGTCTGACCACGGGTCAGATCGCGCAGGCCTACCTCGTGCCGGAGGCGACCATGGCCCAGCGGATCAGCAGGGCCAAGCGGACTGTCTCGGATGTCCAGTTCAACCAACCGGGCGACGTCGGCACGGTGCTGCGGGTGCTCTACCTGGTCTTCAACGAGGGCTACTCAGGAGACATCGACCTCGCCGCCGAGGCGATCCGGCTCACCCGCCAGTTGGCGGCCAAGACCGACCACGAAGAGGTGGCGGGTCTACTGGCGCTCATGCTGCTCCATCACGCACGGCGCCCGGCACGGATTGGCCCCGACGGCCGGCTCGTTCCTCTTGCCGAGCAGGACCGCAGCCTATGGAGTACCCGCCAGATCACAGAGGGCGTCGACGTGCTCCAGACCGCCCTCGCCCGCGACCACGTGGGCGAGTTCCAAACCCAAGCCGCCATCGCCGCGCTCCACGCCGACGCCCGGACGGCGGAGGAGACCGACTGGGTGCAGATCGTCGGGTGGTACGACGAACTGGTACGACTGACCGACAGCCCGGTGGTGCGGCTGAACCGCGTCGTCGCGGTCGGCGAGGCCGACGGCCCGCGGACCGGCTTGGCCGCCCTGGCGGGCCTGGACCCAGCACTCCCCCGGTACGCCGCCGTCGCGGCGTACCTCCACGAGCGTGACGGTAACCCAGTGACCGCGGCGCGGCTCTATGCCGAAGCTGCCCGATCGGCGTCCAGCCTCCTCGAGCGCGACCACCTCACGCGTCAGGCCGCACGGCTTAACGCGCAGCTACGCAACTGAGCTCGCGGTGGCGGACATCGACCGACTCGATGCCCAAGGTCCACCCCACGACCCGTGGCTGGAGTTCACATGCCCGAAACCCGTTGGCCGGAAGCGCGTGTTACAACAGTTGAGAGGTCGGATTTAACCCCAATGCCGTTCAGTTAGGGGCTCGGAGCACCAGGAATGCTGGCCCGAGGAGGGCGGGTCGGTTGCGGCCACGACTTGTGGTGCGCTCGCTTCACGTGCCACTTGACGTACTTCCGTTTGACGACACGCGGGTTGGACCGCAGCCTCCGGGCCGGGTTGAGCCGTCGCGCCAGCAAGGTGATGGCGTAGTGACAACAGAGATGACCCCAGACCTCTTGGAGCACGAGGTCGGGCGACTTCGACCGCAGCACGGTGCGAGGGCCGCGCTGGTGGGTCTTCAGCTCGTCGAACGTGCTCTCGATCTCCCAACGCCGGGCGTAGGCGGCGGCGAGATCGAGAGCGGAGACGTCGTCGGGATCGAGGATGCTGGTGAAGAGCCGGTAGGTCTCGTCGTTGTGACGCCCGTCGTCGATCGTGTAGTCGATGACCCGGATAATCAGCGGTGTGGCCTTGCGACCAGCTCTGCCCGACGGCCGCAGTTCGGCCAGCCAGGAGCCGTCAGCCAAGGTCTCGGTCGGGCGTGGCTTCATGTTCGGCATGGCCCGCCACAGGAGATCGGCACCGGTGGCTGCGGCCCGTGACCACAGGGGAAACCCGCAGAACCCACGATCGGCAAGACACAACATTCCCGGCTTCAACCGGTCGATCAACTCGCCGGCCATCGTGTTCTCACCCGTCGTGTACTTCCCGACGATGGCATCGAAGATGGCGTGGGTCCCGCACTCGGCCATGGCCACCACCCGGGCCTGGGGGAAGGCAGCCTTTTCACCGAGCGTCTCGTTGGTGATGGATCGTACGGTGGTCAGCGCGGTGGAAGTCGTCCAGCTCGAGGTAGACGACTTCCCATCCGCTCAATGGAGCCACGGATGGCGCTATTTGGCGAGTCGGTCGAGTGCTGCCCGGTTCTCCTGGGCAGTGACCTCGAGGAGTGC
>Ga0307373_10002327_pt1 | contig 34375 bp, 34 predicted proteins | sample OX2MG_FD_202534 | JGI IMG/M metagenome (GOLD analysis project Ga0307373, IMG submission 202534) | Soil microbial communities from Risofladan, Vaasa, Finland - OX-2 | ecosystem: Environmental > Terrestrial > Soil > Coastal area > Acid sulfate soil | place: Finland: Risofladan, Vaasa | collected...
CAGTCGCAGTTCACGCCAATCGCTGCCCGCACCTGCCGCCATGTCCGAGGGCCTCCATTTTCGAAGGCTTTACCCTCGCAGGCCCTCAGGCACTCGACAAATCCAAGCGGGGTGCTGCATCGTTAGGAGGGGGTCGGCACACCCTGTTGGTGCCGGTGCCACAGGCACGGAGTCGCCACGATGTCACTCGATGAGCGCGCCTACCACCGTCAGCCCGTGCACGCCACCATCCACGTCCGGGTGGCGGGCGTTCGCGAAACGCTGCCGGCTACGCTGGTTAATATCTCCGGAGGCGGGTGCCGGATCGATGCCGCGGTCCAGATACAAACGCGCCTTCCGGTGCGTCTCAACCTCCCGCGCCCCGGCCTGACCGACCTCGTGCTGATGGGCACAATCAAGAAAACCCGGCACACGAAGCACGACCACACCTACCACTACGGCATCGCCTTCGAGATGGCCGGCGAGACCGAACGCGATGAACTCTCGCGTTTCATTAGCGAGGAGCGGTTACGCGCGCTCAAAGGCGCGCACGTATCCGTGGGCCCGCCACCGCCTGCGAAGCGCTTGCTCGAACAGCGCTCCTGCGTGCGCACGGTCGCGAGTTTCCCCGTTCGCTACACGGTGCCCGAACAACCGGGCGTTACCTACGAAGCGCTGGCGCTGGATTTGAGCACGGGCGGTATGCGCATCATCACGGATCAGATTTTGCGCCGCGAATGGAACATCAACGTAAATATCTCGCTCCCCAACGATGAACTTCGCACGGCGGTACCGTTTATGCCGCTCTCCTTGCTGGCGTCGCCCTTGCCCGGCATCCGCAACTCGCGCGGACGCTACGTGCACAGCCTCTCGTTCCGAAATCCCAGCGCCGCGGCGATCGACGAAATCTTACGCTTCATTCGGGCTAACGAGTTGAGCCGTACGTCTCGCAACTCTCCTTAGCGATCCACGCGAAGGGCCACGCCGCCGCCCAAACGGCGCGCCGATATATTTCGACATTTTTTCGCCGCCCGCCGATATCGATCGTCGTTCGCCGCAGGGTGCGGCACGCCGCGAGCCAGCGCATATCGGCGACGTTGAACTGCCACAGGCCCCGCAGCTCCAATTGCTCGAGCTCGCTCATGCGCGCGAGCGGTACCAAGCTCGTAAGCCGCACGTCGTGCTCCAAGGACAACGCGCGAATGCGCGTCTCCGCGAAGACGTCCACGCTCGGCAAGCCACGCGTGCGCGAAAGCCGTAACGCCGCCAGTTGAGGCATGCGCGCGAGCGACTCCAATCCTTCGACTACGCCGCCACTGCAATCCAGCACACGCAGCTCGTCTAACGTTTCCAAAGGGCCCATATCGATTGCGGAATCTCCCGCCGCCACGCGCAGCGCGATCGCGCGCGGGAACGCTCGCACGAGCCGGGCCGCCGGGAGCATCTGCTCCAGTTCCAACCGTCGAACGTCGGAGAACACCGGGAGCGTCGCCGGCAGATCGCCTTCGCCCACGATCAGCGTTCTCACGTGCGGCATACGCGCGAACTCGGCAAGGCTCGCGAGCGCGTCGCCGTAGAGTCGAATGCTCGCATGCGGGCGGGTTGCAATCCACGCGGCAACCGCTTCGAGCGATTGCGACGATGGCGGGCTACGCCACTGCAATTGCGTATCGTCCGGAAGTCGTTCGAGCGCGGCCGCATCGACCGCCGCGTACAGATCGCGCACTACCCGCCGATGGCTCGGGAGCGCTCCGGTCGCGACCAACCGTTCCAGCACCAGAGGCGAGAGCACGCGCCGATACGCCGGTTCGAGCGGCCAGTCGCTCGAAGCGAACGCTGCATGCCCGCCGATAACCGGCCAACGATCTTCCACCATGGCGCGATCGCTGAACGACCCGCTCCAGAGCGCTCGGCTCGCGTCGAGCTCCGCTACCTGATGCTGCGATGGCACGCCCTCGAAGCATTCGCCGAAGACGTAGCCGGCGATGGCTTTGCGCGTTCCTCGAGCGACGATGCCCACCGCGTACCGGCCATCGCCGAGCGGGATCGCAAACCAATCGCCCGGACGGTACGGCCGTTTCATTCCCCGCGGTGTTCGCACTCGCGGTGACGAATACCGCGTCGGTGAGCAACGGTGAACGTTCGGCCGGTCGCCGGTTCGATCGCGAGCACGGCGTAACGACGCAAGCGATCCTTTTTCTCGACGATCTGGATCCGGAATTCGTCGGCGACGCGCACGCACACGCGACCCACTACGAGGCGATCCCGGTCGCGGACTTTCACGCGCTCGCGTCGGCCCTACCCGGCGAGGTGGTGCGCGCTTCCACCTTCATCGATGTCGGCGCGGGTATGGGACGCGCGCTCTTGCTGGCCAGCATTTCGCCGTTCAAGCAAATCGTCGGGATCGAAGTCTCTCCCGGATTGCATCAGATCGCAAAAGAGAATCTCTCGCGAGCGCACGGCATAACGCAGCGGTGCCGCGATCTGCGGGTGGTTCGCGCCGACGCGCGGCTCTGGAATTATCCGCCGGGCGATCTGGTCGTCTTTCTCTACAACCCGTTCGATGAGATCGCCCTCGCGCAATGCATCGGAGCGATCGTGCACTCGCGCGCCAAGGACGACCGCGTACATCTGATCTACCACACGCCCGTGCACGAAGAAGCGTTACGACCGTTTGGATGCGAAGAGCTCGCCCGCCATCCGTTCGGAGCCGTCTTTCGCCTTCGAGGCGCCGGCGAAAGTTAGGCGTTGCCGAGAACGCCGCGGTCTTTCTGCGAGTAGATGTTCAACAAAACGCCGACCGCGGCAAAATTGGTGAGAATGGCCGAACCGCCGTACGACATAAAGGGCAGCGGGATGCCGGTAATCGGCATGATGCCGATGGTCATGCCGATATTGACCACGATATGAAACGTCAGCATCGCAACCAAGCCGCTCGCCAGCAGAAATCCGAATCGATCGCGCGCAGCGAACATGGCGCGAACGCCCCCGAATAAAATCATGGCATAAAGAACCAGCAGTACCGCCGCACCGACGAAACCGAACTCCTCCGCCAAGACGGTGAAAATGAAATCCCGCGAATGTTCGGGTACGAAATTGAGTTGCGTTTGCGTCCCGTGATGCAAGCCGCGTCCCAACCACTCGCCGTTGCCGACGGCGATTTTCGATTGATTGAGATTGTAGCCGGCTCCTTGCGGGTCGGCTTTCGGATTGAGAAAAACGAAGAGGCGCGCCTTTTGGAACGGTTTGAGAACGACGTTGGTGCCGACCGCCGTCGCGGCCACGACGAAGACGCCCATCATGTAGATTGCGAAATCACCCAGCTTGGGTAAACCGAAGAAGAGTTGGGCGGTGAGCATGGCCAGGATGACGAGCGACGTTCCAAGATCCGGTTGCTTGACGATGAGCAATGCCGGGATTGCAACCACGACCAACGGCTTCCAGATGTCTTGCAAGCGCTCGTAACTCCCGCGACAGAGCACCGCCGCAATCGCGATCGCCAGCACCAGCTTGGCCGGCTCCGAAGGCTGGAACGTCCCGAGCGGGCCCAGCGATATCCACCGTTGGGCGCCGAGCGCGCTGTGGCCACCGCGCAGGATGAACAGCAGGAGGACGAGGTTGAGGCCGTAGAGCGCGGGTGCCCAACGCTGCCAGTTGCGGTAGTCGATGAGCGAAAAGCCGATCATCAACGGCGTGCCCAGAACGAGATAGAGTATCTGCTTGCGAAACTCGCCCGCGGCGTCGGGATTGTGCACGTCGGCCGACTGAATACACATGATGCCGATAACGGAAATCAGCACGCACGCGCTTGCGAGCGACCAGTTGAAATTCCTAAAGTAGCGTTTGGCTCCGCTACCGAGCGTCAGAACGGCCATCGGTCTTGGCCCGCTCTTCTGCGTTCGGCCGCGCGGCCACTTCCCGAAACGTCAGGTTGATGCGGGAATGCTCGATAGCTCGCACCTTGGCGATACGGTGCCGCCAACATCGCTGCGAATCTCCCGACATCACGAGCAGGCTCCCGTGTTCCAGCAGGCACTTGACCCGCCTCCCGTCCGCGACGTGCGACAATTCGAAGACGCGCTCGGCTCCCAAGCTCACCGAAGCGATCGTCGGCCGCGCTCCCAACTCCGGCTCGTCGTCGGCGTGCCACGAAACCGAATCGCTGCCGTCCCGATAGAGGTTCAGCAGCGCGCTATTGAATCGCGCGCCGGTCGCTCGCTCCAACCGATCGCGCAGATCGGCAAGTGCCGGCAGCCACGGCAACGGATCGTTCTTCAACCCCGAATACGTGTACTGCGCAACCGCATCGCCGTACCATGCCGTCAAGCGCGGCATAAGGCGCTCGACGCCGTACATACGAATGCGCTCCTGCCTCCACGGCACCTCGCGTTCGAGATGCGCGAACAGCTCGTCCGCTTGCGTCGCAGGCAAGAACGCGCGATAGTACGACGCTTCGCCGTCGTCGGGCAAGATCGGCACGGCACTCGACGGCGCTTCGCTAAATAAACCTCGTTGCATGTGTTGCTCGCGTTTCGCGGTCTGCTAGACCGGGTCAGCAGCCAGGCTAGTTGCGGGGATGCCAAAAAATTTCATCCGTGAAATTTTCTAGCTCGAGCATTTTTTCGACAAAACGAAGTTTTGAAATGGCCCTCCAGGCCAGGTCGAAAAAACTGCACGCCCCGCAACTAGCCTGGCTGCTGCCCCGCTCTAGCAGACCGCTAGTGTGCCGTCGCCGGTTTCTGCGATGCGGTGTTCTGCGATTTTTTGCGACGGCGCCGTTTTGGGGGCGCACCGGGAGCAGCGGTAGCCGGCGCTTCGTCCGCGATGCTCTGCGAGGCGGTCGACGGAGCGGCCGCAACTGCAGCCTCGGCCGGTTGCGGTGCGGGCGCCGCGTGCCCGTCGCCGCCCTTGGGGCGATTGACGGCAACGATCGGAATGTTGGCGAGCATCGCGAGCGCCCGATCCTCGCGTTCGAAGTTTACTTCGACCTTATCGCGATCGACTTCGACGTAGCGTGAGATCACGTCGATCAGATCGCGCTTCATCTGCTCGATGATCTCCGGCGCGAGCGCGAGATGGTCGGTCATGAGCACTAAGCGCAGCCGCTCTTTCGCGGTCGAGCTGGAGTCGGATTGCCCGAAGAGTTTTTTGAAGAAGTCGATCATCAGCGCTTTCCTCCGAAGATCGAGCCGAGCTTACCGAAGAAACTCTCTTTGGCTTCTTCGGGCGCCGGCGCGGGGACGTCTTCGCCGGCGATGCGCGCGGCAATGGCGTGGTAGGCGGAAGCGGTCGCACCATCCCGGCTGCGCGCTAACGGTTCGCCTTTGTTGGTCGTGATGATAATTTCCGGTTCGTCCGCGATGACGCCGAGCAGCGGTAAGCGCAAGATCGCATTCACGTCCTCAACCGAGAGCATCTTGCCCTTCTTGACCATGGCGGGGCGCAGCCTGTTGACGATGAGCTGTGGCCTGAAGGCGTTGCCGAGCAGCCCGACGACACGATCGACGTCGCGAACGGCCGAGACTTCGGGCGTGCAGACGACGATCGCTTCCTGCGCTCCGGCCACCGCGTTTTTGAAACCCAGCTCGATGCCCGCCGGACAATCGATCAACACGTAATCGAAGCGTTCGCGTAGCGCGTGAATCATGTCCCGCATTTTTTGCGTATCGACTTCGTCCTTCTCGCGCGATTGGGCCGCCGCAAGCAGAAATAGCGTCTCGTTATGCTTATCGCGAACGAGCGCTTCATCGAGCGTGACCTGTTCGTCGAGCACGTCGAGCACGTGGTACTTCACCCGGCTCTCGAGCCCGAGTACGATATCGAGGTTACGCAAACCGACGTCGGCATCGACCAACGCAACCCGCGCGCCGCGCGCCGCGAGCGCGGTACCGAGATTCGCGGTGGTGGTTGTTTTTCCGACGCCGCCCTTACCCGAGGTGATGACGATCGCCCGGCCGAGTTTTGCCGGAATGTCACCGGCCCGCGCGTCCGGATTCGGCTCGCTGCCGTCATCGTGAGGTTGCTTGAGCACGTGCATACCTTACCCCGCCTTTAGTGCGCCGAAGAGGCGTCCGAGAAAACCCTGTTGATCGAAACTCGTGAACGCGATGGTTTCGCCCTCGAGCCTGCGAGCGATCTTGTCGTAGATGGTCCGCAGCCGATTGGTTTCGTCAAGCACGATCGGCTCGCCGCGATTGGTCGTGTCGATGATTTCTTCGTCGTCGGGCACGATACCAAGCAAGTCGATCGAGAGAATTTCGCGGACGTCCTCGACCGAGAGCATATCGCCGGTGCGTACCATCTCCGGGCGTAGCCGATTCACGATCAGCCGCATCGGCATGCCGCGTTCGGTAAGCTTACCGACGACGCGGTCCGCATCCCGAATGGCGCTCACCTCGGGCGTGGTGACCACGATCGCTTCTTGCGCGCCTGCGACGGCGTTGCGAAAGCCGGCTTCGATCCCGGCCGGGCAATCGATCAGGACGAAGTCCGCGACTTGAGCGGCCTGATCGACGATATCCGCAAACTGCTGCTCCGAAACGGCATCTTTGTCGCGCGTTTGCGCGGCCGGCAAGATGGAGAGCGATTCGAAGCGCTTGTCTTTGATGAGCGCTTGCCGCAATTGGCAGCGTCCCTCGGCGACCTCAACCAAGTCGAACACGATGCGCTTCTCGAGGCCGAGCACGAGATCGAGGTTACGCAGACCGATATCCGCGTCGATCAAAATGACGCGATGGCCGCGCTTCGCCAACGTGGCCCCGAGGTTTGCCGTGGTCGTCGTTTTACCGACGCCGCCCTTTCCGGACGTGATGACGATCTTGCGTGCGCTCATGCCTACCTAACTCCCCAGGGTCGCGGTCAATTGCTCGAGTTTTTCGTACGGCGCCACGGCGATGCGGCCATCGCGAACGAATGCCGCCTCGGGTTGCGCGGCGCCCTCGCGTTGGCCTTCGTCGGCGGCGATAACCGTCGCGATCCGCAGTTGCGTCGCGCTTAGCTGCAGCGCGTACACGCGCGCCTGCGCGTCGCCCTGGGCCCCGGCGTGGGCGACCCCCGCGAGCCTTCCGAAAACCAAGATGCTGCCGGTTGCGACCAGCTCGGCGCCCGGATTCACGTCGCCCACCACGACGATATTGCCGACGTGGTGAAGGGCCTGCCCGCCGCGCAGCGTGCCCGTGTGAAAGAGCGTGCCGGGCGGTGCCTCGACCGGATGAAGGGCGGGCGGCTCCTTGGCTCGGTCCTTCGCCGAGGCCGCGCGCAGGTCGACGCGTGGAACGCTCTCCTCGCCGCGGCTACGGCGCTTGGCGATGTCGGCTCGGGCTCCGGCAAAATCGGCGACGAGCGACCGGGCGGCGTCCGAGAGCTTCGTCTCCCGTTTGGGGCGCAGGGCGCGGCGCCTTGCGAGCTCCTGGCCGGGTGCGGCCTCGAGGGCGAATGCCAGGCCGTGCGCGGTTGCGACCGGCTCGAGGGCCGGGGCGCCGCTCACGCCGCTCAGGGTAATCCCGCCGGCTTCAAGGATGCGCCGGAGTTCGGCTAGATGCGACGCCTCGGGCAAGCTGGCGCCGAAGGCGGCCGTTGCGGCGCTGCCGCGGTAGAAACCCGGCCGTTCGAGCAGGCGTGCCTCAAGTTCGGGAAGAGCTTCATCGAGCGAGCGCTCGCCCAAAGCGAGTTCGATCCCCATCCCACGTCCGCGAATCAACGTCATCGGGTCCCGATTTCAAAGGGCGCGCCGGGCATCCCCTCCGGCCTCCACATGCAACTCGCAAGTTCTTTTCATTATCCACATCCAATACACAGACTCCCCGCGTAACGTCTGGAGCCACCTGGGCGTTGTAGGGGGAACGGGGCCTGGTAACTTCGGCCGGAAGATGTAGTAATAAGGATAACGTTCGTATGATGATGCGCCGTGTCGTTCCGCTTTTCACCGTGCTCGCGCTGCTCGCGAGCAGTATGCCCTTGCCTGCCCTTGCGCTTTCGACCCAGGCCGAGATCATGATGGGGCGCGAGCAGGACGAGCAAATCGTCACCAGCAGCGTCATCGAAACCGATCCGCTGCTCAACGCATACGTTCAGAAAGTCTCGGACCGGCTCTGGAGACAAGTCGCGCGCAAAGACTTGCCTTACTCGATCAAGATTATCAAGAGCACCGACGTCAACGCGTTCTCCACCGAGGGCGGATACGTGTACGTCGATGAAGGTTTGCTCGATTTCGTGCAATCCGACGACGAGTTGGCGGGCGTGATCGGGCATGAAACCGGGCACATCGAGCGCCGCCATACGGTCACGTTACAAGCGAAGGCGCAAGCGCTGAACCTGCTGTTGGGGATCGCGTCGTTTATGTCGCCGCTGATCTATCAATTCGGAAATTTGATCGAGGCAGGCGGCATCGCCAAGATGCAGCGCGAGGACGAACTGCAGGCCGATCGTTACGGGCTGCAATTGATGTCGCGCGCGGGCTACGATCCGGACGCCATGATCACGATGATGCAGCACCTCAAGGTCCTCCAGGATCAGAAGGCCGACATCGTCACCAAATATCTGCAGGACCATCCCGATCCCGGCCCGCGTATCGCCCATCTCATGGGCTATCCGGAACTCGATCCTAAGGTCGTCACCGAAGAGCAACGCCTCGTTCAAGCGGCGAGCGATGAAGAGCGCGCGCGTTACGACTACTCGTCGATCAAACTCGCGCAAATCCTCAAAACCGATCCGAATAATAGCGAAGCGCTCTTGGACCTCGGCCAAGACGATTTGGCGCTGGGGCTTACCAGCAAGAGCGAACAGACGCTGGATCAGGCCTCGCAAAACGGTTCGGCCGCCGCGCGCGCGCAGGCGAGCCTGCGCATTGCGGCGCTTCGCCAGATGGAAGTGCAGCGCGTCTCGCTGACCCGCCCCAATCTGCAAGGCTTGCGAGCGTCCATGCAACAGGCGCAGGCCACGCAATCGTCGGCCGCCGTACAAATTCAAGCCCGGCGCGATCAAGGACGCGATCAGCTCTCCGCGGTCAAGACGCGTTTGAACGCGCTCCAGTACGAAGCGCCGAACCTGAGCGGACTCAACGTTCGGCCCGGTTCGCGCACCGAAGCGGTCTTGAAGAATCTCAACGCGATCGGCCGATCGCTCAATAGCGCTCTCAGCGACGCCGGGACGACCATCGGCGGCGTCGGCTCGCTAGAACGCAACAAACAAGGCGGGCTGCTCAAAGAGAACGCCGACATTCTGGCCGAGATGCAAGCGCCGCTCAACGCGAACCCGATTCCGACGGACTCGCTGGAGATATTCCCGTCGTATCCGGACATGATCGACGATCTCGATGCGGCCGACGGCGAGATGCTGCGAGCGGTCGATGCGTCGCGTGCGTCGCTCACGATGCTCGACCAAGCCGCGGGGGACGTCGACGCCTTCCTCAAGCAGTTCCAGGAGGCTCTGCATAATACCGATTTTACCGGCGACGTCACGCCGACGGATTATAACGGCTTGGTTCCGATCATGCAGAGAGCGCTGGCCGGGGTGAACGCCGCCGCCACCGCCGCTTCGCAGGCGGACCAGCTCTTTAACATGGCGCGCACCCGACAGCTCTCCACCCGGATCACCCTGCTAGGTTTAGGAACCTCGCCGCAGCGGTATTCAACACTTCAGTACGCGCTGCAACAACGCTTCGGGTTGAACGGTATAGACTATACGACCATGCTCCGGGACGGCGTGAGCCCGGGCGACGTAACGGTCGCAACCATTCTCGCCGCCGACATCAAGAGCACCCCGCAATCGCTCCTCAACGAAGCCAAGAGCACCCACTCCTCGATCGTCGACGTTGCGGACGCTCACGGCATGCATGCGTGGCCGCTAGAAATCTTTACCGGACTCATCTATCTGGATTACACCGACGATCCGCAGAAAGAGATGCATCCGGATTCATAAGCGTTAGGAAGGCCCCACATGGCATCGGCACTCGGCGCCCGCGACCTTTTCAAACTCGTACGCAACGGCATCGACGTAAAAACCGTCCACGCCAACGTCCGCAAACCATTTCGCTATCTTCTCTGCGGCGATCCCTCGCTGGTGGCGCAACTACGCGTGCTGCTATTGAGCGGGCACGATGACGATTCCGTGCCGCTCGATGCGGCCGCTTGCCTTGAAACGATCGCCGCGAGCGCGCCGCTGGTCACCGACCCGCGCGACGTGCGCGCGGTGGTTTTTCTCGGGCGGCCGGGCGACTTGAACGGCGCGATTTTCGACGGGCTCGCAACCCTGCGCGTACCCATCTTCGCACTCACGGTCGACGAACAGGCCGAACCGAGCGGGCCGGGCACCCACCCGGCACCCGGCATTCATGCCGAGTACGTCGTTCACGCGATTTCCAAAGAGGCTCTGCACGGGCGCTTCTTCGTGCATCTGGTCGACGCGTCGAAGGGCGTCGAGATCGCGGTCGGGCGCAGGCTGCCGGTCCTACGCGAAACCGTTGCGGCGAAGCTCACCCGCGATGCTGCGAACAACGCGCTCAAGGTCGCGCTGGCGAGCGCGCTGGTCGATCACATTCCCGTCGTAGGGCTCGTGCTCGGCGCGTTCGCATCGGCGGGCGACATGGTCGCCATCACCGGCATTCAGATGATGCTCTTGCTGCATATCGAAGCGGCCTACGGGCGCGACCCGGACGTTCAACGTATGTGGCAATTGTTGCCGGTCATCGGCGGCGGCTTCGGATGGCGCACGCTCGCGCGCGAGCTCGCCGGATTCGTTCCGGTAGCGGGCGTGGCGATCAAAGGCGCGATCGCCTATGCGGGCACCATCGTCGTCGGCGAAGGCGTTACGTTCTTCCTGGAGCACGGCAAGCACATGAGCAAAGCCGACGCGCTCAAGAGTTACGAGCGCACCAAGGGCGAGGCGATGCGTTTCGCGCGCGATCTCATCACCAAATTCCGCAAGCGCGAAAGCTAGGAGCCTAGAGGCGTTCGAGCAGCGCTTCGTCGTCGAGTCGCTGCAAATCGGCCGGCACGCGGTCGCGAACGCGGCCGGCTAAACGCGCGGCTAAATCCCGCCGGCGATCGCTCTGCAGCGTATCGCGGCGCTCGATGAAGCGATGGATCAACGCCCGCTCTTCGCCGCTGACGTAGCCGGTGGCGGCATACACCGCCTGATTCGTCGGTTCGAAGTGCGGGAGCGTGGCCTGCTTGCCCACGCGCACCACGATCGTCCCCGCGGCGATATCGCCGATGCGCTTATTCTGCGGGGAAACCAGCGCACAGATCGCCGAGAGAGCGTACGAGCCGAACAGCATCTCTCCGACCCGGACCAGGTTTCGTACGAGCGAGGCGCCCCAATCGAGCGGATAGCCGCCGTCGCGCACGACGCGAATGCCGAGCGCCTTCTTGCCGATCGTCTGCCCGTTCCACACCACCTCCAGCACGATGAAGTATCCGAAGAAGATGACAAAGACGACGAAGATGAGGAATCCTACCGCAATGTTGCGAGCGAAACGTTCGCCCTCCGGCGTGGTGTGGTGCACAGGCGCGACGTGGATATGTCCCGCGGCGAAGATCAGTCCCCAGAAAAGCAGCGACACCAAGGCGATCTGCACCAACAGGTCGAGCAAAACGGCCAGAGCGCGGCTGCCTAATCCAGCCAATTCGTAGGAAAACGTGACGCTCTCCGGCGTGCGAACGTCGAACATTCGATCCATCGACGCATGACGTTCGACATCCCGACACCAGTTCCGCGCTACCAACGCATCGGCGCAGATTCGCTAGGCCACCTCGACCCGCTTGATGAGATCGACTAATTCGGCGTATTCCATCGACGCCGCTTCGCCGCAAAGCGCGTTGAAGGTCGCCGGGCCCACCGCCTTTTTCGCCGTTTCAACGATCGCTCGCAAGAACTCGCTATACGAAGACGACATCACAAGATCGTCCAACTCGCTGAGACGTTCGGCCATGCTGAAGGCCAAAACACCTTCTCGGAAGCGGCCAAGCCCAGTCAACGCCTGGAATCCGGCCAACAGCGCGTCTCGAACGAATATCGCATAAGCCTCAGGTGAGAGCAGCGTAAGTGCCCGAACGCAAAACTGGAGCGCCTCGCCGTATTTCCCGCACTCGCATAATTGCGACGATAGAGTATTCAATGCATCGGCCAGCCACACGCGGTCGCCGAGCGATTCAAAAATGTCTACCGCCGCCCGGGCGGCCGCAACCGACTCGTCCAAACGTTTCAAGTTCGCATAACTAAGCGAAAGCGCTCGATTGGCATAGCCGATTCCGCGAGTGAACTTCATCCGCTTAAACATGGACAGGCCCTCGAGCTGCAGCGCGAGCGCTCGTTCCAACTGCTCTCCGTGCGTCAACGATGCGGCGATGTTGAAGATGGTGTGAGTCGCGCCGTAATCGTCGCCGTGCCGCCGCTGCAGGGACAAAAGTTCTTCGAACAGTTGCAAAGCAGTGGGGTCGCCATGATTAAACGCGACGATTGCGATGGCGTTGAGCGCCTCCAGCTCACCCGAACTATCGCCCGATGCTCGAAATCCATTCAGCGCCTTCCGCAAGTGGGGTTCAGCCTGCTCCCGATCGGTTTGCGCTTTGGCAATAAGGCCCGTAACCAAATGGAGGCCCGCGCTGGTGGAGAGCGGGAGACGATCCTCTTCTTCGCTCAATAAGCCGCGGGCCAACGCCTCCAACTCCGCAAAATTCCAACGGAATATGTAATACGGGCAAAGCGCTTGCGCGAGTTTCGCGGCTAAGCCGGGATCGCTAGTCCTTGCCCATCGAAGGGCGGCGTCGAAATTCTCCCGGTCTGCGTCGGCGCGTTGGAAAAACTCAACTTCACGCGGCGACCGGAATTCCGGGCGATACCGCGCCGCGAGCCCGGCATAATAGCGCGAGTGCATCTCTCGCAGAGGCTCGCGATCCGTTTGGCGCGATTCCGCGAACGCGCGAATCGTATCCAGCAAGCGATAACGGATGCCCTGCGCATCGGATGTCACGCTGAGCAGAGAGGCGTCCGCCAAATCACAAAGAGCGGATTCTATCGGAGCGCCGCAAACGAACTCGGCCGCCTCCGCCGTAAACGTCCTTCGGAAGATAGACAATCGCAGAAACATCTCGCGCCGATCGCTCCCGAGCAAATCGTAGCTCCACGCTATTGCAGCGTCGAGCCGTTCGGGAATGCGAGATGCACGCAATTGCCGCAGGATCGTCTCAGGGGGAAGCACGGCGGTTCGGGCAGCAACGATTTCGATCCCGAGCGGCAACCCGTCAACCCGGTGCAGCAACTCGAGTATGACTGCGGCGTTGACGGCGCTGATTTCGAAGAACGGTGCTGCCGCAGCCGCGCGCTCCAGAAAAAGGCGATATGCGGGATAGGCGATCAGCGAAGCCGCCGGCACATCGGCCGCCGGAACGTCAAAAGACAACAACGGGAGAACGGCTTCGCCTTCGGCATCGAGCTTTCGCCGCGTGGTGGTTAGGACGGCGATACCGGCAGTCGCCAATCGCCGCGCGAGCGGGCGCGCGGTATCGAGCGAACCCTCACAACGGTCGAGAATCACGAGCGCTTCGCGTGCCTTCAGGGCTCGTACGACCCTTTCTCGCAGGTCCGGTCCGGACTCGATTGCGGCAGCCGCTCTCACGCGTTCCCAGGCATCGCGCTCGTCACGAACATGCGTGAGGTCTGCCAGCCATACGCCGCCCGGAAAGCGAGCGAGTTGCGATTGCGCATGGCGTACCGCGAGGCTCGACTTCCCAGAACCGGCCGGCCCCACGATCGAGACGATGCGCCCGGGCGTTAGCTGCATCCCTAGCTGCGAGAGCTCGCGGTGCCGCCCCACGAACGACAGGCGCTGCTGAGGCAGATTGTTTGGAACGAGTGACGTTTGGCTCGTGGTGAGCAGCGATTCGAAGAGCCGGACGCTGGCCGGTTCCGGCGTCGTACCGATCTCGGCACGCAGCCGGTTGGTCAATGCGTTGTACTCACGAATCGCCGCGCTTCGATCGCCTAAAGCGACCAGGGCCTCCATCAAGCGGCGCGCGGCGCCCTCGTCGAAGGGGCCGAGCGCGACTAACCGCTCCAACCACGGCAGAAGCGTCCCAGGCGAGGCGCCGACCGAATCGAGCAGCTCGATCTGCGAACGCAAAAGGCTTTCATACGCCGTTCGATACCGCTCCCGGATTGGTTCCAAGGACTCGTCCGCGACGCCCTCGCAGAAATCTCCCCCATAGACAGCCAATGCTTCGGTGGGGTTAGCGCTAAGGCAGCCGTCGAAGTGAATCGAGTCCACGAAAACGCCGCACTGCAGGTTCCATTGGACGGTGGTCCGGGTGAGCCGGAGGACGTCGGCACCAAGTGCTTTGTGCAGTAAATGCATGTGCCGCCGCAGATTGGCCGCGCCGATCGGCGGTGCGTCGTCGGGCCATAAGGTTCGTGCAAGCCAGTCCCGCGAAACCGGCCGGCGATGGTGAGCGGCGAGCAAGCCGAGCAAGGCCAAAGCCTTCGGCCGTATGCCGACTCTCGCCGCCGTACCGTCGTGCTCGAGCGCCGGATGCCCCAGCAATCTGAGCGTCGTCTCCATCCAGCCGAAACGTTGCTTGGTCTCGGACGATAGTCCTCGCCTAGAGGAAAAGAAACTAGGATATTATTCTGCAGTCCCCTTACGGCTCGGCGTGCGGCGCGATGGCGGCCTACCCGTACTCGGTGCGCCGAATGTGACGACGTCGGATACGCCGCTCAATGGATCCTGCCGCACACGGCCGTATTCGTCGCGGTACCGTCGTGGAAGTCGATGAGGATCGTACCCTTGCTGCCGTCTTGGCGGAGCCAACTGCGCAGTCCGCGCAGCTTTCCGGTGACGTAGACGATCCGCTTCCCCGCAGGGACGTACCGATAGATACCGGTGAACGCTGCTCCGGCCGTCGTATAGCGCGATCCGGGTTTGAGTACGACTGTGACGCCGTTGTAAAATGCCTGCATGTTGAAACCGTAGTTGTAGCAGGCGTAGCTCCCGAGCGGCGGTCCGCCTGCGAGCGCACTCGCAGGAAAGAGCAGCGTGCTCAACGCCAAAAATGTGAGAGCTGAAATCAACTTGCGCATTCCTATCTCCGATCTCTAAACCGTAGGTGGGGTGCGACGCCCCGCAGCAGAGGTTGCGGGGCGTCGCGAGTGTTCGCCGCGGCGAACACAGGTTATGGGCTGCGTCGTGCCGATGGCGTTATGGCCCGAACCAGAGTTCCACCGGTTCTACCAAACCGCTGGTAATGGAGTACGCCGCCCTACTCGAGGCGCTCAGCGGCTGCGCGTACGCGTCAACCGAGCCCGTACCGCTGCCGCCGTGCTGGTCGCCCACGTATAGCGTACCCGTTTCGTCCACGGCGAGTGCATGCGGGTCGGTGTCGGCGATTGTGTACGCAGGAGTGCTGCTCGCATTCATCGGCAAGCTATAGACATCGACCGCGCCGTTCATTGCATCCGCATCGAACAGATAGGTCGCGTACGATGCGAGCCCATAGGTTCCCGGAGCGGTCACGCTGGTCGGCGCACTCGTATACGGTGACGCGAACACGTCGATCTGGTTCACGCCCAGGTTGCCTACGTAGAGATTGCCGAGGTAATCCGTCGCAAGCGAGAACGAACTGTTGTCGCCGTTGATCGTCTTCGCCGGCGTGCTTGCGTTGCTGAACGGCGGCGAGTACTCAAACACCATGCTGCCTTGCGTACCGGTGTAGAGGTTGCCGTTCGAATCGAAGAGCAGTTGGGCGCCACCAACACCGCCTTGGAACTGCTGGAACTGGGCGACCGGCGAAGACCCGGAAGTAAGCGGCGCGTTGAAGATATAGATGTACCCGGTGCTGTCCTCCACGGCGACGTACTTGCTGTCCGAGGCGACGCCCCAGACGTTGCCGCCGATCTTCACGTTGACGTTCGGCGCACTGGAAGAACTGAACGGTGCCGTGTACTCGAGCACGTTGCCGCCGCTGCCATTTGCCACATACAAATGCGTCGCCGGCATCGGCGTGGCAGTCGGTGCAATCGTCGGCGCGGCGGTCGGTGCAATCGTCGGCGTAGCCGTCGGCGCAGGCGTCGGGCTGGGAGCAGGTGTTGAGCTCGGGACCACGATGGTAACATCGTTGGGCATTGCCCCCGACGGCAGCTGCCACGTCGTAACGGTCCCTTTTCCCCCCAAAGCAAGGGCTACCACTGAAATGGAATCGCTTCCCGCATTGGGCACGTAGGCGCTTCCCGTCATTAGGCTGTACGCGGCAAACTCCGGAGCCTTACCAACCGTATACGTACTGAGCGACGAGGCCGTATTCGGCGCGCTCATCGTACTGTCGATGATCTGCAGCTTACCCGTGGTCTGGCCGGACACAAGCCAATAGCCCCACGCATTGTCCGACACCGGGCCTGAGGCATCAGGCAGATTGGCCGTGTCATAAGCAGTCCAAGGCGGCGCTCCGCTAGTTCCGGTGTGATAAGTATGAAGAATGCCGTCCGCAGTTAGGATCGCCGTCTGGCCGCTTCCTCCGCCCGCCAAAACGCCTTGAACTGCAGTCGCCATAGTCATTTTTCCGTTGAGCCCACGGTTGGAAGCGTCGAGGAATTCTACGGTTTTATTGGTTTCGGCGATGGCGATGTACGAGTTGGAGTCGGCAACTTGAAACGGCGTTCCGCCGGTTGCGACCGTCGTAATAACCGCGTTCGTCTGTGGGTAGATGACCGAGATGCTGTTGCTGCCTTCATTGGCAACGTATACATTACGCCCGTACTGCGCAACCAGGGAAACCGGTCTCGACCCGACGGTCACGGTTGAAACAACCGTATTCGTCGTCGTGTCAATTTTCGAAACGGTTCCTGAGCCGCTGTTTGCCGCCCAAAGGTACCTTACTCCATCGTAGCTCAATTTCTCTGGGCTTTTGCCCACGGGGATTGTGGCGATGGCCGCCCCGGTCTTCAAGTTGAGGGCCACGACCTGGTTGAGGCCCGCCTCGGCGACGTACAAGGTGTACACTACCGGTACCGGTGCGGGCGTGACCGATGCTCCGGGTGGAGGTCCGCAGGCGGCGAGTAGCGCCAGCGACGCAAGCGCAATCAGGGGCGCGACGCCCCGCATTATCGAAAACTTCCTTTTCATGATCACTGCTCCTCTGCAAAAAAAGTCGAACACTAGGTCTCCATTAGAGTGCCTCTGCAGAACCATGATGAAGTGTGAGCGTCCCGCTAGCGTCCCACGCGCCTCCAGCCGGCGCTTGCGGTCGGGGTGGGCGTTGCGTATGGGACGCTCCGCGGAAGCGGCCCCGTTGAACCGCCGTCCGAATGGAGGCCTCGCGCGAATCCGCGCCTGTGGGCAAGACCCCACGTCCGTAGCAGCTAATGCGGCCTCATGACGCAACAGCTGTTCGTGGAGCGGCGCGAGAGCGATTGGCGGCATCTCGACGAGATGCTCGCTCGCGTGGGTCGCCGCGGCATTCGCGGGCTCGCGCCCGGCGAGGTTGCCGAGCTCGGCGGGCGCTACCGGTCGCTCGCGGGCGATTTGGCGTACGCCCAGGGGCGCGGTTACGACCCGCGGCTGCTGGCGTATCTCAACCGTTTGGTTGCGCGAGCGCATGCGGTGATCTACGGGGCAAACACGCAGGCCGGCTCCGCGCGCATCGCGCGTTTTTACACCCATACGTTCCCGCGTGAGTTCCGGCGCTCGATCGTCCCGATCGTTCTCTGCGCTGCATTGACCGTCGTCTGCGCGGTCGTCGCCTACGCCGTAATCGGCTCGCACCCGGCGGATGCCTACGCGCTTCTACCCAAAGGCATGATCCCGCCGGAGATTCGCAAGAGCCTCCATAACTCGAATTTCAACTTCGACACCGGTAATTCTCCGCTCGCAGCTTCGGAGATCATCACCAATAACGTCAAAGTCGCCGTCCTCGCCTTTGCCGGAAGCGTCACGCTCGGCATCTTAACCGTCTACATTATCGCGACGAACGGCTTGATGGTGGGCGGTTTGGGCGCCATGTTCGCAAACGCGGGATTCGGCTACGATTTTTGGGCGACCGTCGCGCCGCACGGAGCGATCGAACTCACCGCCATTCAAATCGCCGGCGCCGCCGGCCTCTTGATCGCGGCGGGCATCATCGCGCCGGGCCGCTTGCGGCGGCGCGATGCGATCCGCGCGAACGCCGCACGAGCCGGCGTCCTGTTTGCCGGGGTCGCATCGATGCTCGTGGTCGCCGGTACCATCGAAGGATTTTTCTCGCCGCTTCGTTTGCCGGCGGACGCGCGCATCGTCTTCGGATGTGTCACCGCGATTCTGCTGGCGGCGTACTTCACGTTCGCCGGACGATCGAACGCCGCCGAGCTACAATAGCCCGCGTTGCTTGACGCGCAGATACGCGTCGATGGCGGCCACGCTTAATGCGGTCGCCGGCACGTCCACGACGCCGACGCCGATGCGTTCGAGCCGAGCCACCGCGACGCGGCGCTCTTGCTGTACGTCGAGCGCGGCTTGAGCGCGGTAGGCTTCGTCAACCGACTCGGGTATCGTGCCGAGCGCGCGTTGCACGGCCGCGTCGTTCATCAATACGCACACCACGACGTGCCGCCTCGCCAAGGTGGCAAGTTCCGAGGCGATAATGCTCTGTGCGATCGCGTCGACGACATCGGTGAACAGCACGATCAGACTCCGGCGGTGGAGGTGCGACCGCACGTACGTGAAGGCGTGCGCGTAATCGGACTCCTCGGCTCTAGGCTCGACGTCGCAGAGCGCGTCGACAAGCTCTCGGGTAGAAGCGACGGTCGAACGCGGAGCGCGAGCGACCAGGATCTCGCGCGCAAATGCCACCACCCCAACGCGATCGCTCGCAAGCGCCGCGATCGATGCGAGCGAGAGCGCGGCGGCCACCGCGTAATCCAGCTTGCGCTGGTCGTCGATGCGCGGCGTCATAAGCCGCCCGCAATCGAGCAAGACGAGCACGTTCTGGCTCCGCTCGACCTCGCGTTGGGCGACCATGAGTTTGCCGCGCCGCGCGGTAGCCTTCCAATCGACGCTGCGAAAGGCATCTCCGCTCGAGTACTCCCGCAAGCTCTCGAACGCCGTGCCTTCTCCGCGCACGCGCATGCGTCGCAAGCCCGCCTCGATCGATCGATTGCGTACGCGCAGCGAACCGTAGCGCTCGACGGCGGTGAGATCCGGGTAGACGCGAATCTGCTCCTGGCCCGGAAACGCGGTTCGCCGGCGCAACAATCCGATCGGCCCTTCGAACCACACGTAGAGCCGGCCTAACTCGTCGCGGCCGCGCGCGACCGGGAGCACCGTGCGCTCAACGCTCGCGCGCGAGCGAGCGGGAATGCACGCGACGACGGTCGCACCGTCGTCGCGTAGCGTTCGCACCGCCGCCTCGACGATACCGGCTCGCACTTCGTGCGGCGAACGATTCTCGATATCGTACGTCACCTGGACCGGCGTGCGAAGCGCGAGGTGCGCCGGCAAGCGACGCTCGATCGAAAGATCGCTCGCCCGCGGCCCCGACACGACATCGACGATCGCCGCTACGAGCAATGCGGCCGCACACACCACGGCCACGGGGATGAACGCGCGCGCTCCCGGAGCCACGGCCAGCATGACGGCGATCGCCGCCAAGCCCGCATAGCCGCGCGGCGCGAGCCACCACGGCAAACGAATCCTAGGCACGCGGTACGGAGACGTTCGCAAGGACGTCGCGTAAGGCATCGTCTGCGGATATGCCCTCGATCTCCGCCTCGGGTTGCACGATGAGGCGATGCGCGAGCACGATCGGGGCGACGTCTTTTACGTCGTCCGGCGTCGCGAAGGCGCGCCCGTCGATCGCCGCGGCAGCCTGCGACGCCAGGAGAAGCGCGACCGCCGCGCGGACCGAAGCTCCAAGCGCCAGACGCGGATGCGCCCGCGTCGCAGCCACAACCCGATAGACGTAGTCCTGAACTTCTTCGGAAACGTGCACGTCGCGCACGGCTCGTTGCGCTGCACGAACTTCCGATGCGTCCGTCACCGCCTGTACGTGTTCGACACCGAGCGCACGCGCATCGAACCCATCCGCGACACGGCGGAGCAACTCCAACTCCCATTCCCGGGACGGATATCCCGTGGCAATCTTGACCATAAACCGATCCAATTGCGCTTCCGGAAGCGGATAGGTGCCTTCGTATTCGATCGGATTCTGGGTCGCGCAGACGATGAACGGCACGGGAAGATCGATCGGGGTTCCGTCGATCGTGACGCGCGCCTCTTCCATCGCCTCAAGCAACGCGGCCTGCGTTTTAGGCGGCGTCCGATTGATTTCGTCCGCCAACACCACGTTCGCCACGATGGGCCCCGGGCGCAACGAGAACTCCGCGGTCTGCGGATTGAAGACCGTCGTGCCCACGATGTCGGCCGGCATGAGGTCCGGCGTAAATTGAATCCGGCGAAATTCCAGGCCGAGCGCCAATGCGAGAGCGCGCACGGCCAGCGTTTTGCCGGTTCCCGGCACACCTTCGATCAAAGCGTGGCCGCGCGTTAGCAATGCGATCGTCAGCGCAAAGGCCGTTCGCTCGCCGCCGACCAAAGCCCGCGCGAGCGCACCGTTGACGCGTTGTGCGAGATCCCGAACCGATACCACATCGTCGATCATGCTAGGTCCTTTCGCAGCCGGGCTGCAATACGCGCGGCACGCAGCAACGCGTCGTCGTGAGGGTGCGGCATCTCGCGAAGCCGGGCGAGTTCGTCGATAGCGCTTGCTACATCGGGAGCGTCGCGGCGGTGCTGCGAGCGCCGCATCGCATCATCGTAGAAGGCCGCGATGCCGAGCGGCGCTGCGCGGGCGCGGCGCAGCAGCGCTGCCATGGCGGCTAGATACGATGCGGAATGTCGTTCGTCGGGTACGTCGAGCGCCAGCGGCGGGACGCTTCGAACGTTCGCGTCCACCAGCCAAAGAGCCAGCATGGCTACCACGAGCGCTACGGCGATACGCACCGGCGTTGGGAGAGCCGACCAGAAGCTCGCATCTATCGCGTACCCGTGCAGGCGTTCGTCGAATGCCACCGGCCCGTGGCCGGCCAGCACGTTGTAGGCGAAGCGCGCGTTGGACGCCCGCCCGAGTTCGCCGTTGCTAAACACGCTCGGCGCCGCAATTGCGACGATCTCGCCCTTACCATAGGGGCGCCAAAACGCCGCCACCCCGGCCCCGGTGCCCAGGAGCGGCGCCGCACCCGGCGCGCTATCGAAGGGTACAAGCTCGGCGCCGGCCGCCCGCACCGATGCGACGCCGCTCGTCATGGCGATCCGCGCCATGGGCACGAGTGTAAGGTGCGATGGCCGCGCGTGCACCTTTGCGGGAACGATGACGAGCTTGAACGCCCGGTACAAGGCTGCGTCGGCGGGCGAATAGAGCAGTACCAACCGCCCGCCTTCGCGCACGAATCGTTGCAGCCTCTGCACGTCGCCGCCGTCGATTTGCGCGTGCGAAACCTGCGCGACGACGTCGCTGCGATTGGACGAGATCACCAGCGTGCGTACGCGCGAATCGAGCAACCCCAAGGGACGTTCCAAGCGCGTGACGTCGACGCGCTCGGCGGAGAGCACGTTATACAGCGCGCGATACCCGTTCGGGCCGGTGTCGTAGGTTGAATAGAACGAGTACTCGGCTCGCGCGCTCCATTCGCGCGCTACCGCGAGCCCGACGATCGCCGCCAACCCCAGCACGATCGTCACGTATTGCAGCGTCATGCGATTCACGTCGTCGCTATTCGCTCCGCTAGAGCGTGATACGAGTCGCGGGCTATCCGCCAATCTTCGGCACCGGGAGGCACTTCCGCATACGCGACGCGCGAAAACTGCCGCGCGATCGCGACGAAGGGCCCCTCCGCGTTACGATGCTCGGGGCCGAGCGCGGCGCGCAATTCGTTAATCGTTGCGCTGGCACGATCGCGCAACACTCCTCGCAGATCGAGCAGCGTCACCGCCGCCACGAACAGCATGCGGATCGCCGTTGCGAAATCGCCCGCTCGCGCGGCCGCATCCGCGCGCTCGAAGAGCGCCTGCGCGTTACGCGCGTTCTCGATCGGCGCGTTCGTCGAGAGCCTGCGGTCGTATCGAAATTGCACGCTTCGAATGAGTTGGGCGGCCGCATAGCCCACGATGCCGAGGAAACCCACGATCAAGAGGTCGCCCACCGTCGTTCGTACCGGTCCGCCGAAACGAACGCTTCGCGCGAGCAACCCGATCAGTTGCTTCCATCGATCGATCGCCGCGCCCCACAAGATTTGCCACCACGACGTACGCGGCGCCGCCGCATGCGCGCGCAAGCGGTAGCGCCCGGGCGTGGCGAGTTCGCGCCGCGCGGCGGCCGCAAGAGTCGCGGCATCCGGGGCGCGGGGCGGACCGGATGCCGTATCCGCGGCGACTGCGCGCAGCAACGCGGCCAATTGCGCATTCGCCTCCTTACGCGTGCGAACGTCGCGCGCGCGCTCGATCGCGGCGCGCTGGGTGCGGAGCCAGGTTGTGTACGGTGACGGAGGAGGTGCGGCGTTCATGCGCCCAAGCGCTGGATATCGGCCTCCAAATCGAAGCCTTCACGACGGATGCGGACGTCGTAGTAATACACGGCCACAAAGACGGTCAGGAAAGCCGAGAGCAACGCACCGGCGATCGTCGAGAGGGCCACTTGCAGGAAGACGTTTTTCAGCAGCAGGACGACGGCGATGCCCACGCTCGCGCTAATCCCCACCACTCCGAAGTCGATCCCCAAATAGGCAAGGCCGACGAGGAGAGCTCGGCGAGCTTCATCGCGCGCAAAAATGCGAGCGAAGCCGGAGCGAATCGCCGCCCCGACCGGCTGGCCTTCGATGCAGACGGCAAAGAACGAAAAGCTCGCAGCCAAGACTGCCATTACCGCCACCGCCAGGAGCGCGAGCGTTAAGAGCACCGCCAACGCCGCGAAGATGATCGCGAGCGCCGGCGATGCGCGAACGACGCCGATCCCTATGCCGACAAGGATGGCCAGGGAGAATACCGATATCAAGTATGCGGCCAAACCGATCCCGACCCACACGATCAGCGTACCGAGCACGCTCGGCCATCGCCGCAAAACGGCGGCGTAGCAGGTACCGAAGGCGGGGACGTGGCCTGCGTAGAGAGCGGCCACGCCGACCGCCACGGCATTGGTGGACAACGGCACGACGACGAGCGCAACGACGATCACGATGAGGAGGCCGCCGATTTGCGCCGCGGTGAACTCGCCGAACGGCGACGGAGGCTTGGCCGGCCGGCCAGCGTCCGGGGGCGGTGTCGGGTGCTCCAGAATCGTGATGGCGGCCTGTAGGGACTGCGCCTGGCTCCCGGCAAACGCGTACTGCACGATCGCCATCGGCAGCGAGACGGTCAGGATGATCAGCGTAAATAGTGCGAAATTGCGCACGTACAGCGTGACGGCTCGATCGAGTATTTCACCGATCGAGAGCGGACGAAGGAGCAGCGGAGCGGCAGATTCCATCGCTGCGCGCCTTCTTGAGGATTCGGAGCGCCTCCTATGGTAGAGACCAGAATGGATGTTGGAACGACGACGGCGTTGTGGCGCTATCCGATAAAGAGCCTGCGCGGCGAAGCGCTCGAAACCACGCGCGTCGAAGCCGGCGGCATCCCCGGCGATCGGGCGTCCTCACTCGTCATCGCGCGCGGACATGCGCGAATCGGCAAACCCTATCGCGGCAAGGAAGACGAGCGGCTCCATCGCTTGCGTTCCGGCGATGAGGCCGTTTCCGCCGCAGACGAACGCGGCGTGGCGATCGACGTCGTCGCAGCGAACGGCGGCCACGAATACGATGCCGCGCCCATCTCGATCCTCGTCGACCGTTGGATGGAAGGCTTGAACGCCGCCGTCGGCTACGGCGTCGAGTATCAACGCTTTCGGCCGAATATTTTCGTCGCCGCGCACTCGCAAATGGATCTGGACGAGCCGGCGTTAGCCGGGCGCGAATTGCGTATCGGGACGGTGCAGCTTAAGGTGCGCTCGCCGATCGGACGATGCGTCACAACGACGTACGCTCAGGGCCCCGGCGCGTCCGATCCCGCAATCCTGCGATATATCGCGTCCGAACGCGGCAACGCGATGGGGATTTACTGCGACGTGCTGCGAGCCGGCGCGGTACGCATCGGCGACGTATTGGTTTTAGAGGAGCGCTGAACCTCGCGCACGATCGCTTCAAGCGCGTCGATATAGGCGAGAAAGCGTTCGCGCCCCGCGGCGGTGATGCGTACGATGGTCTGCGGCCGGCCTCGGCCCGTACGCCGCTCCGTCACCACGATGCCGTCTTCTGCAAGCGCGTGGAGATGGCGGTTCAAATTGCCGTCGGTGAGCTCGCACGCATCTTGGAGCTGCGTGAACGTCGCGCCCGGCGGTTGCGCGACGAGCGACGAGCAGATGGCCAAACGGCCTCGTTCGTGAAAGACGCGGTCCAGATGCGTCGCGCTCATGCCGGCGTCCGATCGCGCAGCACGAACACGCCGATCGCGATTTGTCCGATTCCGAAACCGGACGGAAGCACCCACCATGCCAGCGCGACGTGCGGCGGCACGAACAGCAAGCCGATGCCGGCCACGAGAAACAGCGCCGCGATCGGAACGACCGCGCGCGGCACGAGCGTGCGCGATGCGAAGAGCCCCACACCGTAGCAGGCGTACCAGATCCCGGGCAGATACGCGAGCTGCCCGCCCGCCAAGAGCGCAAACGAGAGCGCCGCGCCGAGTACCAGCGCGGGAAGAATCGAAAGCCCAACCGTGCGCGTCTGCCAACGATCGCGCGCGCTCGCGTCGTTCACGAACCAATGTGCGATCGCCCCGTAATTCACGGCGGCCGCCAGCGCGCAGCAGGCCAGCCACAACGCAAAGTACGAACGCCCCTGCTCGATGCCGGCCGGATACGGCACGAGAAGCGCCTGAACGACGCCTGCGGCCATGGCAAAAACGCCCGAAGCGATCGCGGCGATGCCCGAATAGCCCTGGAAGCGTTGCGTCATCGCCAAGCGTTCGCGCACCTCGGCGATATCGATCAGCGCGCGCTCCAACTCGTTCATACGTTCATACTTTGTATCACAAAGCGGACGTCGCGGCAAACGTCCTCTAGGGCCCGGCGAAGGGCACCGGGGCTTGCATGGAAAGGCGGCGAGGCGAGCGCGGTTTCTCGCTCATCGAGGTTCTGCTGGCCGGCGCGATCGCCGCAATTGCAACGGCGGTGCTCGTAACCCTCGCCCATCACATGGCACAAGCAACGCGAACGCTCGACCTCCGTCTCCAGGGAAGTTCCGCGGCGCGTACGCTGCTCGATCGCTTGGAAAGCGACTCCCAAACGGCTTGGGCCGTATGGGTCCCGGTGCTCGACGTCGCAGGTGACGACAATCGCGACGGACACGAAGTGGATTTCTTCGCGCAAGACGCTTCGCACCGCCGATATGCGTGGGCCTATCGCTTTGACGCCGCCGCGCGCGAAGTCACGCGCTACGCGTACGCGGCCGGTATCGCGCCGCTCTCCGGCGTGACGTATCGGCCGATCGATGCCTTCTCCGCGACAACGTCGCCCGCTAGCGCGATCGGCAACCCGGCCAGCGCGATTTACGACCCGCTGTTTGCATCGGCTCGGGTTGGGGCGTACGCGTACGACTACGGCACGGCGTTTGGGGCGATCGGTGGAAACGCCATCACCCGCGTCCGCGTCGTAACCGCCGGTATCGACCTTGCGACGCTGCTTGCAAGTGCAACCGCACCTTCGCATTTTACCGTCGTCGTAACGTATACGCCGCCGCCCTCTCCGCTTGGTACACCAACTCCGACGCCGCTGCCGCTCGCGACCTTCGGACCATAACGCCGGGAGCGCGGGAGTTCGCCCGCGTGCGTCGCATTGATGACGGAAGACCGACGTTACAGTCAGGAGCGATGCATGTTCGAAGGACGCGTTGCCATCGTTACCGGGGGAACGCGCGGCATCGGCGCCGCGATCACCGAAATGCTGGCGAAATCCGGCGCGCACGTCGCGGCCGGCTACAGCAAGGGCAAAGAACCCGCCGAAGCCTGCGTCGCGCGACTCAAAGCCGAAGGTGCGTCGGTGTCGTGCCATCAAGGACGCGTCGACGATTTCAACGATTGCCAACGCGTCGTCGATGAGGTCTTGGAGCGATTCGGCCGGGTGGACTACTTGGTCAACAACGCGGGCATCACCGTCGATAAAACGCTGCGCAAGATGAGCAACGACGACTGGCACAACGTGCTCAACGTTAATCTCAGCGGCGCTTTTCACATGACCAAAGCGGTGCTCGAGCATATGATCGAGCGCGGCTCCGGGCGCATCGTGAATATCAGCTCCGTGATCGGTGAGACGGGGAATATCGGCCAAGCAAACTACTCCGCGTCGAAGGCCGGGCTGTTCGGATTCACCAAGTCGGCGGCGCTGGAGCTCGCCAACAAGGGCATCACCGCGAACGTCGTGGCACCGGGGTTCATCGCCACCGAAATGGTCAAAGCCGTTCCGGAAGCAGCACTCGCTAAAGTGATCGAGAAAATTCCGCAACGGCGGCTCGGCGAACCCTCGGAGGTCGCCCGCGTCGTCAAATTTCTCCTCGAAGATGGTTCGAGCTACATCACCGGGGCCGTGTACACCGTCAACGGCGGCCTCGACATGTAGCTCCGCGAGTCCGCTTGACGGGCGAAGCGCACTCATAGGTATATATAGCGTTCGTACAAAAGTAGCAATTCATGGACGCTACCTCTACTTTTGGACATTCGGCGACCCTGCGAAGCCTCGCCGGCCGCGTGGCCATCGTCACCGGCGGCTCGCGCGGGATCGGCGGAGCGATCAGCCGCTCGTTAGCTGCCGACGGCGCGATCGTCGCGGTGGTCGGCGTGGCCCCCGATCGCGAGCGGACGGCCGAGCTACGCGCCTCGCTCAACGGCAGCGCGAAACTCGTGCATTTCTACGAAGCCGACGTCGCCGATTACCCGCAATGTGAAGCGGCGGTTCGGAACGTCATCGCCGATCACGGACGCGTCGACATCCTGGTTAATAACGCGGGAATCACGAAGGATCATACGATTCGCAAGATGACCGTCGACGAGTGGAAAGCGGTTCTGGACGTCAATCTCTCGGGACCGTTTTTTATGATGAAGGCCGTCCTGGAACATATGATCGAGCGCAAGTACGGACGGATCGTGAACATCAGCTCGGTGGTCGGACACACCGGAAACTTCGGCCAGTCGAACTACGCGGCTGCAAAAGCCGGATTGCTCGGGCTCACCAAGACCGTCGCGCTCGAAACCGCTCGCGCGGGCATCACCGTCAATGCGGTCGCGCCGGGCTTTACGGCAACCGAAATGGTGAAGCTCATGCCGCAGGCCGCGATCGATATCGCGAAGAGCCGCACGCCGCAGGATCGCTTGGGCGAACCCGACGAGATCGGTCGCGTCGTGCGCTTTTTAATCGATGAAGGCTCGAGTTTCATCACCGGCGCCACCTACGACGTCAACGGAGGAATGTTCATGTGATCGGGTCGCTGCCGCTCGAAGAGTTTAGCTACGGCATGGACATCGGCGGCGCCGATCCCGCGGCGCTGAACGACGCGCTGCGCGCCGTGACGATGGACGTAATGAGCGATCCGCTGCGCATGGGGACGCTGATGACGTCGCTGATGTTGGCCCAGCAATCGGTCGCGATGAACACGATGCGGCGCATGCAAGGGGAGAATCCGCCGCCGGTCGCGGCGGTGGCGCCCGGCGACCGGCGCTTCAGCGACCCGGCTTGGACGAGTAACCCGTTTCTGATGTCGATGCTCGAAGAGTATCTGGTGCGGCGCCAGTACGCGCAGCAGCTCATCGATCAATCGCGACTGCCCGAAGCGACGCGCCGAAAGGCGCGGTTCGCGCTCACGATGATGATGGATGCGCTCGCGCCGACCAATCTGCCGTGGCTCAATCCCGCGGTGATCAAAGAAGCACTCGATACGGGCGGCGGCAGCCTGATGAAGGGCATGGCGACGTTTCTCGACGACGTCAAGAACAACGGCGGCTATCCCAAGCAAGTCGATGCATCGTCGTTCGTCCTGGGCGAGAACATGGCCGCGACGCCCGGCGAAGTGGTGTTCCGCAACGAACTGATCGAAGTGCTCGCATACTATCCGCAGACGCCGGCGGTGCACGAGCGCCCCCTGCTGTGCAGTCCGCCGTGGATCAACAAGTACTACATCATGGATATCGCGCCCGGGCGATCGTTCGTCGAGTGGGCGGTGCGGCACGGGCACCAAACGTTCATGATCAGCTATCGCAATCCCGACGAAACGATGCGCGATTTCAAGATGGACGATTATTTGCGGCTCGGACCGCTCGCAGCGCTCGACGCCGTGCAGCGCCTCACCGGCGCGAAGCAAGTAAACTTCGCTTCGCTCTGCCTGGGTGGAACGATGACGGCTATTCTGCTCGCGTATCTTGCCAAGCACGGTCAGGCCGACCGCGTCGGCGCCGCGACGATGACGAATACGATTCTCGATTTTGCCGATCCGGGCGATCTAGGCGTCTTCACCGACGAAGCGTCGATCGCCAAGCTCGAAAAAACGATGCACGAGCGCGGCTTCCTCGAGAGCAAAGAGATGGAAGGCACGTTCAACTGGATGCGCGCCAACGATTTGATTTGGAGCTACGTCGTCTCCAACTGGTACATGGGCAAGAAGCCGCCGGCTTTCGACATCCTCGCGTGGAACGGCGACGCGACGCGCATGCCCGCCGCGATGCATTCTCAGTATCTCCGCGCGTGCTATCTGCACAACCTCATCGTGAAACCCGACGCGTTCGTTATCGAAGGTACGCCGATCGATCTTGGGCTCATCCAGACGCCGCTCTATATCTTGGGCGCGGAAGCCGACCACATCGCGCCCTGGCGCACCACGTACATGACCACGCAATACGTCGGCGGCGAGGCCAAGTACACGCGCACCAACGCCGGCCACGTCGCCGGAATCTGCAACCCTCCCGGTAATCCGAAAGCGTGCTACTGGACCAAACCGCAGGCCGAGCCCGGCGAGACGCCCGACGCGTGGCTCGAAAGCGCGGAGAAACGCAATGGGAGCTGGTGGGAGGATTGGGCCGTGTGGGCCGGCGAGCACGGCGGCCCGATGCGCGAGCCGTACGCGCTCCCCGCTTCCGGCGAGCCCGCGCCGGGACGATACGTGCGCAACGAGACCGCTGCGCCGCTCGATATTACCGCGCCAAAAAAACGGGCGACGACCAAACCGGTTCACCGCAAACGTGGAGGACGCTCATGAGTACCCGCGATTACACCTCGATGAAAGGCCTGGGCGAGTTCATTCGCACGCAACGCGAACTCGCCAATCTTTCGCTGCGCCAGCTCGCCGATTTAGCGAAGGTCTCAAACCCATACTTGAGCCAAGTCGAACGCGGCCTGTACAAGCCCTCGGCGGAGGTCCTCAAACAGCTTGCAAACGCGTTGCACCTCTCCGCCGAGACGTTCTTCATGCAAGCCGGATTGCTCGACGACGACATCTACAAAGAAGCCAGCGACCAGGTAGAATCGGCGATCAAACTCGACCTGCGGCTTACGCCCGATCAAAAAGACACGCTGATTCGCGTCTATCGCGGCTTCGTCGGCGACCGTTAGCGTTACCGAACCGCGACGCCGGTCGATAGGAACTGCGTCGCGTTGACCGCGATCGACTGCACGGGTGCAACGTCTCCCGTGGCGCCCGGCGCAAACACCTGTAGCGGCCCCGAGGCCTGCGATCCGACATAGACGTACCCGGCAGCGTCGACCGCGATTCCGATCGGCTGGTCGAGCCCGGTCAGCGCTCCGCCGATCGTACGGATAGGCGTGGCATCCCCGCTCGCGTTTGCCGCATAGACGGTAACGGTATTATTGCCTAAGTTCGCGACGTAGATGTTCCCGCGCGCATCGAGCGCGACGCCTTCCGGCGTACTCAATCCGGTTGCGCCGCCGACGATAACCGTGGACGGAGCGACATCGCCGGACGCGCCGGCTGCGAACACGGCCACGTCGCCGGAATACGAATATCCCAAGCCCGAATCCGCGACGTAGATATTTCCCGGGCCGTCGACGGCGATGCCGGTCGGCGAATGAAAATCGGCGCTCGCCCCGGCGATAATGCGGGCCGGCGCAACGTTGCCGGTGGCGCCGGCGGCAAAAATCGCTATGTGCCCGCCGGGATATCCGGGGAGGTTCGAGAGATCGCCGACGATCGCGTTTCCGCTCGCATCTATGGCGATGCCGGTTTGGCAGCCCGAAAACGTGGTGTTGCTTCCCTCAAGGGAGATCGTCGGCGCGACGTCTCCGGTCGCTCCGGCCGCGAAAGCGCTGACCGGCCCCGGTACGTTGATGCTCAGACAATTGGTCGTCCAGGCCCGGCCCTGAGCGTCGACCGCCGTGAAGTAGTTGAAGCCTAGGCCCGTGGTCGCGCCTTCGATCAATGTCGTGGGCGCGACGGTTCCGTTTGCGCTCGCGGCCATGGTCGCGATCTTGCCGGCGCCGGTTCCGCTGCCCACGTACAGCGTCGTGGCTTGTCCGGGAGGCGCGAAGGTCGGGCCGATGGGCGGGGCTGAGACGGTTCCTCCTCCGCAAGCCGATAGGGTGCCTGCAAGGCCGATCAGGAGGGCAAGGCGAGCGTAGGTTTTCATCCGATTGGAGTTGCCTGAAAGCGCAAAGCGCTCCTATCCCATCGTGACTTTGGCGGCACGTTGACATCTCTAGCAAATGCTTGGTACACTTAGCACCTAGAGTGATCGAGTCAGGAGACAGCACCATGAGTACCTACACCGAATTTGCCCAGAAGGTCCAGAACGAGTTCCTCAACAGCCTCAAGGCTGCCCAGGAGCTGAACGTCAAGTCGTTTGCCGCCTTCAACGAACTGCTCGCGCAGGTCCCGACCGCCAAGGTCGATCCGGCCACGACCGAGCTGCCGACGCCGACCGATATGGTCGAGCAAACGTTCGCGTTCACGAATCAGTTGCTCGAAACGCGCAAGGCCTACGCCGTCAAACTCGCCGAGCTGGCGACCCAGACGCAGCAGCAGTTCGCGCAGACCGCCGCCCGCATTGCGGAGTCCGCGAAGAACTAATCGTCATCCGTTTCGGAGCTCGGTCGCCCGTGGGAAGCGCATCGTCACCGTAGTGCCCTGACCGAGGGCGCTCTCGATCGCAATCGTTCCGCCGATGCGGTCGAGCGCGCGTTTCGCAATCGCTAAGCCCAGGCCCGAGCCCTCTGCTTGCGTGCGCGCACTCCCGCGATAGAAGCGGTCGAATGCGTGCTCGATATCCACCGCATCCATCCCGGGGCCCTCGTCGGCGACCGTGGCTCGCGCGTAGGCGCCGTCGGTATCGACGGTAAATCGGACGGGCGAGTCCAGCGCGTATTTGAGCGCGTTTTCCAGCACGTTTTTGAGCGCTTCGTAGAGTTCGGTATCGTCGCCGGCGATGGCCGGCGAGCCGGCGTGGGTGTAGCGAATACGACCCGCGGCAATCGGTTGCAGCGCGTCGACCGCCCTTTGCCCCAAGCCGGCGAGATCGATCGGTTCGCTCCGCAATCCACCCTTACGCTCGAGCCGTGCGAGAAAGATCAGCTTCTCGATGACCGTACGCATGCGACGGCTCTCCGCCAGCATCGTTTCGTGCACGCGCGAAATTCCATCCGGATCGCGTACGACGCCCTGCTGCAATGCGTCGAGGTATCCCATCACCACCGTGAGCGGCGTGCGCAGTTCGTGCCCGGCGTCGGCGATAAATTGCCGCATCTCGGCTTCGTTGCGCAGGCGCTCAGCCGTCGCCGCGCTCAAGCGGTAGGCGACATCGTCGTACGCACCGGTAAGGTCGCGTAGCTCCGTGTTGCTGTGCAAGAGCGGCTCCGGTGTGAAATCGCCATCCGCGATCTTGCGTAGCGCGTGCGTGACGTCGACCAGCGGTTCGATCGCATTGCGCGTGATTCTTCGGCCGACGAACCACGCCGCGAGAATTGCCAGAATGCCGACCGGCAGCGTGATGCTCCAGTAGAACGCGAGAAAGTGCGTGAAGCCGTCGAGATCGGGCGCGACGATGATGATGCCGCCCGGCACGCGGGTGACGTGACCGTGGATACCGAGTACCGCACCGATCACTTCGGCCGTCCGGCTCACGGCTTCATCGTGCCCCGCGACGATCGCATGTTGTTCGTCGCGAACGAAGACGTGAATGCGGGGGCGCTGGGCGTCCTTCACGATCGCCGCCGCATATTGCGAGAGCGACTGATGCTGCGCTTGGGCCGACGCCGCCAACTGATCGACGCGATGCCCGGTGGTCGACACCGCATCGTTGAGGGAGGCGGCGTACTGCAGGAAGGCGATCGTGGTGGTGGTTCCGGCGACGCCGACGATCAAGAGAAATGCGAGTAGGACGTAACCGCGTGTCAGGCGCTGCGCGAATCCGGCAAAGAGCGTGTTGCTACGCATGCAGCGTGTAGCCGGCCCCGCGAACCGTATGTATCAGCTGCCGCGGCGCGCCTTCGTCCACCTTGACGCGCAGATACGATATGTAGCGTTCCACGGCGTTGGGCCCGACTTCGCTCGAATTCCCCCAGACTAAGTCCAACAGTTCCTCCCGCGTAAACACGCGCCGCGGCCGGCGCAATAACGTGACCAGCAGATCGTATTCGCGCGGCGAGAGATCGAGCTGCTTGCCGTTGCGCGTTACGACGTGTTGGTCCAGGTCGACGTTCAAATCGTCGAGGCTAAGCGCACTACGCTGCTCCAGGTGCGGGCGTCGCAACTTGGCCTCGATGTGCGCGAGCAGCTCGGATATTTCGAACGGCTTGCTCAAATAATCGTCGGCTCCGTGGACGAGCCCCTCGACGCGATCTTCGAGTTCGCCCTTGGCGCTGAGCATGATGACCGGCGCATCCGTTACCCGGCGCAGCATCGGCAACAGCGCGATGCCGTCGATCTTGGGCATCATCACGTCGAGCACGATGAGGTCCGGCTCGAACTCTTTCACGAGCGCGAGGCCGGCTTGTCCGTCGGCTGCCGAACGCACGACGAAGCCGTGGTGCGAGAGCGTCAGTTCCAGCAGTTCGCGAATGCGCGGCTCGTCGTCGACCACCGCGATGCGTATGGCGCTCATTCGAACCTCAAGGCTTCGATCGGATTCAAATTGGCCGCCTTTCGCGCGGGGTAGTAACCGAAGAAGATCCCTACCAGCGCCGAGAAGCCCACCGAGAGGGCGATCCAGATCGGCGGAATCGTCGTCGGCCATTTTGCGAGCAACGCCACGCCGCTGGTCCCGAGTACGCCCAGTACCACGCCGATCAACCCGCCGATGGTGGAGAGCACGATCGCTTCAGCCAAAAACTGCTGCAGAATCGTCCCGCTGCGCGCGCCGACCGCCATGCGCAATCCGATTTCGCGCGTGCGCTCGGTCACCGAAACCATCATGATGTTCATGATCCCGATGCCGCCGACGATCAGCGAAACGGCGGCTACGCCCGCGAGAAGAAACTCCATCACGGCGCCGGTCGACGAAGCCGCTGCAGCGATCGATTGCAAATTGCGGACTTGAAAATCATTACTCTCCGGTGGAACGATCCGATGTCGGGTTTGAAGCAATGTCGTGACTTCGGCCTGTACCGCATCGATCGCATCGGCGCTCGCCGCCGACACCATCAGTTGATTGACCGTCGTCAGCCCGGTCAGACGCTGCATCGCGGAACTATAGGGGATCAGGATCGTATCATCCTGGTCTTGCCCCGTGCCGCTCTGCCCTTTTGCGGCGAGCACGCCGATGACGGTAAACGGTACGCCCTTGACGATCGCCGTCTGCCCGATCGGCGGGTTGCCGTCAGGAAAGAGTTGCGAAACGACGGTCTGCCCGAGCACGGCGACCTTCGCCGAAGCCGTGACGTCGCTTTGGGTAAAGAACGATCCTTGGGCTATCGGCCAATCTCTGATGAACGTGTATGTCGGCGCGACGCCGTTCACGATCGTTTGCCAGTTATTACCGCCTGCGACGACCTGCGTGCGTAGGGTCACGAGCGGCGAAACCGCCGCAACGTCGGGGAGCTGTGCGATCGCCATGCCGTCAGCCGGCGTCAGCGATGAGGCACCGCCGAAACCCGTGCGCGCTCCGCCTTGCGTAACGCTCCCGGGCTGAACCACGATCAAATTCGCACCGAGGCCCGCGATGCTGCTTTGCACGGAGGACCGCGCTCCGGCACCGATGGCTACCGTAATGATGACCGCGGCTACGCCGATGACGATGCCGAGCATCGTGAGCAGCGAACGTGCCTTGTTGCGCACGAGCGCCTGCCATGCCAGGCGTAGCGTCGCCATCAGCGTCATGCTACGCCCGCGAGTGTTTCGTTCGGTTTATCGGAAATAATGAGCC
>Ga0307373_10002328_pt1 | contig 34374 bp, 24 predicted proteins | sample OX2MG_FD_202534 | JGI IMG/M metagenome (GOLD analysis project Ga0307373, IMG submission 202534) | Soil microbial communities from Risofladan, Vaasa, Finland - OX-2 | ecosystem: Environmental > Terrestrial > Soil > Coastal area > Acid sulfate soil | place: Finland: Risofladan, Vaasa | collected...
CATTCCGGGACAGGCCCCGTGGAGGGCTTGTTTGATGGAGACAGTTCCTGCAAGCGATTCCGCGCGTTATTCACGCTTCAGAATCTTGATTGTACCACTAAAGGAAGAGAGCTCGACCTTGGCATGACCTTCATTCATGGTGCCGAAAAAGCTGTGACCCCACTTGGATGCCACATGGCTTCCGTGCGTATCCGGCTTGAACTGGGCCTGGTTGATCACGTTGCCCTTGAGCGAGGTGGCGTTGAGGTCGAAGGAGTCGTTTGGAGAAAAGTGCACTTCAATCGTGCCGCTGAAATTCTTCATGACGTAAATGCCGCGGCTCAAGAAGCTGCCGTCAAACAGGATATTGCCGGAAGAGGTCTGCACACGCACGCTGTCCAGCGTTGGATCCAGCATCTGCATGTTGCCGCTGATGGAATTGGCCTCCAGCTTTCCCGAACACCGCGTGCAAACCAGAGAACCGTCGACCGTCTTGACCAATACATATCCATCCACGTCGGTAAGCTGGAGGTTGGCGCCCACGGTGTCGAAAGTCATATCTCCGTGGACGCTATCGACGTTTACGTTGCCGGTGTCGGTCCGGATATTGAGCTCGGTTTCCACCGGAACGGTGATTTCAAAATCCGTTTTGAGATCGTCCGCGGTAAGGTTCTCTTCCGCCGCGCGAGTTTGGACTTCGATACGGTTTCCGGCCTGCTCGGTTTCCACGACGGCCATGCCGCTTACATTCGTCCAGGCAACCTGGACTTCATTCTTGTTCCAGGCCTTCACTTGGATGCGCCCGTTGGAATTTCGTAGCGTGACCCTGGGCTTGTTCTGTACCGCGAAGTCTTTCTCGGCGCGGGCGGCATACGCGGGAGAAGCGGCGAGAACAAATCCTGCCATGACCATACCCAGTGCGCTTGCTCGTACCACACTGCAACATGCGTTCACTGCAATCCTCCTGCCATGCTGCGATTCATGGCCGTGGCCAGCAATTCGGCCTTCTGTCGATAAGCCCCGTACAAATATTCCCGCGCCATCTCATTGTCCGGCTCTTCGCGCACGCTTTTTTCACACAAGGCAATAAAGTTGTCAACCACGCTGAGGTTCCGCCGGATGGAATCCGTTACCGCGGCATTTTCCCGTTGCAATCCCGGGATCACGTCGTTCCCGACCAATTGCATTTCCTGCTTGAACGCGCTCTTGGTTGAAAAAATGGGGGAAGGTTCCTGCTGCAACGCCAGCTGCGGGAACTGGGTCACTTGCGGGGGAGCCCAGGGATTGCTGACCATGACGGCGGCAACCAGAATGAATGACAGGAAAGCGCCTGCCAGCGCGGGCCGTTGAAAAGCGGCCCACCAGCCAAGGCCCCCGCCGGATCGCTCCGGGCGAGGGCCATGAATTAGACGCTCGGCCTCCAACTGGTTGCGCAAGGCAATCCATACGCGTTCGGGAGGAGCAATTTCCTCTTCGCTCAGTTCCCGCGCCATATCGCGGATGGCCGCAAAATCAGCCAGCAGCGACCGGCAAGCCTGGCACGCATCGATGTGGGCGAGGGCGTGCTCCGGCAACGGCGCGGCGTCCTGCTGTTCCAAAATCAGTTCAAATTGTTGACACTGCATTTTCATTTTCCTTCTTTAATTTCTTCTTTACTTTTTTACTTTCCTTTTTACTACTAGTCATCTCATAAATGGGCTTTGTGGGTCGCGGCTTCAGCCGCGACATCAAAACCGCAGAATAAAGACCGGCTTTAGCCCCCGAAGCGCGGAGTAAGCACCACCGGCGGTCATTCATGAGACAGCTTCTTGCTTCTTTGCTTGCACCTTTACTCGCTTCTTTAAATTCATTTCTTACAAAAACTTTCTTCTTGCCTGCCTTCGCGAAATGCAGATCGTTCCGCTCTAATTGCCTCCGCCGGTTTCCGTTTTAGCGGCCTGGCGGTCCTGCCGCGCCTGGCTCCGCACGGTTTCCTGCAAAAGTTCCCGCAACCGCATCCGGGCTTTATGCAACTGCGATTTGGAATTTCCGATCGAGCAACTCATCAGCCCGGCAATCTCATTGTGTTCAAACCCTTGAATGTCATGCAGCATAAACACCTGCTTATATCCGGGCGGCAACTGCTCAATGGCCCGGTCCAGATGGACGCGGTCGATGGAACCGGAGAGCAGAAGGTCCACGGCGCCCACTTCGCGGCGCGGGCCGCTCGCTTCGTCATCCGGATCATTGGTTTCCTCCAGCGAAGTTACTGGAAGCGACTTCTTGCGCAACTTCATCAGGACCACGTTCACCGCAAGACGATGCAGCCAGGTGGAAAACGCAGACTCGCCGCGGAACGTTCCGATCTTGCGGAACAACTGCAAGAAGGCGTCCTGAGTCAGGTCCTCCGCTTCGGCCGTGTTGCCCACCATTCGCAGACACAATGCATAGACCCGCCGGCTATGAAGCCGGTAGATGTGTTCAAACGCGCCAGCGTCGCCCTGTTGGGCGAGACGTATGGCCTCTGCCTCAGTCATTTCGCTGGTTTCTGTTGGTCTCGTGCGGGTCACCGTTACCCGTCGGGACGCATCCGAGTTCTGGGATGCACCCCTGGCTCCTTGAGTTGCATATTTGTAAAAACGGTTGTGCTGGGTTTGCACCGGCAGCCCGTTCCGGCAACCTGCCCCTCCCTGGGGACTTACCGGGCCGTAAAACCTTATTCTCTATCGAAAGGGTTCGTTCGTCTAGGGTCTACCGTGAGGAGCGCCGGAACCAGTGCCAAAAGCTTCCAATTCCTCGGGAGGCAAAGCGCAAAAAAATGATTTGAGAATAACCGTGGTCTCACTCATGCATGTATTCAGATCATAACCAAGGACTTCCAACTCCCGCCAGGCGCCCGGAAATGCCTTCGCCTCATCTGCCACGATGGCGCGGGCTTGCTTCTGCAATTCTCCGATGATTTCGTCCAGAGAGTCCAACTTATGAAAGAAGCGTGTCCGGCCCCGGAAAACGACCTTGGCAAGCAGACTATTCATCACCGAAACTCGCTGCGCCGTTATGCCACGGAAGTTCGCCGCGGCCAGCGGAGAGATATTCGGCAACGTCCCAAAATGAGAGCCGTGTTCCTTGATCGTCTGTATGACAAGACAGAGGCGAACGGCCAGGCGGTCGAATAGATCTGCAAATACGACCGCGCTTTCCTTTGCAAGGTCGATCCGGCCCTGCTTGCAGAAAATGAGAGCTTCGTTGAGCGCGATGCTAAGAATGACGTTGGAGCATTCCAGTTCGTTGCGGGTGGCACCGAAGAGTTCGTCCATCTCAACCGGTATGCAGGCGAGCCAATCCTCACGGACGGAACGCGAGCGCTGGCTTGCGCGTCTGGTGGGCATAACTCCCAAGGCCCCCTCTGAGTTCGGGAATGATATCACACCGTGCAAGCCCGACCGCGATTCCGTGGCATCACTGGGACCAAATGGAAACCAAAGTTAAACCCAACCAGCCGAACACGCATAAAACATGAGGAAACAGGGCCTTTCAGATCAGGAAACACGCCATTACTTTCTCGAGCGATTCATGACCTGACGGCCCGCACAAAGGCTGCGCCCGCCCTGCGCTTGCTAGGCGCAAAACCACCCGTTATACTTCGCCAGTTCCATTACGAGGAGAAGTCCCCTGTTACCTTTCGAACCAGCCGACCAGTATCTTCAACGCCAGAAGAAACTTGCCGAAATCCAGGCGCGTGGGCACGAGGCGTATCCGCACCGGTTCGACTGGACGGCAACCACGACGGAACTGGTTGAAAAATTTGCCGCCGCCGACGCCCCCACACTGGAAGCGGCCAAGCCGCCGGTCCGGGTGGTGGGCCGGATCGTGGCGCTACGCCTGCACGGTAAAGCGGGCTTCGCGCACATCTCGAGTTCCGGACAGCGATTGCAGATTTACGTGAAGCTGGACATCGTGGGTCCCGGAACGTTCGAACTATTTCAATTGCTCGATCTGGGCGATCTGATCGGCGTCGCCGGGCACCTGTTTCGAACGAAAACAGGCGAACTCACCATATGGGTCAAGGAACTGACGCTACTGAGCAAGGCCCTGCTCCCCCTGCCGGAAAAATGGCATGGCCTGTCGGACGTGGAAATCCGCTACCGGCAGAGGTATCTGGACCTGATATCCAACGACCGCGCGCGCGGAATTTTCCTGAAGCGCGCCCGGATCACGCGCGAGTTGAGGCGGTTTTTCGACGCGCGGGGATATATCGAAGTCGAAACGCCGATGATGCAGCCCATCGCCGGGGGAGCGGCGGCGCGGCCGTTTATCACGCACCACAACACGCTGGACCTTGACCTTTACCTGCGCATCGCACCGGAACTGTACCTGAAGCGGCTGATTGTCGGCGGGCTGGATCGCGTTTATGAGATCAACCGCAATTTCCGCAACGAAGGCATCTCCACCTCGCACAATCCCGAGTTCACCATGCTCGAGTTTTATCAGGCCTACAGCGATTATCACGATCTGATGGCTCTGACCGAGGAGCTGTTCGCGCACCTCGCCCTGGAAGTGACCGGTTCCACCGTGGTTCGCTTCGGCGAGCACGATCTGGATTTCGGCAAGTTTCAACGATTGTCCATGCGCGAAGCCATCTGCCGCTATTGGCCGGCCGGCGCCGCTCCCGCTCCCACCGCCGCCGAACTGGCCGCGCCGGGCGGCCCGCGAGCCGCTGCCGAACGCTACAGCGCGTGGTCGCAGGCGCAGGGTCACGAGCCGCTGCTGGGCCTTGCGGCGCTCAAGGACGGCGAGATCACCGGATTGCTGTTTGAAATCGTGGCCGAATCGCAACTGATCCAGCCCACCATTCTGTACGATTTCCCGACCGACATTTCCCCGCTGTCGAAATGCCGCAAGGACGATCCGTCGCTGGTCGAGCGGTTTGAAATTTATGTGGAGGGCATGGAAATCGGCAACGCCTTTTCCGAGTTGAACGATCCCGAAGAGCAGTTGCGGCGCTTCCGCCAGCAGGTGGAAAGCGGCGGAGAAGAGATGCCGCGCGAGGTGGACATGGATTACGTCCGCGCGCTGGCGCACGGCATGCCGCCCACCGCGGGCGAAGGCATCGGCATCGACCGGCTCACCATGCTGCTTACCGATTCCCATTCCATCCGCGAAGTCATCCTGTTCCCGCTGCTGCGGCCGGAATCTTCCGGCGAAGTTGCTGCCGCGGAAGATGCATCCAGTTCCGGCGCGCCAGCCGGAGAATCCGGCGAAGGCGAGAAAAAATGAGATTTGCCTGGCTGGTCGCGCGGCGGTATTTGCGGTCACCCTACAAACCAGCGGTGTTGCGGCTGGTCACGGTGTTTTCCGTGGTGGGGATTGCCGCGGGCGTGGCCACGCTGGTGATCGCCCTGGCGATGAACACCGGATTCCGGCTGACGATTCAGGATCGCCTGCTGGGCGTTTCGGCGCACGTGAATCTGCTGCGCCCCGGGGCGGAAGGCATCGAAAATTACCGCGCCCTCGCCGAGCGCTTAAGCCACGTGGATGACGTGAAAAGCGTCGCTCCGGCAATCTACCTGACCGTTCTGCTGTCCGGGACGGGCCGCGCTCGCGGCGTTGTCATCAAGGGCATCGATCCGAAACTCGAAGAGCGCACCGACGAAGCCCTGCGCCACATCGTCGCCGGGGCTGCGGATTTCACGCCCGATGCGGATGGATTCGATTCCATTGTCGTGGGCCACCTGATGGCGGAGGAACTCGGTATCCACATCGGTGACTACGTGACGCTGACCAGCCCCGAGGGGCGGCTGACTCCCTACGGAATGGTGCCGCGCTCGCGGCGCTTTCGCGTCACCGGAGTGTTCAATTCCGGGTTCTATGACTACGACGCCAACTGGGCGTTCGCCACACTGTCGGCCGCGCAAAACCTTGCCGGAGTCGGCAACGTCGCCAGCGTGCTGGAATTTCGCATACACGATGTGAATCGCGCGGTGGAGGCGGCCCGCGCCATTGGCGCCGCCGCCGGCCCCGGATTCACGACCACGACGTGGCAGGACGAAAATCGCGCGCTGTTCCGCGCGCTCCATCTGGAAAAACTTGTCACCGCGCTATTCATCGGCCTGATTACGTTCGTCGCCGGGTTGAATATCCTGGTCGTGCTGGCCATGACGGTTACCGACCGCGCGAAAGATATTGCCGTGCTGATGTCGCTGGGCGCGTTCCGTCCGCAGGTGCGCAATATTTTCATGCTGCAGGGACTCACCGTGGGCGTGATTGGCACGATCACGGGACTGATCGCCGGCTACACCCTTTCGTGGGCCGCGGGCACCTATCATCTGATCCCGCTCGATCCGCAAGTCTATTCCGTGCCCTACTTGCCGTTCCATTCCAGCCCGCTCGACGGCGTATGGATCGCCGGCGTGGCCATCGCCATCAGCGTGGCCGCCACGCTGATTCCGGCACGCGCCGCCTCGCGCATCCTACCCGTAGATATTCTGCGCTACGAGTAGGGCCGGCTTACGCCTGCCTGTTTTATTTTGAAATTTCAAACCAAACACAAACATGCGGAAGCGTGTCCTGCTGGCGCCCCGATATGACCATGGAACACGGCGTCTGGAAATTCTGCGATTTTCCAGCTGCCGGTCTGGAAATATGATTCGAAATATTATATTGTGGCAACTCTCGGAGAAAGAATCTGAACAGATTTTTTATTTTTCCATAGGTACTGCGGTCACAACGGTGACCCGGCAATCGAAGCGGAGAATTCGTCAAGCCCGAAGCACGGAGGGAGAACCACATGTGCGCGATTACCAGACGGGGTTTCGTGAAAGGTGCGGCCATGGCGCCGCTGGCGCTGGCGCCGTTCGGCGCCATGGCGAGGCAATCCGCCCCCAGCGAGCGTTTCGATTTCGTCGTTGCGGGCGCCGGCCATAACAGCCTGGTGTGCGCGGCGTACTTGGCCAAGGCCGGGTTCAAGGTGCTGGTGCTGGAGGGGCGTCCGACGATTGGCGGCGGCACAAAGACAGCGGAAGTCTGCATGCCGGGTTTCAAGGAGGATTTGTGCTCCAGCGTGCACTCGGGAATCGCCAATAACCCGCTGATACGGAACAATGAACTGCCGCTGCGCGAATACGGCTACGGTGAGTACATCGAATCCGATCCGGTTATGCACATTCCTTTCCTGGACGGCAATTCCATCACCGTGTGGCACGACTTAGACCGCACGTCTGAAACGATTGCAAGAATCTCCAAGAAGGATGCGCAAACCTTCCGGCGCATGGTGGCCGAGTTCAAGGCGTATAACGTCGCGAGGCGTGGAAATCACCAAGGGGCCGGCGCGACCAATATCCCCATGGCGGGTGTCTGGAAACGACGCATGGCATTGTCCGGATACGACCTGATCATGGAGATGTACGAGAGCGACGAGATGCGACGTGCATGCCTGGTGTGCGGACAATTTGGGGGGGTCCCAGCCGGTCAGCAGGGTACAGGCGGCCAAGCGTTCTCTCTGGTAACGCAGCAAATCAGCGGGCGCCCGCTCCCCAAGGGCGGCTCGGGCACGCTTGCGGACGCGCTGGGCCGCTATATCGAAGCCAACCACGGCGTGATCCTGACCAACAAGGGCGTCGCGCAGCTGATCATCGAAAATAAGAAGTGCGTCGGGGTGCAGTGCGTGGACGGCAGCTCCTACCGCGCGGAAAAATCCGTAATTTCGACGATCCATATCAAGCACCTGGTGAATATGGCGCCGCGTGAATTGTGGGGCGAGGATTTTCTGGAAGGCGTGGAGATGTTTCAACCCGAACACGCCTTCTTCAGCTTTCATTACGCGACAACGGAACCTCCCAAATATCCCCTCGCCACCGGCGGGACGATTTCCACCTGCGAGGCAGCCCTGGCGCCGCGGCGGGATTATTATCTGACATTGAACTACATCAATGCCCGCGGAGAGTTCAATCTGGACGACCCGCCCGGGCTTCAGATTGTGTCTCCGTCCGTGGTCGATCCCACACGCGCGCCGGCCGGCTATCACACGGTAAAAATTGAAAGCAACCTGCCCTACAACCTGAAGGAAGGTCCCAAGCATTGGGACAATATCAAGGATCATGTGGCGGATACGCTGCTGAATCGCTTGCGGAAATTCGCGCCGAATCTGACGCCGGACAAGTTCCTTGGCAAGTTCCTTGAAAGCCCGCTGGATATCGAGCGCATGAATCCCTCGATGTGGAGGGGAAGCATTCACGGCGGAGCCCGCATTCCCGCGCAGGACGGCAATATGCGTCCGGTACCCGGTTGGGCCAATTACCGCATGCCCATTCCGGGGCTGTATGAGACCGGGTCCTGCACCGCTCCCGGCGGCTCGGTCACCGGGGTGCCGGGACGCAACGCCGCGGCGGTGATCCTCAAAGATTTTGGCACGAGCCTTGAGGAAGTTGTGGCCAAGAAATCAGCCTAGTCGTCATTAGGTAGCAGGAAAGTGTTTTTGCCGTCTTATTACGAATGCAGGGGGTACGCTTGTGCGAAGTAAACGGATCGTGCTGATTGCCGGATTCGCCTCGGCACTATTGACTGCGGCGTTGCTCATTTCGCCGATCAACGCAAAAGCGCAACAGCCGGCGGGAACTCCCGACGTCCCCGCGAACGTGGCCCCGCACCCGGCGCCCATGCAGCCGATCCCTTATAGCCACAAAACGCACCTGGCGCTGGGCCTGCAATGCCAGATGTGCCACACGCATCCCGCGCCCGGCAAAATGATGACTTTCCCGGCGACAAGCACGTGCATGTCCTGCCACATGACCATCGCCACGGACAAGCCCGCGATCAAGAAACTCGCGGCGTACGCGAAATCGGGGCAACCCATTCCGTGGGTGCGCGTTTACACGCTCACCGAGGGCGTGAACTGGTCGCACAGCAATCATCTGGATGCGGGCATCAAATGCGAAACCTGCCACGGGCAGGTTGCCGAATTGACGGCCATGTCCAAGGTTACTGCCGTCACGTCGATGGGGGTCTGCATCACATGCCACAAACTCCATAACGCTCCTACGGTTTGCCAGACCTGCCATTCGTGGCCTGCGGCGCAATACTAGCCGCGCGATACTTTTAATGCCGCATGGGTTGGAAGCGCTGCATTCAGCCTGGCTCTCGACTTCCAGCACATTTTGCATTCATAACCTGACGGGGTGACTTGCCGGGCCTATCCATCACAAAAACATTCACGATCCCCCCTCCCAGCCCCTGCACGGAAACACACAGACGCGGAATTTCTTATGCTTCAAATCGTGATTTTGGAGTTCAGGTTGCACATGGATATGGTGTACGCTTTGCTGGCGTGAAAACTGCGTGTAGAGGGACGCAGGGGGTCATCCAGCGCATGGCAGCAATCGCCTCCATATCAATCACTTGAGCAGGACCTGGCAAGGGCAGAGGAAGATGAAAGGCAGGCATCGATAGGAGCCGATATAATTGTAGGTACGCACAGGGCGGGAAAGTGAAATCGTTTGCCCCTGTGAGACTGCGGCTCCACGATTGAGGATTTTCGTGATTTTGATTCGCCGTACGCCGAAACAAACGCGCAGCGACGATTGGCATCTAAAAGTTTATAGGTAAGGTTCCAGAAGAAGTCGGATCGAAGTCGAATGAGAAGTGGCAATACATGGATCGGAGATCCTAAACGGACATGCCCACAGGGACGACAGCGGCGGCGAGCGCACAGGCAGATGCAGCCGTGCGTTCCGGAGTGCTAGTCGAGGCGCGCGAGCTGCGCAAAAGTTATGGCGCCGGGGCGGGCGAGATCGTTGTTTTGTCCGGCGTTAACGTGTGCGTGAACTCGGGAGAGTTAATTGCGATCGTGGGGCCGTCCGGGTCGGGAAAAAGCACGTTCCTGCATCTGCTGGCCGCGCTAGACACGCCAACGAGCGGTACAGTATACTTTGAAAAGAAGGCCATAGATTCGTTTCGGGAAAGCGAGCTTGCGAATTATCGCAACCGCTCCATTGGTTTTGTATGGCAGCGGCACCACCTTCTGGCCGACTTTACGGCGGCCGAAAACGTGGCCATGCCGTTGCTGATGCGTGGCGCAGGATACAGTGAGGCGCTCGAGACCTCCGCGCGCTGGCTCAGGGAAGTGGGCCTGGAAGCGCGTATGAAACAGCGTGCGGGAGAGTTGTCCGGAGGAGAGCAGCAGCGCGTGGCGATTGCCCGCGCGCTGGTGCGGCAACCGGCCTTGTTGTTGGCCGATGAGCCCACCGGGGATCTGGACGAGCGAAACGCGAATGCGGTTTTTGAATTGATGCAGCGATTGCATCGCGAGTACCAGCTCACCTCCATTCTGGCAACGCATAACACAGTTCTGGCGGGACGCGCGGACCGTGTACTGCAGTTAGAGCACGGCGTGCTCCAGCCGTTTGGGGAAAGACCAAAACCCTGAAGTGGCACTGAGGGAGAAACGAGTTGAACCGTGTTTGAGCGCTACACTGAGAAGGCACGCCGCGTCATATTTTTTGCGCGGTACGAGGCCAGCCAGTACGGGTCCCCGTACATCGAAACCGAACATCTGTTGCTTGGCCTGATGCGCGAGGATAAGGCGCTGGCCAACCGCTTCCTGCGCTCCCACGGCTCAATCGAATCCATCCGCAAGGAAATCGAACAGCGCATCACCATCCGCGAGCGCATCTCCACTTCGGTGGAAGTGCCGCTGAGCCAGGAATCCAAGCGCATTTTGAATTTCGCCACCGAAGAGGCCGAGCGCCTGGGACACAAGCACGTGGGCACCGAACATTTGCTGCTCGGCATCCTGCGCGAGGAAAAGTGCTTCGGCGCGGAGATCCTGCAGGAGCGCGGGCTGCGGCTTTCCACGCTGCGGGAAGAACTGGCGCGCAGCGCCGGCGAAAAAGCTCCTTCCTCCCGCCCTAAAGAAACTTCCCTGCTCGCCGAATTCAGCCGCGACCTCACGCAGGCCGCCCTGGAGGGCCAGCTCGATCCCCTGGTGGGGCGAGAACGCGAAGTCGAACGCGTCATCCAGATTCTTTGCCGCCGCACGAAAAACAATCCCGTGCTGATCGGCGAACCCGGCGTCGGAAAGACGGCCATCGTCGAAGGCCTGGCCCAGCGCATTTCCGACAGCGACGTGCCGCCATTCCTCGCCGATAAGCGCATCCTGTCCCTGGATCTCTCGCTGATCGTTGCGGGCACGAAGTATCGCGGCCAGTTCGAGGAGCGGCTCAAGACCATCATGAAGGAACTGATGGAGAGCCAGAATTCGATCATCTTCATCGACGAATTGCACACCCTGGTGGGCGCCGGCTCGGCGGAAGGTTCGCTGGATGCCGCCAACATCCTGAAACCCGCACTCTCCCGCGGCGAAATTCAATGCATTGGGGCGACCACGCCGGGGGAATACCGGAAATCGGTGGAGAAGGACCGCTCCCTGGAGCGCCGCTTCCAGTCCGTCAAAGTGGGCGCGCCGTCCGAGGACGAAGCGATCCAGGTGCTTGAAGGCGTGCGCGAACGCTACGAAAAATTTCACGCCGTAAGCTACACCGATGAAGCCGTCCGCTACGCCGTCTACCTGTCCAGCCGCTACATTCCCGATCGCTTCCTGCCCGACAAGGCCATCGATCTGATCGACGAAGCGGGAGCGCGCGTCAAGCTGCGCCAGGCCATGTTGCCCGATGAAGTGGCCGAGGTGCAGAAGCGCGTGAAGTTCATCACGCACCGGATGGAAACGGCCATCGCCAATCATGAATTCGAGAAGGCGCGCTTCTATTCCGAAGAGGAGCGGAAAGAAAAGGAAAATTTGCGCGCCGTGCGGGAACGGCTGAAGCTGGACGACACCAATACCGGAGTGGTCACGCGCGAAGACATCGAGGAAGTGGTGGCGCGCTGGACCGGGATCAACGTTTCTTCCATCAAGGAAGACGAACAGCAGAAACTACTGCGCATCGAAATCGAACTGCACAAGCGCGTCATCAGCCAGGATAAGGCCATTACAGCCCTGGCCCGCGCCATCCGCCGCAGCCGCGCGGGACTCAAAGCCCCGGGCCGCCCGGTCGGCTGCTTCCTGTTCCTCGGCCCTACCGGAGTGGGCAAAACCGAAGTCGCCCGGCGGCTGGCGGAATTCCTGTTTGGCAGCGAGAAGTCGCTGATCCGTTTTGACATGTCCGAATACCTGGAAAAGCATTCGGTTTCAAAGCTGATCGGCGCGCCTCCCGGATACGTGGGCTACGAGGAAGGCGGCCAGCTGACCGAGCGAGTGCGCCGCATGCCCTACTCGGTGATTTTGCTGGATGAGATCGAAAAAGCGCATCCGGATGTGTACAATATCCTGCTCCAGGTTTTTGAAGACGGCCAGTTGACGGATGGTCTGGGCAATACCGTCGATTTCCGGAACACGATTCTGATCATGACTTCAAACCTTGGCGCTCGCCATCTTCAGAAGCGGTCCACAATGGGGTTCCAATCCGCCGCCGAAGAAGGTAATGTGAAGAGCCTCGACGAGCTTGTGCTCAGCGAAGTGAAGCGGGTATTCAATCCGGAGTTCCTGAACCGTCTGGATGAAATCATTCTCTTCAACCCGTTGGGCGATGAAGAACTGCTCCGCATCATTGATTTGCTGGTCGGCCAGATCAACGACACTTTGATCCACCGCCAAGTGCAGATCGTTTTGACGCCGGAAGCACGCCAGTGGATCCTGGAGAAAACGTGCGGGGACCGCAGTTATGGCGCGCGGCCGTTGCGGCGGGCGTTGCAAAAGTACGTCGAAGATCCGTTGTCCGAAGCGCTGATTCAGGGGGACCTGCAGCACCCGGCAACGCTGGAAGTCTACGTCACAGGCGACGGGCTCAATTTCCGACCGGTGGTCGAAGCAACCCCGGTATCCCACTAGCGAATCCTACGCGCGCGGGCCGGACTCACGGGGCCGGCTGGGGGAGCGTACAATCTTGTTTTGGGGAAAGCGGCCTTGAGGAATTTCCTGGCCGCAAGAAAGCATTCGTGTTTTGTGTCCGGACTGCGAGCATCAGTCGTCTGCTTGCTCGCGGTCATTGTGGTGTGCCTGACGCCCGCCGCCCGCGCCCTCCCTCTTGCGGGGCAGCAAGCCAACCCGGCGTCCAAGCCGGAAACCCCGACCATCGAGCGCATCGAATTCGTGGGCAATCGAAGAATCCGCAGCGAGACGCTGCGCGCCCGCATTTTCTCGCGACCCGGCGACCCGGTGAATCTGGACGCCCTGCGCCGCGATTTTCATGCCCTGTGGAATACGCAATACTTCGAAGACATCCGGCTGGAAATTCAGGATAGCGCCAACGACCCGAACAAAAAGATTGTCATTTTTTACGTGACCGAGCGTCCGATCATTCGGCGCATCATCTACAAGGGCAATAAATCGGTTTCCGAATCCGACATTCTCGACCGGTTCAAGGATCGCAAAGTCGGCCTGTCGATTGAAAGCCAGTTCGATCCCACGCGCATCAAGAAGGCCGAAGTCGTACTGAAGGAACTGCTGGCCGAGCATGGGCGCCAGTTTGCCACCGTCAAGCCGACCTATGAACGGATTCCGGGCACCAACGCGGTAACGCTCACGTTCAACATCGACGAAGGTCCCAAGGTGAAAGTCGGTAAGATCACCATCACGGGCAATACGGCGTTTTCCAGCGGAAAAATCATCCGCACGATGCGCAATTCGCGCCCCTACGGAATTCCCCTGGGCCCTCTGGGGTTCATTCCGGTGCTGTCCAAGACCTTCGACCGCCCCAAGCTGGATGAAGACCTGGAAATCGGAATCCGCGGACTCTACCAGGACAACGGATATTTCAAGGTGCTGGTGAAAGACCCGATACTCAAAACCGTCACGGTGAATCACGGCCTGCTCCCCAGCGGCGTGCCCCTGATAGGCGTCAAGCAAGGCCGCGAAACCAATATCACGATTCCCATCGAGGAAGGCGAGCTGTATCACATGGGAACGCTCCATGTGCGCAACGCGAATCCGGACGAAGGATTGTTTTTCAAGACGAATTTCCTGGAGTCGCTTTTCCCCCTCAAGAAAGGCGACATCTTCAGCGTCGCGAAAGTCCGCAAAGCCATCCAGGGCTACACCAAGCTGTACGGAAACTATGGATTCATCGACTTCACGGCCGTGCCGGATACCGACGTGCACGATGACACGAAGACGATCGACCTGACGTTCGCATTCGACCAGCAAAAACAATTTTTCGTTCGGCGCATCAATTTCAGCGGCAATACCAGCACCCGCGACAAAGTGATCCGCCGCGAACTGCTGCTCAACGAAGGCGATATGTTCCGCAATAACTTGTGGGAACTGAGCCTGTTGCGCTTGAACCAACTGAATTATTTCGAGCCGGTAAAACCGGAAAACGCGGAAATTAAGCGAAACGTCAAGCAGGGCACCGTGGATATCCTCCTGAAGCTCAAGGAAAAAGGGAAACAATCCATCAGTTTGACGGGCGGGGTGAGCGGCTTCGCCGGAAGCTACCTGGGCTTGACCTATCAAACGAACAACTTCCTGGGACTGGGCGAAACCCTCACGCTTTCCGCTCAGGTCGGAACCTTGCAGCGGCAAATTCAGTTCGGCTTCACCGAACCGTACTTATTCGACCGGCCGATCAGCACGGGCTTCACCGTCTTCACGAGCCGTTACAATTTCAATCAGGCGCAGCAGGCGTCGCTGGCGTTGGGATATCAGGTGCAGCTCAATCCCAACACCGTTCAGAATTACGTGCAAAACAGCGACGGCTTCACCATTTTCGCCAGCTATCCGGTCAGAAGGCTTGGCTTCACGCGAGTGGGCCTGACGTACGGTTATACCAACACGAGCATCACCGGATTGAGTACCGCGGCGACCGCTTTGTTCAATGTTCTGCAATTCCAGCAGCTGGAAGGGCCGTCCTCGCTGCAAGGCATCCGGGAAAGCAAGATTACTCCGACCCTGTCCTACAACACCGTGGATAACCCGATGAATCCCACCCACGGAAAGAGCCTTTTCATTTCATCGTCGTTCGAGGGCGGACCCATCGGCGGCAACGTCAACACGGTGTCGGAAATCGCCGAAGCCAAATACTTCCACCCGACCTATCACAACCGCAATGTCATCGCCCTGCGTGTCATGGCGGCGTACGAATCGGGCTTTGGCGGCAAGGTCATTCCCCCGTTCAGCCGGTTCTATCTGGGCGGCGAAGACACGTTGCGTGGATTTGATATCCGCACGGTTTCGCCTGTGGTGTTTGTGCCAACGCTTACAAACACCTCCGTTTCCTATACCGATCCGACCAGGCTCAACTCACTCGGAAATCCGACGGTTGGCACAATCACCATTCCCACGCTCAGCTATCAGACCTCCTTCCCCGGCGGGGACACCGAAGCGGTTGCCAATCTGGAGTACCGCATTCCCATTGCGCCGCACGTGAGCGCCTCCCTGTTTGCCGACGCCGGCGCCACCGGAGCTCTGCGGGCAAATCAGCTGCAGCTGAATTCGACGGATTATTCGACGCTGATTCAACAATTCCCGGCGACGAGCATCAACCGCACGCTTAGCTTTCAGCCGGGAACCAATTTCAAGCTCCGCAGTTCCCTGGGCGTCGAGCTGGTCGTGCAGTTGCCCATCGTGCAGGCGCCGTTCCGGCTTTACTGGGCGTATAACCTGACCCGGATGGGGCAAATTATTACGGCGCCGCAGACGCAGTTCCCGGGCTCGATCGACCAACTGACCAGTCCAAATCCCAGCCCGTGGGATCCTTATAAGAACCAGGCTCCCTATCCTGAGGTATGGAATTCTCAGGTGGCGCCGCAAATTCTAAATCTGTATAACAACCCGCAACGGACAAATTTCTTTGATCCGGTGCGCACGCTCCGGTTCACCGTGAGCCGAACGTTTTAATGGCCATTTTTGCAGCGCGGTCTGCCGCGGCGGACTTGTGCTAGAGGATCGAATGCCAGCATATGTTGGGAGGATAGGGATGAGGTGGTGGAAGTTTTCTTCAATACTCACTCTCGCGATGGCGCTTGGCGCTTTGGGTTGCAAGGGGAACAGCGCATCCTCAACAGTTGCGCTGTCGATTTCGCCGACGGTGGCCAGTGTCATCACCAATACGACCGTGCAATTTACCGGCTCGGTCACCGGATCGACCGACACGACGATCACCTGGACCCTTGCCTGCGCCACCGGAGTGGCCGCAAACACTTGCGGGAGCATCGACGCAAACGGGCTCTACACCGCCCCGGCCACAGTCCCCACGGTGACGAGCGGCGGAGTAACGACGGTCGACCCCGGCGTCACGATTACAGCCACACCCAACGCCGATTCCACCAAGCTGCAAACGGCCGCACTGACGATCATCACGGGAATCAGCATTGGCATTACTCCAAAAGTGGCTACGGTGGGCACCGGAGAGCATTTTACATTTAGTGCGGCGGTCAGCAATCCGGGGTGCAACATCACGTCAACTCCTAATTGCCTGGACGTTACCTGGTCGGTTTCCTCGACACTCACGGGGGTTGGCTCAATCGACCCGAATACGGGCGTGTATACGGCGCCCACATCGGCTCCTTCACCGAGCGCGGTCACGATTACGGCCACATCCGTTGCTGATACTTCGATCACGGCCACCGCTACGGTTACCGTTGTGACTGCTACAAACCCCACAGTGACCTCGGTAAGCCCCAGCACAGCGGCACGCGGCGGGCTGTTTCAGGATATCTACATCACCGGAACCAATTTCATTTCCACCGATAATGTTTTTATCAATAATTCTCAGCTTTCTTCACAATATGTGGCCGAGGTTTCCTCCTCGGTGATCCGAGCGAGGATTCCCGATTTTACTTTGGCCTCACCTCCGCTATCCGGCATCCTTCAATTCGCCGTGTCCCAGCAATCCGGTACGCCCCAAACCTGCACCGACGCGTCCCAATGCCAGGTTACGGTGAAGGGAGTGCGCCCCGGACTAACAGGACCCTCGCCCGACAGCGTCCCCCAGGGAACCGCAGGCGTTCTGAGTTTTAACGTGGACGGCGGCTTTTTTGGAACCGCGACGAATCCGGCGGTAGGCGCGACCTATGCCGGCCAGCTGCGCGCCATCCAACTTCCGGCCAGTGGAACAACCAACAGCACACGGCAAATGTCCGTCACTATCGGCGGCACTTCCAACTCCGGCGACTTTGCCACGCCGGGCCTTTACCCAGTGTCGGTGCGAAGCGCCATAGACCCCACCAAGTTCGCAGTCGCCAATCTGGCCGTCCAGCCGACCTACACCACGCCGACCGAAACGCAGGTTGCCGTGGGCAGCGCGCCCAGCGATGTGGCCATTAATCCGGCAACCGGCATGGCCGTGGTGGCGAATCGAGACTCAAACGACATCAGCCTGATCGACCTCACAGCGCCGTCTCCTGCGGTGGTCGCCACCATCTGTACGGCTGCGGTTGGCGCGGTGGCGCCTTGCCCGTCTTCCGGTCCCACGAGCGTTTCGGTCGACTACATTCGAAATATCGCTTTAGTTGCGAATACCGCCTCGAAAACGATCGCGGTCGTGGACCTCAATACGAAACTCGTTACCTACGTGACTCCTGCGCTGCAGGATTCTCCCGGGGCCGTGGGCATCAATCCGGTCAGCGGGCGCGCCCTGGTGGCCATGCAAACCAGGGATTACGGCGTGCTGATGGACTTGACGCAAAATCCTCCCGCATTTGTCGGCACCGTGTCCATCAGCACCGGGCCGAAAACGCGAATCGCCGTGGAACCCCATCTCAACTGGGCGGTGGCAACACCAGGTGGCATTGGTTCGGTTGGAATCGTGGACCTGGGCCGGCAGACCGTAAATAACATTACGAGCGTCTCGCGGGCTTCCAATGTCGTCACGGTCACGGTCAAGGCTCCCACCGCTTCCATTCCACAATCGCCTCTGACGGTGAAAACCAACGACGCGATTCAGATTCAAGGAGTCTCGGACTCGACCTTCAACGGTATTTACACGGTAACCGCCGCGGGGCCCGGGAACACGCAATTCAGCTATACGCAGACCGGCGCGGCTCTGCCGGACGTGGGGAGTTTGTCGACCTCGGGAACGGTCAATTATTCGGACCCGGTTGCAACCGTCGGCCTGTCGACTGCCGTGCAGGGAATCGCGATCAACCCGGAAACACAGCAGGCGGTTCTGGTGGATCCATCCACTTACGGCGTCGTTTCCTTTTTCAGTCTGATCGACCAGTCCGTCACCACGCTGAAATTGCAAACCAACAATTCCGCCGAAACCGGAACCATCGCCGCCGCATACAATCCGCTGACCAACATTGTTGTGGCGGTTAATTCGTTCGCGAACACGCTTTCGGTGATCGATCCAACGACGCCTAAGCGATTGAATGACGGCAACCTGTTCAGCATCGGCCTCAGCACCCCGGTCGCCGTGGCCATCGATCCCGGCACGAACATCGCCGTCGTCGCCAACCAGACGGGCAATAACGTCAGCATATTGCAGTTGGGGGCGATTCAGCCGTTCTCGATCACCGAGTCAAGCCCGAAAACATTTGTGGCCAACTCAACGTTGACGCAGGGTCCCAACCCGGCGCCACAACTGCTGACCGTTCTGGGCAAAGGCCTGACTTGCGTGAACAGCGCCACCAACTTGACCGTGCGGCTCGACGGCACTCCACTGCAAACTTTCTGCACCGGCAACGGGGACCGTGTTCTCACCGCCATCGTTCCCCCGGCCCTGCTTTCCACCGCGCGCCGGTTCGCCCTGGACGTCGCGGATGCGAGTGGTAACACGACCAACGCCGAACAATTCACCGTCGAGCAAAGCGTGGACGTCACCGGCTGCTCGGCCACGCCGTACCCATCCGGCGTGGCCATCGATCCGCAACAGAATATTGCTGCCGTCTCCCTGTTCGGATGCAACTCCCTGGCTCTCATCAATCTGGATACCGGTACCGGCCAGACGGTGGCGGTAGGCTCAAATCCCATGGGGGTGGCGGTAATCCCACGGCTGCATCTTGCCGTGGTGGCAAATAATGGAAGCGGGAATGCTTCGGTCGTTGATGAATTGGGCGGTTCGGTCAAAATGACGGTGACGACCGGAGCGGGTTCGGTGGGCGCCGCCGCCGATCAAGACACTGCGGAGGTCGCCATTGCCAACAGCCAGGCCAATACGGTCACGGTGTTGAATGCGGTCACTGGCGGATACAGCAGCATATCTACGGGATTGCGCCCCATCGCGGTTGGCTTCAACTATACCAATCATCAAGTGGCCATCGCTGCCTCCGGCAACAATGCCGTTAGCGTGGGCGATGCCACGTCGGGTATCTTGGGCACATCCTATAACATTCCGATTCCGACTTCCGTCGTGTATGATCCGGCGCCGGAGGATTGCGGCACGGGAAATACGGTCGGCTGCTTCATCGCGAACTCGAGCACGAATAATGAGGCGGAAATTCTCGACCCGACCACCGGGCAGGAATCGGCGTTCCGAATCGGCATCAATCCGACGGCTATCGCCTATAACTATCTGACGAGCACGCTGGTCAGCACCAACACGGCCAGCCATACGATAACGGTATCGGATTTACTGGGCCGCCGCATCCGCGCTGTTCTGACATTGCCCCCGGCGCCGTTCAATTCCAATCTGGCCGCGAATGGATCCCTGCAGTTTGCCCTGGATATTCATCCGCTGACGAATATTGCCGTTATTGCGGACACGGCGAACGGACGCGTCCTGTTTATTCCCGTGCCTCGCTAGGCGGGTACGGCCGTTGCTTGTTTGGCCGCCGTTATATACTAGGGACGCGCCCGGGCAAGAGAAACGGCAAACCGGGCAGGCCAACTCGCGAGGCAATTGGGCGCATCGTTGCACAGGGGCCGGCGGGCCGCAGCCGATGACCGGTAGTATTTCTCATTGACGTTGATGAATTTGGACCGCTATAATCCGCGATTTGTGATTTTTGTTTCGAACCCACAGGGTGCGGGCTCTACTGGTTTTCACTGAATTCGGAAAGTGAGCCCGCGGAAATTAAGGAGTGAGGATGAACGTCAATTTTCGTTCCATAGGCAGTTTGGCCGCGCTTGCAGTGTTTTGTTTGGCTCCGGTTCCGGGCGCTTGGGCGCAAGGCAGCGCCGCTACGGCTCCCCTCAAGATCGCCGTAATCAACGTCCGGGGCGCAATCGTCGCCACGGCGGAAGGAAAGCAGGCACAGGCTCAGTTGCAATCGCAATTTGCCCCGCAACAGAACCAACTGCAGGACATGCAGAAGCAGATCGAGGCCCTGCAGCAACGTTTGAGCGAAGGCGCCCGCACGCTGAGCAATGACGAGAAAGCGAAATTGCAGCGTCAGGGCGAATTGCTCTCGCACCGCATGCAGCGGCAAACCGACGACCTGAACGAGGAACTGACTGACGCGCAAAGCGACGTGGTTGATGGAATCGGCCGCAAGATGCTTGAGGTCCTGGACCGCTACGCGCGGGAAAATGGCTACACCGTCGTGTTCGATACCTCCGCACAGGGCAATCCGGTCGTTTATGGATCGGCAGCTTCCGACATTACCAAGGAAATCGTGCGGCTCTACGATCAGGCCTATCCGGTAAAGACCGCGGCTCCGGCATCGTCGGCCCCGCCTGCCAAGCCAGCCAGGAAAGCGACGAAACCCTGACGTAAATTCGCTCAGTTCCGGCAAGCTTCGGGCCAGGGGCGCCATTCGTGAGCCCCTGGCCTTTTCTTTCTGCTCAATGCCCCTCCGCAGCCACCAGCGGATATTCCGGCAGGGGCCGGCAGAAGGTTGTGCAGCTTGCTTTTAAAGATACGGATGACTATACTGGCATTGCCTAGGCCGGACGGAGGTTTCAGTGGGCGAGAGCCCACTTTTTTGTTGGGCGAGAGCCTGATCGCCGGTCGCCGGGCTGTTGCCGGCCAGAAAATTCGTTCCGGGGGCATCGGGAAACGGGAGTATGGATCTGGAACGCATCCGCGGGGCGGCCGAGCGTGTGGCTCGATCGCTGGGCATGGAAGTCGTTGACGTGGAATGGAAGGTCGGAAAAGAGCGCTTCCTCCGCGTCTACATCGACAAGCCCGAGGGCGTCAGTCACAACGATTGCGAAGCCGTCAGCAATCAGTTCAGCGTGATCCTCGATGTGGAGGATTTGATTCCCGGGCCGCACTATATTCTTGAGGTCAGCTCTCCTGGGCTGGACCGCAAGCTGACCAAACCGGCCGAATTCGAGCGATTCGCGGGGCGGTTGGCAAGAATTTCGACGACGGAACCCGTTGAGAATCAGAAGTTTTTCGAGGGCCGCCTGGCGGGTTTCGCCGACGGCAAAGTACAGATTGAAGTGAAGGGCCGGGTGATTGCCTTGCCGGTGGAAGGAATTCGCAAGGCGAATCTGGTTGTGGAATTTTAAGGTGAGGGAAAGATGGCCAGTCTGCTGTATCAGACAATCGAGCAGATCAGCCGGGAAAAGCACATTGAACCGGAGGTGATCGTCGCCGCGATTGAAGATGCGATGATCGTCGCCGCGCGGAAGTTTTACAAGAGCGAGGAAGATATCCGCGCCAAGTTCAATCCAGACTCCGGGCAGGTCGACGTGTTTGCCGTACGGCCCGTGGTCGAGGAAGTTACCGACCCGAAGAAGGAATTTACGCTGGCGGAAGCCCGGAAAATCGACCCGAATGCCGAAGTGGGCAGCGAAGTCGTGATTCCGAAACCCACCGATGTACTCGGCCGCATCGCCGCGCAAACGGCCAAGCAAGTGATCATGCAGAAGGTGCGCGAGGCCGAACGCGACACCATCTACAACGAATACAACGGGCGCGTCGGCGAACTGGTCAATTGCGTCGTCAAGCGCACCGAGGGCCCCGATGTGATCGTGGACCTGGGACGCGCCGAAGCGCGCATGCCCAAGCGCGAACAGTCCCGCCTGGAAACCTACAACATCGGCGATCGCCTGCGCGTGGTGATTCGCGCCGTGGATCGCTCCGCGAAGGGACCGCAGGTCATCGTTTCCCGCGCCGATCCCATTCTGGTGCAGCGCCTATTCGAGATGGAAGTCCCCGAGATTTACGATGGCACCGTACAGATCCGCGCCGCCGCTCGCGAAGCCGGCGAACGCACGAAAATCGCGGTGCAGAGCCGCGACAAGGACGTGGATCCGGTGGGCGCGTGCGTGGGCATGAAGGGCATGCGCGTGCAATCCATCATTCGCGAACTGCGCGGCGAGAAAATCGACATCATCCCGTATTCCGAGGATACCGTCACGTTCGCGCAGAAGGCGCTCTCGCCCGCCAAGGTGACGCGCGTTCAGATTATCGATCCCGAAACGCGCCACTTGGAAATTATCGTGGAAGATACGCAGCTTTCGCTCGCGATCGGCAAAAAGGGGCAGAACGTCCGCCTGGCCAGCAAGCTGATCGGCTGGAACGTGGACATCAAGAGCGAAGAGGAAAAGCGCCAGGAAATCGAAGCGCAGATGTCCGCCCTCACTGCTCCGGGAACGCCGCTTTCCGAACTACAAGGCGTCGGCCCGAAAACCATCGAACGCATTGAAACGCACGGAGTCACCACCATCGAAAAGCTGGCCGACATGACGCCGGAACAGCTCACAGAAATTCCGGGAATCGGCGAAAAGATGGTCGAAAAGATTCAGTTGTCGGTGGCCGCTTATTTCCAGTCGCTTGACAATCCGCAGCCGGAATCCGAATCTGTCGAGGCCCTCGCGGAGCAGGAAGCTTCCGAGGTTGCCGCGGAAGACGCGGAAATCGCCGAACAGGTTGCCGAGTCGGCGGACGTTGCCGCGGAAGAAATCGTGGCTCCCACCGAAGCGGAAGAAATCATCGCGGAAACGGCCGCGCAAAACGAAATCGAGACTGCGGAAGCCGAGAATTCTTCGGCAACCCCGGATGAAAGTCGCAACAAGTAGTCTGCCCGGAGGGCAATGACCGAGCCGAATCAAATTCGAATCAACGAGCTGGCGCGCGAGCTTGAGGTTAAGGCAAAAGTGATTATCCAATATTTGCCGGAAGCCGGCGTCACGGAAAAAAAGACGCATTCCAGCTCGATTGACGTTGCCGCGGCTGAAGTCGTGCGCAAGCACTTCCATGATCTGGCCAATGAGGAAGAGGCAGCAGAGCAGAAGGCTGCTGCGGATAAGACGGCGAAGGAAGCGGCTGCCAAAGCGGCTCGCATGAAACCGGCCGTAGTGGCTCCGCCCCCAGAGGCTCCCGCCCCTGTGACCCCTGCGCCTCCGGCCCAGGTTGTTGTCGAACCGCCCGCACAAGTAACGCATACACCGGCTCCGGCGGAAACCAAGCCGGCACCTCCCGCACCAGCTCCGGTTAAGCCGCCTCCCGCACCTCCCGCTGCCAACAGGCCGATTTCGACTCCGCCACCGGCGATTGCCAAGCCTACCGTGCGTTCAGCAGGTTCTCCGGCGGCGGCCCAAACACGCGGGACACTAAGGCCGCCTGGAGCCAGACCGCCTGCAGGGGTGCGACCCGGAACTCAGGGAGCAGCAGGCGCCAAAACCGCCGGAACGTCTCGGCCTGGCGCTCCAACCAAGCCACCAGCACCTAAACCAAATTGGAATCCATTGCCTCCGGGTGCACGCGTGAATCCTCCCGCGCCTCCACGGCCCACAAGCCAGAGGTCCGGCGGTCCGCAATCCAGATTTCCATCACGGCCCGGCGCCCCGGGACGCCCGGGACAGCCGGTCTCAGGCCGGCCGGGACAGCCCATTCCGGGACGTCCCGGGGCTTCGCGTCCGGGAGGACGTCCAACGCCAGGGCTGCCACCGGACAAAATGCCGCCGAAGGCGGAACCCGGAAAGCCAATTTACGAGCGCAAGCCCGCGGCTCGCGCACGGCCCACGATGGAGAAGCGCTTTGAGGAAGGCGAGCGCAAGCTGCATCCGGTCCGCGCACGCGTCGGCCCCGGCGAACGCCGCACCGCGCAGATTGAGCGCGCCCCGGCGCCGCCTCCACGCGAACCTCGCGAGATTACGATTACCGAAGGGGTAACCGTCCGCGACCTCGCTCAGAAGCTCGATGTGCGCGCCAAGGAAGTTCTGAAAAATCTGCTGGATCGCGGAATCTTCGCCAGCATTAACCAGGCGCTCGATACGGCAACCGCCACCACCCTTGCCGAAACCTTCAACGGCATCGTGAAGGTGCTGACGTTTGAAGAAGACGTCGTCCAGGAAGTCGCCCGGGAAGAAAAGCCAGAGAATCTTGAGCCGCGCCCGCCTGTGGTGACTGTGATGGGCCACGTCGACCACGGCAAAACCAGCCTGCTCGATGCGATCCGCGAGACGGAAATCGCAGCGGGAGAGGCCGGAGGGATCACGCAGCACATAGGCGCGTCGGAGGTTCATATCGACGGCCGCAAGGTGGTGTTCATCGACACGCCGGGCCACGAGGCGTTCACGCGCATGCGCGCGCGCGGCGCGAAAGTCACCGACATCGTGGTGCTGGTCGTCGCAGCCGACGATGGCGTGATGCCGCAGACGCAGGAAGCCATCGATCACGCAAAAGCGGCGGGCGTTCCCATCGTCGTAGCCATCAATAAGATCGACAAGCCGGGAGCGGAACCCGAACGCGTCAAGCGCCAGCTTTCCGAACGCGGGCTGATGCCCGAGGAGTGGGGCGGCGACACCGTGATGGTGGAAGTTTCGGCGAAACAGAAGCTGAATCTGAAGAAATTGCTGGAAATGCTTCTGCTGGTCGCCGACCTGCGCGAACTGAAATCCAATCCAAAATCCCCCGCCGCCGGCACGGTGCTGGAATCGCGCGTCGACAAGGGTCGCGGGGCGGTGGCCACCATTCTGGTGCAGACCGGAACGCTGCACACCGGCGATGTTTTCATCTGCGGCGCCGTCTACGGCAAGGTTCGCGCGATGTTTGACGATCACGGCCGCTCGGTAAACACTGCCGGGCCATCGACGCCCGTGGAAGTTATCGGCCTGCAGGGCGCTCCCGAAGCCGGCGACCAGTTCCAGGTGACCGACGAGGCGCGCGCGCGCCACATCGTGGAATTCCGGCAGGGCAAGCTGCGCGAAGCGACGCTGGCGCGATCGGCCGGTGCGCGCATCACGCTCGACCAGTTGCACGAACAGCTCAAGGCCGGAGACGTCAAGGAACTTCCGCTCATCGTCAAGGCGGACGTGCAGGGCTCGGTGGAAGTGCTGAACGAAATGCTGCCGAAACTCTCCGACGAACGCGTGAAACTGAAAATTATTCACGCCAGCATCGGCGCGGTCACCGAAAACGACGTCCTGCTGGCTTCGGCTTCCGGTGCGATTATCGTGGCGTTCAACGTGCGCCCGGATCGCAAGGCCTCCGACTTGGCGCAGCGCGAAGGGGTCGAGATTCGCCAGCACTCCGTGATTTACGAAGTCTCCGACGAAATCAGGAAGGCCATGACCGGCCTGCTCGAACCTGTCTTCAAGGAAACCCATTTGGGCCGCGCCGAAGTGCGGGACACCTTCCGCGTCAAGGGCGTGGGTATGATCGCGGGCTGCTACGTGCTGGACGGCGTGCTTAAGCGCGACGCCGACGTTCGCGTGCTGCGCGACGGCGCCGTGATTTATACCGGGCGCATCAGTTCCCTGCGGCGGTTTAAGGACGACGCCAGCGAAGTGCGCTCCGGCTTTGAGTGCGGTGTGACCGTCTCCAACTTTAACGACGTCAAGGTCGGAGACATTCTGGAATGCTTCCACCTGCAGAAGATTCTGCTCGCGGAAGCGTCCGCCTGATTTTTCCCGGCCTGCGCTTTAGCTCCGTCCGCCGGCGATCGCGGGCCCGATTCGCAAAAATGTTTCCCGGAAATGACGATGCCGATCGGCTTGCTCACCCTGGAAATTTACATCCCCGAGGCGCACTCGCTCAAAGACAAGCGGCAGGTGCTGCGCAGCCTGAAAGACAGGCTGCGGGGAAAATTCAACGTCGCCGTGGCGGAACTGGATGGGCAGGATTCCTGGCAGCGTTCCGTGGTGGGCGTCGTGAGCCTGTCCAATAATGCCGGGCACCTGGAACAATCCCTGCGCACCGTGCTTGAGGAATCCGAGCGGCACCTGGGGCGCGACCTGATTGGCCATGAACTGGAAGTGTTGTAACGAGCCGTGAAATCGAAATCAACAGAACCACTGCATATAGAGAGACGACAATGACGACCCCGGGACATCGCCACGAACGCGTGGCCGAGGAGATTCTTCACGAATTGGGCATTATGGTTGCCGGCGAGTTAAAAGACCCGCGCATCGAGGCGCTCGTCACCATCACCGAAGTCCGCGTCACGCCCGACCTGAAGCACGCGCGCGTTTTCGTCAGCGTGGTGGGAAACGAAGCCGAACAGAAGAGCACGATCCGGGGCCTGTATGCCGCGTCCGGCTACATTCGCCACGAACTGACCGAGCGCATCCAGCTTCGCCGCGCGCCCGAAATCCATTTCACGCTGGATCACTCCGAGGAATACGGCCAGCGCATCGAAGAACTGCTGAAGCTGACGAAGAAGCCCGTTTCCTGATCGGCGTCGCTTTGCGCACAAAATAATTCCATGCCCAGAAAACCACAACCCGCGGCGCTGGACGGCGCCCTGATCATCGACAAGCCGCAGGGGAAAACGTCGCACGACGTTGTCAACGCGGCGCGACGCATTCTGGGATTCCGCCAGATCGGACATCTGGGCACGCTCGATCCGCTTGCCACCGGAGTGCTGGTCCTGCTGCTGGGACGGGCCACGCGGCTCGCGCAATTTTATGTGGGCCGCAGGAAACGCTATACGTCCACGTTCCGCTTCGGCTTCGCCACCGACACCTACGACGCCAACGGCGCGCCGGCCGGTCCCGACACCGCCCCCAAACTGGATCGCTCGGAAATCGAGCGCCTCGCCGCCGCGCGCATTGGCTGCTTCCCGCAGATGCCTCCGCCGTATTCCGCGAAAAAGATTCACGGCCGCCCGGCGCACGAACTGGCGCGGAAGAAACAGCCGGTGGAACTGAAAGCTGTCGATATCGAAATCTACGATTTCTGCGTCAATGAAGTTTCCGGATCGCTGGCGAACTTTTCCATCGAATGCGCCTCCGGAACGTATATCCGCTCGCTGGCGCACGACATGGGCGCAGCCCTGGGCTGCGGCGCGCACTGCGCGGAAATTATCCGCACCGCGGTCGGCGAATTCACGCTCGATCAGGCCGTGAAACTCGAAGATCTGGAACACGCGGCAGCCGCGGGCGATCTGGCGCGCTACGTCATTCCGCTGGAACGCCTGCTTCCCGAATTGCCGAGCGTTACGGTGCTGCCCCAACAGGAACAGCGCGTGCGCCACGGCTCGAAATTCAACGTGCAGATCGCGCAAATCCAGCCCGGACGAACCAGCTCCGCGCAGGGCGCCACCGCCGAACTCAATTCCGGCGAATGGAAGCCCGCGCGCCTGCGCGTACTCAGCCAGCAGGACCGCCTGATCGCCATCGCCGAACCCATTGTCCCGCGCACCTACCAGCCCGTAATCGTCCTCGAAGCCGAAGCGTAGAATCTTTCCGCTCGCAAATGATCTGCTGCGATGGCATTGTCTTTCCTTCGCAAGCTTCCAGGGATTCCGCTAGGCATCAAAAAATTTCTGCAGGCGCCGCACGCCTTCCTGAAATTCCTGCTGCGGCGTGATTAGGCTGAGCACAAGAAAGCCATCCTTCGAAAAATTAAAAAAGTGGCCGGGATGCACCAGCACCGACCAACGTTCGAGCAGATTGACGGCCAGAGCCTCGTCCGTGCCGGTGACCGGCACGCGCAGAACGGCGTACCAGCCGCCTTCGCGGTCCAGGCGTGTCAGAAGGCTGGACTGGCCGAGCGCGGCGTCCAACACGGCAAGATTTTCCGAAATTCTCCGCTGCAATTGCGATTGCAACCCGTGCCGGAGCGCGAGAAATTCCGGCAGCGCCAGTTGCACCGGCGCGCTGGGTGAAAGATACGTGTCCGCGATGATCTCCAAACGCTCGACGGCAATGCGAACCGCGTCTTGCGGGCCGCTGACGACGGTCCAGGCGAGTTTCATCTGCGGCAGCAGGGAAATTTTCGACAGGCCGCTGAGCGTGAACGTGAGCGCCCAGTCCTGCAGAGCAAACGTCCGCGGCGGCTCCGGCCCGCCGGCATAATCGAGGAACACTTCATCGGCCACGATGGCCATTTCCCGCGCGGCGCAGATTTCCGAAAGCTCCGCCGCTTCGCGCGGCTTTACGAACGAGCCGGTGGGATTGTTGGGATGCACCACCAGCACGGCCCGCGAACGCGGCGTCAGCGCCGCGCGCAGCGAAACGAAATCGATTTGCCAGCCGTGATCGTACAGCAGCGGATAGGGAACCAGGCGAATGTCGGCGAGGTCGGCTAGAAATTCAAACAGCGGATAGCTGGGCGCGGGAACCAGGATTTCGTCGCGTTCTTCGCACAGCAACCGGAAAATGTGGCTGTAGGCTTCGCTGGTGCCCGAGGCCAGCAAAACATGCTCCGGATCGACGGGCCGTCGCGAACCGCCGAATCCGCTGCGCCCGCCGTAGTATTCCGCAACCGCTTCGCGCGCCTCGCGCAAACCCTTGCTCTCCGGACGATATGCCAGCGCGCGGGGATTGGCGAGCGCCGCGAGGATTTGCTGTTCAGGGTACGCCAGGCCGCATGCGGTGGGATTGGAGACGGTCAAATCCAATTCTTCCCTGCCGGCTTGCCGGTGCGCATCCAGCGCCCGCGTAAACCGGTTCGGATCGAGCCGCCAATTTGTGCGCGATGTAAACATTCATTCGAAATGAATCAGCACGATTTCCGGAAACGTTCCCAGACGCATGGGCGGACCCCACGTTCCGGCGCCGGAGGAAGTATAAACCGCCAGGCCGCCGAAACGATGTAATCCATAGGCAAACTCGCCGTAAATGCGCGAAACAATCAGCGTAAACGGAAAGAACTGCCCCCGGTGCGTATGCCCGGAAAGCTGCAGAGAAAAACCCGCCTCGGCCGCGATGCGCAGGCGGTCCGGTGTGTGCACGAGCAGGATGCTGGCCACGTCACGATCCAAACCCGCATGCTGTAGAGCCGCGCGGAATTTTTCCTCGCTGGTCGAGTCCCGGTAATCCACGCCGACAATCTGCAAGCCATCCAGAATAATCTTTTCGTTCTTCAATGTGCGGATACCGGACAGTTTCACGGCGTCCAGGTATTTCTCCGAGCTGGAGAATTGCTCATGATTCCCCGTCACGAAATAGCTGCCGAGCGGCGCGGAGAATTTCGCCCAGGGTTCGGCAAGCCGGGGCGCGTCAATGGCCACCCCATCGTACAAATCCCCGGGGATAAACAGCACATCGGGCTGGAGGCGATTCAGGATGCCGACGATGCGGCGGAGAAATCCGCGGTTGCGGATGTGGCCGAGATGCAGATCGCTCACCAGCGCCGCCGTGCGGCCGCGCCACGACGCCGGGAGATTGGGCAGCTTGACGGTGATTTTTTTTACGCGTATTCGCGCCGCGTTTCCGATGGCGTAAATGCCCAGCAGCAGGGCCACGCCGAACAGCGAGCCGGCCAGCGGCCGCCGCTGCATCCGCACGCCAAACATCAGGGGCGCCAGATAAACGATCCAGCACACGCACGCGGCGAGAAAAAAGTAAGTGACGACGCCAAGCCACAGCGCGGCAATCGCGTAAATCATCCGCGCCGCGAAATTGAAATACCGGCGCGCCAGGAAGGAAGTCCCCACAAAACTGATGGCTAGAAGCGCCAGGGCCGCACGCAGTTCAACGGTGCGGGCAAAACTCAGCGGCCCCCAGAAAAACACCAGCGTGCCGTACACGGCAAGATGCACCAGCAGCAGAACCAACTGGACGACGGCCACAAACCTGAACATTCTGATGCGCACTTTATGGCGTCCCCGATAAATGATTTTGCGATGCAGTGTTCATCGAAGACGCGCGCAACCCGGCGAGCGGCATTTTTAGCGGGTGAAAGTTCCTGTTTCCCAATTTCCCTGATTCCCCAGTTTATTGGTGCTGGTGATTTTCCGGTTTCTGACCTGTAGATTTAATTTCTCCGGAAGTTTCGATTTCCAGATCGTCCATCTGGCTTTTCGGGTTCAGTTTTTCCATTTCCTTGGCTTCCTCCGCAGTCATCTTGGGCAGATGGCGGATGAAAAGAACGAGTTGCCAGCTTTCGTCATCCTGATCGAGGTGCGGGTCTCCCCACGCCGGCATTCCCGTGAGCCGCACTCCGTTTCGAATGATGTAGTAGAGTTCGCCGTCGGTAAGATTCTGGGTAGCGGGCAGGCGCATGTCGGGAGGCTTGGGATACAGGCCATCACCCATCTCCGTATTTCCACTGCCATCATTCGCGTGGCACGTGGCGCAGTGGTCGGCCCAGTGGGCGCGGGCGTCGGCCATGACGGCGGGCGTGGCGCTCCCGATCCACGGATTCTCTTCCTGCTTCGCATCGCGAGGAATCGACAGGTCGCGAATGGTGCGCGCAACGTAGGTCTCCAGCGCGGAAGGAGCCTCGCGGGTGCTAAAACCACGGCGAATCACGCGGATGCCGTATACCAGCGCGCCAATCATCATCACCAGCAGGAGCAGGAGCCCTGTTTTCCACATTTTCATTTCAATTCTCCCTTACCGACCATAGAGAACGGGGCCCACAACAAAACAGGCTGGATAAGCCAGAAGCGATCTCATCAATGTCCGCGGAGGGTCCATGCTCCACGCTTCAGGGGCTAAAGCCCGGATCTTCTTGCAGTTTTAATGTCGCGGCTGAAGCCGCGACCCGCAACGCACATTTGACTCACAAAGCACTTCTATAAGGTGGCTTCCAGACAAAGGGTAGCATGGCTGCCTGCGCCGCGGCCCTTTCAAACATCGCGGGTGTGTTCGACGCGCGTGCCGAGGCCGCCCGGGGAGAGGGCGGGAGATTCAATGCCGCCGGCCGGCCGGATTTTGGGGGATCAGTGCGTTACCGGCTTATCGGATTCGACCTTGCCGTCACGAACGTGAATGATGCGGTCGGCGCGCTGGGCAACATCGTATTCATGAGTCACCAGAATAATGGTGTTGCCTTGGCTGTGCAGCCGCTCAAACAGGGCCATGATTTCATCGCCGGTCTTCGTGTCCAGGTTCCCGGTAGGTTCGTCGGCGAGCACGATGGAAGGCGAATTTACCAGGGCGCGCGCGATCGCCACGCGCTGGCGTTGCCCGCCGGAGAGTTCATTCGGTTTGTGCTGCATCCGCTCGGTCAGATCGACCGCCTCCAGCGCGCGTTTCGCCTTGGCGATGCGCTCCTCCACCGGAGTGCCGCTGTAGATCAGCGGCAGCTCGACGTTATGCAAAGCAGTGGCGCGGGGCAGAAGGTTGAACGTCTGAAACACAAAACCAATTTCCTTGTTGCGGATGTACGCGAGTTCGTCGTCATTCAGGTCATTCACCAAGCGCCCGGCCAGCCAATATTTCCCCGACGTGGGCGTATCCAGGCACCCGATCAGATTCATCAGCGTGGATTTGCCGGAACCCGAGGGTCCCATGATGGCCACGTATTCTCCGCGCCGGATCACGATATCGATCCCTCGCAGGGCATGCAGCTTTTCCGCGCCCATTTCGTAAGTCTTCCAAAGCCCTTCGGTCTGGATGGCAATCCCCTGATCGACCAGGTCCTGGCGAAACGAATCCGGCGAGATGGCTGGAGTAGGCATCATTGCATTCCTTGGGGTCGAACAATTTTAACTTTCATCTGTCACTTTCGGCGGAGAGTTGTCGACTTTCACGCGGGCATCCGGCTTGAGGGTACGCAGAGCCTTGTAGCTTCCCGTAATGACCTGATCGCCTGCTTGCACGCCGTTCAAAACTTCGATGTCGGTTACGCCAATGATCCCCGTGGCCACCGGAACAAACACGGCTCGCCCGCTCCGGACGACGAAAATCCCTTGTACTTCGTCCTGATCTCCCACAACACTCATTAATGGAGATGCCGCCGAAGCGGAATCAGATGCCGGGTGGTCCGCAGCCAGCGAGATCGAATCGTTTCCGGACCGCTTTGCGGCTTCCTGCAGCTCCTTTTTCATGCGCATGGCAAGCGCCTGAATGGGGATTGTCAGCACATCCTTTTTATGGGCGGTAATGATCTTGGCGGTTGAGGAGAGCCCGGGGCGCAAGCCCTTCGGCGGATTCTGCAGCGTGACGACCACCTTGAAATCCTTTGCTTCCTGATTCCCCGTGGTGGATTGCGTGGATGCCAGGCCCGAGCTGCGAAGGACCGCCTGCGTGCCGACTTCGGTGACCTTGCCCGCGAAATATTTTCCGGGAAGCGCGTCGATGGTGACTTCCGCTTGCTCGCCAACCCTCATGCTGGCAATGTCGGTTTCATCCACCATGACTTCCGAGGTCACCACGGACATGTCGGAAATCGTCATCAGGTAGCTGCCCGTGGCATTCTGTATTCCGGGAACCACATTTTCCCCCACGCGCACCGCAATGTAAGTCACCACGCCATTGATCGGAGCGGTATACGTGGTTTTCCGCAGGACATCGCGCAGGCGCGCCAGCATTGCCTGGCTCTGCTCCAGTGCGGAACGCGCCTGGCTGAGCTGCGCGCGGCCTTGCGCGGCGCGCGCCTTCGCGGATGCTAGGGCGGCGACGGCGCTATCGAAGGCGGCTTTCTGGGTATCATAATCCTGCTTGGGAATCAGGCCGGCCTTGAACAATGCCTGACCGCGTTGCCAGTTGAGCTTGGCGTGCTCCAAATCCGCCGCGCGCGACTTGATGTCGGCCTGCGCCGAAACGTCATTCGCCTGCGCGGCTCTGATTCCCGCCTCGGCCGATTGAATGCTGGCGCGCTGCGCTTCCACGTCCGCGCGGGGTTGGACGCTTTCCAGGCGCAACAGCACGTCGCCCTTCTTTACCTCATCGCCCTCTTTCACGACAATTTCCGTGATCTTGCCGATGCCCTCGCCCAGCACGTTGGTGTACGTCAGGGGCTTCACTTCGCCCGACGCGGTAACCACCGAGGTCAGGTCCTGCCGCACCACCGGGGCCGTCTGCACGGTAACGACGCCCTTATTGATCTGCCAGGAGGCAAACCACCATCCGCCCGCCAGAATTGCAGCGACACCTGCACCGATCCCGATTTTTCTCCACGTGTTCATGCCTTTACAGCCTTGAGCCTCTTGCCCGAGCAGTGCCTTGCAACACAAGCATCTGAATTCATTGCGTAGATCATTACGCAGACCATTGCGCAGAGAAGGTCCCCATCGTTTCCCGGCGACACAATTGATTCAGCACAGTCATCCGAAGGATCCTGCGAGCAGGTTGCGGAGTGATGGCTCATGAGGCACCGACTCTCCGGCCCAGTCAGATGCACGGGACGTGCCCCACTCAACATGAAATCTTACCGTCAATTTCAGGCGGAACAAAGGCATTTGCTTCCAGTCTCTTATCGATTCCGCTAACAGCGGAATCTCCGGCCGCTATGGGTGCGCCCGGGCACCCACGAAACCGGATGGGGCCGGGCAACCCGACAGCGCCCTCCTAGTTCTTAGTACTCGTCAGTGCACATCGCGCGGCACGTGGCGCGCGGGCGGGCCCGCTTTTAACGTTATTTATGTCCAGGGACAGCAACCTGCCAGGTGGCTCCCAGGCGGGCGCGCAGGGCCATAAAGCACGTGATTTGCGACGATTCCACGATTGACGGTTGACAGACCGGGGGATAGAATCTAGCTTCCGAATTAGGGGCGAGGTCGTTATCGAGGTCATTGTTATGAAGCGCTTGGGCCGAATTCCGTTTTTAATACTATTGAGCGGGGCATTGCTGCTGCCCGGCAGTGCGTATGCCAAGAAAAAGAGCCAGCAGGATTCCGGAAAGAAATCGGAAAAAAGCCCCAAGAATTTAAAGAAGCTCGAAAAGGAGCTTGCCACCCCATACAAAAAGTGGCTGGAAGAAGAGGTTCCTTACATCATCACCGATGAGGAACGCACCGCTTTCCTGCAATTACAAACCAACGAGGAGCGCGAGCAGTTCATCGAGGCCTTCTGGCAGCGCCGCGACCCCACCCCGGACACCGTCGAAAACGAGTATAAGGATGAGTATTACCGCCGAATCGCCTATGCCAATGAACGATTTGCGTCCGGAGTCCCGGGCTGGCGGACCGATCGCGGGCGCATTTACATCATCTGGGGACCGCCCGACGAAATTGACTCTCATCCGACTGGCGGAACGTACAACCGCCCCATGAGCGAGGGTGGCGGAACCACCACCACATATGCTTACGAGGATTGGACATATCGATACATGGAAGGGATCGGAAGCAACATCACCATCGAATTCGTGGATCCCACCGGTACCGGCGAATATCATATGACCATGGATCCGGGCGAGAAGGATGCGCTCAAGGAAGTGCCCGGAGGCGGAGCAAGCATGATGGAACAATTGGGCATGTCCA
>Ga0307373_10002330_pt1 | contig 34373 bp, 31 predicted proteins | sample OX2MG_FD_202534 | JGI IMG/M metagenome (GOLD analysis project Ga0307373, IMG submission 202534) | Soil microbial communities from Risofladan, Vaasa, Finland - OX-2 | ecosystem: Environmental > Terrestrial > Soil > Coastal area > Acid sulfate soil | place: Finland: Risofladan, Vaasa | collected...
AAACCCGATTTTAGAGGGGTTTCTCAACTTCGCCGATGAAACCGAAACCCTGAACCTCGGTAAACAACTGAATCTGTTCGAGTTTTAACCGGACAGTACTGACTCTCAATAATTAGTGTACTGAGGTAGGAAATCCCCTCGGGTAAGCTGTGAAGGCCTCTAAAGAGGATCGAGAAAACGCGAAGCCATGTTCCAGATATCTGCTGCGCCTTCCCGGAAGGCTGATCAGTGCCGCATGTGTGAGGTCCTGGGCGGAGCTGCGGAGCCCTACCGCAGCCCGCCCTACCTTTGGAGAAGACCCGACGGGGGAAAACGAAAGTGGTTCAGCCCGGCGGCTACATCTCGGCGGATTGCGCCTCTTGCGTCCCCATCTGAGGAACCATCACCTTGATTTCGACTCTCCTGTTCTCTATACGGCCTTTTCGGGAAGAGTTTGGAGCAACAGGAGCTGCTTCGCCGTAACCCAGGCTGTAGATTCGGACCAAGGGGATGTTGTGCTCCAAGGTAAGGTACCGAATGACCGCGTTGGCTCGTTGCTGGCTTAATGCCAGATTGTACTTTTTCGGCCCGGTCTTATCGGTAAACCCCTGAATCTCGATCACGTAATGTTTCAAAGGATTGACGGTTTGAGCGATTTCATCCAGTTGTAGCTTGTCAGCGGCCGTCAGATCGCTTTTGTTGAGGCCAAATAGAACGACCGTATGCTGAGTAGCCTGATAGTTATCGATGTTGTTGACCATGTTCTGAGCTTGGTTCGCAGCAGAAAGGCCCTTTTGCGCAACCTGGTTAGCGGCTTGCGCGTGCTGGTCGGCTTGACCAGCCGCTTGACCGGCCTGATCGGCACTGTTTTGCGCCTGGGCGATTCCTGTCTCGGTTTTCTTATCCAGGTCTCGGATGTCCTGGGCGTTCTGAGACGTCTTCTGGTCAACTTTGCCAATCCGTGCTTCAAGCGGACCTGTAGTGTTGCGGACAAATCTCCGCGTGGCAACGCAGCCCGTGGCGAGCAAAAGCAACGGGCTTAACCCTACGACAGCAAGTTTGGTAGATTTTGTGGCATTCATTTGCACTCTCCCAGCGGTACACGATTATTTCGCATTGGGTTGTGCACTCTCGATGCCAAAGCCGCCGAAAACTCTAAGTCCTCTAAAATCAAAAACAAATTCTCACTGCGCTTTGCGCGATGGACCCTTAATGGAGGGCAGAGCTTGTAAAATTTTCTCGTGAACGACCCCAAGGGGAGGGTCAAGGGTTGTACCGGAGGACGGGCTCCACCAGGATATTACCCAAACTTGCCCGACTAACGGCAGTGAACCATTCTTGCATTGGCTGCCGTTGGTCATATGAAGCGAGGCCAGAAGGAATTAAACGCTTACGTGCGGGCGACTTCTGACTGAATGTGAGCGAGCAGCTTTCGAAATGCCTCTCCGCGATGGGAAACGATGAATTTTTCCTCGACGCTCAGCTGTGCAAATGCCTTTCCGAGCGGAGGATGGAAAAAGTAAGGATCGTAACCGAAGCCGCCCGTGCCACATGGCTTTTCCTGAATCAAACCATCCGCTCTGCCCTCGACGACGGCCAAGATTCGTCCTCGTTCGGCCAGGGCGACAACGCAAACGTAGTGCGCCGAGCGTTTTTTCTGTGGAAACTTGGCTAATTCACTGAGCAGTTTTTGATTGTTGGCTTCGTCGTCTGCTTCGGGGCCTGCGAAGCGTGCGGAAAAAACTCCGGGGCCTCCTTTCAGCGCGTCCACGCACAGGCCGGAGTCATCGGCGAAGACGGGACTTGCTGTAAACTGGCTATAGTGGAGGGCCTTTTTGCGGGCATTGGCCTCAAAGGTTTTGCCATTTTCAACGCAGGCGGGCAGGTTGTCGATCCCCGGGAGCAGTTGAACGTTAATCTCCAAGGCCATTGCCGCCTGTTCGAACTCCCTGAGTTTCCCGGGATTATTTGAAGCCAAATAAATTGTGGGCATCATGGTTCGAGGTGACTGCGCAAGAGTTTAAGGATGCTTCTGGCTGCGAATCAATGGGCATCGCGCGATCTGGCTAAATCTTCCGTAAAGACTCGAGCACCCCAGTCGCGCAGGAGAAAGCGCGGTTGCGTCATGCTTTCGCGCTTGGCAACTCAACGTTCGTGATGGACTTTTGGAGCAGGACCAATTGCTGGATGGCCGGCCGGGTCAACTCGATCAAACGCGAAAGATCTTCACTGCTAAACGGGCATTTCTCCGCCGTGGCCTGGATTTCGACGAAACGGCCTGACCCGGTCATGACCACGTTCATATCCACCTCGGCACTGGAATCTTCAGAATAGTCGAGGTCAAGAAGAGTTTCATTGCTGATAATCCCAACGCTGATGGCCGCAACAAAATCGCTCAGCGGAATTTGTTTTAATACTTCCATCTCCCGAAGCTTTTTGAGGGCCAGGGCCAGCGCCACCATCGAACCCGTGATCGAGGCGGTCCGCGTGCCGCCGTCGGCACGGATCACGTCGCAGTCGATCCATACGGTCCGTTCTCCAAGTTTTTCAAGGTCAACGACGGCGCGAAGGGAGCGGCCGATCAGCCGCTGGATTTCCATGGTGCGGCCGCTTGGCCGCCCTCGGGTTACCTCGCGGGGAGTGCGAGAATCGGTGGCGCGTGGAATCATGGCGTATTCACTCGATACCCATCCCTTTCCTGAACCCTTCAAGAATGGGGGGACTCCCTCTTCCACCGAAGCGGTGCAAATCACTTGCGTCTCGCCCAGACGAATTAGAGCGGATCCTTCAGCGCTGGAGATGAAATGGGGAATAATCTCCAGCGGACGAAGCGTAGTGGCTTCCCGATTGCCGGCGCGCACCAGTTTCCCGCTGGAATAGATTAGGCCGGAAAGCAATTTGGGAGTTGACGGCATAAGTTCTCCTGACTTTACTGAGTTTGGGCAATCAAAGCTGGCTCGGGCGCAAAATAGCCGGTTAGATCGATGTGGCCGTCCAGGGTTTGCACCTCTTGTCCCTGAACGAGGAACTTTACTCGTTTCACGGCGGGAATGTTGGCGGCGAGCGAGTCGACGATGGAATAAACGGCCAGATCCTCGCTTTCAATCCCCGGCGTAAAATCCGACAAGGCTTCCTGGGAAAGGTCGATAACGGCTGTCCCATCGGGAGACAGGAAGACGGCCCTGAGGGTTGTCGACGGGGGCAAGGTGCTGCCGTGCCCTTCGTGAGAGCCTTCGATGAGCGCCAGCAACACCTGCTTGATGCGTTTGACGTCCTCCGAGGCAAGTTTCAGTGAACGACTTTCCGCGATGAGCTTTCCGTCCGCGTAGGACGGAAAGTAGAGGATTAAGGTTTGGTTTTGACCTCCCGCCTGCTGCAGTGCCGCCTCACTCAGGCGGGTCCGGGCCGCCTGATCGGCGCTCTGCGTGTTGGCATTTGCAGGTGAAAGGTGCCGCCGCAAAGTCAGCAAGTAATAGACTCCCACGCCGAGAACCGCGGCGACGACGATGCTCAAAATCAGACCACGGCGAGACATAAGCTAAGATCGCCCTCCCTGGAAGTTTTCGAGCGCCTGAACAACCGCAGCGGCGATCTGGTCCTGAAAAGATTGCTGGGTCAGGGGAGCGGGATTGCTGCCGGGGGCAAGGCTTCCCACTTCGATGGCAACCGCAGGCGCGGCGATGCTTCGCAAAACCCTGAGCGGTACTTCCATGGGGGCCGCGGCCGCAACGCCGGTGGCCTTTTCGAGATCTTGCTGCAGGCCTTGAGCAAGTTGCCGGCTACGGTCCAGGTAATCGAGTTGGACCTTTGCCCAGGGAATAAAAAGTGGCAGCGGGTCCGTACCCGAGGCCAGAGCCACAGGCGAAGAGGGGCGATAAGTGTAAACCATCACGCGCGGAGTCGAGGGGCCAAAGTTTCCCGCGTGAAAGGAGATGAAGGCAATGGGATGCGCCGTATTGGCCTCCGTGGCGCGCTGATCAAAATCCACAGTTTGGTCGCCCGTTCGAGTGAGAACGATTCGATACCGGCCCGTCGCCTGAAGCGCTTTGCTTACGCGTGCCACAATTTGTGCCGTCAGGTTCTTTTCGAGAAGGCCGCCTCCTCCGAGCGCTCCCGGGTCACTGCCACCATGTCCCGCGTCCAACACGACGGCGGGCAAAGAGAGGTTGGGTACCTGCATTAACGGCTGGGTTGCGGCCGGAGCAGGAGGCTGGCTTGGAGCCGGCCGCGGCACCGGAGGAGGCTGCGGGAGCGCAGGGGCCGGACGTGCTGCCGCGACTTCCGGTTTCATGATATCTGCTACCAGGATTTTCTTTTCCTTGCCCAAATTCGGGTAGAAATCCAATCCTGCCATGGCGGGGGTCAGGACCAACTTTGGGTGGCCATCCTGATCGTCGAATTGCACTTGCGAGATGTAGGCATTCTGGAACTGAAAGTCTGGCTTGATGGGTTCTACGGGACGGTTGCCCAGGTATAAGATCCATTTGCCGTTTCGGGCCGCCGTTCGAAGATTGATTTGCTCCGAAAATTGAAATGTTAACCTGGTCCCCCCTGGAAGCGGCTGCATGTGGAGGGTGAATGAGTTGGGCTTAATATTCCCGATGAAAACGCGATTTTCACCCATCTGGTATTCAACGGTTTGATTGATGAGGGTCGGCAGGATTTGGGTCACGAAATCGACAGGTACCATCCACTCTCCGTCCACTGTTCGGGGCGGATTGGAAAGCTTGAGCTTGGCGTTGTTCAGCCGCACCGTCGGGTTCTTTTCATGGAACCTGATTTGAGTGCTCTCAAACCAAACCTTCAGAGACTTTTTTTTCGCCTGCAGACCTCCCACCTGTCCGAAAAGATTCAAAAGCTTTAGCACGGGCAGGTACTGGACGTTTTGAAAGGTCTTCGTGGGGAGGACAGAGTGCGAATTGGGGAAATAGATGATAAAGTTTTCGCTCCGGGCGGGGCGGGCGGGCCACATGAGCAGCATGATCGCGGCGATGACGCTAAGGCAGAGCCAACGGGAGGATTGGACGCTGTGCTTGATGTGTGTGGTCAAAAAGTTCACGCGCTGTAGACTTCGGCTGGCGGGACCAGCAACCCACGCCAAGTAATTATTTTAGTCGAACCCCTTCAAACGTTGCAATTATCCCAAACGGAGATTGACGAGTGAAGCTGAGGTAAGAGGCGACGTGAGCGAAAAAGGCGTTGAAGGTTGCGGGGGTATTTCGTGGTGCTGCTCCGCGCTTTAGGCGTCGCCGCCCCTGCTGGCCGCAGATCTTTAGGGCGGTGCTCCGAGGGAGTAATTGTGGATATCGCCAAACGCTCCCGCCCCAATGTGAACAATGGAAACCCAGCGTTCCAGCTTGTGATGTCCCGTCCGGTGCAACCAGTAGGAAAGGCCGATGGATAGCGCCGCGCCGGCGACTTCAATGCCGGCAAACAGGGGCTTATTGTCAACGATATTGTTACTGAGCAGCACCTCATTGTGACCCAGACTGCGAAAGTGGCGCGTCGAGGTGTAGTCGAGGGCGCGGACCGCTGCCACTCCAGCGAAGAGCATCAAGTTGGTCTTGTCGAAGAAACGATGCGGGCTTCGCAAGGGCTGGCTGGCGTGGGTTGGCAAGGGGGACTTTGCCTGCACGCGAGGTTGCTCTCCATCCTGCTGGGCTATGAGCCGAACGGGCGCGGCTCCCATTGCCAGCACGAGAACAACCCCCGCCAGGGCTTGTGAAAGGATTCGCTCCCGCCTCTGGATTTTCAAAGATCCCATATCTTTCAATTTTGGATCATCACTCCCGTCTGAGCGCGGGGTCTTTTGGCTTGACTTACCAAAGGCAGGACCCGGCAACACAACGAGGACGCCTACTTGCGTCGAGCCTTCCGGCTCCAGCGGCCGCCGCACTCCATAAGGTATACATCGAGGACACGACGCTGAAAGCGGGGCTCGTGTTCCACCGCTCTATAAGCACCCTTCCTTGCCACGCAGTCTTTGATCTGTTTTCCCGGTTGGTCTTCCCACGCGCAATCGAACGCCGCAAGATACTCAGAATAAGTCCCAAATGGGGAAGAAGCGCCATGACCTCGAACGACATTTAGCCCCTTCTTTGCAAATTGGTCCCAAGCCACGAACCGCTCCGGCCGTACGAACGCTGCCACCTTCGACAGGACCGAGATTAGTCGGTTTTTTCCTTCTTTGCTTCCGAAATGGGGCCGTAGGTCTCCTTCGAGTCTATCAAGAGCCTGCCCAGTGGTTTCACGAACTGCCTCTTCAAATTCAGGCGACCCTTGTAGCTCGCGTCGGAACTCGTCGTGTTTTCCCTTCAATACTGTGCGGCCTACGGAATACTCCCTAAGGAAAGAAGCAAACCTGTGCGGGTCGGCTAGGACCGGATTGCTAGAGATAGTGCCGCTATGCGTATACACATCGTACCAGCTTTCCCAATTTCCCCGGGCGATCTTAATCAGGTCGGGTATCAGATGGTCTTCCAAAGCGTAAGGCTTCAGCAACTTCTTCATATTAGCGTCACCTCCCAATTGCAGTTACCTGACAACCATCACTCCGTGCGGCGGCAGGTACAGGGCGGTCCCATCGGCCGTCACGCGGGTTTCCGAGGTTCCAAACACTGTGGTGTATCGTGCTCTCGGGCTCCCAAGACCGCTCAAGGCGCACGTGGCAGGCAACTCTGTGAAATTCGCGATTGCAATGCTGTTGTGCATTGGAAAGATAGCGACTCGCGGCGGAGCGTCGAGCGACGTCGGCACAAACCTGGCCACCTCACTGCGCAGTTTTCTAAGCGCGGAGCGCGTTTGCGGATCCGGTTGAGTGACCTGGTCCTGCTCATTAACGTCGGCCAGGCGTGGCAACTGATCTGAAAAGACGATGATCTGCCCCGCGCCTTCCGGGACTTTTCGCAAGAGTTCGTCCTTTGCCAAGTCAACATTATTGACCGGTTTCAGGCGAGGGTCGGCGTTCAAACGATGGGCCAGAGACTGGCTCATGAAAGCCGTCCCGCCTTCCTCGATGTACTGGTCGAGCTCCGGCACAAAATCCGTATCGCCCATGGCCTGAGCCGCGAACAGCGCCACCCGCGCTTTGGCAGGGAAGTGCGCTACCGGCAGAAGCGGGATACCGAGCATTCCGATCTGGTCAAGAATATAGGGTTCGTCGCCGGGGTCGCTGGAGGGAGGCTTGTAGGCCGGAATGCCCTTCCAACCCCCGACAAGTTTGGCCAGGCGATCGAGTTGCTGGCGATGAGCGGCCAGTATCTCGGCCTGTGCGCGGTAGGTGCTGGAATTCAAGTCTCCATAATGGAAAAGCATGGCCTCCGGCGCCCCGGCAAGAACCGTGACATAAGCCTGGTCCATGTAGAGGATGGGGTCAGTGGCATACGGATCAAACCAGCCTCCGCCTTCCTTCGGCCCTGCAACATCGGCGAGCCAGCGGTAAAGGAAGAACCCGCGGTATTGCTGCACGTGCGCCCATTTGCCAGAACTCGGGTCCCGGAGCTCGGTGCCGACCCAGATGCGATCATACAGCGCCGTCTCCTTGTCCACCACGTAGCCCCGGTTCTGGAAAGTGTCGTACCACTGGGGGAATTTCAGGATGATTTTGACGCGGGGATTGACCGCCCGTGCCGCTCCGAGGACATCCGTGCGGCTCATCTCGATCATCAGCTTGTCGCGGTATTCCCGCCAGCTCATCGAGCCCTTGGCCGCCGAACACTCGGAGCATCGGCAGTCGGTGCAGAAGAAATCGTCGATCATGATTTCATTGAACATGCTGGCGGCATACCGGAAAATCTGCGCCAAGCGCTCCTGGTTTTGGCGATTGGTGTAGCAAACGAAGACCGGATTGCCGCTTGAGGTCTTGCCGAGGTGGACGGTGGTGACGCAGCCGGAAACCTCGAGGCCAGCATGCCGGAAAAAGTCGCGTGAGGTCTTGAGCGTAGTGGCATCGGCCTGATAGCCGCGAAAGACCTCTAAGTAAACCTTGGAAATCCCCATCCGGCGACAGAATTCCAGAGCCTGCTCGCGCCCGGCGGGTGTTGAAAGCTGGTCGCGGACGTCCTGGGCGGTAAAGAGCGTTTCCCACTGGACCGCCCGCGCGGCCGGGGCACTCATCACAAGAAGGAGAAGGCAGACCGGCGCAAGTCGCAGAAGCTTTGCGATTTTGAAACGACAACTTGAAGTGGGCATCAATTGAGTCCTCCGTGCTTTAAAAATAAACACGCGCAACTAACGGCTCCGGAGACAAGGTCGAACCCGAGGCCGGCAAAATCCGCTATGAACAGCATCGGTCGGCGTAAGGGGCGATGGTCCCGCAAACACGCCGGAACCAGCATAGGGACCGGCAAGGAAAGATGTCAATGCTAAAGCGTCGGCAATGTCGATTTATGGAAAGTGGGGAGGGCTAAGTTGCCCCTGGATCCCTCGGAGCGATGCGGGGGAAATTGGCCTCAGGCGGGGCAGGGTAGCCAGGTCACGAGAGGAACTGACTGCGGATTGGCTATGGAAGAACCCCCACGGTCAGAATCGTTCTGACTGCGGCTACCCCATCCCCATTAAGAATTCTAACCTAATTTTATCTTAATGCCGCCTGGTTTTAGGTTCGCTTGGGCCATTTCCCCCACAGCGCTCCTTTGTTTTCAATAGCTTCCTGGCTTCGTTTTGAAACAAATAACATCTTTGTTTTCGTTTTGAACCCGCGAAAACCCCGGGAAACCTTGCCGCGTCTGTTTTTTGATGCTGCCGCCGGACTTTCCACATCCACACATTAGGCTAGTAAGCTAGTTCGATTGTGTCAGGCCCCGGCCGGCGGGGATTTGCCGGAACCGAAGGAACGCCGCTGCCCCGTCATGGCCCGGCGGCGAGGAGTTGCGCGACCCGCCGAGGGTCCGACGTCGGCAATTTGCAGGTGTAATTTTCGCACACGTAGGCCGTGGCCTTTCCGTCGAGCGGTTGCATGCCATTAATGAAGGGCAGCCATGGGGCGAGCTGCTCGCGCTGGCCGGGACCATCGACCAGGAAAAGGATTTTGTTGGGAAGATAGCTCTGGTTAACCAGGCGGAGGAGCGTTTGCGTGTCCGGCGAGGCGGGATCGCCGGCGATGACGACTTGCCGGGGCGGCGCAAGGGAGAAATCCACCGCCGCGACCATTTGAGGAACGGTTTCAGGGGCATTCTCAAGCTGGCGGCCGAAGGCGCTAAAGAGTTTTTGAGCCTTGTCGCGCCAAGCGTCGCGGTCCGTCATTTGCGCGAGGCGCAGGAGGTTCATTGCAGCAACAGAATTCCCGGAAGGTTCCGCACCGTCGTAAGCGTCGCGCATTCTGATGAGGATTGAAGCGTCTGCGAGCGGAGTTGAAAAGTAGCCGCCGTTCTTGCCGTCCCAGAAGATCGGGTCCTGTTTTTCCTCGAGTTCGACCGCCCACGCCAGGTAAGGAACCTTAAACGAGGCTTCGTAGAGGTCAAGCAATCCCTGGATCAGGTAAGCATAGTCGTCGAGAAAGCCGTTGATGGCCATGTCGCCCGAGCGGTAGCGGCGCTTGAGATTTCCGTCCTGCTCGTCGTAGAGCTTCGACTGGATAAAGTTCGCGGCGGTTTCGGCGGCACCGAGGTAAGCGGGATCATCCAGAACCTGTGCAGCGCGCGCGAAAGCGGAAATCATCAGGCCGTTCCAGCTTGTGAGGACCTTATCGTCGAGCGCAGGGCGGGGCCGGCGGTCGCGGGCCGCAAGCAGTTTCCCCCGTGCCGTGGCAAGCACGGTTTGAATCTCAGAGTCTTGCTCGCCGAAGTGCTGGGCAGTTTCCTCGACGGAATGGACCGCCTGCAGGATGTTTTTCCCTCTGAATTCGTCTTGCGGATCGTTTTCGACGTTTCCGGAAGGTTGCACATCGTAGACGTAATTGAAAATGGCAGCCGCTTGGGGTTCCAACACCTGCTCGATCTCCGCAGCCGTCCAGAGGTAAAATGCGCCCTCGCCATCCTCCGGCTTTCCTTTTTCAATCAAGCTGTCGGCGTCTTCGGCGCTGTAGAATCCTCCTTCGGGACTGCGCATATCGCGCAGGACGTAGCCAAGAATGTCGCGCGCCGTATCCGCGTAGAACGGGTCGCGAGTGATCTGGTAAGCGTCAAGGTAAGCAAGGGCCAGTTGCGCCTGGTCGTAGAGCATTTTCTCAAAGTGCGGAACGTGCCATCGAGCGTCCACCGAGTAGCGGTGGAAGCCTCCGCCCAGGTGGTCGTGAATCCCTCCCCGGGCCATGGCGCGTAACGTGTGGAGCGTCATCGAGAGCGCATCTTTATCGCCCGTCCGGGCGTAATAGCGCAGAAGGAAATTGAAGACGATCGGGCGCGGGAACTTGGGAGCGTTGCCGAAGCCGCCGTGCGCGGGATCGTAGCTGGCTTTGATGTGCTGGTAGGTCTGGTCGAGGGTTGGCGTTCCAACCGCGGCGCCGCCGGCCGGAGCGTTCACAGCCTTCTCAAGGTTTTCGGTGACGTCTGCGGCGGATTGTTCGATCTTGCTCTGATCTTTCTGCCACGCCTCCGCAACCCGCATCAGCACTGTGGTGAATCCCGGGCGGCCATAGCGGTCCTCGGGCGGCCAGTAGGTGCCGCCAAAGAAAGGCTTCAGCCCGGGCGTCAGGAAAACCGACATCGGCCAGCCTCCGCCGCCGGTGGTGGCCTGCACGAAAGTCATGTAGATGCGGTCCACGTCCGGGCGTTCTTCCCGGTCCACCTTGATGTTGACGAAATACTGGTTCATGATCTCCGCGATCTTGGGGTCGGAAAAAGATTCGCGTTCCATCACGTGGCACCAGTGGCAGGTGGAGTAGCCGACGGAAAGAAAAATGGGTTTGTTCTCGCGCTTCGCCAGTTCAAACGCCTCCGGGCCCCAGGGATACCAGTCCACCGGGTTGTGGGCGTGCATCTGCAGGTAGGGGCTGCTTTCGTGAATAAGGTGATTTGTATAGCGGTATTCGCCGTGCTGCGCTCCAGCTTGTGTCATGGATGGAAGCCCTCGGTCCATTATGCCAGCCAGCGAGCCCAAACTCCACAGACAACCTTCCCCCTGAAAAATGCCTGCCGACTTACAGTTCACGATAGAGATCAGGCTCACGCTGTAAGACGCTCCGCTGCCTCGGGAGGTGCTATGCTATTGCCAGCCCTATACAGGACACGTAAGGTTGTGAGAACAATTCTTCGAGTCTCGATGGCTGTTGCCGCAGGTGGGTTTGTTATCAGCTTCGCAATCCATGTGCGCTCCTTGCTCGGCTGGCCACTGTCCGCTACAGTGTGGCTGGCGGTGCATGCTGGAATTTTGGTTCTAGCACTGCCTTACATATGGATTGTCAGGGCTTTCAGGGCTGAACGGAAGCCCGGCACTCTCGTCTCTGTCAGGCGCTTCTACAAGGGCTGTCCTTCGTGGATGAAGAAAACAGTTACCGGACTGTTCGCGTACTTCGTGCTTGTAATGGTTGCCTTCTCCATCAAGAACCACGGCGGTGGCGGAAGCACGGACATCAAGAAGTGGGTTGCACGGGATGTCGCAGTTTTTTTCTCCAGTGGCTGGATGAGTGCCTATTCGGCCCTGTTTGCAATCTTCTTCTCGGCCTCTAGAACTATTCCATGGCCCCTACGATGCCCGAATGGTCATCGAGTCCCGCCGGGGCGTGGCTATTGCGAGGAGTGTGGGTCGCTGGTCGAGACTCCAGGGGCAACGGACCAGCCCAATGCAAAATAACCCTCTTTCTTTAGATCCCGAGCCGACTCCAGCTATAAGCTTTCTCGTTCTGACCCCAGCCAGCGCGTGTCGCAGCGATTGCTATCAGCGTGCTGCCTTCGCTCAAAACCGCGCGCCGGACCGCGTCTCTACTGAGTGAGCCAGACTTCACTTAATCCGTGTGAAAGACTTCTCGCATGTTGGCCCACCATTCTCCTTGTTGCCGGGTCGGAAGAGGTTCCTGCAGGGGTCCCATAACGGCCCACCATTCTTGCGTCTTAGGATCGGCAGCCATCTTGGCCATGTCTGCGTCGAAGTCCTGCCCGACGTATTCAAAGTAAGCGAACAAGGTGTCATCCTTAAAAAAGATCGAGTAGTTGCGGATGTTGCATTCGTGGATCATCTTGAGGACTTCTGGCCACACGCTGGCATGATAACGAGCATATTCTTCCAGCCGGCCCGGCCGGAGCCCAATCACTTGACCATATCGTTTCACGTTTCCTCCTCCTGCTGTCGGATTTGCCTTGGGCGTTTTCTTCCTTAGATCCCAGGGCTAAAATCGAGCACGCTCTCATTTAGCTTGAGTTTTCCCTTTCTCGCCAAGGCTTCATAAATAGGCGCGAAACCACTCCACCGTTCGCCGAATCACTTCTGACTCCCCGGCAACCGACGTGAAGGTATGATCGGCGCCGGCGATGATGACTTTCTCTTTGACGCGGGCGCCGGAGGCACGGAGAAAGTCCTGTGCGTGGGAGCGAGGCACCGTTTCGTCTTTTCCGGGATGAATGATCAGGGTGGGGTTGGGAAATCGCGCAATGGCTTTGACAGGATCGATCTTTACTGCTTCCTGTAGGAATCTTACGGAGACCTCCCACGATTGCTTGAATGTCAGCCCCAAAAGAGAATCCATCGGTTTTCCGAATTTAGAATAAAATCCTACCACGCTTCCCGAGGGACTTCACTCGCGAAGATCAGGAGCAAAAGAGCAACCATTTTGAAGAGATGACCGCTATCGAGATGCAGGTAATCGACTTTGAGTAAACGAACCTGTTGCGTGACGGCCTTACATTTCCAACGGTGAAAAGGAGCAAGAGATGCACGTCAATCTTTGGAGTGATATGTTTGTTCCGGGACTGCCGGTGATTGACAAGATTTTGCGCGCCATCATTGTTTACGCCTTCCTGGTGGTGGCGCTTAAGCTGGCCGGAAGACGAGAGCTTGCCCAATTGAACACCTTCGACCTGGTGGTGCTGCTGATGATTGCCAACACCGTGCAGAACGCTACCATCGGCAACGACAATTCCATCACCGGTGGGCTGATTGGCGTAACCGCGCTGCTGGTGGTGAACTATCTCGTGGTGCGGTTCGTCTATGTTCACAAGAAGGCGCCGGGCTTGAAAGAGGATGCCGGGGAAGTACTCATTGAAAAGGGAAGAATCCAGGAAGCCCCTTTGAAGAAAGAAATGATCACACTGTCTGAGCTAAAGGAGGCCGCCAATCGGCAGGGTTTCGAGTCGCTCGAAGAGGTTGAGCGAGCGGTCCTTAATCCGGATGGGACTTTCGCCTTTATCGGGAAGAAGAAGCCGGAGGCGGCGGGCGGCGAGTATCACGAAATTCTAAATCGCCTGGACCGCTTGCAAGAGCAGATGGGGAAGTTGCGGCCTGCCCAAGGCCTGCCGGGAGCGTGAGCCGGGCCGCGGCAATGTGTTCCGTTCATTTTGCCGGCTACCCGTTTCAGCCGGCGCCAGCGGCCAGGTTGGTTAGGCCCGGCGCGCCGGAAGTGGCGGCGCTCAGGTCAGCGGGGATGCTCGCGGACATACGTCACGCCGCAGAGATTGAGAACATCGTGGGTTAACGGTTGAACTCGCGCGATTCGGGCCGGCAGAAAGATGTTCCCGCCGCCCGACGAATAGGGAATGGCCACTTGAATTTCCCAGTCCTTTTCATAGGCGCGGCGGCTCTCAAAGCAAAGTCCGCTCCGGGAAACATTCCGAGCCTTGACAAGGTCTTCCCCAAATTCCCGGGTTCTGATACAGGCGATGACCTTTATGTCTCGCCGCGCTTCGCGGCGCTTCTCCTCGCCTTTTTCCGCGGCGGCAGTGGAAGAAGAGGATGGCTCGGGAGTGGAAGACGATGGCTCGGCGGTGGAAGAGGACGGCTCGGCGGAAACCGAGCCGAACGATTTCTTCCATATCGTCGAGTCTCTGCAGCGCTTGCAATACCGGGAAAGATCCCCGTTGGATTCCAGGACTTCCAACTCAAACCCATCCATATAGGCCAGTTCCCGCGTGTGGCAAGCCAGACACTCGAGCACAATGCGGCCAACCGCGCCCGCCGAGTCCCCCCGCGGAGGGAAGCTGATTCCCCAGGGGTTTCTCTCGGGTTCCAGCAACGAGATCCCATAAGAGTTCTGTTTCTGCTTGCCGTTGATCCGCCCAATAACACGGGCTGCAGATTCCTTGCCGGTTTCAAGGCAATGAACGGTAATCTCCTGGTCCGGCGAGAGGTTCTGGCGGAGCAGGATTTTGGCGCCGTGTTGGCTGACCAGTTCCGTTCGTCCTTCGCACAGGAAGACGTCGCCGAAAAGGTTTGTTCCCGTAACCTGGATGGGTAGAACTACGGAAACACGATCACCTTGTCGGGAGCGGCTATTTTGCATGTCTCCGTCCCGTCTGGAAATTAATGGGGTCTGCCTTTTACTGCCGATACCTAATTTAAGCATCTATCTGGGTTGTCTATCGGCAGACTGCGGGAATGCATGAGGATCGCTTGCGGAAGAAAAGACGCTTGGCACAACCTGACAAAATGTTGGGAGTTTTGTTGAATCTCCGGACGAGACCATGAAGGAAGAAAAACGGCGGTCAGACCGCATCATGTTGAGCCTCCCGCTGGCGGTTCACGGTACGGATGAGAAAGGACAAGCGTTCGAGGCGGCGGCTCGGACGTCCGTCCTGAGTCGCCACGGTGCGAGGATCCGCATCAATCGCCGGCTTCGGAGAGGTCAAACCGTTCGTCTTATCAATATGACGGTTCGTTGCGCCGCGGATTTTCGGGTGGTGGGCGCTGTCACGCCTTTTTCAGCCGAAGGCGGAGAGTACGGCGTGGAGTATTTGAATCATACCGAGAACATTTGGGGCATCCAATTTCCGCCGCTGGGGCCCGGAGAAACGGCGGAATCGAACGGGGTGCTGGAGTGCCGAAACTGTCGATCGCTTCAATTAATGCCACTGTCCCCCATCGAAGTCGAAGTCCTGCAAACCTCGGGAATCCTCACAAAGCTTTGCGCGCAATGCCAGACAACCGGACCCTGGTCCTATTCAGACCGGCAGATTGCCGCGGCCGGGCCGGAGCATCCATCTGCGGAAAGCCAGGGAAACTCTCCGGCGGGTGACGCACGCGGCCGGGAGCGCAGACGCCATCGGCGTGCCCCTCTCCGGCTGCCGGTACGAATCCGCGACTATGCGGGTGGAGTTGAGATCACGCAAAGTGAGAACATTTCCAAAGGGGGTCTAGGTTTCGCGAGCGAGAAGAAATATCAGATCGGCGAAGGACTGATGGTGACCTGCCCTTATCAAAGCACCGGGGAAAATATTGAAGTTCGCGCTCGCGTGGTCAGCACTCGAGAGGTCGAAGGGAGCCCTCGCCGCATTTATGGAATCCGGTTTGCCTCCCAAGGGCGTTAGCCTGGCGGGGTTTGGTCTCCAAGCTGGGAATCACATCCCGGAGTCCAGTATTCTTACTCTTGGTTTGTCACGTGCGTCGCCTTGCCCGGAATCCGCAAGGAGCTTTTCCCCCCATCATTGTGCGATCGCTCGTTCCTGACTAGAATAGATTAGAAGCTCAACCAGCGGCAGGACACCGATCCCGGCAGGCCCAGGAAGAGGGGAGATCCCAGTGACGCATACACTGAAAAGCATCGAGCGGATAAAATCGAGAATACTCGGAGTCACGGTGACGGGCGCGATCCTTTTCTCAGTCCTCTTCGTGGCCAGCCCTCTGGCCGCTCAAAACGGTCGGCTCTCTGCAATATCTGCGGAACAACTTCCCAATCCTTATCCTTTTCCTGAACCCCCAGCCACCGATTCGCCAAGAAGGACCGAGAAGCAGAAAGATGCACTGCTCAAATACAACTTCAAGCAAATGAAGAAACACGCCAGCGAGCTTACGGAGCTTGCCCAGTCCCTTCAGAAACAAATCGATCAGACCAACGAGAACGTTCTGTCGTTGGAGGTCGTCCAAAAGGCTGAAGAGATTGAGAAGCTGGCCAAGAAAATCAAGAACGAGGCGAAAGGATATTAGACCGTTTCCGCCAGCATCAGGCTGCTCCCCGTTGCGGCCTGAAAGGGGTGGGGGGAGTAAATCCATCGCGAGCGACGGGCCAAGATCGGGCGTGTCTTGTGACAGGACCCGAGGCTCCGATCAGCGCGCGCCCGCGTGGGTGGAGTCGGGCGCGGTCTAGGCTTCAGACTTCTGGGCCGAGCCAATCCGCATCCCGTAGAATGACCGGTAAACAAAGTAATAGGACACCGCGAAGAACACCGCCGCCAGTGTGCGCGTCAGCCCTGTTCCGCTCGTCGCGGTCATTTTGACGGCAAGTTCCACCGCCAGCAAGCCGAACAGCGTGGTGAACTTGATAATCGGGTTCAGGGCCACTGAGGAAGTGTCTTTGAACGGATCGCCGACCGTGTCTCCGACCACCGTGGCGTCATGGAGGGGCGTGCCTTTTTCCTTCAGCTCGACCTCCACGATTTTCTTGGCGTTATCCCATGCTCCGCCCGCGTTGGCCATGAAGATGGCCTGATAAAGGCCGAAAATGGCAATCGAAATCAGGTAGCCGACAAAAAAGAACGGGTCAAGAAAGGCAAAGGACAAGGTGACGAAGAACACCGCGATGAAGATGTTCAACATTCCGCGCTGCGCGTACTGCGTGCAGATTTCAACAACCTTTTTGCTGTCGCTGACCGAGGCTTTTTCGACGCCTTCCAACTTGATGTTGGCCTTAATGAACTCCACGGCGCGATACGCGCCGGTGGTGACGGCCTGGGTCGATGCCCCGGTGAACCAGTAGATCACCGCTCCGCCGGAAACCAGCCCCAGCACAAAGGGCGCATTCAGCAGGGATAATTTGCTCACATGTGCCGTGAGCCCGTTCGTGAGGGCCATGATGGTTGCGAAGATCATCGTCGTGGCCCCCACCACCGCGGTGCCGATCAGCACGGGCTTGGCGGTGGCCTTGAAGGTATTGCCCGCGCCGTCGTTGGCTTCCAGCATGTCTTTGGCCCGCTCGAAGTTCACATCCAAATTGAAGTCTCTCTTGATTTCCTGCTCGATGTTGGGGATGTGTTCGATGAGGGAGAGTTCGTAAACCGATTGCGCGTTGTCCGCCACCGGCCCGTAAGAATCGACCGCAATCGTCACCGGGCCCATGCCCAGAAATCCGAACGCCACCAGCCCAAAAGCAAAGACCGGCGCCGCAAGCATGATGTTTTCGAGCCCGCGCAGGCTGACCCACGAACCAATCGCCATGAGCACCATCATGGTCAGACCTAGGTAGTAAGCAGAGAAATTGCCGGCGACGAAGCCGGATAGGATGTCGAGTGACGCCCCGCCTTCCCGGGCCGACCGGACTACTTCTTTGACGTGCCGGGACTCGGTCGAGGTAAAGACCTTGACGAGTTCGGGGATCAGCGCGCCGGCCAGGGTCCCGCAGGAAACGATGGTCGAGAGCTTCCACCACAGCGAAGGGTCTCCGCCCAGGCTGGGGATGATGAAGGCGGAACTCAAGAAGGTGAGGCCAATGGAGGCCAACGAGGTGAGCCACACCAGCGAGGTCAGCGGGGACTCGAAGTTCATCTTTTCAGCATGCGCGTACCGGGCTTTGGAAATGGCGCTGTTGATGTAATATGCGGCTGCCGCCGCCACCAGCATGACCACGCGGATCACGAAGATCCACACGAGCAACTGCACCTTGATGGTCGGGTCCTTGACCCCCAGCAGGATGAAGGTGATCAGCGCGACGCCGGTCACGCCGTAAGTCTCAAAACCGTCGGCGCTAGGTCCTACCGAGTCGCCCGCGTTGTCTCCCGTGCAATCCGCGATCACGCCCGGGTTCCGCGCGTCGTCTTCTTTGATCTTAAAGACGATTTTCATGAGGTCCGCGCCGATGTCCGCGATCTTGGTGAAGATGCCGCCCGCGATGCGCAGCGCCGCCGCGCCCAGGGACTCGCCAATCGCAAAACCGATGAAACACGGCCCGGCATAGTCCCCCGGAACAAAGAGCAGGATGATCAGCATCATCAGCAACTCAACGCTAATGAGCATCATTCCGACGCTCATCCCGGCCTCGACCGGAATCCGGTAGACGGGAAATGGCTTGCCCTCCAGGCTGGCAAAGGCGGTCCGGGAATTCGCAAAAGTGTTCACCCGGATACCGAACCACGCCACCCCATAGCTCCCGCAGATTCCCACCACACTGAACAGCAGGATCATGGCCACGCGGCCGGGATCGTATTTGAGCAGCACCCCGAAGTACAACACAATGATGGCGGCAATGAAGATCCATAGTAGGAATAGAAACTTGCCCTGCTGGATGAGGTAGGTCTTGCACGTTTCCCAGATCAACTGGGAGACCTCTGCCATGGAGCGGTGCACGGGGAGGTTCTTCAGATGGCTGTATTTGGCCAGCCCGAACAGCAGCCCAAAGATGCAGAACAGAATGCCGAACATCAGCAGGTGATGGCCGCCGACGCCGAGAAATTTGACCTGAGTGAAGTCGGGAAGCTTCAGATTGGCTTCACCGACAGGTTGTTCGGTAGTTTGGGCGAAGGCTGAAGCCGTTCCTGCCAAGATGAAGGCAACGCTTGCCGCGAAGGCCTTGACGATTGGGCGTGGCGCCAGCCAATTGACCGCCAGACGGCGATGGACTAGCCTTATTAAGGTCTTGTCCCACGCACGAATGGCGTTCGAGATAGCCTGCATATTGGAGGCGCTGGTCTCAGAATGCCGCGCCAGCCACCCTCCTACCACCAACACTAGACTGATTACGGGCAGGATAAGGCAAAGAAAGGTCATTTTGGTTTCCTTCAATGTGAGCACTCTTCGGTTGTGCCAGGAAGACCCAGTCGACCACACAAATATTGGGTTCTTCGGAAGATTCCACAGACCAGCCTAATGGCAAGCCTAGAAACTTTAGACTTATAGCATAAGCTAAAAATTCACGTCAAGGAAAGAAGACCGCATGGGCGAAAAATTAGCTTTATTTCCAGTCCGGACATCTTAGGAATTATCCTGTCAATCAGGCAGCTACGGCTATTTTTATCAATAACATCGCTCTGGCCTTAACGTCTTCGAGCAGGAACCTTGTGTACTGCCGGGCCTGCTCAGCCTCCAAATACGTTTTCCTTGCGCCGCACATGGGGAAGCACCACCGCGGAGACTCGCCTTGACATGGCCATGCTGGCCGTGAAGAACCTGCTGTCCTCGCTCGCCGGGGAACGCCCCCCCACATTGTGAATCCGGAAATTTGTTCCTGAACTAGCCCAAGGGTGCCGGCAAGGCGGTGATGCCGCTTGCCTTTCGTGTCTCAACTTTTAAATAATGAAAATGAAGCCGCCAAGCGTAGACTGGAGTGGCGTTGAAAGGTTCTTGACGGTGGCAGCCTAAGCAGGCTGCACAGCCTTTTTGCCGGCAGAATGAGCCGTTCAGAACGCCGCTTGTTGGTTTTGAATCTCCCCGCCGGCGGGGTGCGGCGTCGGCAATTGACGAGGAGTTTGCCAGCGATGGACCACTATGAGCATTAAAAGCAAGAGCGCAAGTCTTTCGAAACCCGCTTACGACCAAGGGAAAACCGTTGCCCGCCAAATTTTTCATGATGTCATCGCGGCCATCGATCTCCGCCACGCCATGTTTGCGAAACTGCAGCATGAGGACGAAGGTCTTGTGGCCGGCGACGCTCGCCTGCCTCTCAGGCGGCCTCCGCGGGTTGTGGCTTTTGGAAAAGCCGCCGGCCGTATGGCCGCGCTCCTGAACGAAATTCTGGGCCACCAGGCTGGAGGAGGCATCGTCGTCGCGCCTTCAGTGCCTACGGGCACACTCAAAAACTTTCGCTATTTCGTGGGGGGGCATCCATACCCGAACGCTGCAAGCCTGGCTGGCGCCCAGGCGGCACTGGAACTTGTCTCTCAGCTTGGAAGCGATGACCTGGTGATTTTCCTGGTCTCCGGGGGAGGGTCGGCTCTATTTGAAAAGCCTCTTGATCCCGAAGTCTCCCTCGATGACTTGAGCGAATTTAACCGTGTGCTGGTAACCGGGGAGTTGCCGATTGAGCAAATCAACGTTCTGCGCAAACACATTTCAGCGGTGAAGGGAGGGCGCCTGGCCCAGGCGGCTTATCCTGCCCGCCAGCTCACGATCTTTGTTTCCGACGTTCCGGACGACCTGCCCTCCATGGTTGCTTCGGGACCGACGATGCCCGACGATTCAACCCTGGAGGAATGCTACCGGCTGGTGAGCGAACATGATCTGGTCTCAAGATTCCCGGGGGCGATCCGCCGGCAATTTGAGGAGCGAAGTCTCGAGGAAACGCCCAAGGCAGGCGACCCCTGCTTTGAGAACTCGCAATATCTGTGTTTGCTTTCGAATCAAGAAGCCGTAGACGCCGCGAAAGAAGCTGCGGAACGTCAGGGCTTTATTTGTGCGATCGACCCGAACGAATGGGATGCCGACTATCAAAACGTCGCGGACCGCAATCTGCTCTCGCTCGATGAACTTGCCGCGGAGCACCCGGGGCAGCCGGTCGCTCTGATCGTCGGAGGAGAAGTCACTTGCCCCGTCACGGGTTCAGGGATGGGCGGGCGCAACCAGGCGTACGTGCTTTATGCAGCGCAAAAGATCGCCCACCAAAACCGGGTGGTCTTGAGTGCCGGGACCGACGGCCGCGACGGCAACAGCCCTTCAAGCGGAGCGGTGGCCGACGGGCAAACGGTTGCCCGCGCGAGCGCCTTGGGACTTGACCCGGCGCGCTTCCTCGCGGAGAGCGACTCCTATTACTTCTTCCGGACCCTTGGTGATACACTCGACACGGGCTTCACGGATAATAATGTCCGGGATATCCGGCTCTGGCTGGACTTCGGATTCCAGTAAAGTCTCTGGAAGTTGCCGGCCGGGAAATCTCTTCAAATCAGTTTCGGACTTTTCGAAGGCTCCGCCCAAACTCATCTAAAGGAGACGCTCGATGGCGCAATCGGTTGGTTTTATCGGCTTGGGCATTATGGGACAGCCTATGGCTTTGAATCTGATCAAGGCTGGCTACAACGTAACCGTTTTCAATCGGACTCGCGACAAGGCTGAGCCTCTTGAGCGTGCCGGCGCCCGGGTGGCCGCGACCCCCGCGGAAGCCGCGCAAAACGCCGACTTCGTTGTGAGCATCGTGAGCGATTCGGCGGCATCCGAGGAAGTGATCGCGGGTAAAGAAGGAGTTCTCCAAACCATTCGTCCCGGCGCCATCCTGATCGATTCGGCGACGATCAGCCCGGTAGTCAGCCGCAAGCTCGCGTGCCAAACCGCCGGCAAGAGGGCGAACTTCCTGGATGCTCCCGTAACCGGCAGCAAGCACGGCGCGGAAAAGGGCGAACTGACCTTCATGATCGGGGGAGACCGCGAAGCGTTCGACCACGCCATGCCGCTTTTACAAGTCCTGGGCAAAAAGCATATTTACTGCGGCGAGCACGGTGCGGGACTTTCCGCCAAGCTGGCTCAGAACGCGATTCAGTCCACCATGGTTGAAATCTTCTGCGAAGGATTTGTCCTCGCCGTCAAATCCGGCGTGCGGCCCGAAGTGATGTTCGAAATTATTCAGAACAGCATGGCGCGCTCGACGCTGACAGACTTCAAAGCGCCTTTCATTTTTAAGGGTGACTTTACCCCCTATTTTCCTCTCAAGTGGATGCACAAGGACATTACGCTTGCCATGGAAGCGGCCTTCGCGAAGGATGTTCCGATGCCTGTGACGGCGGCAGTGAAAGAAGTGTATGCCTCCGCGCGAGCGCAGGGGAAGGGTGACCTTGATTACGCTGCCGTCGTCACTTTTCTCGAGGAGCTTGCGGGTGTCGAAGTCCGCTCCACGGAAGAAAAGAAAGCGGGAAAAGCGTAGCGGGCAGGCTCAAGGAAGGAAGCGCAGTCCGCCCTCGTGGACGGTGGTGACATAAAAAGCGTTCCTGCCGGTACGCAAGTCTTTTCCGTAAGTAAAAATGATCGAAACGCCGCCGAGGATGCTCAATTTGGCTTGCCCACCCGTGTCCCAAAGCCACTGGCGCGATCCGAAGCCATCGGAACTGCCGTAGATCCTTCCAGTGTCCAGGAAAGGCGCCAGCCTCAGTTTGAACCACCCGCCTTGATAAAGGCTTTTATTGATCTCCCAGTTCGATAGAAGGTAATCGCGGCCGAGAGGCGCACTGCCTTTCCTGCCATCGCGCGTTCCGATGTGAGCCCTGAGCGGAAGATTGTTGTCCCGCTCGAGCCCCAGGATAAAAAGTTCGTCAAAAGGAACACGGCCGAAGGTTTTTCCGGCATAAATATCTTCGTCCAGTTCATAGTCATCCCCACGAGATTTTGGAAACCAGCGCGCTCGTGCGGATCCCTGCAACTTGGAAAAGTCGCTGAACCCGGGCGCGTAGAGTTTTCCCAGGCTGCCCGCGGCGCTGGAGGTCACAGTGAATCTCTTTTCCGGAACTCGCAGAAGGGCGTAATCACCCCGCGCGCGGACTTCCAGGGCAATGCCATTGGTGAAAACGGGATTTGAAACTCCCTCCGGCAAGTTGCGGAAGCGCCGATCAGACAGCGCCAGGCCGGCTGCCCAACTCAGGCGGCTGTTGACGATGGATTTGATCCCGCCGCCCGCTTCCAGCGTTTCCATGTTGAAGCTTTTGAGCAGTGAGCTTGGGACGTGGAAGGTGCTGGAAACATCCCAGTTTTCGTTTCGCCCATCCACGTAAATCTGATAACGAAATTTGGGATTTCCCGCGAGAGGCGCCGAAACGGACGCAAAAATTCGCCTCTTTTGATCGTCCCAGCGAACGAGGGACTGGAGGTTGAATGCGGAATGGCGCAAGTTGAAATACTCCGGGTAGACGGTCTCGTACGGCACTCCTCGCAGAAGAGAAAGGAGGCCGGCAACCTTGTTTTCTCCCCAACCGTTTCTTTCGACGGCGCTCAGCGTTAGATCAAAGCGATCGCTGTTGCCGCCGGAATGAGGCGTCAAGTCCAGCCGGAATGCCGGAAAGATTCCGAGTTGCTCAAGGCGTACTCGCGTGGTCCGATACTGTTCGAGGCGCAGGACGCTCGCCGGAGAGCATGTGAATGCCCGGTCCAGAAGCGCAGGATCGATGCGGAGTTGAGGGTTCGTCTTGATGTCCGCAATTTGGGGCTTCCCGGTACGGTTCCAATACTTGAGCGCCGCCGAAAGGTTGCCATCCAGGAAATAAAGTGTCGCCAGGAAATTAAGAGCGTAGACGTCCTTAGGGTCCAAAACGAGCGCCCGGTGAAGGTCCCTCTTTGCCTCCCCAATGCGTTTCTGCTTGAAGGCAATTCCTGCCAGCTCGATTGGAAATCGCTTGTCGCGCGGGTACTGTTTTTCTCCGGCTTGGAAAACTTTTCTTGCCTCATTCCAGCGCTCTACGCGGGCGAGAGCCATCCCGCGTTCGTATTCGAGGTTTGCCGAGCGGGCGGAAGAATCCTCAACCGAACGCAAATGATTGTCTGACTGTCTTTGAGCGTGGAGCCTATTGAGATCAGAGTTGTGGGTAGTGGTTTTCTGTCCGCTGGCGACAGAAGCGACGGCCAGTAAGACGCAGAGGGAAAGCGCTTGAGCTTTCACCGGGCTGGCCTGGGGACCGCCAGAAGAGTCCAATCGTTCATGGCTTTCCAGCGCTTTTCAAAATCGCTGCGGTCGATCTTCAAAAGCTTCCGCTGGGCCGGGTCATTGACCAGCACCACGTGCTCCTGCCAGTTTAGCCCCACGACGACCACGTAATGAAGCGGCTCTTTCCGCCCCTCTTCGCCCAGGGAAACGATGAGCGGGCGTCCCTTGGAAAGATGGTGTTTCAGGTCTTCCCATTTGCCTGCGAACGCAAACACCCGAAAGCCGTTCTGCCGGAAGTAGCGCTCCATATCGGCAGCATAGATGCCCTTGGCTTGCCGGTTGTAGAGGGCGCGCTCGATTTGGCGAGCCTTCGCGGCGGCTGGAACGCTCGCATTCTTTCCGCGCCGCCAGTATTGCATCACCATCGAAATACAGGCGGCCCCGCATCCGTTCGCTTGCTGGTGAACGAACGGAACATTCAGCCAGATTCCCGGCGGCATCGTGAGCGCGGCCCCGAGCACCGCCGGGAGCAGCGCCGGCATCCAGACGCCCGACCGCTTAACGCATCGCATGACTCTTAGTGGACCGCGATCAGCACAATGACCGCAGCGCCAATAGCGATCAGGATGTAAGTGATCTGCTGGTTATTCAGCGCGCCCGCAGCAAAATTCTTCTGGGCCTTGTCAGCTTTTAAAGCGAGTTGCGCCAGTTCCTGGTCGCTCAGCGCGGGAACGGCTCGTTTGATTTGGACGGGGTCAAGGTGCGCGGATTTCAGGGCTTTTTGAGCCTGCTGGGATGAAAAGAACTTTTCCACCTTGGCAAGGTTCTTTTGCCGGGTTTGGGCCACTGAGAAAGTAGCCTGGTGAAGTTCTGCAGGTGAGACCACATGTTCCTGGGCTGCCGACAGTGATGGAGATTGGAAGAGAAACCCTAAGGTACAGACCAAAGAGGCAATGAGCATTGGGCAAATCGAAGATCGCACAGCAATTTCCTCCTTCGCAACAGCATTTATTGCCCCTCCCTCTTCAAACCATTGTATAGGGTGGAGCTAACTTCGGCAACCCCACCTTTGTGGAAGGGAATTTGTTGGGAATTACGGCAAGAAAGCAGTGGCTTGCTGAGCCTTCAATAGATGCCCTTCACGAAGCCTCCATCCACCGCGACGGAAACTCCGGTGATGTAGCTGGCGCGTTCGGAGGCAAGGAACACCACCATATTGGCAAACTCTTCCGGCTGGCCCAGACGCCGCATCGGCACCTGATTCGCCCAGCGGGACTGGACTTGCTTGGGGTCGATCCCTTCCGATTTCGCAAGCTTGGCGGAAAGTTCATCTAAACGAGCTGTGAGGGTGTAGCCCGGGCAGACGTTGTTGACGAGGATGTTGTCCTTTCCGTATTCATTGGAAAGGCTCTTCATCAGCCCACTAACCGCCGAACGAACGGAATTCGACAAAACCAGGTTGTCGATGGGCTGCTTCACCGATGCGGAAGTGATGGTAATGATCCTGCCCCATTGTTGCTTCTGCATCAGCGGCAGCACTTCACGTACAAAGTAAAGGGTGCTCATCAGGTTCAAATTCACCCCGGCCTGCCAGTCTTCAACCGTGGTTTCAGCAAACGGCTTGGCGGGTGGCCCCCCGGCGTTGGTTACGCAGATATCCAAGCGTCCAAAATGTTCGGCTGTCTCTCGAACGAAGCGCCGGACTTGTTCGTAGCTGGTAACGTCGATGGGCCGCGCCAGTACTTCGACGCCGGTCTTCTTGCGAATTTCCTCCGCCGTGGCGCTCAGCGTGGCCTCGGTCCGGGCGCATAGCGCCAGCTTTGCCCCTTCCCGGGCCAAGCCTTCCGCCACCGCTTTTCCGAGTCCCTGGCTTGATGCTGCCACAATAGCGACGCGATCTTTTAACCCCAGATCCATACTTTTCTCTCCCAACTTCCACCCATGATTTCAGTCGTGTAACCGAAGTTCGTTCGCGAAGTCTCAGACTCTGCCCTTTGGTTCGAAAGCCCCGGCAGGGGCGGAAGATTTTAGCCCAGGGCGTGAGCCCTGGGAACGAATGACCCTCACCCCGCCCTTGGCACCCCTCTCCCGCGCGGGCGGGAGAGGGGACGGGGGAGTGGGCGATGCTCATCCACCCACGGCTGACGCCGTGGGCTAAATTCTCTCGCTCCTCCGGAGCTTACTTATGCTTGTAACTTCTGTTACATAACATGATGATGTTCAGTCTCCAAGCGATCTGCAACAAACTGCGAAGGTAAACAGATTCCCTCAGCCCTTGCGAAGGTAATCGTCCTGTCCGGTTAGCCAATCGCTGCGGATGGGAGTGAAGATTTCGATGCAAAACGTGTCTTCCAGCGCCACCACCCCATGAGGAACGTTGGGCGGGATCTGCAAAATGTCACCCTTCCGAACAATTACTTCCTTGCCGTCCAGGTTGAATTTGAGCGCGCCTTCAAGCAGGTTGGACATCTGTTCGTTCTCGTGGTGGTGAACCGGCACGACAGCGTCCTTCGCAAGATAAAGTTGCGCAACGGTAAGCTTTTCTCCCGTCACCACCTTGCGCCAGATTTTGGAATTCATTTGTTCTTTTCGTACGGTATCCCACTGAAATAACGGCATCGCAATTCCTCCGGTTGTCTTTAAACTGCCTGTCCAGGCATTTTACATGCCGGGCATCAAGATTGGCGATAAAATATACCGGGATTGGGCAAGGGGACTTGAAACCACCGGCGGGAGCGGAAACGTTTTTCAACGCGCGCCGCCCATTTATGGACAACCATGTCGCACTGGGTTACCGAGACGATTGACGTGCTGGCGATTGTTTATGCGGTGCTGTTTTTTCCCGTGCCCCTTTATTGGCTTATTCTTCACCCGGCCGTCAACTTCTGGCGGCGGGTCGGCTACCGGTCTTTTTGGGTGGCTCTGCCGGTATGGCTTCTGGGTGGGATTCCGCTCATTTTTTTCCAAGATCAATTATTGGCTCACCGGCTGCCACGCAATTTTTTTACCTATGGCCTGGGAACGGCGCTTTTGGCCCTGGCCTTTTGGGTTCTCGGCCGAGTGCATCGGGAATTCAGCTTCAAAAAACTCGCGGGGCTTCCGGAATTGAATCCCCGCCATGCGCTTTGTGGGATCGTCAGTTCGGGCGTCTATGCCCATGTGCGCCATCCCAGGTACGCCGATCTGATGCTGGGTTTTATAGCTTTCGGATTGCTGACTGGCTCCGAGGGCATTTTTCTGCTGGCAATCGTTACCATCCTGATGTATTTAATAGTCGCTCCGCTTGAAGAGCGGGAACTCCGGGAACAGTACGGTTCTCAATACGAGTCTTACGCGCGCACCGTGCCGCGGTTTCTGCCCAGGTTCTGGCGGAGAAGCCGGAAATTGCCTCTATAAGGAGGTTCTCATGCGAACCTTGACCCAGGCTATTCTGCTTGCTGGTATCGTGTTGTGGGCTTGGCCCTTGCCTGCACAACAGGAGCAGAGCTGCTCCAATTATTCGATTATCATCGGGTCTCCGGAAGATAAGCTGATGCTGGCGGTGAACGGCACCGATGATCCCAACGCCAAAATTGCCGCGCTTGACAAGTTTGCCCAGGAACATGCGGACTCGAACTACGCGTCCTGTGTGGACGAGTTGCTGACGAAGAGCTACGTCAAGTTGAAGGAATATGACAAAGCGATCGCGGCCGGGCAAAAGGCGGTGGCCGCCAACCACCTGGACGTTTCATTCCTTGAAGATCTTCTTCAGGCCTACATGGGGAGCGGCAACGCGAGCGATGATGCGTTTGATATCATCGCGAAGGCGGCCCCGCAAATCAAGGCGGAAACCGTCGTCTTTACGAAACTTAATGCATCTCCTGAACAGGTCGAGCAGGCAAAGAAAAGTGCTTTGCAACAAGCCAAGAGCGACACGGACTACATCATGTATGCTTTTTTAAATTTGTTTCCACGGGTTACCGACGCCAATCGGCGAATCAAGATCCTCGATCAATTCAGCCAGGCCTACCCGGAGGTGGCGAAAGAACGGGCGAGTGACTTTGACTATCGCTATGCGGTTGCTTACGCCCAGACCAACCAGCCGGACAAAGCCGACGAGTATGCCGAAAAGGCCATTGCCGCCGACCCGAACAATATCGAGGCCTTGAACCTTGTGGCTTATGATTACGCATTCCGGGTCCGAGCGAAGCGGGGAACGGCCGCCGAATATGCCAAGAAGGTTGTGACGTTGATCCCCACAATGAAAAAGCCTGACGGTGTGCCGGAGGATCAGTTCATGACTCAGCAGAACACCCAGGAAGGGATGGCTCACCTTACGCTGGGATATCTGGACTTAGTCAAAAATGTAAATTCTCACCGCGTTGCCGGCGCTGTCCATGAGTTTGAAAAAGCGGCGAATCTTTTGACGGCGGATCCGGAATTGCAAGGCCAAGCCTACTACCTTCTCGGATTTTCGTACGAGACTCTTTATCCTCCCGAGCACCGTAGCGCTCTGGCTGCGCTCGATCACGCAGTAAAGCTCCAGAGTTCTACGCAGGGCAAAGCGCGGGAACTGCTTGCTAAAGTCAGGCAAGCCGTTCGGTGAGCTGCTTCGCCGAAAGATCGAGGTTTCACTGGACTCTTTTATTGCAAGGTGATAACTGTGAAGAGTCGAAGCCAATCCACTCCGCTGGATGCGTCCTTATCGGCAGAGCACGGTATCCGGCGAGAAACAAGGAGGACGTGTGAAGAAACTTGCATTGACCCTGGTGGGCGCCTTGATTTTCCTGATGGTCGCTTGCAGCCAGCAGCCGGCCAGTACGGAGTCCACCGCCCCAAGCGAAGAAACCCAATCCGCCGCCGCTCCGGCGAGCACGGTTGAAACTTTCACGGGCGAAATTATGGACAGCGCCTGTGCGGCGATGGGTTCGCACGAGCAGATGATGAAGTCAGAAGGATCCAAGAGCGCCAAAGATTGCACGCTCGAGTGCGTTAAGAAGATGGGTTCAAAGTTTGTGCTCTACAATCCAGCCACCAAAACAACTTACCAGTTGGACGACCAGACAAAGCCGGAGCAATTTGCCGGTGAGAAAGTCGATGTTACCGGAACGCTCGATTCTGCCACCGGGACCATTCACGTTGAAAGCATCGCGGCGGCTTGAGCGACGGGCACAGGGCACTATACGAGTGAGAGATGCAAAATATAGTGACAACTATTACTGTAGCGCGGGTCTATGACCCGCGTCTTTCGCCGCTCATAGAGCGGCGCTACAAAGAACGGCGTCCCTATATTTTGCAACCATCAGTGGATTCCTGACGGCTACCTAAAACCCGGAGATTGATCCACCAGGGGAGCAACGCGAAAAAATAGTCCCGGTGGATCTTTCCCTCCCCGGCTTTCCCTGATTGGGCCGGTCCGGCCAAGCGATCGATCCGCCTTGGGTTCCCATCGCAAACGATCAACTTCCTTCTCGCTTCTCGCGACGTCCGGCGTCCCTTTGAGCCGATAGGGTATAATGACCATTTACCCTTCAACCGAACGGTGCTCTCATGCGCTACAACAATATTCTGGAAGCTATCGGCCACACGCCTCTCATCAGACTGAATCGAATTACGCACGGGTTCAAGGCGCAGACTTACGCCAAGTGCGACTATTTGAATCCCGGCGGCAGCGTGAAGGACCGCATCGGTATCGCCATGGTCGAGGAGGCGGAGCGGCAGGGTTTGCTGAAGCCGGGCGGCACCATCGTGGAGGGAACCTCGGGCAACACCGGAATGGGACTGGCGCTGGTGGCCGTGGTGAAAGGGTACAAAGCCGTCTTCACCATGGCGGACAAGCAGTCGAAGGAAAAGGTCGATTTGCTGAAGGGCATGGGCGCCGAAGTGATCGTTTGCCCGACCGCGGTCGCGCCGGATGACCCGCGCAGTTATCACTCCGTCGCCAACAAACTGACCGAGGACATCCCAAACGCTTTCCACCCCAACCAGTACGAGAACCCGGCGAACCCGGAAGTCCATTACCGCACCACCGGGCCGGAAATCTGGGAGGACAGCGAAGGCCGAGTGACCCATTTCATTGCGGGAATGGGAACCGGCGGGACCATCACCGGAATCGGGCGTTACCTGAAGGAACGCAATCCCACCATCAAAATCATCGGGGTTGACCCCGTGGGATCGATCCTCTACGAATTTTTTCATCGCGGCACCCAGGGTAAAGCCGAAACCTACAAGGTGGAGGGCATCGGCGAGGATTTTTGCCCCGGCGCTCTCGACTTCAGCGTCCTTGACGACATCCTGCAAGTGAGTGACAAGGAGTCATTCCAGTGGGCGCGGCGGCTGGCCCGCCTGGAAGGAATCTTCGCGGGCGGATCGACGGGCACCGCGCTCGCCGGAGCGATGAAGATCCTTCCCTCGCTCACCGACAAGGACTTTGTGGTGGTCTTTATTCCCGATACCGGCACGCGTTACTTGAGCAAGGTTTTTAACGACGAGTGGATGAAGGACAATCGGTATTTGGAATCGGGCCTGCCGCTGACCGCCGCGGAGCTTGTCGAGGCCAAGGCCGCCATGGGCCAGCCGCATGAGTTGGTGAGGCTGGCGCCTTCCGACGCGCTCACCGTGGCGCTTGACCGGATGCAGGCGCACGATTTCTCGCAGTTGCCGGTCTTTGAAGATGAAACGCCCGTGGGCGCGCTCTATGAGGACGACCTTCTGCGCCTGACGCTTGAAGCGAAAGACCTGAAGAAGCTGGTGGTGCGGGAAGCCATGCGCGCGGCGTTTCCCGTTCTCTCTCCCACGGCTGTGGTCGATCAGGTCACGTCCTGCATCACCACGGATTGCCCGGCGGTTTTTGTGGACCTGGGCGACCACCGGTACGAGATTCTTACCAAGTACGATCTGCTCCACGGCATCGCGCGCCTGCTCAGGACACCCCAGCCTTAGGGGCTGCCGGGAACCACTCGCGCCAGGTCATCCTGATCCCTTCGCTGTCATTCCGAGCGAAGCGAGGAATCTGTTTTTCCCCGCTCAGGGTAAACTCCGCGAAGCATCTGCTGTATTTTCCTAATAATGAACAAAGCAGATCCTTCGCAGAGTTTACCCTGAGCCCCTTCGCTTCGCTCAGGGCCGCTCGCGAGTGGAGGGCGAACGGGCTCAGCATGACGGGTGGCCTTTTACAGCAGCCTGCCAAGGGTCGCCGCGACGGAAGGTTCTCGTCGCGGGCGCTGGTGATCGAGCCCTTTGCCGCGCTCCCGCTAAGGGTGGGCGCTCCTGCAATGAAGATGAATGCGGGCGTTTGACAATCGAATGACCGGGACTGACAATGTTAACCAATCAGATTGAAGAGCTTATTCGGGAGCGAGCATGAGCAAAAAGGTAAGCCCGCAAGAAGTCCTCGAGGCGCTGAAGCATGTCGAGGATCCGGCGCTTCACCGGGATATTGTTTCGCTGGGCTATGTGAAGGACATTGAAGTCGGGTTTGAGCGAGTCGCAGTGGTCATTCAGTTGAAGACTACTTCTTCGCCTGGACAGTCTGAACTCGCTCAGCGGGTCAGGAAGGCGGTCGAGGCGCTGGGTGTCCCCAACGTCGAGGTTGAAATCGCCACTCCGGCGCCGGCGGCAGCAGCCCCTGCGCCCCGCGGACAATCGAATCTGATCCCCCAGGTTAAAAACACCATCGCCGTCGCCAGCGGCAAAGGCGGCGTAGGGAAGTCCACGGTGGCCGCCAACCTGGCGGTGGCGCTCCATCGCCAGGGCGCCAAGGTTGGTTTGATGGATACGGACGTCTACGGGCCGAGCGTTCCTTCCCTGATGGGCGCGAAACATGAGCCGACCGTGGTCGAGGGCAAACTTGAGCCTCCCGTGGAGTGGGGGATCAAGATCATGTCGATGGCCTACTTCCTTCCTCAAGACGACGCGGTGATCTGGCGGGGCCCCATGCTCCACAAGACCATCCAGCAGTTTCTGGGTGACGTGCGCTGGGGAGAACTCGACTACCTGGTGATGGACCTTCCTCCTGGAACCGGAGACATCCAGCTCAGCCTTTCCCAGACGATTCCTTTGACCGGAGCCGTCATCGTTTCCACGCCCCAGGATCTTGCTCTGGCGGTCGCCTGGAAGGCTATCGCCATGTTTAAGAAATTGAACATCCCGATCCTGGGCATCGTCGAAAACATGAGCTATTACGTCTGCCCTCACTGCGGCGAGCGCGACGATATTTTTGGGCATGGTGGAGCGCGGGAGGCGGCCGCACGGCTCGGCTATCCGTTTCTCGGCGAGATTCCTCTCGATCCGGCGATTCGCGTTCAGAGTGATGGCGGGCGGCCCGTCGCGCTCGATGAAAATTCTTCGCTGGCCCACAGGTACGAAGCGGTGGCAAAGGCCCTCGTGGACCAAGTCGGCTTGGCGAATGAACAGGTGCCGCAGATTATCACGGAGTAGGGGTGGCAGTCGTTCCCAAAACAGTTAAGGTTCACGGCGAGGGCAATACGCTCTCGATCGAATGGTCGGACAGCCACCGGAGCGCTTACCCCTATCAATATCTCCGCGGCCGCTGCCCGTGCGCCACGTGCGGGGGTTCCAGCCCATCTCCCGAACCCGGCCAGCTTCCCATGCTGGGTGTCAAACCTTTGCAGCCGGACCGGGCGGAACTGGTGGGGCGCTACGCCTTGCAGATTTTTTGGAACGACGGGCATTCAACCGGCATTTACACGTTTGATTATCTGCGCGAGCTGTGCCCCTGCGCCGATTGTGAAGCGGCTCGGGATAAGATTCCGTAGAACGCTGGTTTCGAAAGCCCCGGCAGGGGCGAAGGATTTTAGCCCAGGGCGTAAGCCCTGGGATGGCACTTATTACGGGACGCTAGAGGCACTCATGATTTTATTCAAAGCTTCTTCGGCACTGCTGATCGTCGGAGCGCTTGGTTTTCCTTTGCTGGCCGCGGGTCCCGCAAGGAGGGCGTCTCGCCGCTCCACGTCCCGGGGCTTGCTCCTGGTGGACAACAAAGGCAATCACACTTTGGGCATCGTGGACCCCGAGGCTGGCCGGGAAGTGGCTGCGGTCACCGAGACCGGCGTCACGGGCCATGAGGTCGCGGCATCGCCGGACGGCCGGACGGCCTATGTTCCCATCTATGGGAATTCCGGCGTGGGCAGTCCCGGAACCGACGGCCGCACCATCGACGTGATTGATCTTGCGTCGCGCCGCGTGGTCTCGACCCTTGATCTTGGACGGCCCATGCGCCCGCATTGCGCAAGGTTCAACCCGCGGGATGGCTTGCTTTACGTGACCACGGAACTTGCCGACGCGGTCACGGTGATCGATCCCAAGGCGAACAAGGTTGTCGGCTCCATCCCCACCGGGCAGCCGGAATCGCACATGCTGGCGATTACGCACGACGGCCGCCGCATCTACACGGCCAATGTCGGCCCAGGAACGGTCTCTGTCCTGGACGTCACGGCGCGCAAGACTCTCGCGATTATCCACGTAGCCAAAGTGGTGCAACGGATTTCGATTTCCATGGACGACCGGTACGCTTTCACCTCGGACCAAAGGCAGCCGCGCCTCGCGGTGATTGACACCGCCACGAATAAAGTGGCGCGCTGGGTGGAATTGCCCGGCATTGGATACGGAACCGCGCCCACGCTCGACGGCCGCTATCTTCTGGTCGCCGTGATCAACAAGGACAAAGTGGCCGTGGTGGACCTCAAAGCGATGAAGGTGATTCGGACCATCGATGTTCCGGCCGCGCCGCAGGAAATTGTGGTCCGGCCCGATGATCGCGTTGCTTATGTCTCCTGCGACCACAGCCGCCAGGTCGCCGCGATCGATCTCCGCGCCTGGAAAGTGGATAAGCTGATCAACACCGGCCCCGTGACCGACGGCCTCGCCTGGGCCGCCGCTCATTGATTCGGCTGCGTGATGACAACCATCACGTTCTTCAGCCACCGGCAGCGTTTTTCCTGACCGTGGGCCTTCTCCCGACAACAAACTCTGCCTCGCTGCGGGTTTTGATCACGCCAGGCAACAGAAGAGAACTACCCGCTGCGGCTAGAGGGCTGGGAGGGACTTCACGATGCGCGCGGTTTCCAGGCTCACGAGGATGACTTGGCCGACCAGGCGCACGATGTATTCGGGATCGTCGGCGCGGTTCGGGTCGGAGCGAATGCCGCTGCGCTTGTCTTCCGTCACCTGGTATTGATCGATCACCCATTCGAGCGCCGAGCGATTGCCCAGACGGTATTCGAACGCCTCCGGCGGAATTCCCGCCAGCGTCAGCGTGTCATTTACCTTGAGGGATTGGTGGTCTTTCGAGAGGCGCATCTTGTCTTCGACGCGATAGGAAAGCGGCTGGCCTTCCTGTAGCGGCGCTCGTCGGCAAGCACTGCTTGCCTGAGCGCCGGTTTTTTCATTTCCCAAACTCCGGCGGTCATAGGCCGCCGCTACCGTAGCGGCCGCCTCCAGGCGGGCACGTGCCGGGATCAAGCCCGGCGCTACAGCGCAGGTTTCGACGTATTTCAGCGGATAAGGTTCGAGCGTCTCATAATCGACGTGGAGTTGCGCCAGTTCCTTGCCCGCGCTGGCAAAGGCCCAAAACACGTTCCGGTCATCCTGTATCCCTGAGCCGTCATTCCGAGCCCGTTCGCTGTCATTCCGAGCGAAGCGAGGAATCTGCTTCTCCCCGGTCTGCCTAACAGCAGATTCTTCGTCGCTTCTCTCCTCAGAATGACGAGCGCCGACTAATGGAATGCGCGGCAACTCGCGCTTCAGGTTTTCGGCGTACTTCGAGCGGTACTCGGGATGGTGCAGAACGCCATAGACGTAATGGAAGATGTCCCACTTGGTGATCTTC
>Ga0307373_10002331_pt1 | contig 34368 bp, 34 predicted proteins | sample OX2MG_FD_202534 | JGI IMG/M metagenome (GOLD analysis project Ga0307373, IMG submission 202534) | Soil microbial communities from Risofladan, Vaasa, Finland - OX-2 | ecosystem: Environmental > Terrestrial > Soil > Coastal area > Acid sulfate soil | place: Finland: Risofladan, Vaasa | collected...
TGCTCACGCTCCCCCACGACCGGGCGGTCGTCACCCTCGCCGCCGGCGAGGAGGGGCGCGCCCCCTACGTCGCGGCGCACCTCGCCCTCGGAGACCTGCGCGACCTCACCGCCGCGGTCGGCCGCTGCCGGCGCCTCCTCGACCTCGACGCCGACCCCGAGACGGTCGGCGGCGCGCTCTCCGGCGACGCACTCCTCGCCCCCCTCGTCGCCGCCCGCCCGGGGCTACGCGTCCCGGGCACCGTCGACCCCGCCGAGCTCGCGGTGCGCGCCATCCTCGGCCAGCAGGTCTCGGTGGCCGGCGCCCGCACGGTGGGCGGCCGGCTGGCCGCCGCCTTCGGCGAGCCGCTCGCCGCCCCCGAGGGCGCCCTCACGACCACCTTCCCGCGCGCCGAGGCCCTCGCCGCGCTCAGCCCCGCGGACCTCCCCCTCCCCGCGGCCCGCGGCCGGGCGCTGATCGGCCTCGCCGAGCAGCTGAGCTCCGGCAAGCTCACCCTCGACCCGGGGGCGGACCGCGACGACTGCGAGGAGGCACTGCTCGCGCTGCCGGGGATCGGTCCCTGGACGGCCGCCTACATCCGCATGCGCGCCCTCTCGGACCCCGACGCCTTCCTCGCCGGCGACCTCGGCCTGCGGCACGCCCTCGCGGCCCTCGGTGAGGCCTCGGGCCCCGCCGACGCGCTCCGCCGCGCCGAGGCCTGGCGCCCCTGGCGGGCCTACGCGCTGCACCACCTGTGGGCCTCGCTGCCCACCACCACCCGCCCGGCGAGCGCCGCGGCGTGAGCCGCGACCGGAGACGACCACACCCGAGACAGGAGCCGACGTGACCCTCACCACGAGCCGCGACAACGCCCTCCGCTTCACCGAGCCCGCCCGCGACCCGGCCCCCACCTGGCGGCGCGTCGCCTCACCGGTCGGCGGCCTCCTCCTCCTCTCCGACGGCGCCGCGCTGAACGGCTGCTACCTGGAGGGCGCCCGCTACGCCGAGGAGGCGCCCGACGGCGCCCTCCCCGACGAGGGGGTCCTCGAGGAGGCGGCGAGCCAGCTCGCGGAGTACTTCGCCGGCGAGCGGCGCTCGTTCTCCCTCTCGGTCGCGCCGGTCGGGACCGACTTCCAGCGCACCGTGTGGCGGGCGCTCGCGGCGATCCCCTACGGCGAGACCCGCAGCTACGGGGAGATCGCGGCGGCGGTCGGGCGCCCCTCGGCGTCGCGCGCCGTCGGCGCCGCCAACGGCCACAACCCGATCTCGGTGATCGTCCCCTGCCACCGGGTGATCGGCGCGAACGGCTCCCTCACCGGCTACGCCGGAGGGATCGAGCGGAAGACCACCCTCCTCGACCTCGAGCGCGCCGGCGGCGGCGGCGACTGACGCCCGACGGCGGGGGCGCCCCTCGCGGCGACTCAGCCGAGCCAGCTGCGGATCAGCGCGTGGCCGGCCGAGACCGGCCCGGGGAGGGTCATCGTGCGCCCCGTCATCCCCGAGGCGACCTCCTCGCGGGTGAACCAGCGCACCTCGTGGTGCTCGTCGTTGCCGACGAGGGGCGCGTAGGCGGCGGTCGCCTCGTAGGCGAGCATCAGCGAGGAGGGGAAGGGCCAGGGCTGCGAACCGCGGTAGCGGACCGCGCTGACGCGCAGGCCGACCTCCTCCTCGACCTCGCGGGCGACCGCCGCCTCGGGGGACTCGCCGGCATCGACGAAGCCGGCGAGCGTCGACCATCGCCCCTCGGCGGCGCCGATGCGGCGGCCGAGGACGCAGCGCTCCCCGTCGCTCACGAGCATGATCACCGCCGGGTCGCTGCGCGGGAAGTGGTCGCTCGCGCACGACGCGCAGCGGCGCACGTGGCCGCCCTCGGTGGGGTGCGTCGCGCCGCCGCAGCGGGGGCAGAAGGGGTGGCGCTCGTGCCAGGTGTAGAGGGCGAGCGCCTCGACCGCGGCCTCGCCGTCGGCGGCGGCGAGCGAGGGGCCGACCTCGCGCATCGCGGCGTAGCTCGGCCCGTCGTCGGTGAGCGCCTCCTCGGCGTCTGTCACCGAGGCGGCGAAGAGCGCGCCCCCGGCGGCGTTCACCCCGAGGAAGGTGAGCGTGTGCCCCGCCTCGAGGGCGGGGGCCGACGGCGCCCAGACGAGCGCGCCGTCGCCGTCGACCGGGATCGTCGCCCCGTCGCGCAGCCACAGCATCCGCCCTTGCGGCGCGGCCGCGGCGGTGGCGAGGAAGGCCTCGTCCTTACGGCGCTCGCCGGCACGGTCGAGGGTGTGGCCGCTGAAGGGGAGCTGGAAGAGCTCGTCGGTGGTGCGCATCGACCCGGAGCGTAGGCGGCCGCGGGGCGGCCGGCCCGCGTCAGCTCTGCAGGTCGCCGAGCGCCGAGGCGAGCGCGGCCAGCTCCTCGTCGTGGTCGTCGACGGCGGCCATCGGGCGGAGGACGAACTTCGAGAAGCCCTCGGCGATGAAGGCCTCGAGGAGCGCACGCGCCTGTTCCAGGCCGACCGGCACGACGAGGCGGGGGTCGCGGCCCTTTGCGCGCTCGGTGATCTGGGCGCGCTGCTCGGGTGTCGGCTCGGCGCGGAGGTAGGCGATGCTCACCCCGTAGTGCTCGTCGGAGATGGCGCGCCCCGCCGCCGCCGCCACCCCCTCGATCACCTCCCGGCCGGCGGCCGCCTCCGCGGGGGTGCAGGCCGAGGGGAGCCAGCCATCGCCGAGGCGGCCGCAGCGCTCGAGGGCGGCCGCGGCCATGCCGCCCAGCCAGAACTCGAGCGGCTGCTGCACCGGGAGCGGGGAGAGCGTGACGCCGCGGAACGAGCCGAGCGCGCCGTCGTGGTCGGTGACCTCGCCTGAGAGGAGGCGGCGCACGAGGGCGAGTCCCTCCTCCATCGCCGCGCCGCGCGCCCGCGGCGCGACACCGATCACCTCGCGCTCGGGGCTGCGCAGCACGCCCGGGACGAAGGTCACGAGCAGGCGGCCGCGCGACAGCCGGTCGAGTGTGGCGAGCGCCTTCGCGAGGCGCACCGGGTTGCGCCCGGGCAGCAGCATCGTCGTCCCGAGCTTCACCCGCGGCGCGCGCGCCGCCGCGAAGGCGAGGCCGGCGACGGGGTCGACGCCGCCCCCGGCGAGGGTCTCGGAGAGCCAGATCGAGTCGAAGCCGTGACGCTCCATGGCGTCGAGGAAGGCTCCGAGGCGCTCGTCGTCGAGGGGGCCGCGGCCGTTCCCGATGCCGATGCGGACCTTCACCGTCTCCCTCCGCCAGACCGCCGCGCACCGTTATCGGGGCGCGGCTCCACCCGATCACAGATCAGGCAGAGCCGCCGGGGGAGGACAGCTGCGGCGCCCGGAGTGCCACGCCGCTCGACTGCGGTGGGCCGACCGACGGTGACCCACCTGACCTTGTCCGTGCTCGGTGCGCGGGAAGGTCGCAGTGGTGATCGTCGCGTGCAGTTGTAAGACGAGTGCTGGCGAAGTGTTAGCGAAGCGTTGCGCCCTTCACGCCGCATCGAGCTGCCCCTTGCGCTCGAGCTCGGCGTGGAGGTGGGCGGCGATCGCGAGGCTGGAGGTGGCGGCCGGCGAGGGGGCGTTGCGGACCACGGTCACCCTCCCACTCGTCTCGATCACGAAGTCGTCGACGAGCGCCCCGGCGCGATCGAGGAGCTGCGCGCGCACCCCCGCCGGCGCGCGCTGCAGGTCCTCCGTCGAGAGCGCCGGCAGGTAGGCGCGCACCTTCGCCGCGTAGGCGCGCCGCGAGAGCGAGGTGCCGAGCTCCGCGAGGCCGGCCCGCCAGTGGGCGGCGAAGAGGCGGCGGGTGCCGGAGAAGGCGAGCACGCCGGCGAGCTCGCGCACCGAGAGGTCGCGGCGGCGGTAGCCCTCGAGGGCGGTGGCGAACACCGCGTTCGGACCGGCGAGGACCTCGCCGGAAAGGGTGCGGGTGAGGTGCACCCCCAAGAAGGGGTAGCGCGGGTCGGGGACGGGGTAGACGAGGCCGCGTACGAGCGCCGCGGCCGACGGCGCGAGGCGGTGGTACTCGCCGCGGAAGGGCACGACGTGAAGGCCGCCCGTCGCGCCGGCGAGGCGGGCGAAGCGGTCGCTGTGCGCCCCCGCGCAGCAGACGACCGCGGCGAAGCGCTCCTCGCCGCGGTCGCTGCGGACGAGGACCCCGCCCGCGACCTCGCGCAGGCCGCGCACCTCGTCGCCGAGGCGGACCTCCCCGCCGTGCGCGACGAGGTCCGCGCCGTAGGCACGGGCGACGGTCGGGAAGTCGATGACCGCAGTGTGCGGCGAGTGCAGCGCGCGGGCGCCGACGACGTGCGGCTCGATGCCGGCGATCTCCGCCGAGCCGAGCACCGCGAGGTCGGGGACCTGGTTCTCGACGGCGCGGGCGCGGATCGCCTCGAGGCCGGCGAGCTCGCCCTCGTCGCGGGCGACGACCAGCTTGCCGAGCTCGGAGAACGGGATCGCCTTCTCCGCGCAGTACTCGCGCAGCATCGCCCCGCCCTCGCGGCAGAGCCGTGCCTTGAGCGAGCCGGGGGCGTAGTAGAGGCCGGCGTGGACGACGCCGCTGTTGTGCGAGCTCTGGTGCGGCGCGAGCGCCCCCTCCTTCTCGTAGAGGACCACCTCGCCGCCCCACTCGGTGGCGAGCGCCCGGCCGAGGGCGAGGCCGACGATCCCCCCGCCGACGATCGCGACCCGTCGCTCACCCATCGCCCGACGGTACCGCGGCGCCCTCGGGCGGGTCGCCCGAGGCACCGGGGGTGGCGCTATCCGCGAGGGCGCGCCGTCTATCGTCGAGACGTGGCTGGCTCCGCTCCTCGTGGCCGCGCGAGGCACCGGCGCAGGCGCCCCCGCCGGCAGCGCTACCTCGCCGTCGGCGCCCTCGTCGTCGTCCTCGGCGCCATCGCCGCGGTGGTGCTCGCCCTCGGCGGCGGGAAGCCGAGCGCGAGCGGCGGCCACGGCACCACGACGACGACCACGCTCGCGCTGGCGACCAGGGCGCCCGCGCGTCCCTCGACCACGCTCGCGCGCACGAAGGCGAGTTCGACGACGACGACGTCGACGGCGACCTCGACGACGCTTCCCACGGCGAGCACGACCACCACCGTCGCCCCCGTCGACCTCGTCAGCCCCTCCTCGGTCCTCGTGCAGGTGGTGAACGGCTTCGGCGGCAGCAACGCGGCCACCGACGCGGCGAGCGCGCTGCACAACGCCGGCTTCACGATCAACGGCACGGGCGACGCCCAGAACTTCACCTACCACGAGAGCGTGATCGAGTACTCGCCCGGCAACCTTTCGGCCGCGCAGACCCTCGACAACCACGTCGTCGGGCCGGTCCACCTCGAGCAGGTCTCGGACCTCCCGGCGAACGACGAGGTCGTCCTCATCCTCGGCTCCACCTACGGCGGCGTGGCCGCCTAACCTCCCGCCCCGGCGGCGGCGCGCCGCCGAGAGAGCGAGGAGCCCCTGATGCTCGAGCCCGCCGCGACCTACTACGCCCCCGGCGGGATGGTCTGCACGGTCGACCACCTCGCCTCCGCGGCAGGCGTCGCGGTGCTGCGCGCCGGGGGCAACGCCGTCGACGCCGCGATCGCGACCGGCGCCGTGCTCACCGTCACCTTCCAGCACCGCAACGGCCTCGGCGGTGACCTGCTGGCGGTGGTCGTGCCCCCCGGCGAGGCGCCGGTGGCGATCAACTCCTCGGGCTTCGCCGGCTCCGGCGCCAACGCCGCGGCGGCGCGCGCCGAGGGCCTCACGCGCATCCCCGCCCGCAACGACATCCGCGCCGTCACCGTGCCGGGCTGCGTCGACGGCTGGCTCGCGCTCCATGAGCGCTTCGGCCGGCTGCCGCTCGCCGAGGTCCTCGCCGCGGCGCGCGACTACGCCGCCGAGGGCTTCCCGGTCGGCCCCGAGCTCGCCGGGGAGATCCACCTCATCGCGGAGCGCCCCGGGGCCGCGGACTTCATTGCCGGCGGTCCGGCGCACGCCGGCTCGCGGGTGCGCCGGCCGGGGGTGGCGCGGCTCTTCGAGGCGATCATCTCCGACGGTCGCGAGGGCTTCTACGGCGGCGAGTTCGGCCGCGAGCTGCTCGAGGTCGGCAACGGCGAGTTCACCCCCGAGGACCTCACCCGCCCGATCGCGAAGTGGGCGCCCGCCCTCGGCGTCGAGGCCTTCGGCCACCGCCTGTGGACCGTCCCCCCGGCCTCGTGCGGCTACCTCACCCTGGCGAGCGCCTGGATCGCCTCGCAGCTCGACCTCCCCGAGGACCCGGAGGACCCCCGCTGGGCGCACCTCCTCGTCGAGGCCTCCCGGCAGGCGAGCTTCGACCGCCTCGACGTGCTGCACGAGGAGGCCGACGGCGAGGCCCTCCTCTCCCCCGAGCGCCTCGCGCCGCGCGCCGCGGCGATCGACCCCGAGCGCGCCTCGGAGCTGCCCGGGAGCTACCTGAAGGGGGGCACGATCGCGCTCACCGCGGTCGACTCGGACCGCATGGCGGTGAGCATGCTGCAGTCCAACGCCTGGGGCTTCGGCAGCTACCTCGCGCTGCCCCGCCTCGGCGTCTTCCTGCACAACCGGGGGATCGGCTTCTCCCTCGACGAGGGCCACCCGAACGAGTATCGCCCCGGCCGTCGCCCGGTGCACACCCTCTGCCCGACAGCGGTCACCGGCCTCGACGGATCACTCACCGGCGTCGTCGCCTCGATGGGCGGCGACAGCCAGCCGCAGATCGTCCTGCAGCTCCTCGCCCGCTGGCTGCACTGCGGTCAGGAGCCGGGCGACGCCCTCGCCGCGGGCCGCTTCATCCTCGCCGACCCGGTCGCCGGCGCCCCCTTCGACACCTGGCAGGAGCGGGGCCGTGTCGAGGTCGCCCTCGAGGGCCAGGCGGCCGAGGGATGGGACGAGGGCCTCGCGGGCCGCGGCCACGACGTCGCCCGCCGGACGCCCTTCAACGCGAGCTTCGGGCACGCACACCTCATCGCGCTCGAGGAGGGGATGCTCGCCGGCGGCACCGACCCCCGGCCCCGCTCGGGCGGCGCCCTCGGCTACTGACTACCGATGGAGCTGACCGCCGATTGACCGGCTGGACGCTCTCGCGATTGTGCCTGGGGAATCGCCTCCATATCCCGCGGTGACCTGCGGTGATAGCGCGCCGCGAAAGCGCGGCGAACGCCCGGCATCGGTTCCACGCGGGTGCGCATGATTTCGCGCTCCACGATCATCTGGCGAGGCGGTTGCCGGTCTTTCGTTCATGTTGCCGCAAGGATCGCTCCCTACCGTTCACGCGATCGCGCCCGATCGCGCCCGATCGCGCCCGATCGCGCCCGGGCGCGGCGGTCGACGCCCCCGAAAGCGAGGATTCCTGTGGCATTTCCACTCTCACGTCGACTCGCGGCGGCAAGGGCTCGCGGATCATCTGGGGCCTCCATGTCCGGCGAGTCGACGAGCCATGTCCCACACCTGGACATGCGATCAGGCGGACTCCGCGCGGCGGTCTTTGGAGTGAGTGACGGCCTCGTGTCCAACCTCTCGCTCGTCCTTGGAACCTCCGGGGCTCACCCCGGCGGAGGCTTCGTGCGTCTCGCCGGCCTCGCGGGGTTGCTCGGGGGCTCTTTCTCGATGGCCGCGGGAGAGTACGTCTCGATGCGCGGCCAACGCGAGGGCCTCGAGCGTCAACTCGATCTCGAACGTGACGAGCTCGCCAGCGTGCCCGACAGCGAACAGCGAGAACTCGAAATGATCTATGAGCGTCGAGGCGTCTCCCCCGAGGTGGCCGCGGCGGTCGCGCGTGAGCTGATGGCCGATCCACAGACTGCCCTCGACACCCACGCCCGTGAAGAGCTGGGCATCGACCCAAATGCACTCGGTTCGCCGCTTCAGGCCGGCGCCGCGTCCTTTGTGACTTTCGGGATTGGCGCATTCGTCCCGATGGCCGCCTTCCTCGGGGGCTCGTCGGGCAACGGGGCGCTGTTCGTCTCGATCGGCAGCGCAGGAGCACTCGCGCTCGTTGTCGGCGCTCTGCTGTCGATCTTCACCGGCCGAAGCTGGTCGTGGTCAGGGATCCGATCGCTATTGATCTGCGCCGTGGCGGGTGCGGTGACGTACGCGATCGGCTCCGCCATCGGCGCGTCCGGGTAGTAGCCGACCCGCTATCGGTGCGCTTTGGGCACGGGTGATCGACCGGAATGCCGGTCGCGGGAGCGAACGGGGAACCCGCTTCGTTCATGTTCTCGTAAGGCCTGGCCCCTAGGTTGGATCGGGTGAGGACCAGCGCAAACACAGCTCTTTCGGGCATGCGAGCGTCGGTAAAAGCCGCCGGGGCCATTCGTTGAGATCTGCCAGCTCCGATCGGGCGGCCCACTGTTCGCGTCCTTCGGTTTGAAACGTTGCTGCTCCGCCATTCCGAGCGCGCTCCCGGCGCGCGGGGCGCGCCCGATTCCTCCGTTCCGAATGCGGCTGGCACACTTCTCGGCGTGCGAATCCTCCTTGCCGAAGACGACGCTCGCCTGAGGGAGGTCCTCGAACGGGGCCTCCGCGAAGCCGGCTACGTCGTCGACGGGGTGGCAGACGGTGACGCCGCCCGCGAGTACCTCCGCGCCTATGAATACAGCGTCGGCGTCCTCGACTGGCGCATGCCGGGAGCTTCCGGACTCGAGATAATCACCTGGGCTCGACACCGGGGAATCCACACGCCGTTCTTGATGCTCACGGCAAAAGACGCCCCGCCCGACCGGATCCGCGCCCTCGACGAGGGCGCGGATGACTACCTGATCAAGCCGTTCGACTACGGCGAGCTGCTCGCCCGGCTCCGTGCGCTGCTTCGCAGACCGAGTGGAGAGCGCCAGCCACTCCTCCGCTGCGGATCACTCACCCTCGACCCCGCTACGCGGGTGGTGCTCGTGGATGGTGCACCCGCGGAGCTCACGCCACGGGAGTACGCCATCATCGAGCTCCTCATCCGCAGGAGCCCCGCCGTCGTGCAGCGCAGCACGATCGCGCTGCAAGCGTGGCCGGACGAAGCCGACGCAGTTGGCTCCAATACGATCGATGTCCACATCGCCCGCCTCCGCGCCAAACTCGCTCGTGGCGACACGAGGATCGAGACGCAGCGCGGTGCCGGCTACCGGCTGGTCGCTTCATGACGACCGCAACGGCGAGCGCCGGGGTTGCGCGAGTCCGCCGGGAGGCCCGGCGCGTCGCGCTCGGCGCGACGCTGCTCGCCCTCGCCGTCTATCTCTTGGCCTGCACGCTCGCGGACCTTTTAGTCGTCGACCACCTCAACGGTTCGATCGACGCGCGGTTGGCGGGTCGCCTCATTTCGCTCACCCATGGACTGCCTCGGCACCTGAGCCCGCAGAAGTCGAGCCAGACCGAGCTGTCGACCGGTTCGGGTGGTGATCTCGACGACGCTCCACTCCTCGCCTGGTTCGTACCGGCCGGTGCTACACGCGCCCAGCCTCTCGAGAGTGACGAGCCGATCCTGCCGAGAAGTGCGCTTCACGTCGGCCGGCCGACCACGGCGGTCGTCGACGGCCGCACCTTTCGCCTCGACGGGACGGTGATTCGAACCGGACGGCTTGTCGTCGCCACGAGCACCCGCGAAGCGATGAGCGTGCGCAACACGTTGTTCGTCATCGAGGGAGCACTCGCGCCGATCCTGCTCCTTGCCCTGTTCGTCGCCGCCTCGATCATCGGTCGACGCGCCGCGACACCTATCGAGCAGGCCCGGCTGCGCCAGCTCGAGTTCACCGCCGATGCTTCTCATGAACTGCGCACCCCGCTCAGTGTGATCGAGGCCGAGATCGGTCTGGCGCTCAGCACCCAGCGATCAGCAACCGGCTACCGCTCGGCACTGGAGCGGGTTGCCGGAGAGTCAAGGAGGTTGCGGAGCATCGTTGACGACCTCTTGTGGTTGGCTCGCCTCGATGCGATGCCGGACAACCCGCCCCACGAAGCCGTCGACGTGGTGAGTCTGGCGACGGTGTGCGCCGACCGCTTCCGTGCGCTCGCGCAGCGCGACGGCCTCACCATCTCCACTGCCGAGGAAGGTTCCCTCCCAGCGATCATCCTCGCCCCTGCCGACTGGCTCGATCGCCTCGTCTCGGTCCTTCTCGACAATGCCTGCCGCTACGCCGGCGTCGGCGGGCTGATCGACGTCACCGTCTCCAGGACCGAGGACCGGGTGACGCTCACCGTCGACGACAACGGTCCAGGAATTCCCGAGGAGCAACGTGACGAGATCATGGAACGGTTTCATCGCGCGAGCGACGTCACGGGGGGTGCCGGTCTCGGACTCCCCATCGCCAACGCCGTCGTACGGGCTACCGATGGCGAATGGAGCATCACCACCGCGCCCAACGGTGGCGCTCGGATCCAAGCTTCCTGGCCGCGCTTTCGATCAGACGATGCGAATGGCGCACGTGGCGACGACCACCGCGAGGCACTCCCCGTCGGCAGCCCCTCCTGAGCCACCGGAATGTCGCCCGACGATCAGCCGAGCGCGAGTCGGCCCCATTCATGTCGCCGTAAGGTCCGCTCCATACCCTCTACCTTGAGACGCGGGATCCCGCGCGTTTGACACCGAAGGGGTGAGGACGGGCATGGCAAACGGTCGCAAGCGCGGGCGACGTCCATATCAAGTCCGCCCCCAGCCGGACCACCCTGTGCAACGGGGCGAACCCGGTCCGGTCATAGACGACGAGCACGTGGCTCAATTGACTGCGCCGCGAAGCATCGGGGAGCTGTTCGGGGGGGTAGGGGGGCCGCTCCTATTTCTTCGGGCGTTCCTCGGCGTGACCTTTGTGTTCGCCGGCCTGCAAAAGCTTGCCAACCAGAACTTCTTCAGCGCGACCGCTCCCGGATCCTTCCAGGAGCAGCTGCGCGGCTCGATTCTCACGAGCCCGCTTCACCATCTCCTGTCTCCGGTGCTCCCCCTCGCCACGCTCGTCGCGGTGGTCATCTCTCTCGGCGAGGTCGCGGTCGGCCTCGGCACGCTGCTCGGCCTCTTCGGGCGCGTCGCGGCGCTCGGCGGGTTGCTGTTGTCACTGTCGTTCTTCCTCACCGTCAGCTTCAATGACAACCCCTACTACTACGGACCGGACATCGTTTTCTTGTTCGCCTGGACGCCGTTCGTGCTCGCCGGTTCGGGTACCTGGTCGCTCGACGCGCTCTTCGCGCAACGCGCCGCGCGGACACGCGCGGCGCTGCAGACCGCGGCGATCCGCGGTGGTCCCGCCGCGCGGCGCCGGGCAGCCGAGTTCGATCGACGGGTCTTCCTGCAGCGACTCTCTGCGGCGGGGGTCGTCGGCCTGACCGGTCTCGCCCTCGGTGGATTCGTCGCCGCGATCGGGCGCCTTGCTCACGGCGCTCAACAAGCGTCGGGAACGGGAACCATCGGCGGAGGCGGCACGAACCCAGGTACCGGCTCCACCGCGCCGACCGGCAACGGAGCGGCGAGCTCACCGTCGACGACCGTGCCGGCTCGCCCCCCTGAAGGACAGACCCCAAAGGGAACGCGCATCGGCCCCGCGAGCGACGTTCCGGTCGGAGGCGCGGCGAGCTTCACCGATCCGGCGCAGGGAGTCCCCGCGTTGGTCGTCCAGGTCAAGCAGGGCACGTTCCACGCCTTCTCGGCTGTCTGCCCGCACGCCGGGTGCCAGGTCCAGTTCGACCAACAGAACGACATCTTCGTCTGTCCGTGCCACGGATCGACCTTCAACGGATCGACCGGGGCCGTCGAGAGTGGCCCCGCACAAGCCGGACTCTCGCCGATCACGGTCAACGCGGGGTCCAACGGCCAGCTGTATGTCGACGGCTGAGTAGTCGTCCTCGGGAGCGTTGTGCCTCGCCGCGAGGCCTTGGTCTTGCGGGGTACCGAAGCGATCGCCGTCGGTGATGAGGCCCGCCGGACGGGCACCGCTCGGTTACGGCGCGGACATCGTGACAAAGTCACGGGAATACGCGGGTTCGAAAAAGCGGGCCGGCGTCTGCAGCATCGCGGGAAGCAGGTCGGAGCCGTTCGACGGCGAAGCAGCACCGCTGCCGCTCGTTGGCGCGTAGATCGAGAAGACGGTCCAATTCGGGTTCATGTCAAGGACCATCGCTCGCACCGAGCCGGCTCGCGCAAGGATGTCCGCGAGGTCGACGATCGTCATCTGGCCCGACACGTAGACGAGAGCGCCGTTCGCGGTTTCGCCGAGGCCGGATCGCCACGTGTCGACGACCCCGTGGAGACTCACCCCCCAAGTCGAGACGTCATTCGGATTGAGCCCTGCGACGGGTTGGCCGTGGTCGATGAGGAGGGTCAGGTTCTGCCGCACGGCGACGACTGCGGGCGTCATCGCAAGATCTCGCCCCCACTCACCGACCGTCGCAGAGCCGTTCTTGAAGATCACGAGCGACGCGGCGCCGGTGCGGAGCGGTGCGACGAGGTGGCGCTCACTGAAGTAGCCCCCGTTCGTGTCTTTCAGCAGGAACCCGCCGTTGAACGCCGCGACGAGCGTCTGGGAGGCGGCGGGCGAGATCGGGGCGGTGTACTTCCAGAACAGTCCTCCGGGGCTGAGGCTTCCCGAGTAGAGGCGAGCTCGAAGCAGCTTCGTGTCCATCCAGGCGATCCCGGCACCGGCGGCCGCATTGCTCGGGAGCCGGACCGTCGTCTCGTACACCGCAGGGAGATTGTCGACGCGACGGCCAACCGGCCGCCACTGACCCTCGCCGCTCGTCGGAGGGAGGTGGAAGGGGCCGATCGCATCGGGTGGCGCAAGCGACACCGCCGGCGCGTCGACCGCCTTGGGGTTCGTCGACCTTGCTTTCGTCGGAGTGTGCGGGGCTCCACGAGCGGCGCCGAGCGAGTGGAGAACCCCGACGAATCCGATGCACGGCAGCGCGACGGCCACGAGTACGAGCGCCTGGCGCCGCCGCGCCACGGACCTCGGAACGCGACGTCGCCCGGCGCTCGGACCCCCGCCCGCTTCAGCGATGCGGTGGGCCATCGGTCTCGGGGTCGTCGGTCCAGCGCGGTCCGAACACCAAGGCAGGCCCTCTGTCTGGCGGGGGCGGCGTCGCCCCGGCCCCTCGGTGCGTCACCGGAAAAGGCACCACGCCGGCAAGCGTGAATTGTGCCGGCCCGCGCGGTCGCAGTGAGACGCTGCGATCCGCTCGAATTGGTAGTAAACGATCGAGAGGTGATCCCCCAATTTCCGTCACCGTTAGGACGATAGGGACCGATCCTTACGGTGCCATGAACAGCTGGGCTACGACCGGGAAGGCCCCCACTCGGTGCCGTGATCCAAGAGCTCCAGTATTGAATGGTGCGTGTTCATCTCGCCGTAAGGCTTGCTCTCTACCCTTTTCGCCATGGGGACCACGTGGCACGCGAGCGGACACCCGGCTTGCTGAGCACTCCGGACGCCCTTTGCATTCTCGGCCAAGGCCGCTCGGCAGCGATGCAAGCGGCCGACGGCGGATGAATGCGCCGCGCCATCTCCGTCCGAGCTCTTCGCGCGTGCTCGAAGACCTCCGCGACCTCGGCGCTCCGCCATCAGAACCCACCGTCGACTCCCAGCCGGCACGAGCACGAAGTCACCACAAGGTCCGTTCCCCCAACGCCCGCCGTCGTCGACGGTCGCGACGGCGGGCACTGAGGGCAGCTCGCACAACGATCGTCGGTCGACATCCGTATCGCTCCGCCGCACTTGTCGTCGTTGTCCTGCTCACGCCGGTGTGGGTGTCACTCGGAAGCGCGCTGGGCAACCCGGGACTTGGCGCTTCGAACGGCGCACGATTGGCGGAATGGGCGCGCGAGCACGGGGCTGCCCCCGTCGTCAACTGGGCGGAGTCGCTTTGGTACTCCCACCACCAGCCTCCGGTAGGCGGAGCGCCGCGCAAAGGAGCGATCCCGCCCCCTTCGGCCCGGGCGATTACCTCTGACGCGACGGCCCGCTCCGCGGCGCACCTCCCGGCACCGGCGCCGATCCCGCCGCTCGCGAGCCCGGCGATCCCGGGAGAGGGCATCTGGCACCAGGTCGGGCGCAAGGTCGATGGTCTGTCCGCTGTCTACGAGGCGTTCCTCCGACCCGATCCGATCCACACGAGCCTCGTCGTCGGCGTGGCATGGATGGACACCAAGCTGCTCCGCGCGACGCTCTACTCGGGCAGCACGGTCCCCGGCGGCGGGCCCTACCCCAACACCGCGCCGATCCAACCGGCAGCGGCGAGGAGCCTCGTCGCCGCATTCAACGCCGGCTTTCTGATGGGCAACGCGAATGGCGGCTACTACACCGATGGGCGCGTCGTCGACCCACTACGGCAAGGCGCTGCCTCGTTCGTCATCTACCGCGACGGCACCGCGACGGTGGCGCAGTGGGGTCGGGACGCGACCCTCAGCGCAGACGTGGTCGCAGTTCGCCAGAACCTCGACCTCCTCGTCGACGGTGGCCGGCCCGTTCCCGGCTTGAACGCCAACGACACGACGAAGTGGGGCTACACCCTGGGGAATCAGATTTACGTCTGGCGTTCCGGCGTCGGGGTCACGAGAAACGGGGCGCTCGTCTATGTCGGCGGCCCGGGCCTCAACATCACGACGCTGGCCGGCCTCCTCGCGCGAGCCGGTGCCGTGCGGGCGATGGAACTCGACATCAACACCGACTGGGTGAACCTCGCGACGTACTCTCCTTCTTCGCCGACAGCGCCGGCGGATGCGGCGAACGGCTCGGACCTCCTCCCGGACATGTCGGGCTCGCCGGCGCGCTATTTCGAGCCGTGGTGGTCTCGGGACTATTTCACGATGTCGGCCCGGGGAGTGCCGTAACCGATGACCGGCCGCCTCATGCAACGTCATCGCGTCCATCACAGGGGGGCCGGCGCGGGCCGGACCCCGACGACGCGTGACCGCTCGAAGTCACCGGCGACTCCGGAAGCGGGTGCTTCACGACGGCCGCTCCTCTGCAGCCTCCTCGTGGCGACGCGACCACGCCAGTGGATCAAGAACCTGCTCGTCTTCGCAGCGCCGGGAACGGCCGGCCTGCTCGGCCGACCGGCCATCATCGGCCGGACCGCAGCGGCCGCGGGGATCTTCCTCGTCGCCTCCGCTGGCACCTATCTGCTGAACGACGCGATCGACGCGCCGGCGGACCGCCTCCACCCCGACAAACGCCATCGTCCGGTCGCGTCCGGCGAGCTTGCTTCGCAACTTGCGATCGGGCTCGGGAGCGCGCTGCTCCTCCTCGCCACCGCGGGCGCCGGCCTTCTCGCCGGGATCCGCCTCGCGGTCCTGCTCGGCGCCTACGGCGCGACGACCATCGCCTACACGCTCTGGCTGAAACGCGTGCCCATTCTCGAGCTCGGGTGCGTCTCGGCGGGATTCGTCCTGCGAGCGATCGCTGGGGGTGTGGCCGTTCACATCTCGATCTCGCCGTGGTTCGCCATCGTGACGTCCGCAGCCGCCTTGCTCGTCGTCGCTGGCAAACGCACCGCAGAGATCGACACCCTCGGAACAGCGAGCATCGCCCATCGTGAGGTGCTCAGCCGTTACCCCAAGCCCTTTCTTCGCTCAGTCCGGATCATCGCGGCAGGCGTCGCGATCGTTGCCTATTGCCTATGGGCGTTCGAGCGCGCCGCGCACATCGACGTCGGCAGGCCCGACTCCGACAACGTCTTCTTCGAGCTTTCAATTCTCGCCTTCGTCCTCGGCGTGCTGGCTGTCGAACTCGCCGTCGAGACGGGTGAAGGCGGTGCTCCTGAAGACCTCGTGCTTCACAATCGGGTGATCCAACTTGTCGGAGCGGCCGGGGTGGCGCTCGTCACCATTGCGATCTACACGTGACGAAGGTTGACCGCGCCGAAGCCGCCCGGGTGATGCGAGATGCGGGGCGCTGCCCTCCCCCGTCGTTGACGAAGAGATCTCGCCAGGCGCTGGCAGAGATGGCGCGGGCGGAGAGGTTGACCTCAGCCGACGAGGAAGTGGCCCGCTCGGCCAACGGTCACCGCTGCGAGCAATGCACCGACCACCAAGCTCGCCGCGATCGACCACTGGCGAAGTCCGGCGCCCGCCACCTGCTTTCGAGTTCGCCAATAGAAGTCCCTCGGAGCGAGCTTGGCGGTGTCGAGGAGATGGCCGAGGACATGGACCGTCATCGCTGCGAGCCACAAGACAAAGCTCGCCTTGTGAATCAGAAGAAGGTTCTGGCGGAGCCCCGCACCCGCGAACAAGAGCGCGACGCCGCTTGCCATCAAGGCGATCGTCAGCACGACGACCAAGGGCCCCAACAGGCGCAGGAGCGCCGGCGGCGGTCCCTTTCGTCGGTAGGCGAGCGAGCCGGTGTAGTAACGGACGAAGCGATAGCCGGTGCTTCCGATCTTGAGTGCAGTCGGTGGAATGAGGAGCATCCCGATGAACACGTGCGGTTTGAGGAGCGGGCCGATGCGGAGCACCGTGACTCCCTCGGCGGCGAGCAGGACGAGCAGCACGGCCGCCGTCGAACCGGTCAGGCGAGCGTTCGCTTCGACCCCCTTTGACGCCCCCTCGGGGCCGTCCGCCTGGGCGTGCAGGCGCGCGGGCCGGCTCGGCGAGCGTCGCTCCATTTGGCAAGGATCGCCGCGTACCCTGACGACAACATGAACTTTTCGTCCGCTCAGCGGTTCACGGGGGATCTCCGCGCCTCATCTCCCGTCGGCCGCGCGCGAACGATCCCCCAGGGTCCCGGGCAATGGGCGGCCCGCAGCGTCCCTGTGGAGCGCTTCCACACTCAAAAGCGCAGGTAGAAGTTGAGAGGCTCGGCCTCGTGGGGCAGCTTCGGCGAGAGGTGCACCGAACGGGGCCAGACGAGCACCCGGTAGCTACCGACGGAGTACGTGTGCGACGGCATCCCGAAGGTGGCGACGGCACTCGCGGTGTCGACCGCGCGCCAGGGGCGGCGGGTGTCGTAGACGAAGAACTGGAACGAGACCCCCGCGTACCAGCTGTCGCTCGACTGGCGGTCGTAGCGCAGCAGGTTGCCCGCCGCGTTGTTGGTGACCGGGCGGACCACGACGTCGCCGTCGCTCTCGACGGTGACGAGCGACGAGCTCCAGTAGTCGCCGAGGCCGACCCGCAGGTCATGGGCGCGTAGAAAGCTGCTCAGCGCGACGGCCGGCGGCGAGGGCGGCGGGTGGTCAAGGTAGAGGGTGGCGTCGAGGAAAAAGGCGAGCGAGAGGGCCGCCCCCGCACCGAGGACGAGGCGGCGCGGCTGGGAGTCGCCGAGGGCGGCGACGAGGTGGCCGAGGTGGCGGCCGGCGAGCACCGCGGCGAAGAGCACCGCCGGCAGCAGGTAGCGGAGGTAGTCGACGTTGTTGCTCGGGGCGGTGAGCAAGAAGGTCGCGATGCTCCCGAGCACGGCGAAGAGGAGGAGGTCGTCGAGGCGGGCGTCCTCCTCGGGCTGCGGGCGGCGGATCCCCCGCCACAGCACCCACAGGCCGTAGCCGACCGCCGCGAGCACGCCGGCGAGGCCGACGGCGTGCGCCACCGAGGCGGCCACCGACTGGTGGGTGACGTCCAGCGGCAGGTTGCCGACGCCGAAGAGCGCGGCGAGGCGCCCCGGCAATTGGCTCACGTTGTGGCCGATCTGGCCCCTGCTGATCACGACATTGCGGTTCACGAGGGTGAAGGTGCCGATCGCCGTCGCGAGCAGCCGCCCGAGGGCGGCGAGGGCGACCGCCGCGGGGACCGCGGCGGCGAGGCGCAGGCCGGCGGCGAACCGCCGGCGGGCCATCGTCGCGGCGCCGGCGAGGAGCACCGGGAGGAGGGCGATGCCAAGGGTCATGAAGTCGCCGAGGAGGGCGGCGGCGAGGAAGAGCGCGCCGACGGCGAACAAGAGCCAGCCACCGCGACGGGCGGTGAGCGCGCCGAAGGCGACGAGCGTCCACAGCACGGTGCCGACGTGCCAGGGCCCCTGCAGGAGGAAGAAGGCGAGCGTCGGGCTCGGGAGGCCGACGATCGCGACCACGGCGAGCACGGTGGCCGGCCTCGCCGCGCCGCTGCAGCCGCGGCGCGCGAGCAGCGCACCGGCGACGACGACGCCGATCGCGAGGAAGCTCGGGACGAGGTGCAGCAGATCGGCGTGCAGCCCGGCGACCCGCTCCACCGCGGCGTAGACCACGGCGTCGATGCTCCAGAAGGACTCGAGGCTCATCGACCAGCCGCTCAGCGCGAGGTGGCCTGCCGAGATCGCCTGTCCCTCGAGGACCACGGTCGCGCCGTCGGAGTTGCCGACGTAGGTGTGCAGCGAGGCCTCGTCGAGGAGGAGGGCGAGGGCGGCGAGCGCGGCGAGGAGGAGGGCCCCCTGCGCGAGGCGGCGCCCGCTCACCGGGCCCGCCTCGGCGCGGTGCACGCCGCGCGTAACCTTGCCTGGCCGCCCGCCCTTTTCGAGGAGTGACAGCCGTGCCCATGCCGAAGCGCCCCGAGATCGACACCGACGCGCTGATCGACGCCGTGCTCACGCGCGCGCTGCGCCTGCACCGCCGGATCTTCGAGGCCAGCAAGGGGCGCATCGGGGCGCGCATCGGGGGCACCCGCTGCCTCCTCCTGCACACGACCGGCCGGCGCAGCGGCCTCGAGCGCACCGCGACCCTCGCCTACGCGACCGACGGCGAGGCGCTCGTCCTCGTCGCCTCCAACAACGGCAGCGACAGCGAACCGGACTGGATGAAGAACCTGCGCGCCGACCCGCACGTCGAGGTGCAGCTCGGCACCGAGCGCAGGCGCGCCAGCGCCCGCATCGTCGAGCGCTTCAGCGAGGGCTACGAGCGCCTGCTCCGGCTCGCGAACGCGAACACCGGCTGGCGCTACTTCCACTACCAGCAGAAGACGACCCGCCCGATCCCGGTCGTCGTCCTCACCCTCGAGGCCGCCTGACCGCTCGTCACGGCTCCTCCGAGAGCCGGTGCACGACGACCGCCTCGCGCACGAGCTCGATGCTGCGGTACGGGCCGCGTAGCGCCTGCACCTCCGGGCTCGCCTCGTCGTAGGGCCCGTCGTCGTCGCCGCAGGTGCTGCAGAGCACCTCGAACAGCCCCGTCGTGCCGTGCACCTGCCAGCGGCCCCGCTCGTCGCGGCCGAGGAACTCGGCGGGCTGGGGGCGCCAACGGTTCTGGTGATCGGCGACGGCCATTGCCCGAGACTACGACCTCGCCCGCAGGACATGCCCCGCCGGCGGCCGCTCAGGCGAGCGGCGGGAGCGGTGCCGCGAGCAGCACGGGCGTCGTCGGCTGCACCGAGCCCCCCGCCGGCTCAGAGGTGACCATCAGCATCGACATGCTCGGCGCGACGCGCAGCGCGGCGAAGCCGTGCGGGTCGGCGCCGAGCAGCGAGATCGAGACGAGTCGGCGGCCGACGAGCGCCCACAGCTGGTAGGTGCGCCCCGCAGCGAGGTTGCCGAGCGTCGAGCTCACCCAGTACGCCGCGCCCGAGGGCGCGATCTCGACCACGGCGCGGGCCCCGCTACGCGCCGCGGTGAGGGTCACGGTCTGGTGCGGCCCGAGCGCCGTCGCCGCGACCGCGGGAGCGAGACCGCGCGCGGCGGTCGCCTGCTGCAGGGTGTTCAGCTCGTGGTCGAGGTGCGCGAGCGAGAGGCCGAGGGCGACGAGGACGGCCGCCGCGACGGCGCCGAGAGCGGCGCGTAGCGCCCGCGCCCGCCGGCGGGGGGCGAGCGGGATCGGCGCCGAGAGAAAGCCCGGGGGCGGGGGCGGGGGCGCCTCCTCCTCGGCGGCGACGCGCGCTGCGATCTTCTGCCACAACCCCTCGGGGGCGATCGCGCCGAAGTTGCCGAGGGCGGCGGCGACCTCGCGGTGCGCCCGCAGCTCGCCACGGCAGCGGGGGCAGCCGCGCAGGTGCTCCTCGAGGCGCTCGACCTCGTCGCCCTCGACGGCGTCGAGGGCGTACGCGCCGAGCAGCTCGGCCGCCTCCTCGTGCTCCATCACTCCGGCCATCCTCCCGCCACCATGCCGCTTCCGGCGAGAGCGTCGTGCATCCGCCGCAGGCCGGCGCGGATCCTCCCCTTCACGGTCCCCTCCGGCTCCCCGAGGAGCTCGGCGACCTCGCGGTAGGTGTGGCCGGCGAAGTAGGCGAGCGCGATCGGCCGCTGCTCGTTCTCGGGGAGGGACCTCAGCGCGCTGCGGACGTGCTCGGCGAGGGTGAGGTCCGCGACCTCGCGCTCGAGGTCATAGCCGGCCTCGGCGGTGCGCAACGCGTCCCGGTTCTCCCGGTCGCGGCGCGCCCCCTCAGAGCGGAGGGTGTCGATCGCCCGGCTGTGGCTCGCCGAGAGCAGGAAGGAGCGGAGCGACCCGCGCTCGGGGTCGTAGCGCTCCGGCTGGCGCCACAGGCGGAGGAAGACCTCCTGCACGACCTCCTCGGCGAGGACGGCGTCGTTCAGGAGCCGGCGGGCGAGGCCGAAGACCGCTCCGGCGTGACGGCGGTAGAGCTCGGCGAGGGCGGACTCGTGCCAGCGGGCGACGAGGAGCACGAGGCTCGCGTCGCTCGCGGTGGCGAAATCGTTGCGCACGAAGCTCATACGGAGCGGGCCGGTCCGGCGGATGGCCACCGGCGCGGGCCCGTCGCAGGGCGGTCGTCCCGGCTTGCCGGGACACGGCGCGCGAGGGCACGCGGGCTCGGCACTTCGCAAGTTTCGCAGTTCCCGCATCCGCCGGGCGCGGCCGCCCCGTAGAGGTGACGTCGGGCGCCGCGCCCGCAGCGCCTGGAGGCGCTCGCGGTGTGGGTCCTCGGCGAGGGCCTCGGCGGCGTCGCGAGCGGCTTCGGCGGCCTCGCCTTCGGCTCCCCCGGCCCCGCCCTCCTCTACGCCGCGCTCGCGGCGGTCCTCTTCTGCAGCCTCGGCGGCGACCCGGCGGCGCTCGGCGCGCGCCTCCGCCGGGTGTGGGCCGTCGTCCTCGCGGCGGGGCTCCTCCTCGAGGCGGCCTCGCCCTATCCGGCGTCGCTGCGGCTGCGCGCCGACTACCAGTCGCTCGCCGTCGGCGAGCCGGCCGCGCTCGCCCGCGTCGACCGCGCCCTCGGGGCCTTTACGAGCGGTCACGCGCTCGCCGTGACCCTCGGCCTCCTTGCCGTCGAGCTCACCCTCCTCCTCGCCGTCGCCCGCCCCCTCCCTCAGGCGGCGCTCGCCGCCGTGCTCTGCCTCCTCGGCGCGTTCTGGCTCCTCGGCGAGAACCTCGGCGGCCTCTTCACCGGCTCGGCCAACGACCCCGGCGAGATGCCGCTCCTCGCGCTCGTCGCGGTCGGTGCCTTTCGCGTCGCTCCTCGGTACGCTTTTGGCATGCGAGTTGACCGTCGCCAGTACACCCGGCTCGCACGTCCGGGAACGCCAGTCGCTCCGTAGGAGACGCGTGAGTGCGACGCCCGAGACCGCTCGAAAGAAGTGGCAGGGGCGTAGCCACGCGCTCGACCTCGAGGGCATCGACTTCGCGGCCTTCCGCAGCCGACCCCTCGAGCCCGAGACGCTGCGCGCGCTGCGCTACATGCACGACGTCGAGCACCACACGGTCTGCTACCTACGCGACCTGTTGGTGACGCGCCTGCACCGCGACCCGGCAATGACGACCTTCCTCACGATCTGGGTCTACGAGGAGCACTGGCACGGAGAGGCGATCGGTGAGGTCCTGCAGCTGCACGACGAGCCGGGCAACGAGGCGCGCATCAGCGTCGTCCGCCAGCGCCTCGGCCTGCACGACCGGCTGCGACCGCTCCTCTCCCAGCTCTCGACGGCGGTGCTGCCGACGATGAGCGCGCTGCACCTCGCCTGGGGCGCGGTGAACGAGTGGTCCACACAGGCCGGCTACGCCCGCCTGAGCCAGCTCGCCGACCACCCGGTCCTCTCCGAGCTGCTCTGCCGGATCATGCGCCAGGAGGGTCGCCACATCGACTTCTACCAGCGCGAGGCGTCGCTCCGCCTCGAGGAGAGCCCGCTTGCGCGCCGCCTCACCCGCTCCGCGCTCGCGCACCTCTGGGCGCCCGTCGGCTCGGGGGTGATGCCAAAGAGCGAGGTCGCCTTCCTCGCCGGCTATCTGTTCTGCGGGGTCGACGGGGAGAAGGCGGCGGCGCGCATCGACCGCCAAATCGACCGCCTCCCCGGCCTCGACGGCATGCACCTCGTGAGCCGCGCCGCGGAGCGCCTCGGCCCGCGCGCGCAGCTCGCCTCCTAGACCTCCAGGGCGCCGAACAGCTCCTGCTGACGCGGGTCGTGGCGGAGCGCGCCCCAGTCGACACGCGTGCCGCCGTCACACAGCGGCACCCCCTCGGCGGCGAGCAGCGCCAGCTGTCGCTCGGCGAGGTGCGCGGCGGGGACCCCGCTCGCCATCACCACCCGCTGCCAGGGGACCTCCTCGCCGTGGCGCGAGAGGACCTGTCCCACCTGGCGGGGCGAGGCGCCGGCGGCATCGGCGATCTCGCCGTAGGTGGCGACGCTGCCGGGCGCGAGCGCGTCGACCGCGTCGAGGATCGCGCGCACGAGCTCGCCGGGGCGCGCCCGGGGTCGCCCCCCGTCCTCGGGAAGGTGTCCTGCCACGAGCGCACGGTATCGTGGCCGCGGCCGGTGGTGCGTCATCCACCTCGCCGAGAGGAGCGCCCGATGCCCGTCTCCCCCTCCACCGACGCAGCGGTGCGCCCGCCCACGCTGCGCACCGCCGGCGTCCACCACGTCTCGATCAACGTGAAGGACGTCGGCGAGGCGATCCGCTTCTACACCGAGGTCCTCGGCCTGCCGCTGCGCACGGACCGCCCGGACTTCGCCTTCGGGGGCGCCTGGATCGACGTCGGCGACCAGCAGCTCCACCTCATCGAAGGGGAGGTCCCCGAGGCGCGCGGCCAGCACTTCGCCTTCGCCGTCGAGGACCTCGACGCCGCGGTCGCCGGGCTGCGCGTCGCAGGGATCGAGATCACCGACCCGCGTCCCGTCGGGCCGCGCCGGCAGTCCTTCTTCTCGGACCCCGCCGGCAACTACCTCGAGCTGCTCGAGGTCGGGAGCGGCTGAGCGGCGCGCCCCGTCACAAGCGCGAGCAGCTCCTCGGGGTCGTCGGGGAGGTGCTCGCCCGACCAGACGACGTACTGGTCGGGGCGGACGAGGATGAAGGGCGCCTCGTAGGCGGCACGCGCCTCGTCGCCCGGAGAGCGCACGATCGTGAGCGGCACCGCCGTCGCCCCCGCCGCGGCGGCGAAGGCCGCGACCTTCTCGTCGTCGGGGCCGAGGACGAGAAGGGTGAAGCCCTCGCCCAGCTCCTCGAAGACGTTGCGCCCCGAGCGCAGCAGCTGCGGGGAGAGGTGGTGCCCGGCGAGCGCGGCGTGGCTGTGGCTGCCGCGGATGCTGATCGGCGCCCCCACGTCGCCCGCCACCACCGAGGAGCCCGCGTAGTGCGGCTCGTAGCCCTGCACCCCCGCCCCGGCGTAGCCCTGGGCGCCGCCGCCGCCGGTCATCTCCGCCCACGCGGCCTCGAACGCGGCCGCGTCGCGCTCGGGGCTGAAGGCCTCGAGGAACTCGCGGTCGCGGACGATGCCGTCGGCGATGATCAGCTCGGCCGTCTCGACGAAGATCGGTTGGCGCTCCTCGCTGTAGGAGTCGAGCAGACCCTCGCTCCCCCACCCCTGCAGCGTGGCGGCGAGCTTCCAGCCGAGGTTGGTGGCGTCCTCGAGGCCCGTGTTGAGGCCGAAGGCGCCGTAGGGCGGGTGACTGTGCGCGGCGTCACCGGCGATGAAGGCGCGGCCCTCGCGGTAGCGCTCGGCGACCTCGATGCGCAGCTCCCAGAAGCCGACGTGGTCGATCTCGGCCTTGAAGGAGAAGCCGGCCGCGCGCTCGAGCATCGCCTGGAAGTCGTAGTCCTCGCGCGTCGCGTCGCGCGGCACGGGGCCGTGGAAGAACCACGACTCCCCGACGTCGACGCGGCCGAAGAACTGCCAGACCCCTCCAGCCTCGGGGTCAAGGACGCGATAGGTGGTGAGCTCGGGGAAGTGCGCGAGGCCCTCGTGGAACTCGCGGGATCTGAAGACGAGGAGGCACATCTTCTGGCCGAAGTCCGGGCCGTGACGCTCGATGCCTAGGGTCTCGCGCACGAGCGAGCGGCCGCCGTCGCAGCCGACGAGGTAGTCGCCCTCGAGGACCTCCTCCTCGTAGGGCCAGGTCTCGTCGGCGACGAGGACGCGCACCCCTGCCTCGTCCTGCTCGATCGACTTCGCCACACAGCCGTAGCGGTGGGTGACGTTCTCGAGCGCCGCCGAGCGCTTCCGCAGCACCTCCTCGGTGAGGTACTGGGGGAGGCGCTCGTTGGCCTGGAAGTAGTAGGCGCCGACGAGCTCGCGCCCCGGCGGCGCGTACCAGTACTGCGAGCGCAGGTTCTGGTAGGCCGTCGCGCCGCCGATCGGGTAACCCGGCGGGAGGATGCGCGCCGCGCGCAGCTCGTCGACGCAGTGCCAGAAGTAGAAGTGCTCGAGCGTCCGTTGCGAGAGGTTCTGACCCTTCGGGATGCGCTGGGTGGCGAGGTGGCGCTCGACCACGACGCAGCTGATCCCCCGCTGACCGAGCTCCACCGCGAGCGCGACCCCCACCGGGCCGCCCCCCACGATCACGACCTGATAACGCCGCGCCATCGCCCCTCCTCGTGCCGCATACCCGAAGCGCCGCCTCACGATATCGAGGGTTCGGTGCCGTGGCCTCCCGGCCGCCCCCCACGGGCAGTCGGTAGTCTCTCGACCCAGCCGGCCGAACGGGAGGGGCGATGCAGCGCGACGGTGAGCGAGCGAGCAGCCCGGCCCGCGGCGTGTGCCCGGCGCAGCCGCCGCGCGGCGCCCTGGCCGGGGGCCGCCCGGCGTGACGCTCGCCGAGGAGCTCGGCGCGTTCTTCGCGGAGGCGCGGCCGGAGGAGCTCCCCGCGGTGGCGCGCGAGCACGGCGCGATGGTCGTCGCGAGCACCCTCGCGAGCGCGGCGTGCGGCATCGCGATCGACTCGACGCGAGTGCTTCGGTCCCTAGCCGAGCAGCGCGGCGGGAAGGCGGAGTCCTCGCTGTGGTTCACCGGCGGCCGCCTCCCTGCGGCCGCCGCCGCGCAGGTGAACGCGGTGGCGAGCGACGCCGCGGCCTCCGACGACAGCGACCTGCGCAACATCGTGCACGCCGGGACGCCGGCGACGGCCGTCGCCCTCGCCCTCGGCGAGGCCCGCCACGCCGGCGGCGCGGCGCTCGTCGCCGCGGTCGTCCTCGGCTACGAGGCGGCCGGGCGGATCGCCTCGGCCATCACCCCGGGCTTTCGCCGCCGGGGCTTCCACGGCTCGATCGGGGCCGTCTTCGCCGCCGCCGTCGCCGCCGGGCGGCTGCTCGGCCTCGACCGCCGGCAGATGGCCGAGGCGCTCGGCCTCGCCGCGACCTCGATCGGCGGCCTCACGATGGCCGCGGACACGAGCACCGCGCGCGAGTACCACGCCGGCGCCGCGACCTGGCAGGGAGTGCAGGCCGCGCTCGCCGCCGAGGGGGGCTTCCACGGCGAGCTGAGCGTCTTCGAGGGGCGCGGCGGCTTCTTCTCCTCCTTCGGCGGCGACGACGGCGAACGGGCCGCAGCCGCAGCGCGCGAGGGGCTCGGCGGTGCGTACGACATCGTCACTGACATGGCGATCAAGCTCGGCCCCGGCGCGCACTCCTTCCACGCCATCGCCGAGGCGGCGGCGCTCGCCGCGGCGAAGGGGGGGATCGCCCCCGAGGAGGTCAGCGTGATCGCCGTCGCCCGCCCCGACATGGCCGTCCTCTCCGGCCCGCTGCACCTGACCGACCTCATCTCGATGGCGCACAGCCCGGCCTACTTCGCGGCCGCAGGGGTCGCCGACGGCGGCCTCTCCTGGGCGCACGCGACGCCGGAGAAGATCACTGACGAGCGCATCCACCGCCTCATCGACCGCGTCGCCTTCCTCCCAGACCCCTCCGTCGAGGCCGAAGCCGACCGCTACCGCCAGGGAGCGACGGTGACCGTGAGCGGCGCCGCCAGGAGGGAGGGGCGGGCCACCGTCTACCTCCCGAATGGCGCCGGCGCGCGCGGCATCCGCTGGGCCGACGTCGACGAGAAGTGCCGCGCGCTCCTCCCCGAGGGGGGTCTCACCGGCGCCGCCGTCGAGGCGTGCCTCGAGGACCTGCACGGCCTCGAGTCCCTCGCCGATGTCGCCGTGCTGAGCGCCCTCGTCACCCCTCGGGCGGGCTGAGGCCGACCCCGCGCGCGCCGCTCACGAGGCGCCCGCGGGCGAGGTGCGCGGGCGGAAGTCGAACATCTTCCGCCCGGGGCGGAACGCGAGCGGCGAGCCGCTCCAGCGGTTGCTCCCGACCCCGAAGGTCGCACCCTCCTCGGTCGCGTAGGCGAGCTCCTCGAGGCCGGCGGCGACAAAGACGCTGCGCACCCACTCGCGGAGGTCCGGCGGGCTCGACTGCTTGGTCCAGATCGCCACCGCGCCGGTGGTGGCGAGGTGCCCCAGCTCGGCCACGGTGGCCTCGATCTCGGCCTGGCTGATGCTCCCGAAGACGCCGCACACGAGGAGCACGTGCGCCGGGACGACCGCCGCGTAGGCGTCGGTCAGCGAGGCGTCGCCGGCGAGCACCTGCACGCCGCCGAGGCCGTGGTGCGCTGCCGCCGCGACGGCGCGGGCGGCGAGCTCGGAGCTGCGCTCGACGAGCAGCGCGCGCACGTCGCCGGCGCGAGGGTGGTCGGCGAGCACCTCGATGACGTCGCGGCCCTCGCCGGCGCACATGCTGAGGAGGCGCACCTCCCCCTCCGGGGCACCGTCGAGGGCGGCCCGTAGCTGGCGCTGCACCGTCGCCAGGCGCCGGCTGCGCTCCGAGGTCGGGTCCTCGTAGGCCTCGTGCCAGCGCGCCCAGTAGTCGTCCTCGGACACCGTCGACCTCCCCGTCCACCTTCGATCGCCCCGTCTCGGTGAGGGGCTGTTGTTATCGTGCCCCGGAATGGTCGTCCTCGCGTGGGTGATGGTCGGCGTCGGCGCCGCCGTGCAGGCGATGACGGGCTTCGGCTTCTCGCTCGTCTCGGCGCCCTTCCTCATCGCCAGCTACCACGCGCCCCTCGGCATCGAGATCAATCTCGTGCTCTCGGTGGCGCTCAACGTCATCCTGTTGGCGCGCGGCCACCACCTGGTGACGCGCCGCGCCGCGGGGGCGCTCTTCGTGCCCGCCGCGCTCGCGACCGTGGCCATCGGCCTCGTGCTGAGGGCGAGCGCCGGGGCGGCGTGGACGATCGCTGCCGGGGCGCTCTGCCTCGCCGGCACCCTCGTCGTCTGGTCGGGGATCTCCTTCCCGCGGCTGCGCGGCCCGCTGGCGACGGTCGTCGTCGGCGGGCTGAGCGGTGCGATGAACGTCACCACCGGGGTCGGCGGCCCTCCCGTGGTGCTCTTCGCGGTGAACGCCCGCTGGGAGCCGGCGACGAGCCGGGCGACGATGCAGGCCTACTTCCTCGGCGTGAACGCCGTCGGCCTCGCGATCCTCGGCCCGCCTGCAGAGCTCCCCCTGCCGTTGCTGGCGGCGGTGGTGGTCGGTGCTCCGCTCGGCCTCGCCCTCGCCGGCCGCCTCTCGGTCGCGCGCGTCCGCACGGCCTCGCTCGCCCTCGCCGCGCTCGGCTCGCTCCTCGCGATCGCCCGCGCGCTGTGAGCGCGCAGCCCGGGCCCCCCCGTTTTCGGGTGCCGCCGCCCAGCTCAGCGCCGGGGCGCCCGCCGATGTCCGCGCGGGCGGCGGCGCGGGCTGCAAACTGAGGCATGCGCGCATTTTTGAGGCTCTCGGCCGCGATCCTGGTGGCGATCGCGATCGGCGTCGTCCTCGTCCGCACCCCCCCGGCGCGACCGGCAGCGACACCCGCCCCGGCACCCTCCACGACGACGACGACCCTCCCGAAGGCGAGCCCCCCCGGGCCGCGCTGCCCCCTCACCGACGCCCCCGCGCCGGGGGTGACCAAGGTCCCCGCCCGCCCGGCAGTCGCGGTGAAGGTCGGCAACGAGCCCGACGGCGCCCGACCCCAGAGCGGCCTCAACGAGGCGGACATCGTCTTCGACACGGCGGCCGAGGGCTTCATCATGCGCTACGTCGCCGTCTTCCAGTGCGAGAACGCAGCGAGCATCGGCCCGACCCGCTCGGTGCGCTGGGTCGACTGGAACATGATCGCCCCCGAGCTCAGCCACCCGATCCTCGCCTTCGCGGGCGGTATCGACCCCAACGTGAACGGCCTCGCCGCCGAGCCGTACCTCACCGGCGCCAACCTCCTCGAGGGGGGGCAGGCCGCGGGGACGCGCATCTCCTCGCGGGTGGCGCCCGACAACCTCTACACGAGCACGGCCGCCCTCTATGGCCTCTTCCCCTCGCTACACAACGTCCCGCAGCCGATCTTCGACTTCGGCGCCAAGGTGCCGAGCGACTGGGCGCCCGCCGCCTCGGTGGAGATCGACTTCTCCGGGGGGACCGACGTCGTCTGGAAGTGGAGCCCGAGCGAGCACCAGTGGCTGCACACCTACTCCGGCGCCCCCGACATCGATGTCCTCACGGGCAAGCAGGTGACCACCACCGACGTGGTGATCGAGGAGGTGCCGTACTCGGTCGGCCCCTACAGCGAGCACGGCTGCTGCAGCGGCGACATCGAGAGCAACCTCCTCGGGAGCGGACGCGGCTACGTGCTGCGCGGCGGACGCGCCTTCAGCGTCACCTGGCACCGCCCGAGCGTCAGCGCGAAGACCACCTTCACCGACGCCACGGGCGCCGAGGTGACGCTCGCACCGGGGCGCATCTGGGTGGAGCTCGAGCTCACCGCGCAGGGCGCGCCGGTCGTCACGCCCTGACCTCCGCCCGCGGCGTTGCTCCCGGGCTCGTGTAGGGAAGAGAACAGAAGGACCGAGAGGGGGAGTGGCGATGCGCAAGGACAAGGGCGACGTCGACGCCCGCAACTGGTTCGGCTTCCCGGCACTGTGGGCGGCGCTCACGCCCTGCAGCGGAAGCGGGCGAACGAGCTCGGCGACGACCTGCCGATCGAGAACGAGCCCGCCGAGGCCTCGGCCAGCTACGACCAGTGATTCGCCGCGGCGCACACGCCCGCGCCGAAACTGCGCGACGCCGACTACACGGGCGACTGAGACGGGTCCGGCCCGCTCCGGGAGTGCGCTCAGGCGCCCTCGCCGCTCGGGCCGGCGGGCTGCCAGGAGGAGAGATCGTTGCAACGGGGCAACGTGCCGTTCGCGGCGCGGAACTCCGCGAGCAGCTCCTCCGCCCGTGCCTCGGCGCGCTCGGCGGGGGTCACCTCGACCTTCACCCACGTCGCGCTCGAGGTGCAATCGCTGCTCTTCGCGTGCGCGAGCAGCGTGGCGCGCAGGCTCTCGGTGGCGGCCCCGATGAAGGTCACGATGTTGTACTGCGAGAGCGCGTAGACGCCCGGCTCCTCGGGGGCGTCCTGCGACCCGAGCTGCTCCTTGAACGCGGATCCCTTGCCGGCAATGGACATCGTGCTCCTCCCGACCCTCGAACCTGAGGGTCGACGACCCTCGACGACGAAGCGCACCGAGGTGCCGCTGTCGCCACTTCTTAGCCGCGCGCGCCCCGGCCGTCACGTTGTCGCTCCCGGCCCCGGTGAGGACGGCGGAGTGCGGCCTGGCGCGGGCTGCCGTGCGATGCGCGAGGTCAGGAGGGGTGCCCGTGGCGACGCCCCTCCCCTCCCGTCAGGAGGCCTCTGCGGGAGGCGGCGCCGCGGCGGCGGCAGCGGCGGCGCTGCTCGCGGCCTGCGCGGCCGCCGAGGCGCTCTCGGCGGCCTGCTCGGCGGCGGCGGCGGCGGAGGCCGCCGCAGTGTCCTCCGGAGCCGCCGAGGCAGCGGCGCGCGCCTCGGAGGCCGAGGCCGCCGCGGTCCCCGCCGCGGCGGCGGCCGAGTCCGCAGCTGCCGAGGCGGCCGCGGGGGTGGGTGCCGCGGCGGCGGCGTCGGCGGCGGCGGCCGCTTCCTCCGCGGCGCCCGCGGCGGCGCTCACCGCGGGGGCGATCACGCCGCCGGCCGCGGCGGCGGCCGAGTTCGCCGCCCCGGCGGCGGCGTTCGCGGTCTGGGCGGCGGCGTGGGCCGCTGCTGCGGCGTCAGGTGGGACTGCTGCGTCAGTCATCGGTTTCGACCTCCGGATTGGTGGTGTGCATTTGACAGTGCGCGTACGGTAGCTATCTGCGGCGCTCTGCGCTAGGGGTCGATGCACTGCGCGTGCGAGAGCACTGCCGGGGGCGGCGGCTGGGTATGGACCCGACATCGCAAAGGACCGCCTCCCGGGGCTCGCGAGGCGCCTGCTGCGTCAGGCCGGCAAGGACAGGGTCACGACGAACGCCGCCAGCCTGGCGTTCCACTGGTTCCTCGCCGTCGTCCCGGGCGCGATCGCGCTGATCGGCGCCGCCGACCTCTCGGGCCTCCCGCAAAAGCGCCTGCAGTCCCTGCTGCACGGGATCTCCGTGCTGCTACCCGCCACCACGGCGAAGGTCTTCGAGCAGGCGCTCACCTCGCCCGGGCCACGCAGCTCGAGCGTGCTCGCGCTCGTCTTCGGCGGCCTCGTCTCGCTGTGGGCGAACATCGAGGCGGCCGTCGCCCTGCAGTTCGCGCTCGACATGGCGTACGAGACGTCGGGCGACCGAGGTTTCCTCGCCCGGCGCCTGCGGGCCCTCGCGCTCGTCGGCGTCACCCTCGTCTTCGGCGGCGGGGCCTTCCTCTTGCTCATCGTCGGCGGGCCGCTCGGCTCGCTCCTCGCGCCCGCGGGCGGCTCGTGGTTCCACTTCCTGTGGACGGCACTGCGCTGGGTCGTCGGCGTGGCCTGCGTGGTCGTATTGATCTCGCTGTACGACTACCTCGCGCCGAACCGGGAGGAGCGGCGCTGGCGGCTGCTCAGCGTCGGTGGGGCGGTGAGCACCGCCCTCTGGCTGGGGATCGCCGCCTGCTACTCGGTGTACCTCGACCGCGTCGGGCACACCTCGCGCGCCTACGGCACTTTCGCCGGTGTCATCACCCTGCTCGTCTGGCTCTTCCTCACCGCCGTCGCGATCCTCCTCGGCGCGGAGCTCAATAGGGAGCTCGAACGCTCCCGGCGCTAGCTTCGACCCCCGAAGCAATGCGGGGAGTGCTGGGTGCACGGTGATGACGACGACACGACGAGCGCCGCGGCCGGCGCGCGCCCGTCGTCGACGGTGAGCGCAGCGCGCACCGCGGGGGCCGACAGCGGCCGCGCTCGCGAGCGCCGGGGCCCGTGAGCGAGCCCGGGGCCCTCACCGCGCCGCTCGACGCCGCCTCCCGGGAGGGCGTCGCGCGCCACCTCCCCCGCCTCACCGCGGCGCGTGCCTTCGCCGCGCTCGCCGTCTTCGCCTTCCACGCGAGCCAGCTCTTCCACCTCGCGCTCGGGCCGCTCTCGAGCTTCGGCTACGCGGGCGTCAGCTTCTTCTTCATCCTCTCCGGCTTCGTGCTCACCTGGGGGAGCGGCGCAGCGATCCGCGCGCCGCGCTTCTACGGCCGACGCTTCTCTCGGATCTACCCGGCGTACGCGGTGGTCCTCGTCCTCACCGGGGTGCTCGGTTTCAGCCAGGCGCCCACCCACGAGCTCTCGACGACCCTCTGCGCGGTGCTCCTCGTCCAGGCGTGGCTCCCCAACACCGGCATCTACGCGATCAACCCGCCGGCCTGGTCGCTCAGCGTGGAGGCGGCGTTCTACGCGGCGATGCCGTTCCTCCACGCCGGGCTGCTGAGGCTCGGGCGAGCGCGTCGCTGGTCGGTCGTCCTCGGGTGGTTCCTCGCCTTCGCGACCTTCGTCGCCGTCGCCGCGCACGCGGGCGGCGGCTGGACCTCGACGGCGCTCGCCAACCCGCTCGGCCGCGCCGCGGAGTTCCTCCTCGGGATGCTCGCCGCGTTCGAGCTGCGCGCCGGGCACCGCCTGCGCGTCCTGCCCGCGCTCGCGGTCGCGCTCGGCTCGCTCGCCCTCTGCGCCCTCGCCGGTGGGCCGGTGCCGCTGCCGACGGTCGAGCTCGACCCGCTCTTCGCCGTGGTCATCGTCGTGCTCGCCCAGGCCGACCTCGCGGCGCGCCCCGGCTGGTTCCTCACCGGGCCGACGCTCGCCTACCTCGGGGCCATCTCCTACGAGTTCTACCTGGTGCACCAGTTCGTCCTCGATCGCGTCTCGACGCTGCGGGTCGGCAGGTTCGGGGCCGTCGCCCTCTCGCTCGCGATCGCCCTCCTCGCCTCGTCGCTCCTCTTCGAGCTCGTGCAGCGCCCGCTCGAGGGCTCGCTGCGGCCACCGCGCCGCGCCCTCGCCGGGGCGTTCGGGCTCGTCGGTGCGAGCGCCGCCGTGCTCGTCGCTTTCACGATCCCGAGAGCCGAGCTGCCCGTCCGCACCGCGACCGTCGCGGTCGCGGGGGCGATCAGCGTGCAGGGGGCGCCCGTGGAGCACGTGCACGGCAGCGAGGTCGTCGACTTCTCCGCCGAGGCGGCCTCGGCCAGCGGGACCTTCGCCCTCACGGGCCCGGCGGTGAGCGAGCAGCTCGACGAGGAGACGGTGGGGGCGACCTCGTTCTACCGACTGCGGAGCGGCAGCGCGCCCAGCGCGCCCTGGAGGGCGGTGCCCCTCGTCGCGGGCCTCCCCGGCCGCCCCGACGACGACCCGGCGCACCTCGCCCCCCGGGTGCGCGCCCTCGGCAGCACGGTCGTCGTGGGCCGCCCCCTCGAGGGCACGCGCCGCGGCACGAGGCTGCGGATCACCGTGCAGCTCTCCCGTCTGAGCGGTGGCGAGCTGCGCCAGCTCTCCTTCGCGACCCTCGACGGCGCGCGCACGACGGGGCTCACGATGTGGATGGTCGTCGACGCCGACCACCTCGTCCGCCAGCTGCAGTACCGCGACGAGCTCGCCGACGGGCGCGGGCGGCTGGCGACGGTCACCGCGACCTACACCTTCTCGCACTTCAACGACCCCGCGCCGGTCGTGCGGCCCCCCGCGAGCGCGAGTGACGGGCGGGCCGCCTCCGGCCACGCGCCGGTGATCCCGCTCTTCAACTGAGACGGCTGGCGCCCCGAGCATCGGCCCCGCCCAGACGGCAGGCCGGGGTGCCGCCCGGGAGCCGGTGCCGGTAGCGCACGACGACGCGGTAGACGACGGCCGCCAGCAAGCTGGAGGGCGGGTGGAGGACAAACCAGCCGAGTAGGGCGCGGCCACCGCCACCCGCCTGCAGCGCCCTTCCGACCGCCCGGTGGCCGCGCTCGAGGGCGCCCTCGCGGGTCACCCACCAGGCCGCCTGCGCCGCGTCGTGCGCGCTGAGGCCGAGCGCGCTGAGCGCCTCCTCGCCGAGGAGCTGCCACGGCGCGGCGTGCGCCTCGTCGCGGAAGCGCCGTTCGACAAAGCGGGCCGCCGTCGTGCAGAAGCCGCACTCGCCGTCGAAGACGAGGAGCGGCCCCCGCGGCCCCATGGCCGGGCCGGTCACCGCCGCGACCGCCCCGCAGACGGGTGCGGCCGCCGGCGTGCGCGGATCAGCCGCCGGCCTCGCGCTCGAGGACGATGATCGGGATCCGGCGCTCGGTCTTGTCCTGATAGATCCTGAAGTTCGGCGTCGCCACGCAGCGCTCGGCGAAGAGCCGCTCGCGCTCCTCGCCCCCCGGCTCGATCGCCCTCGCCCCGAACTTCTCCGAGCCGACCTCGACCGTCACCCGCGGCTCGGCGACCAGGTTGTGGTACCAGGCGGGATGCTGCGGGGCACCCCCCGCCGCGGCCGTCACCACGTAGCGGTCGCCGTCCATCGTGTAGATGAGCGGGGAGGTGCGCTCGGCGCCGGTGCGGGCACCGGTCGTCGTCAGCAGCAACAGCGGGCGGCCCTCGAAGTCCCCGGTGACCCGGCCGCCGTTCGCCCGGAACTCCTCGGCCGTCGCGGCGTTGTACTCGAGCGGGTCTGGGATCTCGGCGCGCCGCGGCATGTGCTCCTCCTCGTCCTCGGTTTGCAGTCGACGGTACTCCCCGGGCCCCGTCACGCGGCCCGCCGCCGGCCCGCGGCGGGCCCGCGGCGCCGCGACGCCTCTCCCGGCGGTACCGTGCCCGGCGGGGGTGAGCACGCTGGGCGAGCTGCGGACGGGACAGGACATCGGGGCGCTCGCTGCGCAGCGCCTCCTCATCGGCGGCTTCGGGGCGCGCCTCGGCGGCGACGTCCGCGACAGGACGGCCGCGATCTACGAACCGCGCCACCCGCGCGAGCTCGCCCACCGAGTACTCCGCGACCTCCCCTACGGTCCCCACCGGCTCCAGCGACTCGACCTGCACCTCCCCGAGGAGGGTGTCGAGCAAGGGTCCGTCCTCTGCTACGTGCACGGCGGGGGCTACGTCGGCGGCGACAAGGGCGCCCCGGGGCGCCCCTTCTACGACAACATCG
>Ga0307373_10002332_pt1 | contig 34361 bp, 23 predicted proteins | sample OX2MG_FD_202534 | JGI IMG/M metagenome (GOLD analysis project Ga0307373, IMG submission 202534) | Soil microbial communities from Risofladan, Vaasa, Finland - OX-2 | ecosystem: Environmental > Terrestrial > Soil > Coastal area > Acid sulfate soil | place: Finland: Risofladan, Vaasa | collected...
GAGCAAGCGAGGCCTTCGCCTGCGCGAGCCCAATCTGCGAGCGGCGACGGCGCGTCACACGCCGAGGCAGGATGACAGCGCCCGGAAACGTGAAGGCCTCGAAGTGGCGGGGGTTCACGACCATCGAGCGACTTCGGGCCTCAAACCCGACGAACCCGCTGGTCAACGCCCTGTCCTATGCAGCCGCCCGGGCGGCTGCCCTACTCAATGTCGGTCCCGACCGGTCCGGTCCCGAGAAACTCCACGGTCGGCTGCACCTTCGGGTTCAGGACCCGAAGAGCCGCCGCCACATCAGCTACCTACTCCTCGTCCTCGATGGGGTGCTTCGCGGGCACCTGCGTGTCTTCCGGCTCGATACTCTCATCGTCCCCGTCGTCTGCCGTGGCCGGCTTCTCTGGTGGGCTGTTCGACGCGGTGCGCATCATCCGCTCGTACGAGGTTTCCGGTCGGTTGCCGGTGGCGTAGTCGGCGGCGAGCGACACCGCCGCCCGCTCCTGAGCCGAGACCTCCATTCCGTCGTCCATGATCGCCTGCATCAACTCGGCAGTCCGCCGGACAAGCATCTCCTCCCCGAAGTAAGTGGCCAGGTGGTCCCAGGCGAGCGTCTTGGTCCGTTCGACCGCCGCCGCTCCCATGGACCGGGCTCGGATCTCACCCATGGAGTCGACGAACAGCGACAACATCACTCGGTTGTCCTCGGCGAGCTCGTGCAGCGCTCTCCGTCCTTCCTCGCTCTCCGCGAGGAGATCTGCCAGGCGCACCGTCCGGGTTGCGGCGGCGAACGCGGCCGGGGATAGCTCGATGAGACTCTGGCGCAGCTCGCCCTCCAGCGCCGTGGCGATGTCAGCGGTGACGAGTTCGGCGCCGATGTCCTTCCGGTGGCCCGCCACCAGTACCAAGATCAGGCGCGCGCTCAGCGACCGCGTCTCGCCCAAGACCCCTCGAATGAGCTCGGCTCGCGCCTCGTCGGTCGGAAGCCGCTTGAGCAGCCGCAGAGCTGCCCGAATGATGACCATGGATCCGCTGAAGGTCAGCATCCCGGTTTCCTCGGGCAGCCGAGGGAGGAGATCGAGCAGGACAGGAAGCGCCACGCGCGCTGGATCCCCATCTAGCTCGTCGGCAAATACTGGGAGCTCTTCGAGGCTCGCGTTCATCCGCTCGATGAGGTCCATCAGCTCAGCCGGTGAGAGGGCGTCGAGCAGCTCCTGCAACCGGTCTCTGTCCGTCAAGCGCTCCAGCGCCTCTTCCACCAGCCTGGCGGGCAATACGCCGTCGGGGAGTTGCCTCTCCAGGTAGAAGCGGAACACGGTTGAGCTGGCGATCTTTCGATGCCGCCTCCAGGTCACCTCCCACTCCGGCCCGTAGTGCATGTTCTCGACGTAGCGGCGAGCACCGGGGAACAGCCACTGGCAGATGGCGGACGCGAGCAACGGATCGACCCCGAACAGTGGCGCGACGGGCGTCTCCAACGGGTCCCGGCCGTGCTGGTACCCGGTCTGGCCGACGGTGGTGGCCTGCGCGGAGAGGTTCTCGACTACGGAGATCACCGCATCGAACATTGCCGGCTGGAGCACTCGGACCGCCTCGATACCGATGAGGTCGGCGAGTGCCACCTCGTCGCCGACCAGCCGCATCGTCATCGAGAGCGAGCCGAGCAGCCGCCGCACGCTCCTCGGCGTCGCCAGCAGTGGCCGAACGACGAAGGCAAAGATGTTCTGCCAGTCGCCGGCGTCGAGTGGGCCCGTCGGGACGGTGTCGACCAGTCGCTGCAGACCGGCGAGGAAGATGGACGTGACGTCGGGCTGGCGCGCCGCGGGCACGTCATGGGTGACCTGAACAATCTTCTCCAGGTAGGCACGACCACGCTCCGGGCTGCCCTCGCCAAGGCACTCCTCGACCCGACCTCGATCGAACGCCAGCAGGTACAGCGTGTTGGGGAAGTCGCCCACGAGACGTACCAGCCGGACCATGTCCAGCACCTCCTCGGGCCGGAGCCGGTCGACGTCGTCGACGATCACGACCAGTCGTCGATCCAGTGCCTCCAATAGGGCGCGGAGTTCTTGGCGCTGCTGGAACACCGATGGTTGGCTGGCGAAGTCGCCGATGATGTCCGCTGCAGCGTTGACCGCGGAGCCCGCTCCGACGAACGAGGCGAGCGGAGAGAGCAGGCGTCCATACTTCGCCAGCTTCTCGGCGATGGCCTTGATGGCCGAGTCCCGCCTGTCGAGTTGCTTGCCCACCTCGTCGAAGAACGAACTGACGAGTGCCTCGGTCCCAGAGAACATCCACGGGTTGAACTGAACAACGATGGCCTGATCCCCGAGGGCGTCGACGGTCATGTTGAGGATGGAGGTCTTGCCGCTGCCCCACGCTCCAGTCAGCCCCATCACGTAGCCACGGGCGGCCGGAGCCGCCAGGATCTCGGCAGCCAGGGCCTCTGCGAAGGGGCGGCGGCCGAGGCGGTCCCCTGCGAGGGCACCGATCGGCGCGTCCCCCTGCTCCATTACTTCGTCTTCGATGCTGACGGTCTCCTCACTGTCGCTCACGGGTTCCTCCTTGCGCGTGCTGCCTTGCGTGCCCGGCTGATCCGGGCGTCCAGCGTGTTGCGGGCCACACCAAGCGCTCGAGCGATCTCCTGTGGGGTCCAGCCGGCCGCAAGCATGACGAAGGCGGCCTGATCCCGTCCGACCATCGGCGCCAGCGCCTCAGCGACGACGGCCTTCTCCTCGGTGATCTCCGCCGGTCCAGGCCCAGGATCGACCGGCAAGGACACGACCGCTCCCTCACCGGCGCCGTCGAGCGGGATCACGACCTCCGGGAGACGCCGGAGGTGCCAACGCCAGCGGTTGGCCACATCAGGAAGGCAGCACGCAGAGAAGTAGTCCTCGAGGCTCGTGCCCTGTTCCGGATCCCACCGACCCTCGGGTAAGACGCGCGTTCGGAACCGGTCCAGGCAGTCCTCGACGGCCTCTGCCGCGATGTCTTGGGCGTGAGATGCGCCCTGGAGCACTGGCCTCCTCCGGATAGACACTCCGGCTCTGGCACACCGTCGGTAGATCGCTCCCGTGCGGATGGCGGACTCCAGGTCCGGCAAGGCCCGGCTGACCAGGCGTCGCGCCAGCTCCCCCCAGGCCGGGCCGGCATACCCAGTCCGGACAACCTCGTCAACCAGCTGCGCCGTGGCCAGCCCGCCGACCGCTGCGGTCGAGCCACCTGCCGGTGGCGTCATCTCCCCAGCGGCAGCCGGATCGGCCCTCATACTCACTATCTGTCGCGCCAGGTCCGATTTCTGACGTCCCGGTTCGACCGGTTTCGGAGCCACATGAGAAGGCTGACACGCCGGACCGCCGCCAGCGCACCTTCAGGAGTCGTGATCGGCGAGGGCTCCAAGCACCGCCGTGTGTCCGGGCAGGTGGTGGGTACCGCGCACACCGATGAGCGTCGCCCACCGCTTGACGGAAGGCGGCGACGAAGGCTCGCGCACGGCTGGGGAAAGGTCCATGGCGGCGCGCGACGGTGTACCTACCTGCACAGGCTGTTCGCGCTTCCTCTGGGCGCGAGACTGCGAGCATAGAGAGCCAGGGCGGCCCGAATTCGTCCGAAGGTCAGAACAAGCCGAGTCCTGATCCTACGGTGAACGATCAGACGCTGAGCCGGGTGCTGACGGCGTTGCTGTCGCTCGTCTTCACTGGGCTCGTCCTCGTCCTTCCCCCGATCGTCAGCAGGCAACTGGCGAGCGCGGAGCATACGTTGGAGAAGCCACTGGTGGGCTTCATCGTGGCCGCGGCGGTGTTTCTCGTCGCCGCGTCCTCGGCCAGTTCCGCTCCGCCGCAGCCGAGCATCCCGCAGACGAGCGATTCGCAGAACTCGTCGAGGCACTGACGAACGAAAGCCAGCGATTCGCCGCCCGACGGGCCGACAACCGAGTCGAGAAAGCCGTCACCGGCCAGATCGCCATCCGCCGACCGCCAGTCGGGATCATCCGCTTCGACGTCACCGAGCTCACCGTCGCATCCCCAACCGTCGCTCACGCTCTGTATCCAGGTCCCCAGCAGCGACACCGACAAGCGACAGCTCCGCCAGATCACCGAGTGAATTCTCACCCGAGCCCTGCATCGGGGGGGTTGCGAGCCAGCCTGGGTTGAACGAAGCTCACCCGGGGGAGGTAGCCCCGCCAGGTCGTCGAGCTGTTGCGCCTAGCTGTAGCTAGCCTTCGGATGTGAGCTCACCCGCTGGCACCGACGAGCTGGCCATCTGAAGGTCCGACAACCGTCAGATCGAGGTGCTCCGCCGTTGTGAACTCTCGGACCCGTAACTGGACGGCCCGCCGCACCTGGCGGTCCTCCACCGTCTCGCCAACGAGGCTCCCGAATGGATCGCAGATCGCGCGCAGGTACGGCGGGGCGTGCTCCAGGTCCGCCCTGAGGTTGCCGGCGAGGTAGAGCCAGAACATCGGGCGGAGGTCGCTGTGCGACGCGCTCTTCCACTCATTCCACGACATCGCCTGCACTCGGGCGTCAACACCGGACGACTTCAGCTCGATCAATCGGTCAATCTCGCCGTCGCGGATGGCGAGGAGGTCGAAGCCCGGATGGACCCGGCTCACACCACGCGCCCCAAGGTGGCTCATCACCTTCTTGACGGCGTCACTCAGCTCCTCGGCCCGAGCGATCGCGGCAGGCGTGTGGACCTCCACGACGAGGGTGTCGCCGACGCCCTGCATGGCCCCACCCGCGATCACCGCCACGGACCGGCCGTCGCGGCCAAGTCGTCGGGCTTCGTACGCGACCGCAATCTGCATGCCCAACCTGTCGAGCGCCGAGAGATCCGTTCCGGCTGCGGCGCGCTTCGGGGAGCCCGGAGATGCTCCGGTGCCCGAACCCGCTCCATCACGATGTCGGTCCTCGCCCTGGCCGCCGCCGGTGGGCTCGTCGCCGGTGACGATGAGTGGCTGCCCGTCGAGGAGAAGCGATGAGAAGTCGTGAAGTGGCACGGGCGGAGCGGCCAGCTGCGTGGCATCGGGTCGCGTCGATCGACCCTCGTTGCGTGACTGCTTGGACTCGGGTGCGGCGGTGGGTCCAGCGACCGGTGTCTGCCCTTCGGTCTCGTTCTCTGGCTCCTCCGCCAGCTCGTCGAGCACGTCCTGGTAGTGGCCGGATGCCCCGGCGATGTCGAGGAGCTGCCGACGTTGTCGCTCGTTGCTGGTGATGAACGCGAGGAACGTCTCTACGAGGTTGACTCCGAGCGTGTCGGCGAGGGCCATTGCCAGACTCTGTGCGGCGTCCGGTGCGGGTGGCCACGCTGGACCGTTCCACACCACGAAGCCCTGGAACTGCGCCGTTCCTGCGCGGGGCCGCACGAAGTAGTTGCGTCCAGGCTGGCGTTCGAGTGCTTGCCCGTCGAGGGTGCAGTCCAACACGAGGTCGTCGACGGGTTCGACCCGTTCCACGAAGTCGATGAGGTCGGAGCGATCACGGGCATTGGTCCGCTCGGCCCGGATGCGAGCGAGGAGTGGAGCAACGAGTTGACGGAGCCCGGTGCGCATCTCGAGGAGCTCGCCGGGGGCAAGCGAGCACTCGCCTGGGTCCGGCCGCCAGTTGAGGACATTCTCAAGCACACGGCAACCGAAGATCGACGTGAGCGGTGCCTCAGCCGCTGGCTCCGCTTCGAGGACGAAGATCGGAACTCGTCCGGCGAGCCCGCTGCGTTCCTTGATCCCGGGCGTGCCTGCGAACAGCACCTCACCCGCAGCGAGGAACCGGTAGCCCTCGGCCGTCTCGGCCAGCAACGGCGTGGTCTTGAGGACCGGAGTGCCGACGGCTCTCGCTTGGCCGCTCAACAGCTCAAACATCGATCGGTACGCCGGCTTGATGACGTGGCGAAGCGCTCCCGGATCGCCGGCATTCTGGGCGTAGAGCACCTCGAGCTGTCGACACAGGAGATCCGCATCGTCGACGGTGAACGTCGAAGGGCTCATCTCCCCCCGAACGCCCAACCGCTCGCAGAAGCTGCGGAGCGCGTTGGCGGGCAGGTCGGGTGACTGCTTCAGCACCGGGATCAGGTCACTCGCGTCTCGGTGGCCACGAGTCGACGAGAACCGCCGCTCGATCTCAGGGATCCGCCGCCACGTAACCTCGGGCCGCCGCGGTCCCCGCGACGTCGGGCAGATCCCGCTCCTCCGCAGCCGGTGCAGCCACAGGTTGTCACCGAGGAGGGTGAGCTCCTCCGACAACGCCTTCTGCGGCTTGCTCCGTGAACTCGGCCATTTGCCGGTTTCAACGAGCGCCAACTGCGCGTCCGCGAACGGGGCGAAGGCGCTCCAGTGCTGGATGAGGTGGTCGAAGAGACGACCAGCGACCACCGACGACGCGTCACGCTCCGCTGCTTCGGTCAGCGCGAGGCCATGGTCAAGGTCGTGGACCTCGTAAAGGTACGGCACGACCTCGCCATGATCCGGTCGAGCGGAGAGCAGCGCATCGAGCCCGTCCCTGTAGGCGGCCCACGTATCGCCCAGCTCGCGGAAGGCCCAGCCCTTGGGTTGCTCCAGCTCCTTGGTGGTCAGCCATCCCGTGTCGCGGTCCTCGACGTCGTGGAAGTGAACGAGCCGAAGTGAGCGATTGACGCCGATCCACGACAGGAAGTTGAGCCACCGCTCGAACTCAGTCGTCCCGAGGGCCCGATCGACATCTTCGTCGAGGTCGACCTCCTCGTCATCGCCGTCGCTCGCGCTCTCGGACGGTGCCTCGTCGGGCGACTCGAGAAGACCGAGGAACCACTCGGGCGACACGAGGAACCGAGCATCGATCTGGGAGCGCGACGCGTCGCCGTCCGACAAGGCATCCAACACGTGCTCGAACGAGCGATCCTCGATCCACGCTCGACCGAAATAGGCGCGGTACGCGGGAACCCACTCCTCGGTCCCGTCATCCGCCACGCAAGGCACCGGTAGGCGGCTCAAGTTGAAGATGGCCCGATCGCTCTGCAGTCGCTGATAGCGCAGCGGCCGGTCGGGCTTGGTTAAAGCGCCTGCGAGCTGGCAGATCGCTGCGAGCGAGCCCTTGCTCTGCAGGTCGGCGCGCCACGAGAGCTCGTCGGGCGTCGGGTTGAGGCCGAGCGCCGGCAGCACCGAAGCCTGCATGACCTCCTGGAAGCGGAACTCCTTGACGTCGAACAGCGCCGACCACACCCGCATCTGCTCACCCAGCATCGCGTTGCGTTCGTTCCTGTTCAGCGCCCCCCAGCAGACCGAGTGGCACAGGAACCGCAAGCCTCGCAGCGGGAAGTCCTGCCGGGCAGATTGCGGGGGGTAGAAGGCGGTGTCCTCCCCGAGCGCGACACGGACGACGCTGCCGTCATCGTTTCGATGGACCGGGAAGATCGGCTGCTGGCGGGCATCACCCTCGAGGATCGCTCGCTCGTGGCCGTCCGCTCGTTCCCACAGCAGGGCACTCAGCTCCAGGACTGGATCGACCTCGTATCCGCCGGACTCGTGCTCCCGCATCGCCGAGCACTCTGGATCGGCGAGTGCGCCCAGAACGGCGAGGCACTCCGAGGGGGTCAACTGTGCGGCTCCGTGGTCAGCCGCGACCCGGGCCCAGCGCCCGCGGCAGAACTGCGCAGCGGGGAAATCCGCCTCGCCCCAGCGAGCGACCTCCCCCAGCACAGTGCGGAACAGCTCGCCTTCTGCCTCCACGAGCGGAGATGGCAGCACACAGGCCGCCAATGGCTTCTCATCGCCCAGTTCAGTCGGCAGCAACGGCTTCTCGGCGAGCGCATCGACCAGGCACTTGTGCAGCAGCTCGGCGGGGGGACCGTCCCTTGGGTCCTCCCCTCGGTCGAGTACTGCCAGCACCCGTTCGAGCCCATCGCTCCGAAGCACCGGAAGCATCTCGTCCACGAAGAGGCGCGCCGCCTCCCGCACGAGGTGCGAGTTGTAATCGCCCCGCTCAGATCGGACTCGGACCTGCTGACGGGACAGGTCCGTCGCGAACGCTCCGTTTACCAACATCGGGTACGGGCACCGCTCCTCGGTTGGCAGGAAGACGTGGAAGTGCCTCCAACTCTCCGGCATCTCTTCTGGAGGGCCATCGGCGAGGACGGCGATGGACACCTCGGTGAGATCGACGCCTTCCCAAGCGGGGCCACTCAGTCCGACGCGGTTGGGTCCGATCGGGACGTTGCCGTCGTGCGCAATGTAGAAGGCCGCCTGGTCCTGGTCCGTGCTCGCAGCGGTCACCCGGTACAGACCTGATCCACCCAGTCCTGGTACGGGAACCCAGCGCTCACCGTCGAGGACCTCACGCCGGACCGTCCACTCCCTCCGCTCGGACCGTCCCGCCTGGTCGATCTCCACGACCACCGACTCCAGGTGCTTCAGAAACAGCACCGTCGTCAGAGGGAGACTCAACAAGCGCTCCGCGAGCGAGGCCCGCTGGTCCGGCTCGAGGTCGGATCGGAACGGGAAGACGAAGGCCGTGTTGAACGCGTCGGAGCGCAGGTCGCGCCACCGAGGGTCAGCGTCGGCATCATCGATCGCCGACGGGAACCGCATGGCTGGGACGGTCCTCGGTCGAGCGTTCCCGAACTCATCCCAGAGCGCGTCGATGTGTGGCCGAGCCTCTCGCTCACCCAGGCGGAACGAGTGGGTACGAGACAACACCGCTGGCGCGTCGGTGATCTCCAGCACGCTCTTGAAGCCGAGCCCCTTGTGTCCGATAGAGGCGCGTTTCGTGCCGGCGGCATCGACCTTCGAGCTGGCGCCGAGCCCACACAGGCCCTGCACATCAGGGTCAGTCAGCGCACGACCCGAGTTCGCCATCCACAGCGCGTCGTCGGTGACGAGAAACGCGACGCGATCCCGCTGCGTCGCGTGCCCCTCCATCGCGTCGTCCGCGTTCTGGAGCAGCTCATACACGAGACGCCCCCGGTAGTCGCTCGCTACCTGGGCCTCCTGACTGACGTCCTCCTGCAACCGGGACGGCGCCGCCCGGTAGACGCCGAGGTTCTGCTCGACGATCCGATCGATGACGTCGCTTGCCATCCCGCTACCGGCTTCGGCGCAGCCGGTACACGCCTCGGTCGACTCGCTTGAGATCGTCGTACGTCGTGCCGTGGTGGTCCGGCGAGTCCCCGCACATCCGCGAGGTGATGTGCGTCCGGATCGTGCTCTCCGCCAGGTTGCTGCCCTGCGATCGCAGCTCGTCGAGGACCTCAGCGATGGTAAACGTGTCACCCGACCTCGGTCGGATGCGTTCAATCGCCGCCAAGATCTGCTCTCGTGCTGTTCCGCCCATCATGATGCCGCTCACCGACTTTCCCCACTTCTGCTCGGCGGGTTCCAGCGATCGTCGCTACACGGACCCGGAGCGAAGCGTAGTGAACAGCTGGTGTGGAGACCGCCAAGCGAGGGTCTTGCGCGGTCGGCAGTTGAGCTCGTCTGCGACGCACACGAGGGTCGTGAACGCTGTGCACGCGGAGATCTGACGACTTCGGGAAGTAGTCGCGCAACAGACCGTTGGTGTTCTCGTTGCTCGGACGCTCCCAGGGCCGACCCGGATGGCACAGGTAGTCAGGCATGGCAAGGGCCCGTGTAACCTCGTGATGACGGGCATCTCGGCGCCCTGGAGTCCCAGGTGAGGGAACGACGCAGTGCTGCCAGGAGGTCACCGAAGAGCTCGATCACCTTGTCGCAGGCTCTCCGCGCGAGTGACAACGGCCATGTCATCCTCCCCATAGGCGGCCACTGACCCTCCCCGCGGACAGCCATCGGAATTCTTCACGCGTGGCCGTCGGTGTCCCCCGGGGTGCTGGGAACGTGATCCACGAAGAGGGACCCCTCCCCGGCTGAGATCGACGGTGCTCACCAACCGGTCCGGCACGAGGAGGAGCTACGACATCGCCGTAGCCTCCGCCGCTCACTGACGGGATCAGCCGAGATCGCAGCTCCATGACCCGTTTCAGCTGATCAGTGCAGGCACATAGGGGTGCACCCGTGCTGCCCTATGCAGCCTCTCGGAGATTCGCCGACCCATCGCGAATCCGCAGCGTACGGGCCGCACGCGCCGCGCCCACCTGCATAGGGCAGCGTGCGCGAAGTTGATCAGGTCCCGAGAAAAAGCCCCGAGAAACCCCGATCTTCGACCTCGGGCTAGACCCGAAATCGCTTGTCAGGCGCCTGTTCCCTATGCACGAGGCGCACCGACCAGCGTTTCGATGGTGGCGGGGGAAGCCGCTGGTCAGAGCCCTGCCCTATGCAGCCGCCTAGGCGGTTGCCCTACTCAATGTTGGTCCGTACATGCCGATGTCCCGAGAAACTCCATGACGAAGACGCACCTTCGGGTTCGCGATCCGAAGCGCGGCACGCCGGTGATTCGTCGGCTGTTTCGCTTCTCGCTGCGTGCTCGTGGCCGCCGCTGGAAGTCGATTGAGACACCTCACGCGGCCGGCTTCTTGGGCGACAAGATCAGCTCGACGAACCTGTTCTGCTCCGGCACCCAGGAGTGCTCGCCGTCGGCGTAGACGACCGCGTGGGCCAACATGGGGAGAGCCTCGGGTACCCACTCGCTCGGATCTCCCGAGGCGGTCGGGACGAAGCTGACGGCCAGGCTGCCCGTGAGCCGTCCCCCCAGGTACTCGAACATCTCCTTGGGAATCGCCCACACGACGCCCTGCATCACGCCGTGACCCGCGGCGGCACCAAAGGTCACCTTCTCCACGTACCAGTCGAAGCCCTTCACGTCCTGGGGAACGCTGCCGAACTGCAGCTTCGACACCGCCGACAGGATCGGCGCCGCGCCGGCAGCCACCGTGCCCACCCCAGGCACCACGCCGAGCGCCGAGGCCACCTGGCCGGCACCGGCCACGATCGGCTGCATCCGTTGCCACTCCGCAGCCGCCTTCTCGGTCCAGTCGGACTGATGGGCGACCGGCGCCAGGTACTTGGCGCTCGCCGCCAGCTCCTGGACTCGCCACCCCCCGGCGATCGGGAAGTAGAGATACACCCGGGCGGCGATGTCCTCGAGGCGGTGCCACAGGTCGAGCTTCTTACGGCTCTCGAACAGGTGACGATGCTCGGGCTTGGTGCCCCCGTGACCGATCGTCCACCAATACTCGTAGACCGGCGTCGCCGCGGTCGTCTGCGCTGCGGATCCCCCGGCCGGGAGCACCTCTGCGTGGGTCATGTCCAGCACCGGCTCGGTCTCCCCGAACACCTCCAGGTAGTACGGATCCGCCTGCTGGTCCCAGGAGGCGAGATCCGGTGGGTGGGAGGCAACGGTGATCACCTTCTCATCGTGTCCCACATCCGCTCACCTCGCCACCGTCGACGCCTGACCCTGTCGCGACCACTCTCCTGCAGCCGTCCTTCGCAGCGGGTCGCCTTTGTCAGCGGAGCCGGGGACGGATTGAAGGTAGGCGTCGTAGTCGATGGTCGGCGCGCTTCCAGGCGCCCGAGGGGGCCACCTCCCCGGACACTCAGGCTCGGCCGATGACCGCAAGGTCCGCGCGTGCGTCAATCGCTCTCGTTCGTATCGCCGCGAGCAGCGTTCGCAGCGCTCTTCCTCGCGGTTGGAGAAGCCGCTGACGGCTTAGTCCGGGGTGGACCGACCAAATCTCCGTGGTCCGAGTGAGCGGGTCGCGGGTGACGATTTCGTCGAAGGTACCGACCGTCCCGACGATGTACCGCTCGGGACGACTGACGGCTCTCTTCTCAAGCAGGGCCCGCATGGTGTCGGCCGGCCGGAGCAAGTAGGCGACGCTGCGGATGGTTTGCTGGCCGATCTCCTCGGCTTCTTTGAGCCCGCTGCCTCTCACGCCTTGTCCGCCGGCAGCGATCCGCTTTCGTTCTGCTGGCTGCATAGCCTTGCAGTGGACGAGCCGGACGTGGGGTCGACCGGTCTGAGGATGGGCAAGCCATCCAAGGATGAAGTCGGCGACTTCATTCGTCCCGTCGTCGCAGAAGACGAAGTCAGCGCTCTCGACACGTGCTTGGCGAACGACGAACTGGAACAGCGACGCAGGCGTCGTCGTCGCCTTCACGCCCCTGAGGCTCGCCAGGATGGCAGTCGTGCTGGCGGCGTCTTTCTCGGGGAGAGTGATGGTCGTCGTATCGAGGACGGCGAATCGGTTGTCCGCGCTGAGCGGTGCCGGGTTCGTTGAAAGGGGCCGGGGCTCGTCAGCGATGGCGAAGTAGGCGTCGTCGCCGAGAGGGGCGATGCATCCTCCCGGTCCGCGCATGACGGATCCGTCGCTGAAGAACACCGAGATCGGGTGTCGCTGCAGGCGATCGGCGAGAGCCTCGCTGTGCCCTCGTCGTCGGAATTCGCCTGGTGCGCTCAGCAGCTGGCCGTCGGTCGCGTAGGTGACCGTGGTCAACGTCCTCCCATCGTGGAAGAGGCTCAGGTCGATGTCGCCGCCGTCTTGACGGGCGAGCGGAGCCAGCTCCAAGTCCGCGAATGGGACGGCCGCCATGCCGTCGATTTGATACTCGGCGTCCCAATTGACGTCGAAGAACGGCGCGAAGATTGCGGCGATGGGTCTCGCCGTCGGGCCGAGAGGGCTGTCAGCGATTGGCCGCCGAGTTGACCGACTGGCACACCGCCTTCGAGCTCTCGGCATAGGTTGGCGGCCCACATCGCGTAGTCGCCGAGACGTGCGTAGCCGGTCTGCCACACGCGGCGTTTGTCCATGGCGATGCCGATCTGGGTCCGATCATGGGCACCTGCTCCGGCCGGGATGATCCCGATGGCGTGCCCTATCTCGTGGAGTGCGCGGTCGTCGAGGCTCACCGCTTGGTCCACGCTGCGACCTGCGCCGGTCTCGTACGAGAGGACTCCAGCAACGACGGGATGGATTGCTCGCTTCCCTAGTCCGGTGAATCGTGCGTCGGACCACGAGTCTCCGCGATACTGCGCGAGCTCGGAGCGCGACGGCCTCTGGAGACTCGGACCGAATAGTCGGGCAAGAGCTCGCGCCGTCATGTCTGGGGGGAGCGTGCTCCTGACGCAGAGCCACCAGGCCTTCCCGTCTTGGCGCGGCTCTATCGCCAGGACTATGTACTCGTACTCCTGCTGACCGCTCGGCGTCGCCTGCAGCCACTGCCTTTGGTGTTCGCGGGCGAGCAGCGCGGCGAAGCAGGTGCCTTCCCGAAGCACCTTCACGCTGTACGCCGAGTCGCGTGGCGCAGTCCCGCCTGCGCTCCCCGCCTCGTCCGCTCCTTCTTCCGGGGTTGCCATGCGGAGTTCGGCCAGGCCGGCAGCGAGCAGCTCGTAGTCGGGCGCCAATGAGAGCCGATAAACGTCAGCGAGCATGAAGGCACGGAAGTTCTCGATGGTGAATGCGTCGGCCATGTCGGCCGTGTCGGGCGAGAACACGGTCCACGCCCGCGAGGAGCCTTCTCCGAGGTCCTTCGCTAGTTCGGGAATGAGCCGGTCCCATCGCTGGCCGTCGCGATGGAGCTCGACGAGGATCTCGGGATGGTCGTCGACGGCGGCGATCAGCACCGCGTGCTCTTCGGATGTCTCTGGGGAGGCGGAGGCGCTGTACTCGGTTCGAGCGACTCGACCGGCGAATTGGATCGTGACCGGCAGAGAGCGGTGCGGGTTGTGGTAGGCGGCGATCTTGAGGCTCGGGAGGTCGAAGCCTTCGCCGAGAACGCCGACGAAGGCCACTCCGGAGCTTTCCCCGGACTGGAGTCGACCGGTAGCAGCCGCCAATTGCTTCGTCGTCGTCTGGTGCGTGATCACCTCAAGGACGATTTGAGGGTCTAGGTCTCGGTAGAGAGCGCCGAGGCTTTCGGCGCACTGGACCGTGTCCGCCCGGACGAGCAGTCTGGCGGCCTTTCGACCCGCGGCGGCGTCGCGGTGCCGCAGCTCGAGGATCGCCGCCTCTGCGACAGCCCGGTCGCGGCCTTCGGCGGTTGCGTCCGCAGCGACACGTTTGTAGGTGATCGGAACGAAGAAGCCTTCGTCGACGGCCTTGTCGATCGGGTATTGGAAGATGGTCCGGCCAGGAAGAGAGCGGCGGTCCCGACGGTAAGGGGTGGCGGTGAAGCCGACCGCAACGGCTGCCGGGAAGGCCGTTCGCACCCCTACCCAGCTTGGGGCGCCGAGGTGATGCGCCTCGTCGAAGACGACTAGGTCGAAGAGATTGGGGTCCGGAGGGTCGATCACTGCCTTCCCCGTGGGGCTCACCGATTGAGTGTGGCTCACCACGACGTCGTATTCCTCGAACCGTTCCCAGTCGCTGGGTGACTCGATCCGACCGACGTGCTCTAGGACACGCGGCTGCGGGAGGCTGCCAGGGATCACCCCTTTACTCCGCAGGTGGTCCTGGGCGCGGACGCGGGCAGCGAGCTGACCTCTGACGACGACAGACGGAGCGATGATCAGGACTCTGCCGCTGGTGAACAAGAACGGAGCGAGTGCGATCAGCTCGCTCTTTCCGTACCCGGTCGGAAGGCCGAGGATCGCCACGCCGTCGTCTGGTGCGGTCGCCCAGCTCCGCATGGCGAAGACAGCGCCTCTCTGGCCGGGTCGGAGCCTCGAAAGCGTGTCGTCATCGAGTCTCACGCCGCCGCGGTGGCACTGGTAGTAGCCGGGGTTGGCCTGGACGTCGGTCATAGCTTGGACCGAAGGGGCAGGCGAGGGCGGTCCGGCACCGACGGCATAGCCGCTACCCCTCTTGGCCGGAGTCTTCGACCGCGTCTTCTTCGGCCGTCGTCAGGGGTCCGATGTCGCCGACCAGTCGATCGAGGTCGAGGCGGAGTCCACCGTTCTCGAAGTAGCCGATTGGATCGCGTACGCAGATCCATGAGGGCGAGGTGGTGTCTGCTTCGTAGATCCGGTAGAGCAAGTAGCGGCGTCGGACGCGTACGGCGAGGCGGAACTCGGCTCCGGGCCAGCTGAACCTTCCGTCGCGTCCGGTCGTCGACTTGACTTCGACCCAGAGATCTTGCCCGTCGTCATCGACCGACTTGATGTCGTGATCCGCGAAGGGAGCGTCAGCGGCAACCCATCTCACCTGGTCCCCGGACAAGCCCACCTTCTCCACCCGTTCACGTTCGAGGGCGAGGACGATCTCCTCGCCGCGACGACCGAGCGCTCGATCCTCTTCGTCGCCGCCTGGGTCTTGAGGCGGCCACCCGCTCGGGAATCCGCCGCCGGAGCGATGTCTCGGGGTCCGCTCGCTCTGCACCCCTTCGGGCGCGGCGGGTCGCGGGCTGACATCATCAAGGTCGGGAAGAGGTGGGCGGGGGATCCTGTGTTGGTCCGGAGCCGGTGCGTGAGGAGGGTCGCCGACAGGAGCGCTGGACGACGTATGGAGCGCATTGCGCACGACGGAGCGCCCGATCGCCTCGACGAGCGAGGAGGATTCGTCGTCTCCGCTGTCTTCGGCGTCATCCACGAATTCGACATCGGGATGCCAGACGATTCTTCGGCGTTGGAGCTCGCGTTGGATTTCGGGCACTGATCGGCAGCGCAGCAGGAAGTAGATGGGGTCGCCGAGCAGCTGCCCGGCGACGCTGCTGGGATCGGCGAGGACGGCGACGGCGACGGCGACCGCCCTGTGCAACTCGAAGGAGCCCGGCACCCGGTGCACGACAATCTGCTCGTCGAGCAGGAGAAACTCAGCCTGAACGGCTACGGTGACGCCGGCCAGCCGGTAGCGGCGGGCGATGCCGTCGACCACGACGATGCGGTCGATCCGTGCAAGGCGGGCCGCAAGCGCCGCGGCGGTCAAGGCACGCTCGGAGTTCGACACGGTCGAGACGAGCGCCACGACCGCTGACGCGAAGTTCGGTGCTTGCAGCCGCTTGAGGGTGCTGTCGCCTCCGAGGGAATCGTCGTCGGGGAACTCCGGGCCGCACTCGGTCCCGAGCTCGATGACCACCTGCGAGAGGTGGTGGGCCCCTGCGGCGAGGAAGAACGGCGCGACTCGTCTGTCCGCCGTGTCGGCAAACGCGACCGGCGCTTCGGCGTCGCGCGCGGCCGACGCCAGTGCCGGGTGGTCATTGATCACGATGCGACGGGTGAGAGCATCGGCGAGCGTGTGGAGGAAGCCGCGGTCGTCGAGCAAACACTTGGTGTCGCTGGGCAGGCCCTCCGGAGGTCCGTCGAGTTGACGGTACGCTCGCCGCAGGACGTCGACCGCGCGCGAAGGCAAAGCGCCGTACGAGCCGTAGCGTTCGCCGATCCGTATGATCAGGCGCCGCCAGTGCGACAGCGTAGGCGTCGTGTTCGCTCCGAGGGCGGTCCCCACGTCGCGCTGTCCGTCCGGGAGGACGGTCACGGCGTCGAGGAACGTCTTGCGGTGCTCCGAGCCGACGAGGCAGTCGTCGGGAGCCTCCCATCCTGCGCCGGTCCAGAGGATCCGCTCGCTGCGGAACTCGTCGGGCCGCCGCCGCTCACGGCGCAGCGCATCGGCCAGAGCTCGGCTCACCACCTCCGGCCGGGTCGGGCGCTCTCCAGATTCACGGAGCTTGGCGATGACTTCGACAATGTCGTCGGCCAGGGGTTCTGACCGGCAGCCGAGCTTCCTGAGTTGGCTCGCGGGCGCGTCGACTGCGAAGGGCGCTTCCTCGCCGAGCACGGCGATCGTTCGCTCCGTCCGGATATAGGCGTCCGTCGGAGCGGACAGTGCTCCAGACGCGGTCTCGAGGAAGCGGATGCTCTTGAGTTGGGCCAGCACGGAGCGAGTCAGAAGTTCGGGGAGCCGAGTCAGTGCCTGTCGCACAGACGACGGAGGCTCGCCGCCTTGTGCGACGAGCACCGCCAAAGCCACGAGGTCGGTGCCGCGTACCTGGTCCCTGAACTTCAGGCGCTTCAGCGACTCGTTCACCTCGTCGGTGGGCAGGGGGAGATGCAGCGCCGGCGCGAGCAGGGCAGCTCCTCGGGCCGAGCTGCTGACCATGTCCGCCGGGGCGACGGCCTCGCCGTGTCGGTCCACGAGCACCGGAGATCGACGGACCGCTGCCCAGGCTTTCTCCGAGAGCGACGGCCGTCCGCGTAGGTATGCGGCCAGGGCGTCGCGCTCCCCTGGCGCTGCCGTCCCCTGGAAGATCTTGTTCGCCACGTCGATCGCCCAACTCGACGTGTTGAAGGGCCGGCACATCTCGGTCAAGACCCGGTAGTGGGCCAGCTCGGGATGCAGCGTCTGCGCCCGGGGGGCGATCCCCGCGAGCGCCTCATCGACGGTCCAGAGCGGCGCGCTGGGCGCCGCCAACGTCCCTGCTGCGGTCATCGTAGTCGGCGACCGACGGAGGTCGCTCTTGTGCGAGTCCTTGAGCTCCGTGCGGCACGCATCAAAAGCAGCCGCGAATCTTCGCTGCACGGAGAGATCCGCCAGCGCAGCCGGGAAGTCGGGATAGGCACGAGCCGCTTCACCGGCGGCGTCCAATCTGGTGGCGAGCCCAGCCGGGTCGGCCCCGGCACAACGGAGGCGAATGAGGGATCCGACCGTGAATGTCTTGGCACCGCATTCGGCGGCAAGCGCCCGCACGTCGGCACGCTCCGCCAGGCGACGGTCAAGCACCTCTTCGGACGGAATCGTCTGAGCGACGAACTCAGAGAGCGCAGGCGCGGCGGGCACGACGAGCGCGCCCGCCGCGGCAAGCACGGGCCGGCCGCCCCGTCGTCTCCTCAGGGTGGGCCAGCATCGCTCGACGCCGAGGAGCCTGCGGATCTCGTCGGGCAGCGCCGGCACGGTGGACGCGCTGGCCGATCGAGGGGTGAGGGCGACGAAGGCGTCGGCCCCGTAGGTCTCGAAGAGGCGGTCAGGTAACAGCTTGACCGCAAAGCGGGCCGCTTCGTCGACTAGCCAGGCGTTCCAACTGCTGTTCTGCGGGTCGACGATGTTGCTGCGATCTTCGGTCATCTCGAACGGCGCGCTCACGCTGAAGGGGAAGCCGGTCCGCGACCCGCCCGCGCTGAGCGGGTAGTACAGGACCCCGGCCGCTCGGAGGTCGAGTCGGTCACGTCTGACTCGGAAGGAGATGCCGAGGCGGATCCGACCACCGCTCACCCGGAAGTAGCGAGGCAGGTCTCGTTTCGGAAGCGTCGGCGGCGGGGCAAGCACCACCTGGTACTCGGCTTCCGAGATAACGGTCGATGCCTCATCAGACGAGTCCCCGCTGCCCGCCAACCGAATGGAGCGTCGCACGAGACCGGGAACCCCAGGGACGGCGCGGGCAGTCTGGCGCCAGCGCAGTTCTTGCCCGAGTCGCTCCGACCGCACCGTCACTGACCTCAGGTTCTTTCCCGCGCCAGGTTGCGCCAGCTTGACGAGGGTGGGAGCGAGCTCGGCGGAGATCGTTTTCAGGGCCTGGCGCTCATAAGCCTCGTCGAAGGCCTGGAGCGGAGCTTCGGCGACTCGGCGGTAGGGGACGGTGATGATGACGCCAGGCGATCCGGCCGACTGGGGGTCTGGCAGCGGCTTGTCGAGGGTCCCTTGGCTCCAGTCGAGGATCGTTCTGCGCCCGCCGGACGCGACGTGGATGCGGTCCCCGAAGAGGAAGAGCGAGCGGAGGCCGAAGTTCTTCGAGCCGATGCCGTTGGTCTTGGCTTCGATTCGTGCGGCCTCTCCGGCGACGTGGCCCGTGCCGAGCATGACGCCCAGTCGCTTCCAGCCGCGGTTGTCGATGTTCGCGCCGTTGCCTCGTACCACGAGCGCCTCGACGCCGAACTCGATCGTGAGTTCCGTACCGGCGGCGTCGTATTCGTTTTGCACCAACTCTCGCAGCACGTCCGCCGGATTGTGACTCATGGCGAACTCGGCGAGAAGGCTCGTGCCGACTCGGAAGCGGAAGTCCAGCGCCCGCTCGTCGACGTCCTGATCAAGCATGGCTCGCCCCCCGACCGACGGGCGCGACGTGACGACCGCGTCCGTGCCGGCGGCGGCGCTTTTGGAGTCGGTCATTGTTGGGCTTCGTCATCACCCGCCTCGATCTCGTCGCGTCGATCGGCCTGAACGGCGGCTCGGTACCTCTCGATGTACGCGCGGATCGCGACAGGCCGGAAGCGGACTTCGTCGTGGGCGCCGAAACGAGCGAGGCGGAGGCGACGCAGGTTGGCGATCACGAGGGACTTGAGCTCGCTCTCCAGCATTCGGCCGAGCGCCTTGCACTTCTCGTGGGCTTCGTAGACGACGAAGGGCACGTGCTTGACCAGGCGTTTATTGGACATGTAGTTGTGCTCCTGGTCGAGCGAGAAGCCGGTGCGGTGCAAGGTGGCGACGAGCAGCTCGATGTTGCGAAGCACCCGCTCGTTGGCCTGCTCGGGACCGAGGAGCCGGAGCGTCTCGAGGAACTCGTACCGGGGGGCGAGCGGTGGCGGGTCGCCCCGCGAGTGGCCGACGTAGAACATCGCGTAGTCGGCGGTCTCCATCATGCGGACGTACGGGTCGTCCTCGATCGCGTCGAGCGTCTTCCAGTAGCTGTCGAGCATCTGGTTGGTCCGGTGGTTGTCTCGCCGTGCGATGAAGTTGTCGGTCCAGAAGTCGACCCGTTCCTCTTCGTAGTGGCGGTACATGTCGGTCAGGGCGTGGAAGGGCCGGGCGGCGGCGAAGGTGACGAAGTAGTCGCCGTCGCGCTCGCCGTCAAGCGAGGTGAGCAGCAGGTTCATCGACTCGTTGTCCGCCAGCATGGAGCCTCGGGCCATGTCCCAGTTGGGATCGACCGGGGGGACGCTGCCGCCGGGGTGTCCTTTCGCGATGAACCAATTGACGACGGTGGCGAACAGGTGCAGCTGGCTGCTCTTGACTGCACCGGCGAACAGCGGGGGCTGCCGGCGATCTCGGATGTGGCGCAGGATCTCGTAGGAGAGAGTGACGCCTTCGCGAACCATGTCGCCGTAGGGGTCGGTCCGCTGGTAGTGGTGCGACTCGCGCTCCTGGAGGGTGACGGTGCCGTCGCGAATGTGGACTCGTGGGGCCGGGAGTTGCTGGGCGTCGCCCAGCGAGCGGGCGAGGCCTCGGAAGACCTGCTCGTCGGCGCGCCACTGGACGACGTCGGTGGCGCACTTGGCCATGTGCTCGTACTCGGCCTCGTTGAGGCCGTCGTTGCGGTACATGAACGGCGCCATCACCATGCCGGTGTTCTTCGGGCTGTCGATGGCGCTGCGGTTGAGCGGGACGCTGTACCACGGCGAAGAATGGCGCCGGGCGAGTTCGCCTTCGAGCCGGACGAAGACGACGCTGTTGTTGAACGTCACCACCTCGCTGCCGGCCGCGTCCGCGAAGGTGCTGGCGGTGTCGACCTGCATGTTGCTGGCGTACGTGCTGCCGTCGCTCCCGGCTACGACGACGGTCGACCAGTCCTGGGGCGTCGATCCGTTTTCCGGGCTGACGCGGCGGACGACCCGCTCACCGAAGACGCGGAAGCGGAGCTGCTCCGCGAGCGTCGCTTCGTCGAGGACGACTGGGCGGCCGACGCCGCCGGAGGCGGGGGGGACGACGACCGACTCGTGGGACAGCCCGAACCAGCGGTAGCAGATTTGCTCCAGCTCGGCACGCGCTGCGTGCAGGCGGCGTCGGTGGACCTCGTCGGCCGCGCCGGCCTCGTGGTAGGCGTCCACGTCGGCGTTGTAGGCGACGGTCTTGGCGACGATCATCTCGGCCACGAGATCCCGCGGGTCGATCTTCTGGAGCGCCCGTGCGGCTTCCCGCAGCACGGTGTCGCGTCGGGAGCGGACATACTCGCGGGCGTCGACGAGCTTGGCGATCGCCTCGGTAGGGGGGTCGTCCGCCAGCTCACGGATGTCGTCGAGCGTGAGTGCGGTGTCGGCGTGCAGGTGGGGGGCGAGGGCGTAGCGCTGCCCGTCCTCCGAGTCGTCTTCGAGTTCGACGAGGTGGCCGGTGGCGACGAGTCGTCGGGCGAGCTTGTAGTAGACGGGCAGCGTCACCGAGTCTCGGACCGCGTCGGCAGCGCCCGCCAGACGGGCGCCGTGTTCTGACATGTGGCGGTGGATCTGCGGCACGGTCGCGCCGAGCGCCACGTCGGCGACATACTCACGCAGGTAGCGGAAGATCGCCTGTTCGCGTTCGGCGACGTCGAAGCGCCGCGCCTCGGGGCTCACCGGAGGTCGTCCAGATTCCGCTTGGGGCCCCAACCGGCGGCCTGGATGTCGGCCCACACGTCGGGCGTCGCTCCCCCGTGGCTGGTCACCCGGCGGCGGACGTCGACGACGGTCGCGTGACGGACGGTCTCGGCCACCCCGCTGAGCACGCACGTGCCTTGCGGGAGCTTAGGGAGGCTTCGGACCATTTCCTGGGGGGCGTCGGCGAACACGCCCCGGAGGGCGTCGAGCTGGTCGGGCTCGATGGCGTGGAGGAAGCGGGTCAACAGCCGCTTGAGGATGCTCCGGTCGACGTCGGCCGGGCTTTGGGTGGTGAGGATGAGCCCGAGCCGGTAGTGCCGGCCGATGCGTGCGATCTCCCGCAGCACCTGGGTGGACACGTTGCGGTCGTCGTTGGGCGCGACAAGGTGGAACTCGTCGATCGAGAGGACGGTGAAGGGAATTTCCCGTCGCCGAGCGAGGTTCTGGATGTCGCGGGCGACCGCCGCCGTGATGACCCGGAGGTCGGGCAGCAGCTGGGTCCGGCAGTCAATGTTGACGAAGGCACCGTTGACGAGCGTCGTCCTCCAGTCGAACTGCGGCCCGATGTAGGGAAGGCGGTCGAGCGCCTGGGTCCGCAGCTGGGCCGGCCGGAGGGTGTTCGCTTGGGCCATGTTGAGGTTCGGCGCCTGGTCGGCGATCTCTTGGACCAGATCCGCGACCCCGAAAGTGGCGCGGCGGTTCTGGCGCACCTCTCGTTGGAGAACGTTGAAGGCGTACCCGATGAGGGTCTCGATGTTGGTTCCCCGCTGGACGCCGGCGATCGCTTCGATGAGGTCTTCGCTCGTGAGGGCGCTGAGCGGCAAGGTGAAGCCGTTGCCGGGGCGCACCGTCGTGCCGCCGAGCTCGGTGGCGGCGTCGATCAATTCGCCGTTCACGTCGATGTTGACCTGCGCCACGCCGAGGCGGCGAAGCTCCTCCGCGAGCACGCCCCGGGTGTAGCTCTTGCCGCTGCCGATTCCCCCGACGATGAGGACGTGGCGCTGCAGGGCGGCGGGGTCGAGCACGACTGGAACGTCCCCTTGGCCGTGGACAAGGCCGAGGTGGACGCCGTCTTCAGGGTCCGAGAGGAAGCCGAGGACAGCGCCGACCACGGCGGCGTCGGCGGAGAAGACGAGACCGCCAGCCCGCGGCAACGACCGGACCTCGTGGGGGTCCCCCGGCGTGCCGTCGGCTGAAAGCGGGATCTCCTCGACTGCCTCAGCCTCGACGAGCCGGTAGATGACCGTCGACTGCCCCTCCTGGGAGTACTCGCTGCCGAAGGGGAGGACGGAGCGGACGGTCGAGCTAAGAGGATCCTCGTGCGGGTTGACCTCGTGGGCGTCGAGGACTCGGCTCACCACGAGTGCCGGCGCGTCCTCGCGGCCTGCCTCTACGACGACGAACTCGCCGGGGACGACGTCGGCGCCGGGATTGAGACGGAAGCGGACGGTCTCGAAGCTGGGCGACTGGTCGTCGCTCACCACCGTCCCAAGCACGGGGCGGGGGTCACGGCGAGGCCCTCCGACGACGATCTCCGCCTCGACGACCTGGTCGTCGAGCTCTGCATCTGCCGGCACTGGATACATCTCGGCCACCACGCGCCTCCTAACCACTAACCTGGTTACACAAAAGGTTAGTACCCTGTCGCGGGACGCACAAGCATCCTCCGGGCGCGACGGCCTCCTCGCTTCGGGCGTCCGCGTTGAGCGAAACTGATCGTGTGGTCGTCCTGCTCAACGATGTAGTTCGCGAACCGCCCCGGACGGTCACGTGGGCGTCGGACCCTGGCGTCCGCCAGCGCATGCAGCTCCAAGCCCGGCGTGACACTGCCCCTGAACTGGCCTTACGTCGGGAGCTGCACCGCCGCGGGTTGCGCTACCGACTCCACCTGCCGGTCGTTCCTGGGACTCGACGGCGCCTGGTGGACGTCGTCTTCGTCGGGCCTAAAGTGGCCGTGTTCGTCGACGGCTGCTTCTGGCACGGCTGCCGCGAGCACGGCCGAACCCTGCCGAAGGCGAATTCCTGGTACTGGCCGGCGAAGATCGAACGCAACGTCCGCCGCGACCTCGACACCTCCGAGCGGCTCGGCGCAGCCGGGTGGGCCGTCCTGCGAATTTGGGAGCACGAGGACCATCGCGAGGCGGCCGACCGGGTGGAGCAGGCCGTCGAGTCACGTCGTCACGCCACGATCGGGCGCCGTGACTGAGCCGGTAGCCGCTGGCGGCCTCACCACCGTCGAGCTGTTCGCCGGGATCGGCTGCGTGTCCCAGGGGTTCGCCGGGACGGGCGCTTTCCAGCCGGTGCTGCTCACCGACATCGACCCTGTCGCCCGGGACACCTTCGTCGAGAATTATCCAGACGGCCCGCCGTACCTGGTGACCGACGTGCGGGATGTCACCGCCGACACGATCCGCAACGGCGTTGACGGTCGCGACGTCGACGGGCTCCTCGGCTGCCCCCCCTGCCAAGGGTTTTCCGCGGCGGGCAGGCGGGACGCTGCCGACCCGCAGAACGCGCTCCTCGTCAACTTCTTCACGCTGGCGCGAGCGCTCCGCGTGAAGTTCTTCGTCATGGAGAATGTGCCGTCGGTGATCGATCAGGAGCTGTTCAAGCGTCAGATCACCACGATGAGGCGCTGGTACCGCGTCTGGCACGGGCCGCTCAACGCCGCCCTCTACGGCCTGCCGCAAACGCGGCAACGCTGCATCGTCATCGGCTATCGCAAGGACCTCGAAGTCGAGCCGTCGGCTCCGCCGATCAGCCATCTGGGTTCACGCGCAGTGTTCGACTACAAGAGCGGCAAACGGCTCACGCCGTCAACGGAGAACGCGGACGCCATCCTCGGCCCCTACCCGCGGATCGGTCACCGCCGGGAGGCGGCCGCTGGCCGCTGGTTGCCCGAGCGCCTCGATGGCCTCGCCGACCTGGTCACCGTGGGAGAGGCCCTCGGCGACCTCCCCGCGGAGGGGTGCCAGGACGGCGAGACGCTGCCGTCGAGCCAAGTCGCCGCGTATGCGGCGCAGCTACGCGGCGCCGACAGCGCCGTCCATAACCATCAGCCGTGGCGGCACACCTTCGCCGCGAGGCTCGCCATGTCCGGCGCCAGCGAGGGCGGCTCCTTCGGGCCCGGCCGCTCCGCCGGCTACTACTCGCAGGCGTACACCAGGCTTCACCGCGACGGCTTGGCCCGGACCGTCACCACCAATTTCCACAACGCCGGCAGCGGACGGTTCACCCACTACGCGGCTGGCCGGACCCTGACCGTACGCGAGGCGGCCCGGCTGCAGGGGATCCCCGACTCCTTCCGCTTCATCGGGTACCGCTCCTGGCAAGAGCGGCTGGTCGGAAACGCCTTCCCCCAGCACTGGGCGCAGAGCGTCGCCGAGCACATCAGAGAGCAGCTCGCCAATGAACTCCTGCTCGGCTGAACCTTCGGTCACCCCCGGATCGTGACGAGCATCAGCGCTGGCGAGTACACGGTCATCGGCGCGGCCATCGCCTATGTCGGCGTCGTGTCGGGACAATGGCTGTCGAATCGAAGCAGCTCACGCCGCTCCGCCGAGGACCGCCAAGCCGCGGCCGACCACGCGAGGGCAGCACGGGCCGCGGTGCTGGCGGACCGTCGGACCGACCTCGAACTGGCGGCCCTGGCCGACGTCAGGGCCACGTTGGACGAAATGGCCCAGACGCTGAGCGCCTACCAGGCCGGGATCATCGACGAAACCCGTGATCGCGCCGAGAAGCTCGAGTGCATGGCAAAGCTGCAGACCTTGGGCGAGCGCCTCAAGATCCGTGCCGTCGGGATCCGGAGCGACGCCATCTTTCAGGCCTTGGACCACCACGCGAGCCAGACGATGACGATCGCCGGAGTCGAGAATTTCGACGGCGCCCTGGCCGCCAATGCCGGTCTCGCTGGCAGCGTCGACGCTCTGGCTCACTTGCTCGCAGATCGCCAAGACGAGCTTCTAGGAGACGACTCCGAGCCCTAATCGTCGGCGAGCTGTTCGACGAGTCGGCGGCCCGATCCGTCCTTCTTCTCGGGACTGGCCTGCGTTCGTCCTCGTCCAAGGTCTGCAGCAGTTCCCGGCGATGGCGCCAGCGACGCGGTCGGCTGCCTTGTCGGGCTGCTCGTGCTCCCAGATCCTGATCGGGATCCACCCAGCGGCGATCAGCCGCTCGTCGGTGTCGCGATCACGGTCCTTGTTGGCGGCGATCTTCTTCGGCCAGTACCAGCCGTTGGTGCGGTGCTCCCGACGGCCGTGCTCGGGGCAGCCGTGCCAGAAGCACCCGTCGACGAAGACGGCGACCTGGGCACCCGGGAAGACGATGTCGGCCTGCCGGGCGAGGTCGGGCAGCGGTCGTCGGTGGACGCGGTAGCGCAGCCCGCGCCGGTGGAGGACGCGTCGGAGCGCCAGCTCGGGCCCGGTGTCGCGCCGGGTGAGGGTGCTCATCTTCTGGTGGACCGCTTCGCTGGAGGCGAACGGCGTGCGCCAGCGCTCCGGCATGTCCGCTGCTACCGGATGGCCTGAGCGACGCAGTCGGCGACCTGGCGGGCAAGCAGCGGAGGGACGGAGTTGCCGACCTGGGCCTGGACCGATGCCCGACGGCCGACGAAGGTGAAGTCGTCGGGGAAGGTGAACAGCCGTCGCAGCTCTGGGACCCGGAGGCGTCGGTTCTCCCAGTGGAAGGGGCCGACGTTGGGACCGGGCTGGGCCTGGATCGTGGGCGACGGCCGGTCCGGCGACAGCTTGAGCAGGAACGACCAGTAGCGGCTGCGCCATTCGAAGACCGGGTCTGGGTGGCCCCGCTCGGCGGTGTAGAAGAGGTAGTTGTCGCCGGGCGGGATGTCGGCGAGGAGGTGCCCCCAGCGGCCCCGCACGGTCTCCTCGGGCTCTGCGACGGTGACCAGCCCGGCCAGGGCCTCGCCGGCGGTCACGTGCGGGCGGCCTCCCCCGCCGCTCGTGCGGCGCTCCCACTGCCCCGAGTGCGTCGCGTCGGGCAGGTCGGGGAGCGGGGTGCCCTTGGGGGTGCCGACGACGAAGAGCCGGGGGCGCAGCTGGGGGACGCCGTGGTCGGCGGCGTTGAGGACCCGCCACTGGCAGTGGTAGTCGGCCTCGTCGACCTCTTGGAGGAGCCGCTGGAAGGCGGGGCGGCTGGCCTTGTTCCGGTAGGTGAGGGCGTACACGTTCTCGAGGATGAAGGCCCGGGGGCGGGCTTCGGCGAGGACGCGGGTGTAGCACTGGAGCAGGCTGGCGTCGGGGTCGAGGCCGGCGCGCTTCCATTCGAGCCAGAAGCCCGACTTGGAGAACGGCGTGCACGGCGGGCCGCCGATGAGAAGCTCGGGCCGCTCTCTGCCCTTGAGCCCGGCTGCTCGGAGCAGCTCCTTGGTCGAGACGTCGAGGATCGACTGGCGGACGACGGGGCTCGCGAGGCCGGGGAAGTTCTTCTCCATCGTGTCCGCGGCGTCGTCGTTGATCTCGACGGCTGCCGCGGTGTGGAACCCGGCCTGCTCGGCGCCGAGGTCGAGGCCGCCCGCGCCGGAGAAGAGGGAGATCGCGACCCCGTGCACCGTCACGCGCTCGATCCTGCCAGGTTCGTTCGCCTCCTGGGTGGACCACAGATCGAACATGAGCTCGACGCTACGGCGAGGGTGTGACTACGTGCGCCCTTGCTGCTCACGCAGCGCCTTTTGGAGCTGGCGCTCGACGGCCTTGGGCACACGGAAGGGGTAGGCACGCCAGTACTTGTAGAAGGCGTCCTCGGTGTCGAACTCGCCCCTCCCCTCCCGGAGCGCGGCCACCTCGACGACGGCGCCGAGGTACTCACGCGTCGTGCTGGAGCGCTCCTTGGAGGCGATGCGCCACGGCTCGTGGACGAACAGCTCCAGGTCCCGTACCCGTCCACGGAAGTCGACGTCGAGGCGGTAGACGCCGATGATGTCGAGGTGGGTGGCGTAGTCGTCGAAGGGCCGGAACATGCCCGGCCAGCGGATGGTCGGCCACTTGAAGTAGGTGTTCCCGGTGTAGAGGGTGCAGCGGGATTGGGTCTTCGTCCCGTTTTTCTTGGCGAGGCGGGCCATCTTGATGTCGACGGCGTGGAAGGTCGCGCCGAACGCCTCCCCGCCGATCTCGAGGTCGGGATAGCTGCGCTCCTCGCCGCGTCGGCCGGTCGCCCCGGGGGTCTGGTCGAGCCGGTCCAAGAGGAAGTCGACGAGGGCCACCTCGATGACGTTGGCCAGCGCCGCCGACTCCTTCGGCAGGGCTGCGAGGTGGCCGCCCTCGTCGAGCTTGGCGGTGAGATCAGCCGGGTCCGTCGCGACGAGCGGCCAGTCGTGCTCGCCCTGCTCGACGTAGACGCCGGCAGGCAAGAAGACGAACTCCGCGCACTGGGCGCGGAGCCATTCGAGCAGATCAGGTCGAGCGGCCATCCCAGCGTCACCATAGGTGGCGATGACCCGCGAAGAGCGGAACCTCGGACGGTGGGGCCCATCCGCGCCGGGGTTGACCAGGTCGGGCGTGTTTGCCTGGACGGGATGCTCGCAGCTGTCGGGGTTCCTACGATGATCTTTCCTCACTCACCTTTCTGTCAGGCGCCGGCATGCTCCCACGACTGAACACGGCACCAAGCTCCCGTGCGATCCGGCCTGGATGGCCGCCGTACGAGGAGGGTCGCGCTACGCCGCTGTTCCTCGGACGCCAGCGGTACCGAAAGCTCGCCGTGCTGCTTGATACCGACGTCATCCCCGAAGCCGACCTCTCGATCTGGGGGAAGGCCCAGCTTCTGGCGGGGCTGCTCACGCTCGATCTCATCGAGTGCTTCAAGTACGCGGACGATGGACCGCCTCCCGACGTCGCCCGCCAACGCAACCGGTACATGGGGGAGGTGGTCCCCGGTTGGGTGGTCCTGAGCCCCGACGACGGCACCGGACATCGAGCTGCCCGGACCGGAGACGACCACCACATCTCGGACCACGCGGTGCACGGCAACGCCGCCGAGGTCGCTGCCTCGGACACGTCGACCGAAGCCTACGGTGACCGGTCCCCGGGCGATGCGGCGACCCAGCGACGTGCGGACGCGCTCGCCGCGATGGTGGCGGACGCGATCGGCGCTGACCTCTTCGTCACCAAGCGCCCATATCTGCGAGCCATGACCTGGCAGATCGCAAACAGCGTGACGATCGTCGACGTGGACGAGGCGCTCGCCGTCCTCGGGCTGTACCTGCGGGCACAGGGTCAGTACGTCACCTACCGCTCGCCGGAGGGTCTCGACTCCGCTCTCATGAACCGGGGGCTGTTCTTCTGGGTAGGCGCCCGTGAGCTTCTTCCGTCGGCGTGGCGCTGGTTCACGGCTTGCGCACAGCATTCAGCCGGAGCACGTGACGACGGGCTTCTGCTCCTCGGCCAATCGGTGCTGCAGCGAGCTCAAAGAGCGCTCCAGATGCGAGACGCGGTTCACGTCGGGCTCAACAAGCCGCAAGACAATGACACGGCCGACGAAGCGCTCTCTGCGCTTGACGTCGTCCTCCTCCTCCTGCTGGGCGCCGTCGACGCGACCGCCCGAGTCGCCCACGCCGTCCTCGGTCTCACAAGCCCGGCACATCGTGCCGGATGGCAGCGCAACGGATGGGTTAGCGAAGTCGCTGCCGCAGAGCCGACGCTCGCGGCCCTGTTCCGGCCCGGAACCGACGAGGGTCACACGCTCACGATCCTTCGCCTTCTGCGAAACTCGATCCACGGTGAGGCCATGCAGGCCGTCGGCGTCGGTCGACCGCGCCGACGGGAGCGGACGCTCGTGAGCCTGCCGGCATCACGCGAGCCCGAGCTGAGAGCCGCTCTTGTTGCCCTCGGCGGTCTAGCCCGCTGGGGCGTCGAGGAACTTGTCCCGGGGCGACTGCACTTCGATCCAGGTGTCTTCCTTGAGCGGCTCTTCCCCCACGTGATCGAGATGTTGAACCGGATCATGCACGAGACGCCCGTCGAGCACCTGTCTCACGTTGCGCTGCAACCCGAAGCGTCACTGCCGCCGGCAGGACCGGATGCTGGACCGTTCTCGGAGATCAACCGCCACAGCATCCGCTGGCAGTTCGGACTGTGAAGCGTCCCGGGCGAGAGCCGCTCACGCCGCCTCGCTCTGCCGCACGACCGTTGAGCTTTTGACAACAGCTCGCAGGCCCTTACCTCACCGGGTGCGCTGAGCAACGGGCGAAGGGGGCGGGTCGTCGTCAATCGCCAACTGACGCGGGCACGGGCGCGCCAGCGGGCAATCATGGCCTTGGACCCGGGCAGGTCGACTCCACCCACGACCGAAGGCTTGACTGCGTGATCTCGCAGGTGCGCCGGCCCGGCATTTGCTCCAGCACTCCGGCTCGCACCAGGTCCATGATCGTCCTCTCACTCGCGCCAGTGAGACGGACGACCTCGTCGAGACGCACGGTCGCTGGGACCTCTCTCCTACCGCGCCCATGCCGGTCGAGCCAGCACCGTTGCACGGAGGTGCGGGTGACGAAGCGAGCACCAGAGGAGTCGGTCTCGGGGTCGACCTCGAGCTGGCCAGTGCGGGAGAGGAGCGCGGCGGTGGAAAGGGCGACGCCCAACTGGCGGGCGGCGGCGGCGAGCTTCATCGAGCGGCGGTGCAGTTCTTGGATGCGCTGGTGCTCGGCGCGTAGTGCGTCGGCGGCCTCGGCAGTCAAGTGGTACTGGCGGCTGGTGGGGTGCTGCTCGACGGGGAGGCCGAGCCGGCGGAGGTCGTGGTAGGCCTCGTGGTAGGCGATGCCCAGCTCTTCTGCGAGGTCGGGCAACAGGACACGCCCGGCAAGGCGGTCGCGGTGGGCCCAGACGTCGGAGAGCTTGGCGTAGCGGCGCGAGACGCCGGTGGCGTCGGGGATGGTGACGGTGGGGAGGGTGCCGTCAGTCATCCACCGTCGGGCGGTGGTCGGGTAGATGTCGACCTCGGCAGCGACGCGTTGGGCGTCGCAGAGCGGGTCGTCGTCGCTGCCGGGGTCGACGAGCCAGCCGGCGGCCGCCAGGGTGGCGTCGATGTGGTCGGTGCGTGCGGAGAGCGGGTTGGCGCTCCCCCACTGGGCGTGTCGGATGGTCGGGACCATGAGGGTGCCGATGGTCATGGCGATGTCGTGGTCGAGGATCTCGGCGACCTTTCGGAGGGGGGCGACGTCGGGGTGGTCGAGGGTGTAGATGCGCCCGAAGACGTCGTCGCCGGCGCGGTGTCCCATGAAGCGGCGCCGCACGGCGTCCTCGATGCCAGCGGCCCAGGCGAGGTCGGTGGCGCAGGACTTTCTCAGCAGGTGGGTGGAGACGGCGAAGCCGAGGTGGTCACCCGAAAGCTGTTCGGCAGTAGCGGCTTCGGCGAAGGCGTGGCGATAGGCGTGCTGGCCGGAGCGGTCAGGGGTCTGGAGGCCGGGGACGAGGCGCGCGGCGGCGTCGACCTGGCCGGTGTCGGGGTCGGTGTGGAAGGCGTCGATGGCGACCCGGACGAGGTCCATGAGCTGCTCGGGGATGACGAGGACCCGCGATCCCGCCGCGGTCTTGGTGGTCAGCTTGTACGGCACGGCGACCACCTGGCCGTGGTCGTCGCGAACGGCAAAGCTCCTCCCCCCTTGGCCTTGGACGGCGAGCAGGCCGGTGCCGCCGAGGTCGACGACGTCTGCGACCCGGACGCCGAAGGCTTCGGAGATGCGAAGGCCCATGATCCGCTGGAGCCAGAAGGCGAGCTGGTGGACCGGGTGGAGGTGGGAGGCGAGCCGGGCGCACTCGGGGAGCGTGAGCGGCCGGGGCTGGCCCCCTCGGTCAGGCCGGCGACGGTCGGCCTTGTCGGCGAGGGGGGCGTCGAGGCCTTCGGTGGGGTCGAAGCCGGGCGGGAAGAGGCCGTTGGCCCGGGCGAAGGCGAGGATCCGGCGCAGCACCCACAGGGCGTCGGTCACGTACCCCTGGGACAGGCCGGTGGGCGCCCGCCGTTTGACGGTGATGGCGAAGGCTGCGGCGGCGGGCACACGCACCTGGCCGGTCGGGTCGCGGTAGGCGCCGGGAAGCTGCCCGGCCCGCCAGCGTCGCCGGGCGGTCGGCAGGCTCACCCCAGCGGCCCGGGCGGCCTCGGCCAAGCTCAGCTCCTCCCCGTCGCGGTAGGGGCCGGGGACCGGGGGTGGGCCGAGCAGGGTGCCGCTCACCTCGGCGCGGTCGCGCCCGACGAGGTGGAGCAGCCACTCGTGGGCCATGAAGTAGGTGACATCCGCGATGGTGGCGGTGCGGGGGGCGAACCACGGGACGAGGAAGCCCTCGACGATCCGCCGGACGCGTTCGGCCCGTTCGGGGCCGCCGCGGCGCAGGTCCTCGTAGGCGGCGGCCATCCAGGCTCGGGCGAGCGAGGCGACGTCGGGCTGCAGGCGGGGCGCCTCGGTCGGGCGGGTCTTTCGCCGAGGCGGCTTGGTGGTGCGGAAGCGGGCCGGGTCGGGGAGCTTCTCGCCGGCCCGGGCGGCGGCGACGGCCTGGGTCAGCCACGCCTGGGCGTCGGCCTGGCTGGCGAAGGGCTCCTCGCGACGGCGTCCCACCCCGCCGGGTTGGGGGACGCTCGCCCACCAGCGGTTCTGGTGGTGGCGCAGCGACCCGGTGATCGGCCGGCCCATCAGCTCGCCCGCCGCAGATGGTCGGCGGCGAGCTGGCGAAGGAAGGCAAGCTCGTCGTCCTGGCGGGCGAGGAGGTCTTGGAGGGCGCCGAGGCGGGCCTCGGCCCGGGCCAGTTCCACGGCTGCCGACGACGCCTCGCCGCCATGGTCGGCGCCCGCCTCGGGCGCTGTGTCGCCGCCGGTGCCCTCAGGGCGCAGGAGGTCTGCGGCGGCGAGGTCGTCGACGGCGATGAGCCAGCGCTGCCCGTAGAGGCGGGAGTGCGGGAGACGCCCGGCACGCCTGGCCCGGACGATGGTGTCTCGGGAGCACCCGGCGAGCGAGGCGGCCTGGCGCTGGTCGACGAGGCGGCCGCCGGCCGGCTGCCTGGGGTCTGCGGTCGGGATGGCGGTGTGGCGGTCCATGGCCGTGGGCGTTGCTCCTTCCTGGGACTGGCGTGCTGTGGGCTGGGGCCCTCGAGGAGGCCTCTTCGGGGCGGACAAGTCAAGGCCGCAGCCGACCGCCGGCACGCTGCGCCGCTGGGGCCCGGTGCCGGTCACGCTGCCCTCCGTGCCGACGAGGCGTTCGCGCGCTGGGCGAGGCGGACGACGACGTCAGCGCAACTGGTGGAGATCGGCGGGACCCGGAAGACCAGGAGGTCCTCGTGGGCGATGACCTGGCGGGGGACGCCTTTGGCTCGGGCCTTGCGGACCTGTTCGAGGGCGAAGAACGAGCAGCGGGGCACGAGCCGGTCGTCGCGGAGGGCGGCGAGGAGGGCGACGTTGCGCTCGTAGAGGACGAGGCCGGACTCCTCGCCGACCCGGACCATGGCCCCGGGCAGGTCGACGAGTCGGCCGGCGTGCCAGTAGGGCCGCACCGTCATCGCCACGTAGCCGCCGGGGCGCAGCACCCGCTGGCAGCCGGCAAGGATCGTGCCCATCGCGTCCAAGAGGCCACCGAGGCCGACGTGGGCGAGGTTGGCCGGGTCGGTCGAGTAGCGGTTGTGGGACTTGGCGATCCCCTGGCCGGGCCGGGCGGTGACCCGGCCGTGCAGCGACGCCCCATAGGGAGGGGAGGTGACCACGAGCGCCACCAGGCCCACGGCGGCGGGGTCGACGACCGCGGGAAGGTGCCGGGCGTCTCCGCAGACCACCTCGCCGTGACCGGTCGCACCCTGGCTCTTGGCGTGGCGGAGGTTGGCCCGGGCGAGCTCGGCCGAGGGCGGCTCGTACTCGACCCCGATGGCGTCGCGCCCCAGGTGGACGGCTTCGACGAGGGTGGAGCCGATGCCGGCCATCGGATCGAGGACCAGGTCTCCTGGTGCGCTGTAGGTGGCGATGGCGCGTGCTGCGATGGCGGGGAGCATCTTGGCGGGATGGGTGCCGGAGATCTCGACGTAGCGCCCGGCGCGCTGGGCCCGGGCGTTTTGCTGGGCGGTCGGCCACACCGACAGCGGGAGGTCAGCGGGCATCGGCGGTCTCCTCTCGGGTCGTTGCTGGGACGCTGAAGACGGTCACGTCCTCGTGGGCGACGAGGTGGGCGGGCTCGCCCTTGGCGCGGGCGTGGCGGATCTGGGTGGTCTGCCAGTAGGAGGGCCGGGCGACGAGGTCGCCGTCTCGGATCGCCGCGTGCAGCGCGATCACATGGCCGAGGTAGCTGAACCCCGCCGCGGTGGCGAGGGTGACGGTGAGCCCGGCGAGGTCCAGGGTGCGGCCCTTGCGCCGGGTGTTCTTGGTCACCACCACCAGGTAGCCGCCGGGGCGAAGTACGGCATGGCAGGCGGCGTAGACGTCGGCCATGGCCTGCTCGTAGGCGGGGCCGCGGGCGTGACCGAGGTTGGCCTTGTCGGTCGAGTAGTTGAGGGTGTCGGCTGGGCAGAGCCGCCCGCCGGCGATCCACGCCTGCTTGTCGATCATCCCGGCGTCGCACCCATACGGCGGGGACGTGACGACCAGGTCGACCCGCCCGGCAAGATCGCCGAGGACGTCGTGGAGCTGGCGGGCATCGCCCTGGCGGATCCCGGCGAGGCGACAACTCAAGCCATCAAGCATGTGGTCGAGGTTGTCGGTGGCGAGGGTGACCCATCGCTCGTCGAACTCGACGCCGACGGCACGCCGACCGAGCAACGCGGCTTCGGCGAGGGTGGTGCCGATCCCGGCCAACGGGTCACAGACGAGGTCGCCGGGGGCGGAGTACTCGCCGACGATGCGCCGGGCGAGCTCGGGGAGCATCTTCCCGGGATGGCGGGCGCAGCCGGGCAGGTAGCGCCCGGCGCGCTGCCACTGGGCGGTGGTCTGGGCGACCGGCCAGATGGCGAGCGGCACCTCGGGCCGGGCTGGGTGAGACGTGTTGGGGGGTGTGGTGGTGGTCATGGGCGGCCCACGACCGGGCAAGCGTCACCTAAAGAACATGGGGCAGGGACACCGTTTTCAACAAAATCGGCGCCAGAACCTCTCCCTGCTCTTCCCCCCGGGCCCGCCACCGGCGAGTTCGTCTTTGGCCTTGAGGTGACCGGCCGGGTCGAGGTAGGGCCTTCGTGACGAGCCAGCTCGACCCGAAAGGAGCCACCATGGCACGACCCCCCAAGCTCAGCGACGAGGCACTCACCGCCGCCCTCGCCGCCCATCCCGAGGTAACCGCGGCCGAAGTCGCCGGCGTGC
>Ga0307373_10002333_pt1 | contig 34345 bp, 28 predicted proteins | sample OX2MG_FD_202534 | JGI IMG/M metagenome (GOLD analysis project Ga0307373, IMG submission 202534) | Soil microbial communities from Risofladan, Vaasa, Finland - OX-2 | ecosystem: Environmental > Terrestrial > Soil > Coastal area > Acid sulfate soil | place: Finland: Risofladan, Vaasa | collected...
CTGTTGCAAGATGCCGGTGCCGCCTCCGCCACCCCCGCCGTTGGCACCGGCGACGCGGTCGGCGCGGCCGGAAATGGTGACGCGACCGGCGCTGGCCCTGGCGACGCGGGCGGCGGGGTCGGCGGGGCCGGCGGCGGCCCCGGCGGCCCCGGCGGGGACGGCGGGGCCGGCGGGGCCGGCGGCGGGCCCGCGCCGGCCCCTTACGTCTGAATTGCAGCGCTTTGGGAACCCCGATTGTGGATCTGCCCAAGATAGCATATACTGGGCGGTTTCTCGTTTGGCCGCTGTCGCCCTCGTCGCCGAGGGCCGGCCCGGCGAGGGCGTGCCTCTTTTCAGCGACGAGCACCGCCGTCCAACGGTGTCCCCGGACACACGGTAAGCGGCGGGCGTCTCGGATGCCGGCAGGGATATGGTCAACCGCAACCTCATTCGTGGTCTCGATCTCGACGAACAAGCGTGGGAACAAGAGTTGGCGGAGGCCTTCGAAGGGGCCGACCCCGACGAAATGGAATACACCGGGGGCGGCGTCACCCTCAACAAGGTCGTCGAAGGCCGCGTGCTGCGCATCGACGGCGACCTCGTACTGGTCGACGTCGGCTACAAGAGCGAGGGAACCATCCCGCTGGCGGAATGGGGTGAGGACGAAGAACCCCCGCAGCCAGGCGAGAAGATCAAAGTCCTGGTCGAGGAAATCGAGGACATGGTGGGCGTCCGCGACGACGGCGCCATGCTTTCGCTCAGCAAGCGCAAGGCCGAGCGCATCGCCGCCTGGGAAGGCGTGATGAAGAACGTCCACGAGGGGGACGTCGTCACCGGCACGGTCAACCGCCAGATCAAGGGCGGCCTGCTGGTGGACATCGGCGGCGTCAACGTGTTCCTGCCGGCCAGCCAGTTGGACGTCCGGCGGGTTCCGGACATCCGCGATTTCCTCGGCCGCACGATCCAATGCGTCGTGCTCAAGATCGACGAAGCCCGCCGGAACATCGTCGTCAGCCGCCGCACGCTGATCGAGACGGAGCGCTCCGAGAAGAAGGACCGCTTGCTGCGCGAACTGGAAGTCGGCCAGGTCCGCAAGGGAACGGTCAAGAACATCGCCACCTTCGGCGCCTTCGTCGATCTGGGCGGCATCGACGGTTTGCTGCACATCACCGACATGAGTTGGGGCCGCATCGGGCACCCCTCGGAGATGGTGGCGATCGATCAGGAACTCGAAGTGCAGATCCTGCACATCGACCGCGAGCGCGAGAAGATCGGCCTGGGCCTCAAGCAGAAGTCGGCCAGCCCCTGGCAAAGCGTCGAGGACAAGTACCCGGTCGGAAGCGTGATCAAGGGGTCGGTCGTCAACCTCATGACCTACGGCGCGTTCGTGAAGCTCGAGGAGGGGATCGAGGGGCTGGTTCACATCAGCGAGATGTCGTGGACCAAGCGGCTTGGCCACCCCAACGAGATCGTGAACGTCGACGACGAAATCGAAGTCGTCGTGCTGGCGATCAACAAGGAGAAGCACGAGATCTCGCTGGGCATGAAGCAGACCCAGGCCAACCCCTGGGACAACGTGACCGATCGCTATCCGATCGGCGCGGGCGTCACCGGCACGGTGCGCAACCTGACGAACTACGGGGCGTTCATCGAGATCGAGGCGGGGATCGACGGTCTGCTGCATGTGGGCGACATGTCGTGGACCCGCAAAATCGGCCATCCCGGCGAACTGGTCGAGAAGGGCCAGGTGGTCGAGTGCCAGGTGCTCTCGGTCGACCAGCAAAGGCGGCGGATCGCACTGGGCATGAAGCAACTCCACGACGATCCGTGGGCGACGTCGATTCCCACCAAGTACCAGCCCGGCCAGATCGTCAGCGGCACGGTGACCAAGCTCACCAACTTCGGCGTGTTCGTCAGCTTGGAGAACGACGTCGAGGGCCTGTTGCACATCTCCGAATTGGCCGACCACAAGGTGGAGAACCCCGAGGAAGTCGTCAAGGTCGGCGAGACGATCGAGGTCAAGATCCTCCGCGTCGACATCGACGACCGGAAGATCGGCCTGTCGCGCAAGCGGCTCGACTGGGCCGAGGAAGACAGGAGCGAGGATGACGGAAACGGCGCGCCGCGTGCGAGCGCGTCGGGGCAGACCACCGCTCCCAGCGAGCTCCGCGGCGGCGTCGGCGGCGATTCCGGGCCTTTGATCAAGCCGATCGAGCCGCGAGGGTAGTACATACCGCCAGCCCAGTCGTGGGTGCCGACACGAATGCCATGACTGCGCCACTGCTGATACAGCGTCTCGGCCTGCGAAGTGTAGGGCAGGATGACGATATGTCGGAACGCATTCAACGTCGCCTCAAAGAGCTGATATGCGCGTTCGACGGTCAACTTCCCCTTGCCCGCTTCGGCTTGCCTGATCGAATTCAAGCGTCCGCGTAGAATCTCTTCCACGACGACAATCGGAACGGACTGTTCCCCTGACGGAACTTGCGACGCTCGCTGCGACGGCGCGGCGTGCCCCTGGAGGATGTCGCTCAGCACATCGGCGTCAAACGCGATCATTGCAGTCGGTCGGCATCTCGTTGAAGATAGATATCGTCGCAGATGTCGCGTAGCGCCTCATCGTCGCAAAACTCGCCTGCGAATCCCGACACGCCGAGCGGCTGGACCTCCAAGTCCAATAATTCTACCGTCTCCACCTTCGCCGCCAACTCGCGCTGAAGTGCGGCGATGGCCTCGGCGCGAGAGGGCCGAAGAACCTGCAATGCGGACGAACCCACCAGACTGGCGCTAAACTGACCGTCAGATTGTTGGACAAGTACGGTCACAGTCATGGGAAGCGCTCATCGACGGTGTTGATGTACGAGGAAAGACTGCCGCTCTAGCGCCTCTAGCGCTCCTGACAGTCGCCTCGCCTTGATGATAACCCCGCTTCATCATGCTCGTCAACTTCGCCATGGCAGACGTGGCAGACGAGCGGACATCGGTAGGCGGAAAGCGACCGCACACGAAGTGGGCCTGCTGCTTTCTGGTAATGGTGGGCCTGCGCTCGCTGCGCGGACTGGTCCCACCCTACAAGAAAGCCGGACGATCACTAAACGGGGCGCGTTATGCCAGCCCGTACAGCGGCCCGAATTTGCCGCGCAGGTGCGCGATCAGCGGAGCATGCTCCAGCGGCCGGCCCGTGACGTTTCGAACCAACTCGGCCGCCGTGTGGCGCTGGCCCTGGCTATGGATCTTGTCCAGCAACCAGGCGCGCAAGGGCGCGAACTCGCCGCGGGCGAGCTGTTGGGGCAGCCCCGATTCGAGCGATCCCGCGGCGCCCCCCAAATCGGAGCCGGCCTGCGCGAAGAACTGCGCCGCGTAGAGGTTGCCCAGCGAGTACGTGGCGAAGTAGCCGAACAGGCCGGCACTCCAGTGGATGTCTTGCAATACGCCGTCCTCCCCGCGTGCAGTATATCGCTCCCCCTTCATCGAATCAGACCGGCTTCCTGGAAACTGAAGTAGCCATTGCGTGTCACGATCACATGATCGAGGACACGAATCCCGAGGATCTTTCCGGCCTCGGTCAATTGTTCGTGGACGCGCAGATCGGCTTCGCTCGGTTGCGCTTCGCCGGAAGGGTGATTGTGGGCGAAGATCACGCCCGCCGCGCGGTCGGCGATGACGTCGGCGAACACCTCGCGGGGATGAACGGGGCTCTGGTCGAGAAGACCAATCGTCACCACGCGTTTTTCGATCACCTCGTTGGCGCCGTTGAGGGAGATGCAGACGAAGTGCTCCTGCGGTTTTCCGGCGATGCCGGCCACGAGCGGCAGGATGTCCTGCGCCACCATGATCTTGACCGTCTCCTTGAGCAGGTGCCGCCGCGCCAGTTCAAAGGCCGATAGGATCTGAGCGGCCTTGGCAAGCCCCATGCCGGAGACCGCCAGCAGATGGTCGAGCGTCAAGGCGGCCTTGTGCTCGCGGATCAGCCCCGCGACATGGCGGGCGATGGTGCGCACGTCGATGCCCGCCGTGCCCATGCCCAGGATCGCGGCCACGAGCTCTTCGTCGGTCAGGGCCGACGGGCCTTTTTCCCGCAACTTCTCGCGCGGGCGGCTGTGTTCCGGCAGGTCTTTGATGGTCTTCATTTCGGCAGGAGTCCAGGATGATTTTGCCGCAACCAATCTTCCAGCCGCTTGCGCAACGCGCCCGCCAGCTTCGCGATCTCCTCCACTTCCGCGGTGGAGACGGCACCAGCCCGTTCGTAGTCGCTGACATTTCGTTTTTTGCGGAACGCGTCGAGCTGTTTGATCAGCGTGTTGTCCACGCCGAGCGTGAGGGAGAGACTCTGAATGACGCGGAAATGGTGGGCATCACGCGATGCGCGGTAGCCGCTGGCGGCCAGCGCCGCCGTGGCGCAGTGCAGTGCGGCGTTGTAGGCGATGGCCAACCGCCAGTCGTCGCTCAAGCCCTTCGCCGCGCAGTCCCGCAAGTCGCGGACGACCACGCCCAGCAGATCCTTGATTTCCTGGGGGCTGGTCTTGTGCTCGACCAGCCAGCCGTTACGTGCCCAATCGCTCAAGCTCATGCTCACTCCCCAGCAGGTAAATCTTCGGCGACTCCATGAGCGACGTGACGAAATGGTGCCCCGCCCGGAGCTTGGCGCGAAACTCCCGTACCGGGTAAACCGTCGGGTTGACTTCCCGCCCGATGGTGTCGTGCGTCCGCCCGACGGCGGCGACCACCTCTCCGAAACCGACCGCCCCGACGACGACTAAATCGACGTCGCTGCCGGCCTTCTCCGTGCCGCGCGCCACGGAGCCGTGGACGAATGCCACGCTGATACGGTCTGCCAGGCCCAGCAGCGCTTCCCGAATCACGTCGGCCACGCCCGTGGTCTTGACAGCCAGCGCCCGCAACTCGTGAAACACCGGGGACGTCGCATTGGCCTGGTAGTACACCTGATTGCCGCGTCGTGTGCGCACCAGCAACCCGGCTTCCACCCAGCGCGCCAGTTCGCGTTGCGCCGCCCCCTGGCCGACGCGGGCGGTCCGCACGATCTGCCGCAGGTAAAACGACTCTTCCGGCCGCGTGAAAAACAGCGACAGCAACCCCCGCTGTGTCTTGCCAAACAGGGCCGTGCTGATCGTGTGTCCTGAATCGTCTGTATCCATTCTGAGTACGATCGTATCCAGTTTGGGTGCGGCGTTCAAGCCCCGCGTGCGGTTCCCGGCCGACGTACAGGCCCATGCCGGCGGCGGTCAGAAACAAGGCAACTATGGCGGCCGAGGACCGCGCCAATCAAACATGCCAATTGGCATGTTTGGACTTTCCTTATTGGTAAGGACTTGCGCATGGCCAACCCCTCTGCGGTGGGATCGCGTTGAACCGGGCCGCTCCCGAAAACGCCACGAACTGCCCGAACCGACCGAGGACAAGACGCCCGGAAAAGGCCACGGATCAAACACGGATGAAACACGGATTTCTGGGGCTGAATCGCATCATCCATGTTCAATCCGTGTTTGATCCGTGGCCCATATCTTTCAGTCGAGCGTCAGGTCGTGGCTCAATTACAAAACACGGTCCACAGGCTCAAACGCTCAAACCCATCCTTCGGCCCGCGAGTGACCGTCTGGCCGCCCCTCCAGGAAACTCCGCTCGATTGCTTTTCTTGGACAGGATTGTCACGATTAACAGGATACGGCCGGACAAGTCGCAAGCCTTGCTTTCCATCCTGTTCCTCCTGGTCATCCTGTCTCGCCTTCGCCGTCTGGCCGACGTGCCTGGACGAGCACCACGCACCCGACCTCGCCCATATCGCCCGCATTGCGGGCGGTTGATGGATGTCTTCGATTCGCCTTTTCGTTCAGTAGTCCCTATGCGGGACCGGAATACCATTTTCCCGCAAGCCGATCTTGATGATGTCCTGTAGCAGGTGACGGTCAACAATTCGCCTTCCGTTGAACGTGACCGCAAAGGTTGCAAACAGTTCTTCGCGCTTCTCGGCGGGAACACCCTCGGCATACTTAGTTATGCGCACGAATTCCTTCTGGAGCACGATCAGATTTATGCCTCCGGAAATGGCAGCCTGCTCAGCGGCACTTTGAAATCCATGCGTTGTGACGAGGGAAGCCTTGAATCGGCCGCTGCCAAGTTGAGTGATTTTGTCACGGAGAATCTCAACGGCGGAGACCTCGACGAGCCGTTCACTCCTGGTGTGGTCTTTGCACTCCCAGACCCAAATAAGCGATGGCTCTTCGGCGCCATCATCGAACGCCTCAATGGCGATCTCGAATTCAATACGCGCCTTCCGAGCTTCGGAATAATACGATCGAATTCGGTGAACCTCGGCGTTAGCGGGGACGCAGAGGCTGTCGCGACGTACCAACCGCTTCACATGCCGAAAGACATCGTCCTCGAACTTCGCCCCGTCATTAGGTTTCTTCACAGGCATCCTACCCTTGACCTTTCGCGACCCTACCCGTCAACCACCCTGGACGCGCGCCGGACGCGGCGGACAAAACAGGCTCCCGCAATTAGGACGTGCGCACAGTATATACATCCGTTTAATACTCTGTCAACACGCTCGCCGAGAAACCTCTGGGCGGTAAGCGCCCAGCTTCGTCCTTCATCCTTCCGTCTTCAAGCTTCCCCTCGTCGCCTTTTCGCGTGGCCTGAATCGTCTGTATCCATTCCGGGTACAATCGTATCCATTTGGGTGCGGCGTTCAAGCCCCGCGTGGGTTCCGGGCCGACGTACAGCGCGCTCACACAGTTTGGAATTGAAGCTCCTTCAGGTTCAAACCTGGCGCGCGCTTCGAAAGATGCAGGATTTCGAGTCCCACCACCTGGTTCTGGTCATTGAAATCCAGCACCACGCCGGGCGAGACCTCCTCCGATTCGACGATCGGCGAATCGTCCAACCGCAGGTAAAGCGCGTCGGCTTGCTCGTCAACTTTCAGCTTCATAGCTTGCCTTTCATTTGTCGATCGAAGTAAACGGTCACGATCCGCACGGGCGCGACCAGGTGATTGAATACCACGCGCAACACGCGATCACCATGTTCGGGTATCGCCGCCAAGTGATGGATCAACTGCGGATCATCCTTGTCTGGTTCGGTCCTCTGGGGAGTGTCCAGCACACGTTCCAGCCACTCGGTGGGAATCGCGCGCTCGGCCAGAACGTCTTTGGCGTGTTGTGTCAACTCGTACTTCATTTCGTAGCGCCCCGCCCGACCGCCTTGGCTTCATGCGTCGGGGACGGGGACCTCCGCCGCCTCGCCCCAAATCTCCGCCAGCCTGGCCTGAATCTTCTTCTCCATCCGGGCGATCAATTCCCGATTCGCATCGACGAGCTTCCGCTCGCCCTCCAATTCAGCGACGATTTCGCGCTGGACGTCGAGAGGCGGAAGGGGAACCAGAAGGTTACGAAGGATGTCTTGCGAAAGGTTGTTGATGTTCGCGCCTCTTCCCATTAGCTGGACCCGATAGGCAGGGTCTTTGAACACCAGCGCGTAGAACATCGGAAGCATGTCGCCTTCCGAGAAGCGCAGTCGAATAGTGAACGCCGAGTGCGTTACGCGCTCGCCGTTGGCCTGAACGAGCAGAGAACGTCCAACCAATACCTTGTTGCCGTTAGAACGGACGAACACGATATCGCCGTCATGCACGAGGTCGTCGTTCGTTACGACACATTTCGGGTTAATCTCATGCAAGTCTTCGAGAGGGGCAACCAAGCTATCTTGGAAATCGGCGACGCCGATCACCTTGATTCCTGTCCCCTTGTTTTCCCTCGCGTAATTGACGCCATTCTTGAACGTCGCCATCGAGCCGAGCTCGACCATCGGCCACTCAGGATCGGTGCGGATCGTGGGTTTGTAGTTGGCGAGGATTTGGCGCGCGCCGTCGATGACCTTTCGGTAGCCGTCCAATTCCGCGACCAACCGTTCCTGCACCGCCAGCGGAGGGAGGGGGATTTCGATTTCCTCAACGTCGCTTTGCGTGATGCTGGGATACGCACCTTTCCCCATGCGGCCGACCATCTGTCGCGTGACCGGCGCAGAGAACATCACATTGTACAGGAAGCGGCCGTTGAGTTTTTCGGCCTGTGGGGAAACGACGGCAAATCCTGTAGAGGCCACTGCGTTTGCTGGTATTCCGTCAAGGTAGGCGAACGCCTGAAGATTCGGTCGCACCGTCGAGAGTAAAACATCGCCCTTCTTGACACTTCGTCGTGCTCTGCTTGGCGCATCAACGCCTTTAACCTGATTGGCAAAGGAGATTTGGCCCGTACCATTTTCAACCGCTGAGATATCCAAATACACGAACGTTTCGGCGCCGTATAGCTTGGCGGGATCCGCAGATTGACAGTTGATATCGGCCACCTCCGCCAACTTCAACAGCGGCCATCTTCCGTCGTTGGTTGGGGCTCGTTGGCGGTAACGGTCGCCGGACAAATTGCAGTCGGACGATTCCAATAGCCGTTTTCGTGGAACAGTGAGCCCCAGCCTTTCCCTTGGCGTCTTCTGGAAGGTATTCCACGCCGTGATGGTCCTTAATGCCGCTTCAAGCTCTGTTCCCTCGATAGGTCGCCTCTGCGCGCCGAGCCCGAAGCCATCGTTCTCGACCTTCACAAACAGCACATCGTCCATCCTCCTGGCCAAATTGCGGTCGAGGAACAAGATGCTGGTCTTGACGCCTGAATACGGGTTGAAAACGCCGCCGGGCAACGACACCACGGCCCAGAGGTAGTTCTCCACCAGCATGCGGCGCAGGTTCTTGTAGGCGTTCTGGCTTTGGAAAATGATTCCTTCGGGCACGATCACGCCGGCGCGGCCGCCGGGGTTGAGGTGTTCGGCGATGTAGTCGACGAACAACACTTCGCTGCGCTTGGCGTGAATCGAGAACCGGTTGTGCGGCCGGATGCCGCCCTTGGGGGTCATGAACGGCGGATTGGCCATGATCACGTCGTAGCGCTCGTCCCAGCGCTCCTCGCTCGTGAGCGCGTCGTACTCGTGGATGACCGGGCTGGGAAAACCGTGCAGGTACAGGTTCACCCGCGACAGGCGCACCATGTCGGGCGCGATGTCGTAGCCGCAAAAGTTGGTCATCAGCCGGGCGCGCTCGTCAGGCGTCAACTCCGACTGCGGATTGCGGATTGCGGATTGCGGATCGAGCGTGGCCCGCAGGATGTGCTTGTAGGCCGAGATCAAGAAGCCGGCCGTGCCGCAGGCCGGGTCGAGCACGGTTTCGTGTTTCCGCGGATCAACGACGGCCACGATGAAGTCGATGATGTGGCGCGGCGTGCGGAACTGGCCCGCGTCGCCCTGCGTGCCGAGCACGCTCAACAAGTACTCGTAGGCGTCGCCAAGCCGTTCGCTGTGGTCGTAAGCGAAGCTGTTGATCTCCTTGAGGAACAGATTGAGCGTTTCCGGGTCGCGGTAGGGCAGGAAGACGCCTTTGAAGATGTCGCGGAAGAGCTGGGGGATGTTCTTGTTCTCGTTCATCTTCTCGATGCCTTCGGCATAGAGCAGCAGGCGCTCGTGGCCACCCAAGCGCTTGTCGAGCAGTTGCGACCAGCGGTATTTTTTGAAGCCGCCGGTGAAGAACGACGGCTTGCCGCCGAACTCCTCCGCCTGGCGGTCCATGTCGTCCATGAACTTGTAGATCAGGGCGATCGTGATCTGCTCGACTTGCGATTTCGGGTCGGGCACTTTGCCGACGAGGATGTCGCGCGCGGAGTCGATGCGGGCTTTGGTTTCAGCATCCAGCATGTGATCCTCCGAGGCCTGCCGGAAACGCCGGGCAGGCGGGACGCCTGCGCCACAAGGGCGGTCCTTGGACGGGCCTTAGGCCGCGAAAGCATTCAATGAAACGTAATCCTTTATATATTCCGCGATGATCTCCCGCCATTGGTCGAGCGCCCGGATGTCGGCGAGCGACAGCTTGGCGTTGTCGGCCAGCCGCCCGAATTCGCGCGAATCGACGATCGCCCGGACGCCGCCGTCGCTGACGTAGGCCTTGAAGAACTGCCGGATCACCGGCATGTGGGCGGCGTCGGGCTTGTGGATCGAAACGAATTTCGCCAGTTCGTCCTCCAGCAGTTCGTCCTTGCTCTTGAAGTGGTCGATGTCGCCGAACGATTTGGCGAGGATCTCGCGGAGCGTGATCCGGCGGTCGGCCTGGACCGCCTTGCGGAGTTTCTCGAGGTTGAAGAAGTCCTCCGGCTTATTGAACAAGTCGGCGACCACGATCTCCTCCGCCCCTTGGATGTCGCCGCACTCGTAGCGCTCGCGGACCTCCGGCGCGGCTTTGACCTTGTCTTCAAACTTCTCGAAGAATTTGCGGTCGACCTTCATGCCGTAGGCGGGCACGGGGGACTCGATCTTCGACTTGAGCGGGTCGGGGTCGACGTTCGTGTAGCCGGGCGGAACGGGCGGCGGAGGCGGGGGCGGCGGGCCCGGCCCGGCGCCCAACGGCGGCAGTTCGAGGATCTCGTCGTAGTTGAAATCCTTCTCGAAATACTCGCAGACGGCGAAGAAGTCGAACAGTTTGAACGACTCCTTCGGCTTGGCGTGCTGGCGCGTCTCGCCCGCTTCCTTTTCGACGTGGCGGAACGTAAACTTGCGAGTGCCACGCCCCTTGATCTGGATGAAGTCGGTCGGCGAGAAGATCGGCCGGAGCAGCACGACGTTCAGCAAATCTTCGCAATCGTAACCGGTGGTCATCATGCCGACGGTCACGCAGACTCGGGTTCTCGAAGTCACGTAGCCTTCCAAGAATCGAGTGTGCCCGTTGAGGTTGTTGTTGGCGAAACTGACCGCCATCTGTTGGGCGTCGGTAACGTCGGAACTCACCTGCACGGCGAAATCGGAGTTGTACTTGCCGGGGAACATCGCGTCGGCCAGCACGTTCAGCATTTGGGCAATCCGCAGGGCGTGGTTCTGCCGGACGCAAAAAATCAGACTCTTGCCGATTTCGCCGCTGAGCGGGTCGCGCAGCGCGTTGTTCAGGAACGTCTCGCAGAACACGCGGTTGGTCTCGTCGGAAAAGAACTTCTTTTCGAAATCCTTGCCGAAGAAGGCCTGCTCGACCGTTTCGCCGTCGTCGTTCTCCTGAATGACGGAGTAGCCTTCTTTGGACAGGAGCTCCGTGGTGATTTCCGTGCGCGCGTCGACGACCACGGGGTTCAGCAGGAAACCCTCGCGCACGCCGTCAATCAGGCTGTAGCGGAAGGTGGGCGCGCCGCTTTCGCAGCCGAACGTCTTGTAGGTATCGAGCAATTGGCGGCGTTCCCATTCGCGCGGGTCGCGCGGGTTGACCCTCGATGGATCGAACTTCTTGAGGTAGTCCTTCGGCGTCGCGGTCAAGCCGAGCTTGTAGCCGATGAAATACTCGAAGACGGCCCGGCTGTTGCCGCCGAGCGAGCGGTGCGCCTCGTCCGAAATCAGCAGGTCGAAATCGGTCGGCGAAAAGAGGCGGCGGTACTTGTTGTTGAACTGCAAGCTTTGCACGGTGGAGACCACGATCTCGGCCTTGCGCCAGTCGTCGCGGTTCTCCTTGTAGATGACCGTGGTGTAGTCGTTCTTGAGGGAGCGGACGAAAGCTTTCCACGCCTGGTTTTCCAACTCGATACGGTCCACGAGGAACAGGATCCGCTGGGCGTTGCCCGTGCGCATGAACAGCTTGATGACCGCGGCGGCGGTCAACGTCTTGCCCGTGCCGGTGGCCATTTCAAACAGAAAGCGGGCCGCGCCCTCGCTCACCGCCGCCTGCAACGCGGCCAGTGCGCGGAGCTGATACGGCCGCAGGAACTTCAACTCGGCGTCTTTGATGAACGCCTCGCGCTGGGCCGGATCGTTCCAACGAGGGTCGTTGCCGTAGCTCGGGTTCTGGGTGATCGCGACGTAGTCGCGGTCTACCTTCTCCCGCGCGAGGGAATCCGGGTTCGGCTTGAAGGCATGGAAGTGGGCCAGAGATTCTGGGCCGGGCAACTCGGTGATGACCGCCGGGTTGCCATGTTCGAGATCCCAGAAGTAACTCAGGTTGCCGTTGGAAAGGATCACGAAACGGACGTTCTGGGAGTGGGCGTACTGGCGCGCCTTTTCCTTGCCGATCAGCGGATCAAACTTCGTGGACTTGGCCTCCAGGACGGCAAGCGGAAATCCGCGTTCGTCGAGCAAGAGGTAGTCGACGAAACCGTTGGGGGCCTTCTCGAAATCATCGCCGAGAGCGTCGAGGGTCTTCTTCTTGAGCTTGACGTTGGCTTCAAGGGCGATATTGGCGCGGCCCTGCGCATCGTCAAGGAACAGCCAGCCCGACCTTCGCAGAAGGTCGTTGATGACGATTCGCGCTTCGGCTTCCTTCGGCATGCTTGCTTACGTCTCGTCAGCCCAGCGCTCGAACTAAGATACACGCCGCTTCGCGGAGAGGCATCCTCCGCCAGCCCAACTTTGGTTGTAGCGCGCGGCGATGCGTTATGCAACCGGCTTAGCCCGGATTATTCATGGTCCCGTAGCTGGCTTCGCAAGAAGTCAGGCCGTGGACGCGAGTTACGCCAGAATTCTTGCGAATTCTGCTACAGCACGGTGCGCGAGTTCCTCCCCGGACCATGAATAATCCGGGCTAGGCGAGCGATTTGGCCAGGCGATACTCCGGTACGCGGGAGCCGGGGCATCGCTAAGGCTCCGCCCCAGCCACCAGCCGCCGTTTTCATGGGTCCGGTGGCTGGGGCAGAGCCGCTTCGGCCCCCCTATGCCAGCCCGTACAGCGGCCCGAATTTGCCGCGCAGGTGCGCGATCAGCGGAGCATGCTCCAGCGGCCGGCCCGTGACGTTTCGAACCAACTTAGCCGCGGTGTAGCGTTGGCCCTGGCGATGGATCTTGTCCAGCAACCAGGCGCGCAAGGGCGCGAACTCGCCGCGGGCGAACTGTTGGGGCAGCCCCGATTCGAGCGATCCCGCGGCGCCCCCCAAATCGGAGCCGGCCTGCGCGAAGAACTGCGCCGCGTAGAGGTTGCCCAGCGAGTACGTGGCGAAGTAGCCGAACAGGCCGGCACTCCAGTGGATGTCTTGCAATACGCCGTCGGCGTCGCTGGGCGGCTTGATGCCCAGGTAACTTTGGTACTTTTCGTTCCATGCCGCCGGCAGGTCGGCCACTTGCAGGCGATCGGCGATCAACTCTTGTTCCAACTCGAAGCGGATCAGGATGTGCAAGTTATACGTCGCCTCGTCGGCCTCGACGCGAATCAGCGAGGCGCGCACGTCGTTGACGGCGAAGTAAAAATCATCGAGCGGCACGTTCCCCAGCGCCAAGGGAAATGCCCGCTGGGCGGCCGGGTAGAAGTGGCGCCAGAACGGCAGACTCCGGCCCACGAAGTTCTCCCACAGCCGCGATTGCGACTCATGGATGCCCATCGACACGGCCTCGCCCAGTGGAAGGCCGAACCAATCGGCGGGCAGGCCCTGTTCGTAAATGCCATGGCCGGCCTCGTGCAACGTGCCGAAGAACGCGCTGTTGAAAAAGCGCTCGTCGTAGCGGGTGGTGATCCGGCAGTCGTGCGGGCCCATCGCGCTGCAGAACGGATGGGCCGTCACGTCGAGCCGCCCGCGGCCGAAATCGAAGCCGATCTGGGACGCCACGGCGCGCCCGAACGCCTCCTGGGCCGCCACCGGATAGCCGCGCCCGAGTACTGCCACATCGGGCTTGCGGCCGCCGGCGAGAATCTCCGCCACCAGCGGCACCAGTTCGTCGCGCAGTCCGCCCAGCACGCGGGCCACGTTCGAGGTCAGTTCGCCCGGCTCGAAATCGTCGAGCAAGGCGTCGTAGCGGGTTTCGGCGTAGCCCAACGCCTCGGCCTGCTCGCGCTTGAGGCGGATGGTTTTCTCCAGCAGCGGAGCGAATCCTTTGAAGTCGTCGTTGGGCCGAGCGTGCTGCCACGCCTGTTGCCCCAGCACGGAGGTACGGGTCAGTTCTTCGACCAGCGACTTGGGTAGCTTGATCTTCTTCTCGTACTGCCGCCGCAAATGGCGGATGGTGGCGCCGGTTTCGCTTGACGGGTCTCGCGCCAGCGCTCCGCCGGCCAGTTCCGCCAGCCACTCGCCCAACCGCGGCTCGGTCTGCCGGTCATGGATCATGCCGGCGAGCAACGTCATCTGCTCGGCGCGGTACGGGCCGGCCGCGTCGGGCATCAAGCAGCGTTCGTCCCACCCCAAGAGCGACTCGATCGAGCCGAGTAACGCCGTCCGGCGGGCGTGGTCGCAAAGCTGATCGTAAACGGTCTGTTCCGTCGGCATGGGTTCGGCTCAACGGATTCAAAAATCTTCCGATTCCTCTTCGAACGGCTCCGCCGCGTCGTCGCCCTCTTCGGCGGAGTTCTCAGTCGCCGCTTCCTCGAGATCCTCGTCGAATTCGTCCAAGTCGTCGTTCAGCTCGTCATCGAGTTCGTCCTCGAAGTCGTCGTCGAAGTCGTCGTCGAAATCGTCGTCGTCGAAATCGTCGTCGTGGGCCTGGGGCATGAGCGAGGAAACCTGGCAAATTGCGGACAAGTGACGAACTGGCAAAGCCCACTCGCGATCCACCGCGGAGGTGCTACGTTGGTAGTTGACGGGCTCCGTTTTGTCAAGTCTACCGCAGCACGCAGCGCAACCCCACGGCGTCGTCCTTGAGGTTTCGATCGCCGGCGCGGCGGAAGCTGCTCGTGAGATGGTCGGCGTCGTCCTTCCAACTGCCGCCGCGAAGCACGCGGCGTTCGGCGTCGCCACCGTCGTTGAACGCCGAACCGTCGGCCGGGGCGCCGGCGTAGTCGTCGTGCCAGGCGTCGGAGCACCATTCCCAGAGGTAGCCGTGGACGTCGTAAAGCCGCCAGGCGTTGGGCTTTTTCGCGCCCACCGGCGGATCGTTGTCCTTGGCATTGCCTTGGAACCAGGCGAATTCGCCGAGTCGCGTGGGATCGTCGCCAAAGGAGTAGCGCGTGGTCGAGCCGGCCCGCGCGGCGTATTCCCATTCGGCCTCGGTCGGCAACCGGATTGCCTGCGTCGCCTCGATCAACTTCGCCGCGCGCATCAACTCCGTGGCCTTTCGACAGAAATCGTTGGCGTCGTCGAACGAGAGCATTTCGACGGAATTTCGCTTCCCTTTCCACTTGCTCGGGTTCGTGCCCAGCACGGCTTCCCAAAGATTTTGCGGCACCTCGTAACGGGCGATCTGGAATGGCCGGACCCGCATCACGCGGTGTGCCGGCCGTTCGGCCGGCGGCCCGCCGTCGTCGCCCATCGTGAACTCGGCGGGAAAGTCCCCCTCGCCCGGCGTCAGGGCGATGAACTCCTCGCGAAAAGTCGTCAGCAGCGTCAATTGCTCGGCGCTGGGTTCGGCGGAGAAAGCGGCGGTCAACAGGAGTAAGGGGAGCATGGGGATTTCTCAGAAGGGGCGATCCATCTTCAACCACCTAGCCCGGATTATTCATGGTCCCGTAGCTGGCTTCGCAAGAAGTCAGGCCGTGGACGCGAGTTACGCCAGAATTCTTGCGAATTCTGCTACAGCACAGTGCGCGAGTTCCTCCCCGGACCATGAATAATCCGGGCTAGTGCCATTGTTCGCCTATCCCCGATCGCTCGTGAAGACGATCTGTTTTCCATCGGGCGACCAAACGCCGTCGCTGTTGCGTCGGCCGAACTGCTTGGGCAATGGGACCGGCTTGCCGTCGCCCTCCAGGTCCAGGATCTGGAGTTGTTCCATGAGCGCCCCGTCGGCGATGCGGAACAAGAGCTTCTTGCCCGTGGGCGACCAGTCGGGGTGCCAGCCGACACGGCCCTGGCAGACCACGTTAGGCATCGCCCCGGCCTTGGCATCAATGACGCCCACCTCGCCATGAGCACTATTGTTGAAGATATTCCCTGCTTTGTAGCCGACGAACACGAGTTGGCCGGCGTCGGGCGAAAAGGCGGCGCCGATGACCTGGGTGTAGCCTCGTTCCAGGAGGCGCGTTCGCTCCAGTGAGATCGTGTCGTACACGTAAAGGCTGGGGAAGCCTTCGAACTCGCCTGCGAATACGAGCTTGTCGCCGCCGCGCGACCAGCGCGGGCGTTCGCCCTCGCTGATCCATTCGCGGCTCGTGCCGTCGGCGTTCATGACCCATACGCCGATTTTTTCGCCCGACTTGGTCCACGGGGGGTAAAACAACGCGATCTGCTGATCGTCGGGCGAGAAGTCGGGCGTATATCCAGGCCCGACGTCGATGGCCTTTTCCTCGCCCAGCGTGTGAACGAAGATGTGCGAATTGTTGAAACCGAGCGGGCCGCCGTCATAGGCGAGCTTCTTGCCGTCGCGCGACCAGACCGGCGAGCCAAACGAGTTCTTGTCGTCGCGGCTGATTTTTTTGACGTTTTCGCCGTCGGCGTCCATCGTATAGACGGCCCAGGGCGGGCGCTGGCCGTAAGCCGTCGCCGCCGGCAAGGTACAACAAACCACCGCCAGCGCCAAAAACCGGCCGGCGAACCGCAACACGGAATCGCGTTTCATTGGGCACCGTTCGTCTTTCGTGGCCCCGCAAAGGATTTCGACAGCGCGCTAGCGCGCGTTGGGCGGCTGAGTCTCGCCGGATCGCTCATTTTCTTTCTTTCCGCCTATTCATTGAGCACCGCCAGCCGCTCGCGTTCGCGCCGCAGGCGGAGATGGTGGGCGACAAGGCCCCCGACGAAGCCGGTCATCGCGGTACACGCGAAATATGCGATTTGCTCGAATAGTTGTAGAGTGACGAACTTGCCGCCGGAGTCGAATTCCATCCGTGCAAGCATGTTGATTACCAGGCTCGCCGGTAACCTGCCCGGCGTACCGGCGAAATGCTCGAATGCCATATATCCCCAACCTGTCGCGATGAATCCAAGCCAGAAAGCCCGGTTCGTGCTTTGGCCGTCAACGGCCACGATGCCTCCCCAAGCCAATAGAGTGAAGACCACAACCCCTAATGACCAAGCACCGTTCTCCGACGGTTTCGCGAGTACCGCACAGCCCACGGCCGCGAAGGTGACGACACCGAACAACGTCCGTAGCGAGAATCGATATGGCTTTTCCATCCCGCTATCCTACCGCCCCGCCGGGCCACCGCAAAGCCGGGGACGATCCACCAGCGGCCGCCCTCGGGCGGCGCAAGGACGATTGTAGACTACGTTGCCACTCGACGCCAAGCATCAGCACGTTGATGCCCGAACCAATGCCGAACAGTCCCACGCGGTCGCCTTTCGACAAATGCCCGCCCTCGATGCCCAGCGCGGCGGTGAGGGGCACGGCGACCGAGCCCGTGTTGCCCAGCCATTCGACGGTCGAGAAGTCGATCGCCGGCGTCAGGTCCAGGGCCTCCAACAACAGCCGCCGGTGCGCCACGCCCACCTGGTGGCAGAACGTCTTGTCGAGCTCGGCAAGTTCCCAATCGACCTCGTCGAGGAACGCCGTGAAGGCCTCTCGCGCGGTCTCGACGCCGACGCGCAAGAGCTGTTCGGAATCGGTTCGCATCAAGGGCCGCATGTCGCCGGCCACCGACTCGTCGCGCCCGCTGTGGCACAGCGCGTGGAATTCCGTGTTGGTGCGAGCGACGCCGGCCAGCAAGCGGTTGTCCGTCCGACTCAACTCGCGATCGACCAAGATCACGGCCACGCTGGCCGAGCCGATCGTGAGCGAGGCCACGGCCAACTTCATCTGCTCGCGGGTGAGCGTTTCGTCGTCGTTCAGCCGGGCGATTGTGGTCTCAACCAACTGCCGGCTGCTTTCGGTGCCCACGACCAGCCCGGCGCGGATCTGTCCCAGCTCGATCATGTTCGCGACCTGAACCATGCCGTTGAGCACGCCGAGGCAGGCGTTGGAGAGGTCGAAGATCTGGCAGTGCGGGCCAAGTCCCAGGCGATGGTGAACGCCGCAGGCCGTGGCGGGTTCGAGATAGTCGCGACAGACCGATGCGTGGATCAAAGCACCGATCTGGGCCTTGTCGATCCCGGCGGCGCGGATCGCCTTGTTTGCGCTGGCGACGCTGGGCTCGCTGGGCAAGGTTCCAGGCTTCCAGAACCGCCGCTGGCGAATGCCCGTCATCAACTCCAGGCGTCCCTCGGGCAAGTGCAGCCGCTCGTAGAGCGGGCCAAGCATCGCTTCGATCTCGGCGGACGTGACGATCTCGTCGGGCAGTGCGTAACCGAACGCCTCAAGACAAACATTGTGGTATTGCATCGGGTCGCGGAGGGCGGAGGTCGGAGGTTAGAGGTTAGAGGTTAGAGGTTAGAGGTTAGAGGTTAGAGGTTAGAGGTTAGAGGTTAGAGGTTAGAGGTTAGAGGTTAGAGGTTAGAGGTTAGAGGTTAGTTAGAGGTTAGAGGTTAGAGGTTAGAGCGGCGATCGAAGCCGCCCTCAAGTCAACATAGGCGTTCGCCGGCGCAGCGTAAAGTGTGTCGTGGAACCCTTGTTCCCACGCTCCGGTATTTGACGTTGGTTTCTACATCAAGTGCCACCCACTCCCCGTCGTCCGTGTCGCCTCGCAGGCCGCCGAAGGCGGCCTGCGAGGCGACACGAACGAAAGCAGGTAAATTGGGGAGCCTGCGTGTGTAGAAACGAGCGTGAATCTCCAGGGGGCAAGCCCCTGGCCTCAAGAAGATGTGTAGAACAACGAGGGCTGCGCCCTGGGCTATCGAATGACGCACCTTCGGTGCTACGCCTGCGTACATTCCCACCCGGAAAACGCCGATCATCGCGCCGACGCGCTCTATCTACGTGCCGCTACGATAGATACGACGATCAGGCTGCACGGGGCGCGATGCCGGCGGCGCGACCGAAGGTTCACCGCCGCGCGAGTGCTAGCACACTATGTTGTGCAAGCACGCATGGCCAACCGCAAAATAAGCCGACGCGCTTGCAATGCTCCGACCAGTGCCTAAACTCCCCTTACAAGCATTTTCGCTTTCCTAGGGTGACACCGGGAAACTCGTGTTCTAGGTGGATCGAGGCCGTATATCAAAGGGACTTACTCCGGCTCTGTGCCCAGGATGGGACATGCATGGCCTCACGCGGGTCATGCGCGCGGTACGTGGTGTCAGGGACGACTCGTGAAGGATCGCCTTCGTTCGTCAAGAACACCCAAAGGATCATCGGTGTCGCGGCCCGGCTTCGGCGGGCTTATCCGGTGCGTCGCCACGCATCCCGTCCACGACCAGCGCTAGAGGCGCTTCGATCGAATTTGTTTCGTGGTCACTTTGGACAAGGGATTTGTCCAGAAAGGGAGTGCGTAATGCAGAAGCCATTGATCGGATTGAACGCGGACTACCGCGCGGCCAAGAAGGACGCGCCGGCCTTCAGCTTTCTGTGTTCTGGTTATTTCGATGCGATCGTCAAGGTCGGGGGGGTGCCGATCATCATCCCGCCCCTGGGTGACGAGCACGATCTGAACCGGATTCTCGACCTGCTCGACGGGCTGGTCATGGTCGGCGGCGCCGACCTCGACCCGCGCCGCGACGGGTTCATGCTCCATCCTTCGATCCGCGCGCTCGATCCGCGGCGGGAGAGTTTCGACCGCCGCTTGGTGCGGATGGCGGCCGACCGCCGGCTGCCGCTGTTCGGCATCGGCGTCGGGATGCAGTTGCTCAACATTTCGGAGGGGGGCAACCTGTTCCTGCACATCCCCGAGGATCTGCCCAAGGCCCTGCCGCACAAGGACGCGCTCGATCCGGCCCATCGCCACGCCTTGGAGGTGGTGCCCGGCTCGCTCATGGAGCGCGTCTACGGCGAGGGTGAAATCCGCGTCAACAGCACCCACCACATGGCCATCGACGAGGTGGCGCCGGGCTTCGAGGTCACGGCCCGCTGCCCCGACGGCGTGATCGAGGCCATCGAGAGCACGCAGAGCGACTGGTTCGCGCTGGGCACGCAGTTCCACCCCGAAAGCGATTCGGCCAGCGCGCTCGACATGCGGATCTTTGAAGAATTCCTCGACGGCATCCGCTGCGCCGAGCCGGCCATGCGGTTGGTCGCGTAGTCCCACAAAGCTTGCCCCGATGCCCCCAGGGCGCAAGCACATCGGCTCGTCGTTGCCGGAGCGGAGCGGGGTGTCACCGGTTGGTTGCCGCGCTCGTGTCCAGGAGTCTGGGAGGTTCCGCTCGCTGGCGCGAGGGCAGCGGCGGTAACCTGCCGGCGGCATTCCGGCTCCGCTCCGCAACGTTTTCGGCCCTGTCGGCGGCGGTTGACGGGCCAGCCCGACTCTGGAGGGAACGCCCTCCGTGGCGTTCCGTGAAGCGGGACCTCTGCTCGCTATACTTCACGCGGCCAACAATGAGACATTTTGCCACGACAAAGTGGTGGCTGGTGGCAGAGCCTAAGCGATGCCCCGGCTCGATAGCGACCGGGGCATCGCTGACGCTCTGCCCCAGCCACCATGAATGTCTCATTCTCGGCCGCGCGAAGTATAGTAGCCACGGAACACCACGGAACGCCACGGAGGGCGTTCCCCACAGATGCCCGAGTATGGTAGAATCCATGAGAGCGCGGCTGCCAGTCGCGCACGCCGCGCCGAGTGCCGCAGGAGCTACGATGATGTCGATTTCCACGCGACCGTTGCCGGGCACGACGATCGACCCGCTCTATCCGGATTCGGATGACGAACCATTGGCCGAAACCGACTTGCACCTGTTGGCGATCATTTACTTGCACGGGGCGCTACGGTATTTCTTTCGCGACCGTGACGACGCCGGCGTGTGGGCCGATTTGTTCCTGTATTACAAGGAGGGAGACGGAGCCAAGCGAAAGGCGCCCGACGTGATGGTCGCTTTCGGGGTGGTGGGCAAACACCCGCGGCGTTCGTTCCGAACTTGGGAGGAGGGAGCGGTCCCCGCCGTGATCTTCGAAATCACATCGAAGAAAACTTGCCATGAGGACGAGCATGGCAAGAAGGAAACGTACCAGCAACTTGGCGTCAAAGAGTATTTTTTGTTCGACCCGGAAGACCGAAGCATTCGTCCGCGCTTGCAGGGATTTCGGCTGCGCGAGGGGCGGTACGTGGCGCTGGCGCCCGATGCCGCCGGCCGGCTCGCGAGTGAGCAATTGGGCATGCTGCTGGTGGTTGACGACCCTCTGCCGCGGCTTATCGACGTGAAAACCGGCGAACGCCTGATGTCCTTCGACGAGGCCATCGACGGGCTCGATGAAGCCAAACGATCAGTGCGGCAGGCGCGGCAACAGGCCGAGCGCGCTGGAATCGAGTCCGCGGCGCAGCGCCGACATATTGCGGACTTGGAAGCTGAACTTGCAAGGCTCCGGGCCTCTCAAGCGTCGGACCCGTAATGATTTCGCCGGATCGGCGGTTGTTTCGACAAGCCGAATTCTTGCGAGTGTCGCGTAATGGAGCGCGCGTGACCGACGCATTCGAATTGCCCGACGGATTCAGTCCGCGGGAACTGGAGAAAATCGAAGCGACCACGCGCGAGGTGGGGCGCTACATCTTCGATCACCTCTCGCAGCGCCAAACGAGCGTGTTCGAGCGACGCTGGTGGGACGACCGGATCATGGCCTGGGCCATGCAGGACGAGTCGGTCAAGGTGCAAATGTTCCGCTTCGTCGACGTGTTGCCGATGCTCGGCACGAGTGAAGCCACCGTCCGGCACCTGCACGAGTATTTTCACGACGTCGAACGCCATTTGCCGCGCGCGGTGAGGCTGGGCCTGGCGGTGGCCACGCCCCGTTCGATCGCCGGCCGGGCATTGGCCCTCGCCGCCCGACGCAACGCCATGGGACACGCCCGCAGGTTCATCGCCGGCACCACGGTGGCCGAGGTGCTGGCCGCCGCGATGCGCGAGCGCAAGCTGCGCCGAGCCTTTACCTTCGACATCCTGGGCGAGGCGGTCACCAGCGAGCCGGAGGCCGATCGCTACTTGCGGCAATACCTCGACCTGGTCGAGGGGATCGCCCCCACGGTGAACGCCTGGGCGGAATCGCCGCAGATCGACCGGGCCGGGCTCGCCGAACTGCCGCGGGTCAACGTCTCGGTCAAGCTTTCGGCGCTCGACAGCCGCTTCGATCCGATCGACCCCGAGGGGACCACGCGCCGCGTCGCCGCGCGGCTGCGGCCATTGCTGCGGCTGGCGCGGCGGCACCGCGCGCACGTCCATGTCGATATGGAGTCGTACCACGCCAAGGATCTGACGCTTTCGATTTTTCAGCACGTCCTGATGGAAAACGAGTTCCGCGATTGGCCCGACGTGGGAATCGTGATCCAGGCTTACCTGCGTGATTCGGCGGCCGACCTGGCGGCGCTGGCCGACTGGGCCGCTCGACGAGGCACGCCCGTCTGGGTGCGGCTCGTCAAGGGCGCCTACTGGGACTACGAAACGGTCTACGCCAAGTCGCAAGGGTGGCCGATTCCCGTTTACCAGCAAAAATGGCAATCGGACGCCAATTTCGAGCGGCTCTCCCGCTTCTTGCTTCGCAACCACCACATGCTCCGTCCGGCCTTGGCCAGCCACAACATCCGTTCGCTGGCTCACGGCATCGCGGTCGCCCGGCACCTCGGCCTCGCCAACACGGGCTTCGAGCTGCAGATGCTTTACGGCATGGGCGACCTGGAGAAACAGGCCCTGGTCGACATGGGCCACCGGATGCGGATCTACATGCCTTACGGTGAACTGATCCCCGGCATGGCCTACCTGGTGCGCCGGTTGTTGGAAAACACCTCGAACGACTCGTTCCTGAAGGCGAGCTTCACCGATTCCGTTTCGCCGGAGATCCTACTGATGAATCCGCTCGATGTCGCCAAACCCGACATTGCCAAACCTGACATTGCCAAACCTGACATTGCCAAACCCGCCGGCTCGGCACCGGCCGCCGCGTTGCCCGCGGCCACCGGAGAACTACGGCCGGGCCGCGAGGCGCCGTTCACCAACGAGCCGCTTGCCGACTTCGCCAAGGAATTCGAGCGGCGCTCGATGCTGGAGGCGCTCGACCGCGTGCGTGAAGCACTGGGCGGGCACTATCCGCTGGTGATCGGCGCTGAGCCGCGCGACACGGCGGAATGTCTCACGTCGCACGATCCTTCGCTCAAGACACGCGTGGTGGGTACCGCCACGTCGGCGGGCGCCGCCGATGCCGATGAGGCGGTGGCCGCGGCTCGCGCGGCATGGGGCGCCTGGCGCGAACTGGGCGTCGAGGCCCGCGCCGAATTCCTGCGGCGCGCAGCCGAACGGATGCGCCGCCGCCGTTTCGAGTTGGCGGCCTGGGAAGTGTACGAGTGCGGCAAGGGGTGGCGCGAGTCCGACGCCGACGTCTGCGAGGCGATCGACTTCTGCGAGTTCTACGCGCGCGAGGCCGTCGCGCCGCAGGGCCTGCGCGGTGTCGACGTGCCTGGCGAGGAGAACCGCTTCGACTACCTGCCGCGAGGCGTTGTGGCGGTGATCGCCCCCTGGAATTTTCCGTTGGCGATCCTGACCGGCATGACGGCCGCGGCCTTGGTGACGGGCAATACGGTGGTGATGAAACCGGCCGAGCAATCGCCCGTGGTCGGCGCCAAGCTGATGGAGATCTTTCAGGAGTTGGATCTACCCGCCGGCGTCTTGAACTATCTGCCCGGTCGCGGCGAGACGGCCGGAGCGCGGCTGGTCGAACATCCAGACACGGCCGTGATCGCCTTCACCGGCTCGCGGGCCGTGGGGTTGGCCATCAATCGCCGGGCGGCCGAAGTATCGGCCTCCGGTATGGGCTGTGTGAAGCGCGTGATCGCCGAACTGGGGGGCAAGAACGCGATCATCGTCGATGACGACGCCGATCTCGACGAGGCGGTGCTGGGCGTGGTCAAGAGCGCCTTCGGCTACCAGGGGCAGAAGTGTTCGGCCTGTTCGCGCGTGATCGTGCTGGCCGGCGTCTACGACACGTTCTTGCAGCGGCTGGTCGACGCCGGCCGCAGTTTGCAAGTCGGACCAGCCGACGAGCCGGCCACGGCCGTGGGCCCGCTGATCGATGCGGAAGCGTTGGCGCGCGTGCGGCGGTACATCGAGCTGGGGCGGCAGGAGGGGCGGGCCGTTCTGGCCGTCGACGTGGGAACGTTGGCCGAGCAGGGCTACTTTGTCGGGCCGCACATCTTCGCCGACGTGGCCCCGCACGCGAAGCTCGCCCAGGAAGAGGTTTTCGGACCCGTGTTGGCGGTGATCAGGGCCGGCGACCTCGACGAGGCGTTTCGTATTTTCAACGGCACCGATTACGCATTGACCGGCGGCATTTTTTCACGCAGCCCGGCACACCTCCAGCGCGCTCGCCGCGAACTGCTGGTCGGCAATTTGTACTTGAATCGCGGCATCACCGGGGCCTTGGTCAACCGCCAGCCGTTTGGCGGTTTCAAGATGTCAGGGATCGGCAGCAAAGCCGGCGGCCACGATTATCTATTGCAGTTCGTCATTCCGCGGACCGTGACGGAGAACACGATGCGCCGCGGCTTCGCCCCGGCGAGCGGGGAGGGATAAGGTCGCCCATGTGCTTGACTGCCGCGGGTCAAACTTCTATCCTGACTGCTGCCGGTTGAAGCAGCGAGGGCGGCCCGTTACGATTCAGAAGTTTAGCGCGGATGCGGCGCATTTCTCCAAGTCCTAACCTCTAACCTCTAACCACCCTCATCGCCCACCTGACAGCCGCTTGCCTTCATCCTTCATCCTTCATCCTTCGTCATCCTTCATCCCAAAATGCCCCGAGTCATCGTCTTGGACACCCTGGCTCGCGAGGGCCTCGCGCTCTTCGACGCGGCCCAGGGCATTGAATACGAGGTCCGCACCGGTCTGTCGGGCGACGCCCTGCGACAGGCTCTGGCCGAGTTCGACGGCGCCATCCTGCGAAGCGGAGTGAAAATCACGGCCGAGTCGCTTGCCGGCAACCGGCGTCTGAAGGCGATCGTGCGGGCCGGAGTCGGCACCGACAACATCGACAAGACCGCCGCCACCCGGCTGGGCATCGTGGTCATGAACACGCCCACCGGAAACACGCTCAGCACGGCCGAGCATACCCTGGCCATGCTCATGGCGCTCTCGCGCAACATCGCGCCCGCCTACCAGAGCCTGGTCGACGGACGCTGGGAACGCAATCGCTACATGGGCACTCAATTGGCCGACAAGACGATCGGCGTCGTCGGTTTGGGCCGCATCGGCCAGGCGGTGGCGGCGCGTGCGAAAGCGTTCGAGATGCGCGTGCTCGGCTACGATCCGTTCCTCAGCAAGGAGCGTGCCCAGGAACTGGGGATCGAAATGCTCGCCACCGTCCACGAGATGCTCCCCCAGGTCGATTATTTGACCGTCCATACGCCACTCACGCCGGAGACGCGCAATCTGATCGGCGCGAGGGAGATTGAAATGATGCGGCCGGGCGTACGCTTGATCAATTGCGCGCGCGGCGGCATTTACGACGAGGCGGCGCTGGTGGCGGGGCTCAAGAGCGGCAAGCTGGCGGGCGTGGCGCTGGACGTCTTCGCCAACGAGCCTTGCACCAACAGCCCCTTGTTCGGCATGACCGGCGTGCTGGCCACGCCTCACCTGGGCGCCAGCACGGAAGAGGCGCAAACGCAGGTGGCGGCCGAAGGCGCCCAGTTGCTGATCGACTTCCTCACGCGAGGCACGGTTCGGCACGCGGTGAACGTCGCGGCGATCGACCCCAAGAAGCTCGCGGCGCTGCGCGACGACCTCGACGTGGCCTATCGGCTGGGATTGCTGTTGTCGCAGTTCGAGCGCGGGCCGGCCAAGGCTTGCCGCTTGACCTATCGCGGCGAAGTCGCCGGCAAGGACACGAAGCTGCTGACGGCGACCGTCGCCGCCGGGCTGTTGCAGCACGCGTTGGAGGACGAGATCAACTTCGTCAACGCGGAGATTTTGCTTCGCGAGCGGGGCATCGAGTTGGTCGAGCAATCGACGACCGACCGCGGGGCGTTCAGTTCCGTGATTCTGGCCGAACTGGTGACTGAGGCGCGGACGATCAAGGCGGCCGGCACGGTTTTCGGCCACAACATGGCGCGTCTGATCCAGCTCGGCGATTTCCGGCTCGACGCCTACCTCGACGGCATTCTCATGATCTTCACTCACCACGACGTGCCGGGCATCATCGGCAAGGTCGGCACGATCTTCGGCACCCACGGGGTGAACATCGCGCAAATGGCCGTGGGCCGCGCCAGCCATCTTCCCGGCGGCGAAGCGATCGGCGTGTTGAACCTCGACACAAGGCCACCGGCAGATGCGTTGGCCGCGGTGGCGGACCATCCCGACATTCTCAGCGCCTGCGTGATCGAACTTCCACCATCGGGCGAATTGCCGCCTTGGCTGTGCGCCCCTGTTTATAACGACGCGCAACAGGCGAGCGGGGGGCGTTAGCCCCCTGTTTGTAACAACGCTTAACAGGCGAGCGGGGGGGCGTTAGCCCCCTGTTTGTAACAACGCGCCGCGGAATGTAGTCGGAGGGAATGAGGCCAACGATGTCTAAACCGTTCAGCGATCCCAAGGCGCTCAACGCCGCGTCCGCGCCCGCCGGACGACGCGCGGCGGCGATCAAGTGGGGGGCCGTTGGGCTGGTCATCGTCGGCGCGCTCGTGGCCGCGCGGCAGTTGCCTGTCGCGGCGGCGCTCGACGCGCTGGAGGCCCGCATCGGCGAACTGGGCGTTTGGGGCCCCGTGGTCTTCGGCATGGTCTACGTGCTGGCGGTGGTGCTGCTGGCCCCGTGCGCGGCGCTGTCGTTGGCGGCCGGCGCCCTGTTCGGGCCGGTCGTCGGCACCCTTGTGGTTTCGCTCTCCTCGACCACCGGCGCCGCGCTGACGTTCCTGATCGGCCGCTACGGGGCCCGCGAAACGGTCGCGCGCACGCTGCGGCAATATCCCAAGTTCGACGCCGTGGACCAGGCGATCAGCGATGGGGGCTGGAAGGTGGTGGCGATGCTAAGGCTCTCGCCGGTCGTGCCGTTCAACGTGCAAAACTACCTGTACGGCCTGACGCGCATTCGCTTCTGGCCCTGCGTGCTGACGAGCTGGATCGCGATGCTGCCGGGCACGATGATGTACGTCTACCTCGGGTACGCTGGGCGGGCCGGGGTTGAAGCCGCCGCCCAGGGAGAGCGGACGCGCACGCCCGCCGAATGGGCATTGATCGTCGTCGGCTTGCTGGCCACGGGCGGCGTCATGGTCTACGTATCGCGTTTGGCACGCAAAGCCATGGCGCAAGCCACCGCGCCGACCATCATGCGCCCGGCCAACGTCGTCGAGGGGGTTGTCGCCGCCGATACTCGACGGCACATCGACGTCGGCCTGGACGACGTCGAGCAGGTGGTGACGCGGTCGCAGGCGCTGACGGCCCTGGAGCGGCTGGCTATTTACGGTTATGCCTATCGAGCCCGGCTCGTCGAGTGCCTGCGCGAGGAGTATTCGGTGCTGCGGCACGAGCCGAAGGCGCAGCACGTCAGTCTGCCGGGCGGCACGATCAAAAACGAGGACGACTTGAAGAGTTGGCTGGCCTCGGCGGAAAATAAGATCCGCGAGAAGTTGCGGGAGGGGCCGGTGATCGTGTAGCCACCGTAGACCTCACGCTCCGCGTGAGGAAACATCACGCGGAGCGTGATGACTACCTACGGTAGACCTCACGCTCCGCGTGAGAAAACATCACGCGGAGCGTGATGACTACGGTACGCTCCGCGTGAGGAAGCGCCGCGGCGAGCTGGGTGACTTCGTCACGACGACTACGTTACAATGAATCGAACGACCATGAACACGCACGCCTCCTCAGTCCCCGCACTGCCGGTCCACCTGTTCGACGTCGACGCGGAATTATCGATCGTCGAGCGCCGCTTGCCTCATTGGTCGCAGGCCGGCGCGATTTGCTTCATCACATGGCGCACGGACGACTCCATGCCCAAGCAAGTCCTCGACGCATGGCACTCCGATCGAAACCATTGGCTTCGATCGCATGGAATCAATCCCGCCGACCCGAATTGGCGGGCACGGCTCGCGGAAATCGACCGCCGATCCGCGCGCGACTTTCTCGATACATTCTGGAACCGCTGGCACGACGCTCTCGACGCCGGACATGGAAAGTGCGTGCTGCGCCGGCCGGACCTCTCCGAAATCGTCGCCAAGAGCCTCTGCCACTTCGACGGCGACCGGTACGTCTTACTCGACTACGTGGTGATGCCCAACCATGTTCACCTGCTGGCTTCATTTCCCGGCGAAGGGGCCATGTTGGCCCAGTGCGAGTCGTGGAAGCACTTTATGGCCGTGCAAATCAATCGACAACTGGATCAGAAGAAGCGGTTTTGGGAGCAGGATGCGTTCGATCACCTTCTCCGCAGTGAAGAACAGTTCCACTACCTGCGCCGGTACATCGCCGAGAACGCGGCCAAGGCACGTCTTGGCCCGGGTGAGTTCAGACACTACTCTAAACCACTACCGTAGACCTCACGCCACCGTAGACCTCACGCTCCGCGTGAGGAAACCATCACGCGGAGCGTGATGACTACGATCCCCGCTGCACGCAGGTCGCGGCCTTCGCGCTGGCCCTGGCCGCCTGGCGCTATCCCGACCGTAGCCATCACGCTCCGCGTGATGAAACCGTCACGCGGAGCGTGACGTCTACGGTCGAGCCGATCCTCGACGGGCTGCGGAACTTGCACGCGCTGTTTTCCAACGCGCCGACCTTGGGTTCGCTGATCGACCCGAACCAACTTTCGGCGGACCTGATCACCGCCGACTATCCGACCTTGCAACCCTACCTGGCGGAAGTCATGGCCGCCGACGACCGCAGTCATGCGGATCGTAGTCATCACGCTCCGCGTGATGGAACCGTCACGCGGAGCGTGACGTCTACGGCCAGGGACTTGGCAAGTGGTTCCTGCAATGGACCGTCGACAAGGCCTGGAGCTACGAGCCGAAACGATTCTGGTTGCACACCTGCACGCTGGATCACCCCGCCGCCCGGCCCAACTATTTGAAGGCCGGCTTCGCGCAGTTCAAGCAAGAGGCGGTTCGCCGAGAGCTTTGAGGCCAAGTGGCGGCCCGCCGCCGCACCGTCCACTTCGTCCTCGTGCTTGATCGCGACGAACTCAAACCCGCTTTCCGAGCGGTTGGCGACGGTCAGCGGATCGGCGGGCCATTGATCGTCGCGGCAACGACATTCTGTAGGGAACGCCCTCCGTGGCGTTCCGAGAAGCGGGTGCGACGTTTCTCGCAAGGAACGCCGTCCGCTTGGCGCGCGGTTTGCACAGTGGCGAGGGTATTCAAGTGCGGCCGTAAATCGTACCGGCACCTTGCACGCCGGGCGCCGGAATGTAAGCTGATGTACAGAACTCCCGGCGACGGTCAAGCCTATTGACCGATCGTCGGGGCGCGTTTCGTGTGGAGTCGAAGGGGCCATCAACAAGGAGAATCTGAACATGGAGAAATCGGAGCTCAGCCGCAGGGATTTTCAACGCCTATCGGTGGCCGCCCTGGGCGGACTGATGGCCGGCACGAGTTTGGCGCGTGCCGATGAAGACGAGAAGCCCAAGAAGAAGGATCCGAAGAAGCCGTTGCTGCTGCAAGACCCGCACGTTTGCCGCGGTCTGAACGCCTCATGCAAGGGCGAGGTGGGTGGCGAAAAGAACGACTGCGCGGGCAAATCGCACTGCGCCACCGCCGAGGCTCACAGTTGCGGAGGCGAAAACGAGTGCGCCGGCCTGGGCGGTTGCGGCGAACACCCGGGCGAGAACAAGTGCCAGGGCATGGGGAAATGTCACGTCCCGCTCATGGACAAGGCATGGGACAAGGCCCGCAAGAACTTTGAAGCGGCCATGAAGAAGGCCAACAAGAAGTTCGGGGCCGCCCCCAAGAAAAAGAAGAAGTAGCACCACCGCGCGCCGTATCCGGGCTAGGAGTGCCGCGGCAACGGCATCTGTAGGGAACGCCCTCCGTGGCGTTCCGTGTCCAACCAGCAATGACGTCGCGCCAGCTTCACGGAACGCCACGGAGGGCGTTCCCTACAGAAACCTAAGCCGCTTCCTCGATTGCCCTGGAGTGACCATGCCACCGCCGCGTCTCGGACACGACAACCTGGGTTTGGGCCTTGGCCTGCGAACGGTCCATTTCCCCCATATCCTGGAACACCATCCCGAGGTCGATTGGTTCGAGGTGATCTCCGAGAACTTCATGGATTCGCGGGGCCGGCCCCGCTACATTCTGGAGCGGATCGCCGAGCGTTACCCTGTTGTCATGCATGGTGTCTCGCTGTCGATCGGCAGCACCGACCCGCTCGACTTCGAATATCTTGGCAAGCTCAAACGGCTCGCCGACGTGGTCGGGGCGCGCTGGGTGTCGGATCATCTGTGTTGGACCGGGGTCGCGGGCTTGAACGCCCACGACCTGCTGCCGATTCCGCTCAACGAGGCGACCCTCAAGCACGTCAACGACCGCGTGCGAACGGTGCAAGAGTTTCTTGAGCGGCCGCTGGTGCTGGAGAACCCCAGCACCTACGTGACCTTCGCCGACTCGACGATGAGCGAGTGGGAGTTCATCAGCCGCATGGCCGACGAGACCGACTGCGGGCTGCTGTTGGACGTGAACAACGTCTACGTTTCCAGCGTCAACCACGACTTCGACCCCACGGAGTACATCCGCTCGGTGCCGCACCGGCGCGTCGTGCAGTTTCACCTGGCCGGGCACACGAACTGCCGGACGCACCTGATCGACACGCATGACAACCATGTGACCGATCCCGTATGGGAGCTGTACCGCCTGGCCCACCAGTTGACCGGCGGGGCCTCGACGCTGCTGGAATGGGACGCGAAGATTCCACCGTTCCCGGTCGTCCACGCCGAGGTGCTCAAAGCCCGCAACTACATGGGCGCGGCGCTGGCGCCCCTGGGCGCCCCCCAGGCCGCGGCGGCGAGCGACTCGAACGCCGTTTCCAACCCCTTGTCGTTCATCGTCGCCGACGTGCAGGGCGGCGATGCCGGCGTGGCGGCCGTTTATTAACCCAACGAAAGGATGCGACAAGGGAACCGACTATGTATGGAACGCCCCCGCGTGGCGTTCCGTGTCCTGCCAGACGACGTCGCACCCGCCTCACGGAACGCCACGGAGGGCGTTCCCTACAGAACCCTATGCGACGATCCTGGCCTGTGCTACTTGTTCCCACGCTCCACATGAGAACGGCTCGGCGGACGCTCCGCGTCCCCATGCCCAGCGGCCTTTGGTTGTCGCGGGGCCGCGGAGCGGCCGACGATGTGTTCGGGGCACCCACGTAGTGGGTCGGCGGAGCGTGGGAACAAGGAACGTGACCGGAGTCCATTATCATGACGACACCAAGCAAGCCAACCCACGACCTGGAACAGATCCAGCGCTGGATGCAGGCGACCATCATGCACCCGGCCAACGTCGTCGAGGGGGTCGTCGCCGCCGATACTCGACGGCACATCGACGTCGGCCTGGACGACGTCGAGCAGGTGGTGACGCGGTCGCAGGCGCTGACGGCCCTGGAGCGGCTCGCGATATACGGCTATGCCTATCGAGCCCGGCTCGTCGAGTGCTTGCGCGAGGAGTATTCGGTGCTGCGGCACGCTTTGGGCGAGGAGGCGTTCGACGCCTTTGCGATCGACTACCTGCGGATGTACCCGTCGCGAAGTTACACGCTGTCCCAGCTCGGAGCGAATTTCCCCCGCTTCCTCGCCGAGACCCGTCCCGCGGAAAGCGGCGGCGAGGGATTGCCGGCTGATTGGCCGGATTTTCTCATCGACCTGACAACGCTGGAGCGGACCTTCAATGAGGTTTTCGACGGGCCCGGTGTGGAGGGAGAGCGTTTGCTCGATCCCGATCAGCTCGCCGCCATGCGGCCTGAGCGACTACTCGACGCGCGTCTGGTGGGCGTGAGTTGTTTGCGACTGCTTCGGCTGCGCTATCCCGTCCACCGCTATTTCACCGCGGTTCGGCGGAAGCAAAAACCGGCCCCGCCGCGGCCGGCCCAGACATACCTGGCGGTCACGCGACGGCGATACGTGGTTCGCCACTACGAGCTTTCTTTTCCCGCCCACCAGATTCTGCAGGCCCTGCTCGCCGGGGAGTCGGTGGGCGAGGCGATCGGCCGGGCCGTCGAGACCGCCGGACCAGACCTCGACCGTTTGTCCAACAACCTGCGCACCTGGTTCCGCGATTGGGCCGCCGAGGGGTTCTTCGCGTCGATCGAGCCGGCGTAGGCGGCGTCCCCTCGTTCCCACGCTCCGCGTGGGAACGCGCAACCGGCCGCTCCGCGGCCACGTCGTGGGTTACGGCGACGACTTGACTCGTTCGGCTTTCGCATCGTCCGTCGACGGCGCGTCCGCCGCTTTTCGCAGCAGGCCGCTTACGTCGAAGGTCGTGGCTTCGCGCAGCGTGCTCCATCCGCGTTTCACAAGCAAGCCATAGTGATTGCTATGAAAGATCGCTTCGATGCGGGGCAGCTCCGGCGTCTCCGGCGGCTCGGGCGGACGCCCGGGAACGAACCAGCCGCTCGTGAACGACCAGGGAAGGATTTCGGCGACGCGCCGCAACTCTTTTTCGCCTACACGGCATGTCCACCAATCGCGGCCGACGACGTGTAGTTGGTCGCCTGTGAAGGCCACGAAGCCGCCGGGGGCGTCTTCCATGATCGCCTCGGGCTTGAAATCAGGCAAGGCCGATCGGAACAGTGCCAGCTTGAACTTCGGCGGCCCTGTGCCCGAAATCTGATAGATCCCGTCGCGGTAAGCATCGGCCCGGACTGCCTGGTTCGACTGCAATCGCAACTCAAGATAGGCCGCGGGAACAAGGGCTTTCACTGAGAGCGTTTCGGGGTCGATCAGCAGGGGCGGATACTCGCCCGGCTGAGCGCTTTGTAATTCGCCGCGGCCGACGATCACGCGCCGGCCGCGCTGGCCGCCGCGCGACTCATCGCCGAGGGTGAACATGAAGCTGGGCGGAAAAGCCACGTCGATGCCCTGGGGTTGGCCGGCATTTTCCCGATCAAACGCATCGCGCGCCTCGTGGAAAATCTTGAGCGACTTCCGCCCCGGCGGTTCGAAACTGGCGACCGCCAACCAGGTTTGGCCAAAACTGCCCGCCAGGCAAACTTTGCCCGGCGATAGCGGCGCGACCGCCATGAATTGCTTTAAAATCCCCCCGGTTGCGACCGTTCTCGACTGCGGCAGGCCGTCTTGCGCGGTGAACTCGGCGACCGCCTCCGTTTGCGGGTCGACGACGAGCAAGCGCGCGGCGGCGCCGCCGTAGGTGGATGGCGCGGCCCAGACAAAGCGTCCGTCATAGCAGACATGGTTACGCGGCGCATTGGCGACGAGCGTGTTAAAACGCCAATTGATTTCACCCTCCCACACGCGCGTTAGCCGGCCTGGCTGTTTCATCAGGTAGAGGCCATTACCTGCCCAAACGACGTCGATTCCGGGACCGGCCGGCAGGCAACCGTCCAAGGCCCGGAGACGACCGCTCGCGTTGCCTCCTTGCCCAACGAATTCGACTTCATGAACGCCGGTGACGGGGAGTGACTTGGCCCGCGCTTGCGCCTCGCGGGCGCCGGCTTCCATCTCGCGCGCTTTATTCGCCGCGGCCTGCTTTACGTAGAATTGATCGTCCCGCTCCAGCTGCCGCGCCACGGCTTGTACGTCGGCGTTGTCGATAGCCGCCAAACGATCGTACAAAGGCTTCAATGCCTGGTTCCTCTGAGCGGCGGTGCGGATATCCGGCCCCAACCTTACGCAGTGAGCGTAGTAAAACGCGCGCCGCTTGGTATCCGGCAAATCTTTGGTTTCTTCGACCAGCCGAACCACTTCGTCGAACTGCTCTTCGATGGGCAACTGCTCCAGATGAACTTCGAGCAAGACATGTTCGTCCTTCCATCCGGCCCGAGCCGCGAGGCCAACGATTCGCGGCAGCGCGGCTTGGCGCGCCTTCTGCAAAGCGACGATCGTTTCGTTACGCTCTCGCGGGTAAAGCTCGTTGACGCGCACATTGCCGCCGGTCGCCATGAAGAAGTGCAAAAGGAACCCGCGTACTCCGCTTTCATCGTAGGTTTGAGGCAGGCCGCCCAGGCGTCCGAAGGCCTCGATGTGCTCCAAGCCGCGACCTTGATAGGCGACCGTTCTCCACTGCTTCTGAATGTCGAGGGGATAGGTGTCCCAGTTTTGCCTCGTCAGGTGGGTGAGCGCCACGATCGCATCGTGGTGCATTTCGGTCTGGCCGGGTTTCAGCAATAAACTGGCTTCGGCCAAGGCCAGGGCGTCGGGCCATTGGCCTAGCCGGGATTCCCATAGTCGGGGTATCCCCTAAGAGTTCCCGGCAGGCGGGTAGCGTTGTCGCGGGCTTTTTCGCGAGATTGGTATAGGAGAATTCTTAACGTAAAAGTATGCTTCCACCTTCGTTCATGGG